>ENA-OWNT01004085-OWNT01004085.1-seawater-metagenome-genome-assembly--contig:-NODE-4085-length-13127-cov-7.411418_pt1 | contig 13127 bp, 12 predicted proteins | sample MGYA00238136_ERZ651165 | MGnify/ENA primary metagenome ERZ651165 (study PRJEB26861, sample SAMN08777766) | seawater metagenome | isolation source: coastal seawater | place: USA: Florida | collected... | reverse complement strand
CGCGGCAAGTCGATCGGCTACTACGACAAGAAGGACATCACCCTGGACGAACTCACCGCCCAAATGGCCGGCGGCGCGGAACTGGCCGAACTCGCCCACGAACTCGAACAACTCGGCGGCCACAGCGACATCGTCAAAGAAGTCCAGGCGGAGGTTGCCGAAGTCGATTCAGAACGCCAGGGCATCGGCACACACTGACGGCTTCAGCCCGTACGTGCTCGGCTCCGGCGCATTGCTCGGACAAGACAGATCACATTCAAATTCGGAACGGTTGACCCCAATTCCCGCGGGAATCGGGAGGGCCGCTCTTCCACCCAGATGGAGCAACCATGCAAATGCTAATCGCCGGAACCTGGCGCGGTGCCGCCGACGGCAGGTCCGAGGACGTCCGGTCACCCTTTGACGGACGGATCATTGACACGGTCCCCGTCGCAACGGTTGAGGACGCCCTGTCCGCCCTCGACCGCGCCGAGATCGGCGCCCACCTGCAGAGGACCACGCCGGCACACATGAGAGTGGACATCCTCCTGCGCGCCGCGGCGCTTGCTGATGAACGTGCCGAGGACATTGCCCAGACCATCAGTGCGGAAACCGGGAAGCCGATCACCGAAGCCCGGGGAGAAGCCAGCCGCTCCGGCAACATCATCCGCCTGGCCGCCTACGAAGGAAGCCAGCTGTATGGCTCCACCCTTCCGCTGGACGCCAACGCCGGCACCGGCCTGGACAAGATCGGCTTCACACTCCGGCAGCCGTGCGGCATCGTCGTGGCCATCACGCCCTTCAACTACCCCGCACTGCTGGTGCTGCACAAGATTGCACCGGCTCTGGCCGCCGGCAATGCCGTGGTGCTGAAGCCGGCCCGCGCGACCCCGCTGACCGCACTGAAGCTGGCGCAGTGCTTCGTCGACGCCGGGCTCCCGCCGGAGGCGCTGTCCGTCCTGACCGGCCCCGGCAGCACCCTGGGCGATGTGCTCGTCACTGATCCGCGGGTGCGGAAAGTCTCCTTCACCGGGTCCACCGCCACAGGCACCCGCATCAGCTCGATCGCCGGCGTCAAGAAGCTGTCCCTGGAGCTCGGAGCCTCCTGCCCGGTGATCATCCTTCCTGACGCTGACATTGAACTTGCCTCCAGCGCCGTGGCAGCAGGTGGCTTCATCAATGCCGGGCAGGTCTGTATCTCCGTGCAGCGGGTCATCGTTGACCGCCGGGTCGAAGCCGACTTCCTCGACGCGCTGGTGCCCAAGGTGGAGGCCATCGCGGTCGGTAACCCGAGTGCAGCCGACACCCGGCTCGGGTCGCTCATCTCCGAAGAGGAAGCGGCGCGCGTCCACTCCTCGATTAACGAGGCACGGCACTCCGGAGCCAAAGTTCTCACCGGCGGCGACCGCCAGGGAGCCGTCGTCACCCCGGCCGTCGTCGCGGGCGTCGACCCGCGCTCACCGCTGAGCCGCAACGAACTCTTCGGACCCGCCGTGGCCGTTTCCTCGGCGTCGGACATCGAATCAGCCATCGCCATGGCCAATGACAACGACTACGGTCTCGGCGCCGGAATCTTCACCAGCGATATCGCCGGAAGCATCCGGGCCATGCGGCAGATCGACGCCGGAAACATCCACATCAACTGGACGCCCCTCTGGCGGGCCGACCTCATGCCCTATGGAGGACTCAAGGGCAGCGGCATCGGCAAGGAAGGCGTCCGCTCCGCAGTGCAGGAAATGACCGAAGAAAAAACGGTCATTCTGCACGGACGCCCCTGGTAACCCACCACCTACTGGAATAAGGCAATGACCACTAACTCTCAGACCATCAGGCTCACCACCGCCCAGGCGGTCATCAAGTACCTCTCGGTTCAACACTCCGTTACCGACGGCGTCAGGCGCCGTCTGGTCCCGGCAGCCCTCGGGATCTTCGGACACGGCAACGTCGCCGGACTGGGCCAGGCCTTTGACGAACTGGCCGATGACATGCCGTTCATCCAGGGCCGCCACGAACAGTACATGGCCCATATTTCCACGGCCTTTGCCAAGGCGAGCCGGCGCCAGGCCGTCCTAGCCGTCACGGCCTCGATCGGCCCGGGCGCCCTCAACCTCGTCACCGCCGCCGGACTGGCCACTGTGAACAGGCTTCCCCTGCTTCTCCTCCCCGGGGACACGTATGCAACGCGCCACCAGGGCCCGGTCCTGCAGCAACTCGAGCACCCCACCGAAGCTGATGCCACCGTCAACGACGCCTTCCGTCCGGTCTCGCGTTTCTTTGACCGCATCACCCGTCCCGAGCAGCTTCTGACAGCCCTGCCCCAGGCCATGCGCGTGCTCACCAGTCCCACTGATACGGGCGCGGTGGTCCTGTCCTTGCCCCAGGACGTGCAGTCCCACGCCTACGATTTCCCGGTCGACTTCTTCGCCCCCCGGGACTGGAAGATCCGTCGCCCCCTGCCTGACCCGGCAGAAATTGAGGAAGTGGCCGAGCTCATCAGGGCCGCACGCCGCCCGGTGATTATCGCCGGCGGTGGCATCCACTATTCTGACGCCCACGCGGCCCTGGAACTCCTGGCCGGCCAGGCCGGTATTCCGGTCGTGGAGACTTTCGGCGGCAAGGGTGCGGTCACCAAGGACGAATGGTGGCAGGTGGGCGGCGTCGGGCTCGAAGGCAACTTCGCCTCCAACGTCCTGGTCAAGCAGGCCGATCTGGTTCTCAGCGTGGGAACGCGCCTCACCGACTTCGCCACCGGTTCACAGTCCATCTTCGAAAACGACGACGTCAAGTTCGCCGCGCTGAACATCGTCGACGCCGACACCCGCAAGCAGGGTGCCACCGGAATCCTCGCAGACGCCCGGCTCGGACTCGAAGCCCTGGCTCAGGCGCTGGAAGGACACAGCACCCCTGATGCGTGGCAGGACACCGTCCAGACGGAGAAAGCCCGCTGGGCACCCATCCGGACACAGTGGCTGGACGCAGACACCCCCTACAACCCTGCGGATCACCCGCACGCACCGGTGACCGCAGCGGTCCTCACCCAGCCGCAGCTGATCGGGATCATGCAGGAACACGCACGTTCCGGCGACACCGTCATCGCCGCGGCAGGCGGACCTCCCGGTGACCTCCAGAAGGTGTGGGACGCGACCGGGAACCGGCACTGCCACCTGGAGTTCGGATTCTCCTGCATGGGGTACGAGATCGCGGCCGGCATGGGCGTCCGCCTGGCCGAAGGCAACAACGACAACCGCGTCGTCACCTTCATCGGCGACGGCACCTTCCTGATGGCACCCACGGAGATCCTCACCGCGGCCCAGGAAGGGCTCAACGTCACGATCATCGTCTCTGAAAACCACGGATACCAGGTCATTCACCGGCTGCAGATGAACCGCACCGGCAAGGAGTTCGGCAACGAGTTCCGCTACCGCACCGTCGCAGGCAGCGTCGCGGCCACTGATGCTCCCAAGGCCCGCCTCGACGGCGAGTACCTCAAAGTGGACCTGCGGCAGATCGCCGAAGGCCTGGGCGCACTGGCCATCCGTGCCACCACCGCGGCGGAGGTCAGGGAAGCGCTGGCCTCGACCCGCGACACCGAGGGCCCCGTCGTGATCGTGGTCCCCACGGTTCCCCACGTGGACCTGCCCGGCGGCGACGTCTGGTGGGATGTGGCACCCGCGGAGGTCTCCGGGCAGGAATGGGTCCGCGCCCTCCGCGCCGACTACGAGCAGGCCCGCGGCCGTCAGCGGTGGTTCGGATGAGCCCCGCACCGCTGAATGCCGGACCGCTGGATGCCGGGCAGCTGCGCCGGCGTCTTTCCGAGGGCGAAGTCACCGTCGGTACCTTCGTGGGAATGTCTTCGGCCACTGCCGCCGAAGTCTGCGCGGCGTCGGGCGCGGACTGGGTGCTGATCGACCTTGAACACGGCTCCGGAGGTGAAGATGCGGTCCGCGACGGCGTCGTTGCTGCCGGGAGCTACGGCGTCCCGACCATCGTGCGGGTCGAATCAGGAGACCGCATCCGGATCGGCCGCGTCCTGGACCAGGGAGCCGCAGGGATCATGGTGCCCCGGTTGACCACGGTCGACCAGGCCGCAGAATCGGTCCGGCACATGCTGTATCCGCCCCACGGAGACCGCGGCGTAGCCACCTACAACCGGTCCTGCCGCTGGGGCATGGACCGCCGGACCCTCACCGAACCCGGCCAGGAATCTCTCGGAATCATCCAGATCGAAACCCTGGAAGCGCTGGCATCCGTCGAAGACATCGCGGCACAGGACGGCGTCGACGTCGTCTTCGTCGGACCGCTGGATCTGTCCTACGCGCTGGGCGTGCCGCTGCAGCTGGACAGCAGCGTCTTCCAGGAGGCCCTGCAGCGCGTCGTCTCCGCGGCGCAGCGGCACAACAAGGCGGCAGGAATCCTGGCCGTGGACGGCCCGGGGGCTGCCAAGTATGTCCGGCAGGGCTTCCGGTTCGTCGCCATCGGCTCCGACTCGACGATCATGGCGGCGGCGTTTCGCGACGCCTTCGACGCCGCCCGTAACTGACTAACAACAGAAAGAAAGGCAAGAACGTGAGCACAGAAACCCGCACCATCGGTGTCGGCCTCATCAGCGTCGGATGGATGGGAAAGCTCCACTCGCGCGCCTACCAGGCCATACCGTACGTCTACCCGGAGCTCGGCCTGAAGACCAAGCTGGTCATCGCCGCCGACACCGAACCCAGCCGGGTCCAGTTCGCCCGCGACGTTCTCGGCTACGCCGAGGGGACCGCCGACTACCACGACGTTCTCAACCACCCCGACGTCGACGTCGTTTCCATCTGTGCCCCCAACTTCCTCCACGCGGAGATCGGCATCGCAGCCGCCAAAGCAGGAAAGCACTTCTGGATCGAAAAGCCCGTCGGACGCGGCTACGAGGAAACAGCAGCCGTGGAGGAAGCGGCAGTGGAGGCCGGAGTGCTGACCTCCATCGGCTACAACTACCGGCACGCCCCCGCCGTGGAGCACGCACGCGAACTCGTCGCCTCCGGACGCCTGGGCCGTGTGACCAACGTCCGGGCGGTGTTCTTCTCCGGTTACGCCTCCGAGCCCAACGGTGCCCTTTCCTGGCGTTTCGACCGGAAACTCGCCGGCACCGGCGTCCTGGCCGACCTCTTCAGCCACGCCACCGACCTGTGCCAGTATGTAGTCGGACCCATCGCCGAGGTCACTGCGCTCACCAGCACGGTCTACACGCAGCGGCCAAAGCTCGCCATGGGGTCGGCTACACACTTCGCGGTGATCGAAAACGGGGAAATGGGTGAGGTTGAGAATGAGGACTACGCAGCAGCGCTGGTCCGCTTCGGCCCGTCCGCCCGCGGCGCAGGAGCCGTCGGCACCATCGAGTCCTCCCGCGTCGCCGTGGGACCGGAATGCGGCTACCAGATCGAAGTCTACGGAACCGAAGGTTCCCTCAAATGGGACTTTGAGCGCATGAACGAACTCAAGGTCTGCCTGGGCCGCAGCAACGACGAACAGGGCTACACCACCGTGAACGCCAGCCCGCGCCACGGCGACTACGCCCGCTTCCAGCCCGGCCCCGGCAACAGCATGGGCTTTGACGACCTCAAGGTCATCGAAGCGAAGAAGTTCCTCGTCGCCGTCGCAGGAGGCGCCCAGGAGAATTCGAACATCCATGACGCTGCCTCCGCCGCGGCGATCGTCAGCGCCGCCGAAGCTTCCTCACTGACCGGACAGTGGCAGAAGATCGAGGAAATCCACGGCACAACTGCGGCGCGGAGCTAACCATGGCGACTGCATCTGGCCGGCGGCCAACAATCTTGGACGTGGCCGAACGTGCCGGCGTATCAAAGTCCTTGGTTTCACTCGTGCTGCGTGACTCTCCCCGGGTCAGCGCAGAACGCCGCCAACGGGTGCTGGAAGTCGTGGAGGAGTTGGGCTACGAGCTCAACATGGCCGCCAGGTCGCTCTCAACCCGCAGCAACGGAACAATCGGCGTGCTGGTCAGCGACCTGCACAACCCCTGGGCCTTCGACGTCGTGGACGCCGCCCGGCCGGTACTGGAAGAGGCCGGCCATACCGTGCTCTTTAGCGCGGTCACTGCGTCGGCGTCGGCCGGTGGGGGAGTGGACCTGTCCATCCTCCAGGCATTCCGTGATCTGCGTGTCGCCGGCCTCCTCGTGGTGGGAACCGTCCCGGACAAGGCCCCGTTTAGCCGCGTTGTCTCGGGAGGAGCCGTCGTCTTCGCCGGAGGGGGTCCGGACTACATCGACACAGCCGATGTAGTCCGGAGCGACGATGCCCACGGCTTCTCCATGGTGGTCGACCATCTCATCGACCAAGGCCATGAACGCATCGCGCATCTGGGCGGGCTGGGCGGTTCGGTCGGGACCGCACGCGCCAGCGGATACACCGAGGCCATGGAACGCCATGGCCTCGGACGAAACATCCACATTGTTGATGCGGACTTCTCCCAGGAATCCGGATATGTGGCAGCCCAACGGGCGCTCGGCTCGTCCGGCAGGCTCCGGCCCACGGCGCTGGCCTGCATCAACGATCTGGCAGCGCTGGGGGCGATGACCGCGGCAGATGAACGCGGACTTCAAGTCGGGATCACCGGCTATGACAACATCTCCCTCGGCGCCATGCCCAGGCTCGGTCTGACCACTGTCGATCCTGACAGCTCTACGATCGGCGTCACCGGGGCGAAAACGCTCCTGCAACGGATCCAGGATCACGACTTTGGCGGGGGCTTCGTCCACCAGTCCATCGTCCCTGAACTGGTCATCCGCAAGTCCAGCCTGCTCGGCATCTGACCCACACCCCATTCATATAGTCACCCCACGGGCCGTCATGGCCCGGCCGGGGTGCACCCTCACATCTTCAAGGATGACGATGGCTTCAATAACCGCACCCCAAATAGTCGTAGCTCTCGGCGACGTGGAGGCCGGACTGGTAGAACCTGTGCTGGCACCCCACCAACAAATGATTCATAACCCCACGGATGAAGATCTCGCCCGGGCCGACGCCGCCATCGTCCGCGCCGCCTACCCGGTGGACCGTGAACTTCTTGACCGCATGCCCGCACTGAAGGTGATCGCCAGGACCGGCGTCGGGACCGACCTCGTCGACGTCGCGGAGGCAAACCGCCGCGGCATCCCGGTGGTCATCACGCCCGGAAGCAATACCGCATCCGTCGCTGAAGGGGTCTTCTCCCACCTCCTCGCACTCGTCAAAAAGCTGTCCACCCTGACGTCACTGGTCCGGGACGGCCGCTGGGAGGAGCGGTCTTCCGTGAACGTCGGCGACCTCGAAGGATTCACGCTGGGCATCATCGGCTACGGCCGCATCGGGCGCCGCGTCGCCCGAATCGCCGAGGCCTTCGACCTCAATGTTCTGGCCTTTGACCCGTTCGCCGACGTCCCGGCCGGTATCCGCTGCGAAACCGTGGAGGACTTACTGCGCCGGAGCGATTTCGTCACCTTGCACGTGCCGCTGACGCCGGAAAACCTCAACCTCATTAACGCCGAGCGCATCGCACTGATGCCGGCCGGGGCCGTCCTCATCAACTGCAGCAGGGGCGGACTTGTAGATCTGGACGCGGCGCACGGAGCCCTCCTCACAGGACAGCTGGCCGGTCTCGGACTGGACGTCTTCGATCCCGAACCCCCGGCACATCACCCCGTCTTTGACCACCAGAACGTCGTCCTGACCCCGCACCTGATGGGGTTCACCCGCCAGGGAATGGTTCATACCGTCCGCGACGCCGCCAAGGGCGCCGTCGACGTCCTGGCCGGCCGCACCCCCGCGGCGGTGGCCACACCATGACTGTGCGCGTCGGCATCATCGGGGCAGGCGTCATGGGCAGCGATCACGCCCGGATCCTGCACGGCAGCATCGCGGGAGCAACCGTGACGGCCGTGGCAGACCCGGCCCAGGACCGTGCGCGCGCCGTTGCCCGCGAAACGGGCGCCCGGTCGTTCAGCACTGCCGCGGAACTCATCGCCTCACCGTTTGTGGACGCCGTCCTCATTGCCTCACATGACACAGCCCATGCCGAACAGGTCATCAGCTGCCTGGAGCACCGCAAACCGGTTCTTTGCGAAAAGCCGCTGGCACCCACCCTCCGGGAATGCCAGGACCTCGTCGATCGGCAGAAGGCCATCGGCCGGGGCATTCCGCTCATTTCGGTGGGCTTCATGCGCCGGTTCCACCCCGCCTACCGGGAACTGAAAGACCGGCTGGAAGAAGGCGCAATCGGCCAGCCGCTGATGGTCCTGAGCTCCCACCGGAACGTCGCCTCCTACCCGGACGGAAACTCCGCGTCAACCATCACCAACTCCGGCATCCACGAAATCGACGTCACCGCCTGGCTGCTCAGCTCACCCATCGAATCGGTGAGCTGGCACGCCCCGCGGAGCACCGCCCTGGACGCCAGCCGACAAGACCCGCAGCTCCTGCACCTGCGCACAGCCGACGGCGTCCTGACCACCGTCGACGTCTTCCTCAACGCCCAGTACGGCTACGACGTGCGCTGCGAAGTCGTCGGCGAACGGGGCACTGTCGAGCTCGCCCGCCCACACCTGACCACCACAAACCGGGCGCACACGCAGGCAAGGAGCTACGCGGCCGACTGGAGGCCCGTATTTGCCGACGCCTACCGGCTGCAATCACAAGCATGGATCGACGCCCTGATTTCAGGAACCCGGCCCACGCTTGCCACCGCCGAGGACGCCCTGACCGCGGCCCGGGTCGCGCAGGCGCTGGTGGATTCCATGAACAGCGGCGGCGCCACCATCTCGATCAAGCACCCTCAACCATCCGCAGTCGAATCCTTCGCCGGCGGGGAACACGAAAGGACCATCACGCATGTCCGCTGACCGACCACTCAAGGTTGCACTCTTCGGATCCGGCCGCATCGGCCAGGTTCACGCCCGGAACATCGCCGCCCACCCGGAACTGGAATTGGCGTGGATCGCTGACCCGTTTATCAAGGGCGCCCAGGCCCTCGCGTCCACAACCGGGGCGCAGGCCGTCGAAACCGCTGACGAGGTCTTCGCCAACAAGGACCTCGACGCCATCATTATCGGGTCGCCGACGAGCACCCACGTCGACCTCATCTCCCGGGCGGTCGCCGCCGGCGTCGCCGCCCTGTGCGAAAAGCCCATCGACCTGGACATCGACCGCGTCCGCGCGTGCCGGGACCAGATCCGTGGCACCAAAACCCCGCTCATGCTCGGATTCAACCGCCGCTTCGACCCGAACTTCGCCTCCGTCCGCGCACGGGTTGAGGCCGGAGAAATCGGACGCCTGGAGCAGCTGACCATCATCAGTCGGGACCCCGCCCCCGCGCCCAAGGACTACATCACCACATCAGGCGGGATCTTCCGGGACCAAAGCATCCACGACCTCGACATGGCCCGGTTCTTCGTCCCGGACATCATCGAAGTTTCGGCCACCGGTTCGAACCTTTTCTGCGACTACATCGAAGAGGCCGGCGACTTCGACTCGGTCGTCATCAGCCTGCGGGGACGCGGAGGCGAGCTCATCACGATCACCAATTCCCGCCACAGTGCCTACGGCCACGACCAACGGCTGGAAGCCTTCGGCAGCGACGGTCTGCTGACCGCCGGCAACATGACCCCGACCACCGTGCGCAAGTACGGCGCAACGGGCACCGAAGAGTCCGATGCCTACCTGCCGTTCTTCCTGGAACGCTATGCCCAGGCCTACCGCAACGAACTGGACAGCTTCGTGCAGTCCATCCGCGGTGGAACCGCCTGCAGCCCCGGCTTCGGGGACGGCGTAATGGCGCTCATTCTGGCTAATGCGGCCGAAGAGTCCGCCAGGTCCGGCCGCGCCGTCAAAATCGGGAAGGAGTAACGAATGAACAGTCCACTCCTCAAAGACAAGGTTGTCCTTGTTAGCGGCGGCACCCAGGGCCTGGGTGCCGGCATTGCCCGCCGGGCCGCAGCCGAGGGAGCCGCCGGGGTGGCCGTGACCGGGCGCAACGCCGAGACGGGCGAAAACCTGGCCGCCGAGCTAACGAAGTCCGGCGTCGCGGCACGCTTCATCAAAACCGATCTGGCAGACGTAGAACAGGCGAGGGCCTCGGTACTGGAGACCATCTCCGTGTTCGGGCGGATCGACTGCGCTGTGAACGCCGCCGGCCTGACCACCCGCGGAACCATGCTGGACACCACCCCGGAGCTCTTCGACGCGCACATCGCCGTGAACCTGAAATCGCCGTTCTTCATCATGGCCGAAACGATCAGGAATCTCCGGGACCGCGGGGCTCCCGGCAACATCGTGAACATCATCTCCATTGCCGAACTCGGCGGCCAACCCTACCTGGCGCCCTACGTCGCGGCGAAGGCCGGGCTGGCCGGTGTAACCCGGAACGCCGCACATGCCCATCGCTGGGACAAGATCCGCATCAACGGCCTGGACATCGGCTGGACCGCCACTGAAGGCGAAGCCGAGACCCAACGGAAGTTTCACGGCGCAGGAGACGACTGGCTGGAAAAGGCCAACGCCTCGGTGCCTATGGGCAAGCTCGGACAAGTGGACGAGATCGCCGAATTTGTAGTCTTTCTCCTCTCCGACAGGAGCGGAGTCGTCACCGGCTCGGTCATTGACTGGGATCAAAACGTATACGGAGGATCAGATTGAGCACCATCACCAGCCGCCTTGCCGCCGCCCCCATTTCCTGGGGAGTGTGCGAAGTCCCCGGATGGGGGTACCAGCTGGAAGCAGACCGCGTACTGTCCGAGATGACTGCCCTGGGCATCACAGCGACGGAATTCGGCCCGGCAGGCTTCCTGCCCGAACAGGCAACGGAACGCGCAGAAGTACTCAAGCGGCACAACCTGCAGGCCATCGGCGGCTTCTTCCCCGTCATCCTGCACGATGCCACCAAGGACCCGCTGCAGGCGGTCTCCGCAGAACTGGATGCCTACCAGGCGGCGGGGGCCAGCATCATGGTCCTGGCAGCCGAAACCGGTGTCGCCGGCTATGACCAGCGCCACGAGCTCGACGCCGAAGGCTGGAACCTGTTCGGCCGGAACCTCGACGCCATCGTCAAGGCGGCGGCCGACAGGGGGATCCAGGCCGTCGTCCACCCGCACGTAGGCACCATGATCGAAACGACGTCGGACGTCAACCGCGTCTTGAACGACACCGCCGCGAACCTGTGCCTTGACACCGGACATCTCCTCATCGGCGGCACGGACCCCGGACAGCTCGTCCGGGACTATGCCTCACGCATCGGCCACACGCATCTGAAAGATGTGCGCAAGGCCGTCGCCGAACGGGTCCAGAACGGTGAAATCTCCTACACCGACGGGGTCAAGGCCGGAATGTACGTCCCGTTGGGACAAGGCGATGTCGGGATCGCCGGCATCGTCCGGGACCTCCTCGCGGCCGGGTATGGCGGCTGGTTCACGATGGAACAGGACACCATCCTGGAAACCGAACCGGCCGACGAAGGCCCCGTGCGGGATGTCCGCCAGTCCGTGGCGTTCCTCCGGGACCTGGAAGCCGGGCTCACCACATGAGCGCGGTGCGCTGGGGCGTGCTCACCACCGCCCGAATCGCCCAGGACCGGTTCCTGCCGGCGATGAAGAAAGCCCGCAACGCGGTGATCTCGGCGATCAGCAGCCCTAGCGGACGGGCGCCGGAGGTCGCCTCACGATTTGGCATCCCGACCGTGTACGAGTCGCACGAAGAACTCCTCGGCGACCCGAACATCGAGGCCGTGTACCTTCCGTTCCCCAACGGCCTCCACGCTGAATGGATCGTGGCGGCAGCAGAGGCAGGCAAGGACATCCTCTGCGAGAAGCCACTGGTCGGAAGCCTCGAAGACTACGCCCGCGTCGTCGAGGCCTGCCAGCGGAACGGCGTGAGCCTCATGGAGGCCTTCATGTACCGCTTCCATCCGCAGCACCAGAAAGTCCGTGAGTTCATCGACGCCGGCCGGATCGGCCAGATTGTCTCCATGCATGCGCGGTTCCACTTTGTCATGGACCGCAGCCCGGGAGAGGTCCGCCTGCAGACGGGCCTTGAAGGCGGCGCCGTCAATGACGTCGGGTGCTATGCCATCGACATCATGAACATGGTCATGGGACGGACCCCCGTCAGCGTCTACGCCAGAGGGACAAGTCCCACGGACCCAGTCGAGACCACCGTCGCCGCGATCCTGGATTACGACGGCGTCCTTGGAACCCTTGACTGTGGCTTCGAAGGACCCCGCACGAACACGTTCCAGGTCATCGGCACCAAGGGACACATCACGCTCGACAAGGCGTTCGACCCGGACCCCGGGGACCCGGCACGAGTGACCGTTTCGCTCAGGGACGGCAGCACTGAGGTCTTCGAGATCGCCGAAGACCCCTTCAAGATCGAAATCGAAAGGTTCAGCGTCTGGGCCCGCAGCTCGGGGCACGAAGTCGTGCACCGGGAACTCACGGAGCAAAACCTGGCCGTCCGGCTCGCCGTCCATGACGCCGATCTGGTCGAGCTCGGCTTCCGCAAAGCCCTGAGCCGAGAGAGATTCAAGTGTCTTGCGAACCGCATCGTCGTCATCCGGCGCTGTCAGCAGCGCGTGAATGGTGATGGCGTCATCCGGCGAAGCGTCTTCATTTTCCCAGACCCTGCCAATGACGATGTAGACCACCGGGTCCAGTTCAAGTTCATTGTCGTTCATATCATCAGGCCTCTTTTGCCTCATTATACAAGAAAGGCCGCCCGAGGGCGGCCTTTCGACAGTTCGACGGGAAACCGATTACTCGGCTGCACCGGTCATATCTTCCAGAAGGCCTTCCGCTGCACTGTCCGAAGACTGCTGACGTTGAGCTTCCTGGATCAGGTCGTCGCGATGCGTCGCGATCTGACGGATCCGCTTCATCACCCCACCGGTACCGGCCGGGATCAGGCGGCCGACGATGACGTTCTCCTTGAGGCCGACCAACGGGTCGGTCTTGCCGTTGACTGCCGCATCGGTAAGGACGCGGGTCGTCTCCTGGAAGGAGGCGGCGGAGAAGAACGAGCGCGTCTGCAGCGACGCCTTGGTGATGCCGAGCAGAACCGGCGTCCCCTTGGCAGGATCGCGCGCATTGTCGATCGCCCGGCGGTTGGCTTCCTCGAAGTCGATCTTG
>ENA-OWNT01004084-OWNT01004084.1-seawater-metagenome-genome-assembly--contig:-NODE-4084-length-13130-cov-4.928216_pt1 | contig 13130 bp, 12 predicted proteins | sample MGYA00238136_ERZ651165 | MGnify/ENA primary metagenome ERZ651165 (study PRJEB26861, sample SAMN08777766) | seawater metagenome | isolation source: coastal seawater | place: USA: Florida | collected... | reverse complement strand
GGCCGAAATCGCCGGTGAAAAGGCCGGGATCATCAAGCGCGGCGTGCCTTGCGTGGTCGGCCCACAACAGGACGAAGCGCTGGAGGTGATCGAGGCCCGCGCCGCCCGCCTCGGTGCGCCTCTGTTGGTTCATGGCCAGCACTGGCATGTCTGGGAAGAACGCGGTCGGCTGATCTTCCAGGATGAAACCGGCCTGCTTGATCTGCCACTGCCCAACCTCGTCGGCGCCCACCAGGTCATGAACGCAGGCGCGGTTCTGGCCGCTCTGCGCCATCTCGGTTTCGGAGAGGATGCGTGCGAGGCCGCCGTCACCCGCGCCGAATGGCCCGCCCGGATGCAGCGGCTCAAGACCGGTCCGCTGGTCGACATGGCGAATGCTGCTGGCAGCGACCTCTGGCTCGATGGTGGCCACAACCCCGCCGCCGCGCAGGCCATCGTCGAATCGCTCTCGCGCCTGCCCGCCAAACCCACGCATCTGATCTGCGGTATGTTGAACACCAAGGATGTGGGCGGCTTCATGCGCCCGCTGGCTGGTGTTGCAGAAAGCCTCCAGGCTGTCTCTATTCCTGGTCAGGCAGCAACCCTTTCGGCAGAAGAAACCGTGACCAAGGCCCGCGCCGCCGGCCTCAGATCGGACGCCGCCGAAGATGCGCAGACCGCGCTCTCGACCATCCTTGCAGAGGCCCCCGGCGCCCGCGTCCTGATCTGCGGCTCGCTCTACCTCGCGGGCGTGATCCTTCAGACAAACGGTTAACACCCCCTTCTTCTTTGTCCAAATACCCCCACCGGAGGCTTTCCGCCCAAACAGCCCGCGCCTTCATCAAACCCATTGAACCGCCATTGCCACCTTCCCGTGGCAACGCGGCCCGACGATGCCCCCCGTGTCAACGGGGGGTTGAGGAGGGCCGCTCCCGGGTCGACGCCAAAGGCGGCGAACCCGATCCTCCATCAACACCGGCGGCCCAGGCATAACCGCTAGCCCTGCGCCCCACCGCGCGCGGGACCAAACAGCGCGGCCAGGCCCAGGATAATCCCCGATACGGTCGCGATCATCCCCGCCGCGCTGACCGAATCCCGCGCGCCCAGCCAAAGTGGCCCGTATCCTGCCAGCACATAGCCCAGAACGGCGGACAGGGCGGCGAACGCCACGCTCCACCCCACCTGCGCGCCCAGCCGGTTGGTCATCAGCCGCGCTGCAGCGGGTGGGCAGATGAACATGGCGATCACGATGATTGATCCCACCGCATCGAATGCCGCCACCGCCGCCAGGGCCGACACCCCGACTAGGGACAATCCAATCAGGTTCGTTGGCATCCCCATAACCCGGGCAAAACCTTCGTCGAAGGTTGAAATCTTCAAGGGCCGCCAGAGCAGCCAAACAAAGGCGATAACCCCCAGTAAGGTCAGGAAGATCCGCATCAGTTCTGGTGGCAGGCCGGCCAGTGCGACGGGGTCCAGCAGGGAATGCCATCCAAAGGCATCCAGCCAGATCAGGCTTTCCAGGTTACCCATCAGCGCGTGTTCCACGTCTAGATGAACCGAGGATGTATCAGAGCGTTCCAGCAACAGCACACCGCCCGCGAACATGGTGGTAAAGACCACGCCCATCGCGGCGCCGGGCTCGATCCCGCCCAGGCGGCGAATGGCCTCGATCAGCGCCACCGCCAACAGCGCCGCAACTGCCGCGCCGATCATCATCGGCCAGGCGGCAACGGTGCCGGTGATCAGGAAGGCCACCACGATGCCCGGCAGAACGACATGAGAAATGGCATCGCCGATCAGCGCCTGCCGCCTGAGCACAAGGAAATTCCCCGGCAGCGCACAGGCGATTGCGGCGCAGACACCAATCAGGATCGGTGTCAGGCTGAGGGGAACGAATTCTGATCCGCTCATGCCGAAACCTCCTGCGGAGACGCCAGATAAGTGTCTATTTCGGCCAATTGGTCGCTTGTCACCACTGTTTCAATCGGGCGAATTCCGTCATAGAGCGCGGCAGCGGCCTCCTGATCGGGCATGGCGCGCAGGATTTCCCACCGTTTTTCATCCATCAGGGCCTTGGCGGAGCGGGCGCGCCCGGCCTCGGTCGCCACGCCGTCAGGGCGCGATAGACCGGCGCGATGCAGCAGGCGCACGGTGTAGCGTTCATAGATCGGCTGTCCCTGAGCGATTGCCAGCAACCCCTGGCGGATATGCACCCGCCGCTGAAACGCGACATGGCGCAGGATGGCCGCCAGCACACCGCGATTAGGGGCCAGGAACAGCGACAGGGCAAAGACGGAAAAACCCGTCAATACAATGATCGGACCAGTGGGCAGCGCCGGCGCCGAGGCCGAGATGGCTGCACCCACAAAGCCCGAGATCCCGCCGATAAGGCCCGACAGCAACCAGACCCGTTCTGTCCTGTCCGTCCAGAACCGCGCTGTGACAGGCGGGATGATCAGCAGGGCCACGATCAGGATCAGGCCCACGACCTTCAGCCCCACAACCGTCACCGCCATGACCAACCCCATCGTGGCCAGATCAACCTGCCGGATGTTCAGCCCGCGCGCAGCAGCATAATCTTCGTCAAAGGCCACCATGATCATCGGCCGCCGCAAGATCAGCGTCAGGATCAGCGTCAGCGCCCCGCCGGCGGCAATCAGCAGCGCATCGGACCGCAGCATTCCCGCAGTGGACCCCAGCAGCAACCCGTCCAGCCCCGCCTGACGGCCTGATTCCATCGTCTGGATCACGGTCAGCAGCACGATGCCGAACCCGAAGAACACTGACAAAACCGCGCCGATGGCGCTATCTTCGGCCAGTCGCGTGCGGCGGGTCAGCCACTGGACAGCCAGCAAGCCCAGGGCGGCCGTTACCGCAGACCCCGCCAGCAGTCCGGCAAGGTTCCGTCCATCACCACCCAGCGCCACCATCACGATAAAGGCCAGCCCCACGCCCGGCAGGGTCGCGTGGCTAATCGCGTCAGAAACCAGCGACCGGCGGCGCAGAAACAGAAAAGTGCCCGTCACCCCAGCGGCAAAGCCCAGAAGGGTGGCGCCGATGGCGACAAGGGTGGCGTTATAACCAAGCTGAAGGGTCAGCGCCTGCCAGAGCATGTCTTACCCCGCGACCGGAATGCCCGCGACATGCGCCGTGGCCAGCCGCCCGCCATAGGCCGCTTGCAGGCTGTCTTCGGTAAAGGCATCTGCAACCGGGCCTTCTGCGATCTTGCTGGTGTTCAGGATCAGGACCCGGTCGAAATAGTCTGTCACAGTCGACAGGTCGTGATGCACCGCGACAACCGTCTTGCCTTCGGCCTTCAGGGTTTGGAGAACCGCGATAATCGCCTTCTCGGTTGCGGCGTCAACGCCCGCAAAGGGTTCATCCAGCAGATACAGATCAGCACCCTGCGCCAGAGCCCGGGCCAGGAACACCCGCTGTTGTTGCCCGCCCGAAAGCTGACCGATCTGGCGGTTGGCGAAGTCGGCCATGCTGACGCGGTCCAGACATTCCAGCGCGCGGGCGCGGTGACGGGGACGCACCCTTCGCAGCAGACCCAGTTCCCGCGACAACCCCATTAGCACCACATCCAGAACCGTGGTCGGGAAATCCCAGTCAACGCTGGCGCGTTGCGGGACATAGGCGATGCGGTGGCGCTGGCTGTTCAGGGGTTGGCCAAAGACGGTCACATTACCCGACAGGGGCCGTAAGATACCCAAAGAAGCCTTTAACAGGGTCGATTTTCCCGCCCCGTTCGGCCCGATGATGGCGGTCATGGACCCTTCGGGAAAGGTGGCGTCCACCGAAAAGACCACCGGCTTTTGCCCATAAGACACGGTCATACCCCGGATAGCCATCGGGGCGGTGTCGGGATGGTCGGTCACCGTCTGGGTGCCATTGCTGCTGGCCAGTGCAATGCTGGTCATCACATCCCCGCCGATAATTGACCGGTCATCCCACGGTTCGGGGCCGTACCCCCAAGCGACAGGGTGATCGTGGTGACATTGTGGTCGATCATGCCGATATAGGTGCCTTCATAGCTGCCGGGGTCGCCCATGGCGTCGGAAAATAGCTCGCCCCCGATTTGCACATCGTGCCCACGCGCCGCAGCGCCCTCGATCAGCGCACGAATGTTGCGGTCAGAGACCGAGCTTTCGACGAAAACGGCCCGGATATTGCGATTGACCAGCAGATCCACCAGCTCAGCAATCCGGGCAAGGCCCGCTTCGCTTTCGGTGGAAATGCCCTGGATGCCCAGAACCTCAAACCCGTAGGCATTGCCAAAATAGTTGAACGCGTCATGGGCGGTCAGCAGAACCCGTTGATCCTGCGGGACGGTGGACAGAACTTGTGCGGAATAGTCTGAAACAGTCTCTAACTGAGCCGAAAATGCCTCTGCGTTGGCCATATAGAGCGCGGCATTGTCCGGGTCCGCGTCGATCAGGGCATCGCGCACCGCAAGCGCCACTTGCTGCCACAGGTCAGGCACCATCCACACATGCGGGTCAAAGCGGTTGTCGTAGTCTTCATGCCCAAGCAGCAGATCGCGCGGCAGGTTCGCGGCCACGGCAACGACGGTTCGGCGGCGCGACAGATCTTCGAAAAACTCTTCCATTTGCGCTTCCAGATATAGCCCATGCCACAGCACCAGATCGGCCCGGGTCATGGCGACGATATCACTGCGGGTCTGGCGATAAGCATGGGGGTCCACCCCCGGCCCCATCAGGGCGCGTACCTCAACGTTGTCACCCCCGATCTGGCGGGCGGTATCGGCGATCATTCCGGTCGTCGCGACAACAGATATCTGCGCCAGCGCCGCTGTGGCGGACAGAAGCAGGGGAAAAAGGGCGGTCGCTAAACGGGTCAGCATTGCTGTACCTTTGTGATGTGTCCCGATTAATATTGAGAATGATTTGCAAGAAGTCAATGCAGTTGCGAGTCATTTGCAGCTTTGACAGCAGATTCGCGCTGGACAGTTCCATCTCATGGCGCATTCTTGGGGCGCTGCGGGCCAAACAGGGAAACCAGACTTGACCAAAGGGCGCATCGATTCCGTCGAACGGGCCATGTCGATCCTGTCGGCTTTTTCTGGCCAGCGGCGCAGGATGACCCTGGCCGACCTGGCCGAAGAAACCGGCCTGCACAAAAGCACCGTTCTGCGGCAGGCGAATTCCATGTTGCTATATGGCTTTCTGACCCGCGATACAGATGGGCGCTATGGGATCGGCGCATCGGTCTGGCGGCTTGGGCTGTTGTTCCGCCAGGACTATCAGCATGGGGCCACGATCCGGCCTGTATTGCGCGATCTGGTGGCGCAGACCGGCGAAACCGCGTCCTTCTACGTTCGCGCCGGGGAAGAACGGGTGTGTCTTTACCGGGAAAACTCGCCCAACCTTATTCGTTATCACCTGGAAGAGGGGATGCGCCTGCCGATGGATCGTGGATCGGTCGCCATGGTTCTGCGGCGCTGCACGGGGGAACCGGTGCCTGACAGTATTGGCTTTACCAAAGCGGGGTCGGTCAACATGGCAGGCGGGCGCAACCCGAATATCTCATCTGTCGCAACGCCGGTTTTCTCGTCTGAGGGGCAATTATTGGGGGCGCTTGCCGTCTCTGGCCTAAGCACACGGTTTGACGCGCACCGCAGGCAAGCCGCCCTTGTTCTGGTTGAAGATCACGCCGCAGCGCTCAGGGATCAGCCGGCACCGCAGGCTGCGTCTGAAAACAGTCTCTGATTCAGGGGTTTCGTATCTATTCTGACGCCCAGTCCGCGCTTTGCATTTCGCGCAAGCGCGACGCGGTGCGTTCGAACTCAAAACTGCCAGATCCTTCTAGATAGAGCCTTTCCGGCTCGTCCTCGGCAGACATGATCACCCGCGTGCGCGCCTCATAGAGGGCATCCACCAAGGTGACAAACCGCTTGGCTTCGTTAAACTTTGAGCTGTCCAGCCGGGGCACGTTTTCCAGCACCAATAACTTCACCGCACCAACCAGAGCCAGGTAATCGGCTGGCCCAAGCGGCTGCCCACACAGGTCCCAGAATTCCGCCCGCGCCATGCCAGCCCAATAGCGCGGCAGATGCACCTCGCGACCTTTGACCTCCAGCACCAGCTCCTCGCTCTTGCCACTGGTCAGATCGCGCCAGATCTCGTCTATCGCGCGGCGCGCCGCTGCATTGGCCGGGGCAAAAAAGGTGCGCTCACCCTCCAGCCGGTGCTGGCGATAGTCGGTCAGGCTGGTAATTTCATGCACTTCCAGCTTGTCGTTCAGTATGGCGATAAAAGGCAGGAAAAGCTGCCGGTTCAATCCGTCCTTATACAGATCTTCGGGCGGGCGGTTTGACGTGACCACCACCACGACACCGGCATCGAACAGCATTTCGAACAGGCGACCGACAATCATCGCATCAGCGATGTCAGTAATCTGCATTTCATCGAAACACAGCAGATCGACTTCTTTGATCACCGCCTCGGCCACTGGTTTCAGCGCGTCATCAGCGCCGGATCGACGCGCGTCGTGCAAACCGGACTGAATTTCCTGCATAAAGGCGTGGAAATGCACCCGCCGTTTCCGCGCAATCCCGGCATGGGCAAAGAACAGGTCCATCAGCATCGACTTGCCGCGCCCGACCCCGCCCCACAGATACAGACCGCGCGCGCCTTCCGGCACCGTGGGTTTGAAAAACCGGCCCAGAAATCCCGACGGTTTGGCCGGGCGGTTTTCCAGTTTTTCGCGCAGATCTTCAAGCAACAGCAAAACCTCGCGCTGCGCCGGATCAGGGCGCAGCAGGCCCTCGGCAACGCGGGTGTCGTAGATGGCTTGCAGATGCTGTGACATGTGCGGTTGGTAGCGCGAAGACCGGGGGCTGTTCCACAGAAAAACTGATCTGGCACATGATGAAATCTGATTTGACAGGACAGCATTGCTGACTGATTGTCCATGGGCGCGAACTTGGACCTTTCTCATGCCTCAAAAATCCCCTGTCTTCACGCCCGTCCTGATCGGCGGGTCGATCATTATCCTTCTGTCTTTTGCCATCCGCGCCAGCTTTGGCGTGTTTCAAATCCCGATTGCGGACGATCTGGGGTGGCAGCGGGCAGAGTTCAGCCTGGCGATTGCCATCCAGAACCTAGCCTGGGGGATCGGGCAGCCGGTTTTTGGGGCCATTGCCGAACGGTTCGGCGACCGGAAGGCCCTGATCATGGGGGCGTTGCTTTATGCGGTCGGGCTTGTGCTTTCGGCCGGTGCCACGCTACCGATTCAACATCAGCTACTAGAAATCCTGGTAGGGCTTGGGATCGCCGGAACCGGGTTTGGTGTCATTCTGGCCATTGTCGGACGGGCGGCATCGGCTGAAACCAGGTCTATTTCGCTTGGAATAGTGACTGCTGCGGGGTCTGCTGGGCAGATCGTCGGGGCGCCTCTCGCTGAGCTTCTGCTTAGTCAGATGTCATGGCAGTTGGTCTTCGTAACCTTCGCCGGAATTATTCTGACAACGGTGCTGGTCTTGCCGTTGCTGAAGGCCCCCCCGATGGCGAGCAATGCCGAGATCGAGGAAAGCATGGGCCGAAACCTGAAAAGGGCCTTTGGCGACCCGTCATTCACGTTGATCTTTGTCGGGTTCTTTTCCTGCGGTTATCAGTTGGCCTTCATCACCGCCCATTTCCCCGCACTGGTGACCGAGATGTGCGGGCCTATCGTGCCGGGATCTGCCCTTCATTCCATCGGCATCACCTCCACCTCCGCCCTTGGGGCTATTGCGATATCGCTGATCGGGCTGGCGAACGTGGCGGGCACGATCCTGGCGGGATGGCTTGGGAACAAGTTTCCAAAGAAATACCTGCTGGCGCTGATCTATATCGGTCGCACGATCGCGGCGGCCATGTTCATCCTGTTCCCGATCACGCCGATGACGGTGGTCGTGTTCTCGATTGTGATGGGGTCGCTGTGGCTGGCAACGGTACCACTGACCAGCGGTCTTTTGGCCTATCTTTATGGGATACGCTACATGGGCACGCTGTATGGCATCGTCTTCTTCAGCCACCAGTTGGGCGGCTTTCTGGGCGTGCTTCTGGGCGGCTGGATGTATGATCTCTATGGGAACTACAACGCGGTTTGGTGGATCGGCGTCGGTGTCGGGGCGCTGTCAGCCATCGTGCATTTGCCAATCAACGAAAAGCCGTTGAACGACCGGCGCGTTGCGGCCTAGGCAGGCGGCCCGATCTCTTGGGCAAGCCGTGCGGGATGCGTGTAGGGCAGCCCGTGGTCGGCATCGGGCAGGGTGATGTGACGCGCCGAAGGGTTGACCCCGGCCAGACGATCGCGGCTGCCAAGCGGGATGGCCGCGTCCAGGCTGCCCCAAACGGCAAGGATCGGCACGGGCCGCTTGGCCAGGCTGCCATGCAGCCCGGATTGGTCATCCCTCAGAATGCCTCGTTGCGCAGACAGGATCGCACGCAGCGTCCCCGCGACGGTCAGCTCATCCAACGCCCGGCTGGTGATGGCATCCACCACAGCATCAGCCGCATCGCCGCTGCGATAGGATTGGCGCATCAGGCGGGCGCCCAGAACCTCGATCATCCAATCGCCGATCACCGGGGCCCTTGTCACGAAATCCGAAAACCGGCCAAGCGTCAGCCCCAGGCCCGCCGGGGCCAGCAGGATCAGCCTGCTAACCCTGCCTGGGTGTTTTGCGGCAAACGCAGTAGAAATCGCGCCGCCCATGGAATAGCCCATAAGCGTGACGGGCCCGGTCACGCCCTCGGCCTGTAGCAGATCCTGCAACTGTGTCAGAAAGAACGCCTCGGTCTGTCTGCCCGGCACCCGGTCGGAATAGCCCCGGCCATAAAGATCGTAGGTCAGCACCCGGTAGCCAAGCCCGGTCAGAAACGGCAGCAGGGGCCCCCAGACGAATGAGGGCGTGGATAGGCCATGGACGCAGACCAGAACCGGCGCATCATCATGTCCGTGCCACTGAACATGGGTCAGACCCTGTGACAGGGGAACCATCCGGCCGGGCATAGCATTGCGGCCGCTTTCGACCCCCGGGCGCGTCACCCGCACCCACAGGTAGACGCCCAACAGCGTCAACGCCAAGGCGCTTGCGATCACCGCGCCTGCCATGCGGCCAGGATATAGCGGCTGGTCATCAGATCCAGATGCGCGCCGCCGCCGTTTTTGAACAGCGTGATGTCTTCGTCGCTGGTTCTGGTCATGCCGCCTGCGGTCAGATCATAGAAATCCGCGAGGATATCGGCGGGCGCGATCACCCCGGTGTCCAGCGGTGTCTGGATCTCTCCGATATGGCCAATCGTAGTGTCGCGGCTGTCGACAAAGACCCGCGCCCGCCGGATCGCGGCATCGTCCGCCTCTCGCATATCTGGGCGATAGGCGCCGATCAGGTCGATATGCTGACCGGGGCGCAGCCAGTCGCCTTTCAGGATCGGGTCGGTGACCATAGTGGCAGAGGTCACGATATCGGCCTGACGCACGGCGGCTTCCAGATCAGGGGCAGCCTCGGTCATGGGATAGCCGGCGGCGAAGGATAGCGCTGTGTCGGGGGTGCGGTTCCAGACCAGAAACCGGGCCTTGGGAAACAACGCGCCATAGGCTTGCCGCAGGGAATGGCCGACCGTGCCTGCCCCGACGATCAGGATCACATCGCTATCCTTGCGGGCCAGTTGCGCCGCGCCAAGCAGGCTGTCACCTGCTGTCTTCCACTTGGTCACAAGATGAAAATCCAGCAGGGCCTGAAGCGACCCGTCCGCATCGGAATAAAGGTTCACCGCGCCGTGGATCATCGGTTCCCCCTTGGCCGGGTTGCCCGGAAACACATTTGCGGTCTTCACCAGCGACCCGGCCCCCTCAATCCAGGCGGCGCGGGACAGCAGGGTATCTTTTCCACGATATAGGAAGGTATCGCCGATCTCTGCCTTGGGCAGCCGGTGACCTTCGCGCAGGGCGTCAAGCAACGCCATCCAGTCCAGGTGCTGCTCGGCCTCTTTTGGGATGATCTCGAACGTCATGGTTTTGCTTCTGCCTCTGTCAGCAGCCCGTGGGTAGCCAAGGCGTGGGCAAAGCCGGAAGGGCCCTGGAATAAATGCGTTTGCCAGCCGCGCGCGTTTGCGGCCGCGATATTGTCGGCACGGTCATCGGTGAACAAAAGCGATGCGCCGGACAGGCCAGAATTCGTCTCTAACAAGGCGAAAAACGCCGGGTCGGGCTTGGCCAGCCGATGGTGGGCAGAGATATAGCTGCGGTCAAATTCGGTCAGGAACGGATATGTGGCACAAGCGATGTCAAAGCTTTCTGCCCCGAAATTCGATAGGGCAAAGACGGGAACGCCCTTTTCCCGAAGGGTGCGAAGCAGGCCTACACTATGGTCAATCGCGGGGCTGGCCATGTCGATCCAGCGATCATGCCACAGTCTGATTTCGTCTCTGAACAAGGGGTTTTCGTCTGCAAACGCGTAGATCACATCGCGAAAGCCCTCGCCCAGATCGACACGATCATTCATGCCTGCAAGGTCGACGGCGGCAAAGATCTCTCGCCGCCGCGCTTCACCGAACAGACGATCATAGAGCCGTTCCGGCGCCCATTCGATCAGGACATTCCCGATGTCAAAGACGACCGCCTCAATCGTCATGCGCTGACGCCATAGAGTGCTTCGGCGTGAAAGCTGATGTGATCTTCGATGAAGGTGGTGACGAAGAAATAGGAATGGTCATATCCTGGCTGCATCCGGATCGTGCCGGGCTGGCGGCGGGCTGTCATGGCCTCGGCCAGGGCTTCTGTCTTCAACAGGTCACCGAACTGATCTGCTGTGCCCGTGTCGATCAGAACCGGGCCGGGAAAGCCCTTGGCACGCATCAGAACGGTGGCGTCATGCGCGTCCCAAAGGGCGGTGTTATCGCCCAGATAGGCACCAAACTGCTTGCGGCCCCAATCGCTTTCCATCGGGTTGCAGATGGGCGAGAAGGCCGAAACGCTGGCGAACCTATCAGGGAAGCTCATGGCGATGGTCAGCGCGCCGTGGCCGCCCATGGAATGGCCGGTGATCCCCTGGCGGGTCTGGTCCAGGGCGAAGCGGTCGAAGACAAGGTTGGGAAGGTCTTCGGTCACATAATCCCACATCTGGAAATGTTCGGCCCACGGGTCTTGCGTGGCGTTCACGTAGAACCCGGCGCCCTGGCCCAGATCATAGGCGTCATCGTTTGGCACGCCGTCGCCCCGCGGGCTGGTATCGGGGAAGATCAGCGCGATGCCCTGTTCGGCGGCCCATAGCTGCGCACCGGCTTTCACCATCGCGTTTTCATGGGTGCAGGTCAGGCCGGACAGATACCACAGAACCGGGACCGGACCATCCTCAGCCTCGGCCGGCAGGAACAGGCCAAAGGTCATATCGGTGCCCGTCGCGCCCGATGCATGGCGATAAACGCCTTGGGTGCCGCCGAAACACCTGTTCTCTGAAATCGTTTCCATGGTCTTCCTCCGCGAATGCTTTCGCCAAGGCGTAGCGCGGGCTGCACGGTGCGGCAAGCGCTAGAGCAGCGGCGTGACCCAGGCGATGACGACAGAAACCGTGACAATCGACAATGCGGTTGAAACGAGGATAGCGGCCGAGACCCGGTGCGGGGCAACACCATAGTGCTGCGCAAGGATATAGACATTGCCCGCAACGGGCAGCGAAGCGGCCGCAATCATCACCGCCGCATCAAAGGCCGCAACCGGAAAGATCAGCAGGGCGGCAATAGCAACCGCAGCGGGGTGCAGCACCAGCTTGCAAAAGCTGAGCCATGCGGCGACCGATATCCGCTCCGCCGACTTGCCCGCCAAAGACGCCCCGATCGCGAACAGCGCGCCGGGGGTGGCAGCCGCGCCAAGGATGGTCAGAAATTCATTCGCGACCTCGGGGATCGGGATCGACAGGCCCGAAACGATCAACCCCAGGGTCATGGATACGATCATCGGGTTTCGCAGCAAACCCTTGCCGACCGTGCCAAGGATGGCCAGCGACATGCGCCCGTCGCGCGACCCTGTGATCAGAATTGTGATCAGGCTGGAAAAGACAATCAGGTCCACTGCCAGCACCATCAGCACCGGCCCGGCGGCCTCGGGGCCCAACAGGACCACCAGCATCGGAACGCCGAGGAACCCGGTGTTCCCGATGACCGCGCATTGTGCCTCAACCGCAGCTTCCTCGATGCGCACCCCCCTTAGGAAGGCGACCGCCGTTGCCAGCAGATATACCACACCGCAGCCCCACAGATAGGCCGCGACAAACCACCAGTCGAAGACTTCGGATAGCGACAGGTTGGCGGAAAAGCGGAACAGCATCGCCGACAGGGCAAAATAGAAGACGAATTTCGTCAGGTAGGCCGTCGCCTCTGCCGTGAAGAACCCGGTCCGGCCAGATTGGAAGCCCAACCCGATCAGCGCAAAGAACGGCACGGTCTTGAGGAAAATTTCGATCATGCGAACATCGCTAGGCCAACATCGGGGCACTGTCCAGCAAGCGCTTGCTTGAGGAACTAAACCGATCAGTCTATTCTTAGCCTGTCAGGAGGAGGCAGCATGAACATCAACGCGCCGCTCAAGAAAGGACGGAAATACGACCAGGTTCTGGACGGCGCGCGAGAGGTGTTCTTGCGGGAAGGATTCGAAGGCGCCAGCGTCGATCAGATCGCCAGGGATGCCGGCGTGTCAAAGGCAACGCTGTACAGCTATTTTCCCGACAAACAGACCCTGTTTATGGCGGTTTTCAAGTCTCAGTGTCAGGTGCAGTCGGATCAGGCCATGGGGGTCGAGATCATGCAGCGGCCGGTGGAAGAAGCGTTGTATTCTATCGCCCGGTCCTTTCTGGACTATCTGATGTCTGATTTTGCGGTTCAGGTGTTTCGTGTCTGCGTGGCCGAATCGGCCCGGTTCCCGGAACTTGGGCGCGCCTTCTACGAAAGCGGGCCAAAGCAGGTGCTGGATGAAATCACCGCATTCTTAGCCAGTGACAAGGTACAAGACGATCTGGAAATCGACGATCCTTACATGGCGGCCGATCAGTTTTTGCAGCTGTGCCGTGCAGACATGCTGTTGCGCAAAGTTCTCAATGTCGAAGCGGACGACTCGCCTGAACAAATCGACCGCATCGCACAGGA
>ENA-OWNT01004083-OWNT01004083.1-seawater-metagenome-genome-assembly--contig:-NODE-4083-length-13132-cov-4.752662_pt1 | contig 13132 bp, 6 predicted proteins | sample MGYA00238136_ERZ651165 | MGnify/ENA primary metagenome ERZ651165 (study PRJEB26861, sample SAMN08777766) | seawater metagenome | isolation source: coastal seawater | place: USA: Florida | collected... | reverse complement strand
GCCCGGCCCGGTCTTCAAAACCGGTGGGCGGCGGTAGCCCCGTCGTCGGTGGGTTCGATTCCCATGCGTCTCCGCCAAACCGCAACAAGAACCGAGTGATTCCAGGTACTTGCCGGAACGCCTGCCGAAGCTCGATTCTTGTGGGCCAGGCTTGGTCCACACGGAGAGACACCGACGGGCATCGAACGTCGCTTCCCGACGTCGGCCGGTCAGCCTTCCTCCGGCTCCAGGAGCTCTTCGAGAGCTACCAGGTCTTCTGCGCCACGATCAATGCGGTGTGTATTGACGGCCGAACCCAGGCTCCCGAAGGGACCACAGAGGCCGCCCGACCCGCTTGCCCCTCGGAGCCACGGCTGACAGTGTGCCTCCATGAGCAACCCAGTCTGGATCGAGTTCACCGACGGCTGGTACTACCGGATGTGCAGCGCCCGCCCGGCCTCCGGCCCGCTCGAGGGCGTCCACCGACCCAGTGTGCTGCGCACCAGCGGAGGCGCGCTCGTGCTCCTGTCCGGCTCTGCCGGCATGCACCACGTCGGGGCCGAGGCGGAGGCCGTGCTCGGTGAGCTCGCCCAGGAGCTGGCCGACACGGCCTGGGCGGAGGGCCTCGAAGGGGGGCGACAGGCCGTCGTGCACGGCGTCCTCGCCGCCTGCGAGGCGGGCCGCTTCGGCCGCGGGCTGCCCGAGGTGCTGTGCATCCTCTGCGACGGGGAGACATCCGCGATCTGGAGTGCCGGGCCGAACGGCTCGGGCACCGTTGGACCGAGCGGCCTGCGTCGGGTCAGCGCCGACCCACGCTGGCCGGCGCTCCACGAGGCCGGCCTCACGACCCACGGGCCCGGCCCCACCGACCCCCTGGCGTGGGAATACACGGGGATCACCGTGTTCGAGCTCGACGGGCTGAAGCTCCAGGCGTGGGTCGGGAACCTCACCGGGGGCTGCGTCCTCCTCATGTCGAAGGGCGCGCTGCCCTTCCGCGCGCGGTTCGAGTTCGAGGACGCCGCCACCTTCTGGGGGCGGGACGCCGCCTGGCGGCATGGCCTCGGCGCCACCGTCGTCGCCGTCGGCCGCAAGGACGGCATGGAGGAAGCCGACCGTGGGCTGGACGCCTGGCGGAAGGAGCTCGGAGACCGGGCCGAGCCCGAGCGCCGCCCGCCGGACCTGGGCGCGATCGGCCGCTCCGACGCCCGGGCTGGGCTCGAGGCCGTCGCGCTGCGACTCCTCGACGACCCGTCGCCCCTGATCCAGGCCCGCGGCATGGTCATGTGCGTGCACCTGCACCTCAAGAGCCTCGAGCCGGTCGTCCGGCGGTTCTTCGGCTCTGAGGAGACCTTCGAAGGCAAGGACGTCGAGGCGTCCCTGGGCAAGCTCGCCCGCAGCACGGCCCGCGCCCTGCACCGGTACCGCCCGGACCCCACCTTCCCCGACTGGCCCGCCGTCGCCGTCGGCGCACCGGACATCGCCCCGGACGAGGATCTCGACGACGACGCCGACCACCGGTACCTCGCCGTGCGAGCCACCCTCCTTTCCGACGTTCCCTCGGGCGCGCCCCCAGGTGCGCCCTTCGCCGTCGTGATGGAGTCCGGCCTGGCGGAGATGACCCACACGCTCGTCGTGACCCGAACCAGAGTCTTCAGTCTCCGGAGCTCGGGGCTGATGGAGTCCAGCCGGGACGCCTGGCCCAGCGTGCACGCCGCGGCCGAAGCGCTGCTCGACGTCGCTCCGCACCACTGGGACGACCTCGAACCCACGGGCTTCGCGCCGCGCCCCGCCCACGGGGCCAGCAGGTTCCTGCTCCTGAGCCCCGCCGAGGTCCGGTGCACACCCGCGTGGACCTGGAAGGACGCCGTCGCGATCGTCGAGGAGGGGCGGGCCCTCGCCCCGCTCATCGGCGCCGCCCACGCCGTGATCGCCGCGCACCAGGACGTCGAGCGTCAGCCCGTCACCAGCCCCGACGGCAGGTAGTCCGACGAGACCTCCACGGTCAGCCCGTCGTCGTGCGCGCGCGCGCACCACCCGATGTACCGCAGCGGCAGCACGCCTCGCGGATCGCTCCGGTCCTGCCCCTTGCCGTAGAGGACGCGGTACTGCCCGAGGCCGTCAGCCAGGTGGGCGGTGAACGCCGCCTGGTCGCGCTCCAGGACCGTCCCGACCACCCGCGCGAGGGGCAAACCGTATCGCCGGCCCCGCTCCCGGTAGAGATCAGGATGCTCCGCCTGCGCGATCTGTTCGTCGAGCAGCTCCCGCCAGGGCTCGCCCGCGTGGAAGGCCATGACCGTGCGCGCGTAGGTGTCGTGGTACCTGGCGTACTCCCCCAGGAAGCCGCCCGGCGGGAAGGCGCACAACTGCGCCACGGCGTCCGCGTCGCGCAGGATGAGCGCAGCGCCGAGCGCGTCCGCCCACCGCGGCGCGCTGTTGCGGTAGTTGCCGCCCCCGGGCACGTCCAGGGTGCGCCCGGCGATGACCATCGTGACTGACTCCGACGGGTCGAGCACGGCGCGCCGGAACAGTGCCACGCCGACGTCCCGGACCCAGCCCACGGCCTCCACGACGTCCTCCTCCGAGCCACCGGTGGCGTGGCGCAGACCGACCAGCGCCGTCGCCGTGTCAAACGCGGACCCGAGGTTGTCGTGGATCGTCGGAATGTGCTCGACGCCGACGCGGAACGTGCGCTCCTTCACCATCGCCAGCGTCGCGAAGTGCTTGTCGTTGAGCCGGTGCATGCGGATCGGCTTCGGACTCACGCTCGCCTCTCCGTCCAGATCCCCAGTTCCTCGGAGGGAGTCGCCTCGTCCATTGGAGAGATCGACGCTAACACCGCCGGCATGTCCAGCGACAGGCTTCACGGGTCTGCACGCAGCGGACCTGACGTCGGTCCCCAGGGGCACACGGGGGCCACACGCCCCGCGCACTTCAACGCTCCTCCCTGCTCCTCCGTGTCAGCGGCGTCCCCGAAGCCGGCTGCTCGAGGGGCGATTCTTGGACTCCTCCCGGCGCCTCCCCGAACCGTCGGTCATCATGCAGGGCTGTCTGTCGTTCCCGCTGAGGTTCCGCCCATGCGCCTTCCGTCCGGCCTGCCGCGCCGCCTGCTGCCCCTCCTCCTCGCGCTCCTCCTCGGCTGTCCCACCGACGCCCCCGACGAGCCCGACCCGCCCCCCGACGAGCCGACGCCGGCCGAGGTCACCTGCCCGGTGAGCCAGCCGCCGGCCTTCAACGGGCCCGTGCACGTGGACGTCCTCGGAGTGGATCATCCGGACGCCCACCACGTCGGCCACGGCCGCGACGTCGAGCACGCCGACAACCGCATGGGCGACGGCTCGGTCCTGCCCCACAGCGGCCAGACCTTCCGCGACGAGGTGGATCTGTTCCTCGCCGGCCGCGACGCCCACAGCGACCTGGTCGTCGCCCGGCGCCACCTCAGCCGACGCGCGCAGGAGGGCTCGCCCTTCGGCCCGGCCTGGGCCTTCAACTACCGCCACACGCTGCAGCAGTTGCCGGACGGCGACCTCGTTCATCACGCCTTCGGCCGCGACGACCGATTCCACCAGGACGGCGTGCAGTGGGTCGGCGGCCACGGCCGCTTCGAGCACATCGTGTGGAGCCCCGACGACCCTGACGTGCTGCTGCTGCGTCGCCCCGGCGGCGAGGAGCTGGAGTTCGAGGTCGCCGAGACCCCGGAGGGGATCGAGGGCCTGCTGGTGCGCATCGTCTCCCCGAACCGGGCCAACGCCGTCACCCTCGGGTACGAGGACGCCACCAATCAGCCCGCCCTGCTGCAGCGGCGGCTGCTGTCGATCACCGACGCGTTCGGCCGCGCGGGCGCCCTGCACTACGAGGCCCCCGACCGCCCCGACCTCGTCACGCGCCTGGTCGGCCCCACCGGCCGCGAGGTCGCCTACACCTACGACGACGACGGACTGCTGACCGAGGCGCGGCTGCCGGCCGTGACGAGCACGGGTGGCCTGAACGACTTTCCCGACGGCGTCGCCACTCGCTACCTCTACGTGGACGCCGACTCCGCGGCGGCCCCCGCCCTGGCCGTAGTCGTCTTCCCCAACGAGGTCGCGGCCGGGTCTGACGCGGCCGCGCTGTCCTGGACCTACCTCGAGGATCCCGAGGACGACCGCCTGGACGGGTTCGTGGCGAGCCACACCGCGGGCACGGGCGAGGTCGGGGGGACCTGGACCTACGAGCACACCCTCGTCCCTGCTTCGGACAGCGCCTCAGGTCGCGACGAGGTCGCGGTCCAGGTCGTCGACCGACGCGCCACGGTGACCGACCTGCGCTTCACCTGCGCGGGGCAGATGCTGGAGGAGACGGTGCACTCCCAGGGCCTCCGGGAGGGCGGCGCCGAGCTGCACAGCCGCGGGCACACCTTCGACGAGGACGGCGACGTGGTCGCCACGGTCGACGTGGCCGGCAACACCTCAGCCCACGAGCACGCCGACACCGCGGGGCAGCACCGCTCCGCCGACGCCCACGAGCTCGCCCGCGTGCGGACCGCCGGCGCGCTGGGCGGCGATCAGGCCTCGATCCGCATCGAGTCGCTGCAGGAGCCGCTGTTCAACCAGCCCGTGCGTCGCGTGGACGCCCGGGGCGCGGTGACGCTGACGCTGTACGACTGGATGGAGGACGTCCCTGCGGCCCTCGACGCCCTGGCGCCGCGCATGGGCCTCGAGCCGGCCGCGCTGGAGGCGCTGCTCGAAGCCGACGGCGTGATGGACGCGCTGCGCGACGCCGGTGCCGGCGTGGACGGCCCCGTGGACCTCAACGGCGACGGGGTGACCGACCAGGGCGGCGGCAACCGGATCCTGAGGCGCCACCCGCCCGTCGAGCTGCCCGCCCAGGCGAGCCTGTTCGGGCTCGCGACCGCCCAGAGCGCCGAGGAGACCTGGGCCTGGAACGAGTACGGACAGGAGGTCCGACACGTCGACCCCGAGGGCAACGTCACCCTGCGCACCTGGTATCCCGCGGCGGATCCGGCCGGGCTCGGCGGCGGGGGCGCGGGCGCCGGAGGCCACCTGCGCAGCGTGGTGCAGGATGCCGAGGGGGGCGCGGGCCGGAACAGCGGCCAGGACCCGACCCCGGTCGAGCGTACGCTCGTGGTCTCCTACGGTTCGCAGGGCGACTTCCCCGCCAACGAACGCGGCGTGCCCACCGCCCGGACCGACGGGCGCGGCGTCGTCACCACCTTCCTCGTGGACGAGTTGGACCGAACCGTAATCACGGTGCGCGCCGCCGAGGCCCCCGACGGGCTCGAGGCGCTCGCCCACCGGCACGTGACGCTCCGCGACGCCAGCGGCAACGTCGTCGAGACCCGCCGCCCCCTGGCCGAGGGGAGCGAGGCATTCGTCGCCACGACCTACGCCTACGACATCCTCGACCAGCGGATCGAGCAGGTGGACGACGCCGGCGGCGCCGACGAGGTGGTGCGCCGCTGGTCGTACGACGAGAGCGGCAACACGGTCGAGGAGCGGCGCGCGGTCGGCACCGCGGCGGAGACCGTCGAGCGCTGGACCTGGGACGAGCGAGACCTGTGGATCACCCACACGCGCGGCGCCGACACGGAGGAAGAGTCCACCACAACCTCGCTGGTGGACGACTCGGGCAACATCGCGGGCACCGTCGACGCCGACGGGGACGTCGCCGTCACGGTCTTCGACGGCTACCACCGCGTGAAGCGCACCATCGACCGCGGCGGCGACGAGGTCGTGCTCACCTACGACGCGGCGGGCGCGGTCGTCGCCCGGTCCTGGGTGGACGACGAAGGGGTCGAGCTCGCGCGAACCGAGACCTCCTACGACGCCCGCGGCCGCGCCCACCGCGAGGATCGGCTGCTGTTCCACCTGCCCGGCGCCGCCATCGGAGTGCTGGACGACGGGGCGCTGGAGCCCGGCGACGGGCGCGTCACGACGGTCCGCATCTTCGACCGCGACGGCCGCGAAGTCGGCCGGGTGGACGCCGACGCCGACGCGTTCGAGACCCGCTTCGACGGGCTCGGGCGCGTCCTCGAGACCATCGACCCGCTGGGCAATCGGGTCGTGAACACCCTCGACCCCGAGGGCAACCTCGCGGAGCAGCTCCAGATCGAGACCGCATCCGAGCTGAGTGCCGCGGAGACCTTCACCACCACCTGGACCCACGACGCCCTGGGCCGGGCGACGAGCCGCACCGACCCCGGGGAGCGCACCACGCTGACCGCCTGGGACCCCTCCGGCAACGCGATCCGCAGCACCGATCCCCTGGGCAACGAAGTGGAGCGCGACTACGACCGGCTCGACCGGCTGGTCGAGCAGCGCACCTGGCTGTCCGAGGACGGCGAGGGCGCGTCGGCGTCGAACCACGACGCCACCCAGGCCGGAGACGGCCAGATCACGGTGCAGAGCGGCTGGGACCCTCTGGGCCGCCTGCTCGCCCAGGTGGACGACGCCGGCAACGCCACCGCGTACACGGTGGACGCGCTTGGGCGCAGGACCAGCGCCGTGTACCCCGACGGCTCCTTCGAGACCTGGGCCTGGAGCGGGGACGACGAACTGATCCGTCACGTGACCCGCAACGGCTCGATCGTCACCTGGACGAACGACCCCGAGGGCCTGCCACTGTCCGCGAGCACGGACAACAGCAGTGCATCCCCGGCGCTCGTCGGCAGCGTCTGGCGCGCCTGGACCTACGACGGGATGGGTCGCGTGCTGCAGAGCACCGACGGCAACGATCCCGCGACCACCGACGACGACGTGACCGTCACCCGGGTCTACGACTCGCTCGGGCGGGCGCTGCGCGAGACGCAGACGCTGGGGGGCAGCGACCCCATGCAGGTGGACACCGAGTGGCAGGGGGAGAGCCGCCGCGTCGCGCAGACTCACCCCGCAGCCGGAGCCCTCCCCCGACGCCGGGTCACCCGGACCTTCGACGCGCTGGACCGGCTCGCCACCATCGACGGCGACCCGTCCGTCCACCACAACGGCACCCCCATCGCTGCGTATGAGTACGTCGGCCCGTCCCGCGACCTGCGGATCACCTACGCCAACGGCGCGACCCGCCAGACCCTCGATCCGGTCTCAGGCTCAACGGTCTCGGGCGCGACAGCCGGCCATGACGCCTCCGGGCGGCCGGTGCGGCTCGACTGGGGTGAGCTCTCGACCTGGGAGAGCACCTGGTCGGACGCCGACCGCCGCACAAGCCAGGCCCGGACGTACTCCTACGAAGACGCGCCGTTCGATCCGCAGCTGGACACCTGGGTCCTGGACTCGGCTCGACGGATGGTCGCGTTCGACCGCGAGATGCACGTGGACGGCGGCGAGCCCCTCTCGCGCGGCAACCTGCTGCTGCCGAGCATGCGCGACCTGGACGGCGCGGACACCATGACCAGCTTCGTGGACGAGGACTGGGAGGTTCCGCTCGTCGTCGATCCGCTCAATCACCGATACGACGCCGCCGACGGGCGCGCGCGGGCGTTCGACGACGCGTCCTCCCTCGTGGACGACGGAGTGTTCGCCTTCTCCTACGACGCCCAGGGTCGCCCCGTGACGGCTGTGCACACAGGCCTGGCGCTGCCGGTGCTGCAGCTGCGGTACGACGCGGACGGGCGGGTCGCGGTGCGGGAGCAGGCCACGTGGTGGACGGGCGGGACCTCGACGCGCCGGCTGGTGTGGTCAGGGCCGGAGCTCGTCGAGGAGCTGCGTTGGGACGCAGAAGGCTGGCAGCCCCACCGGTCCTTCACCACGGGCCGCACCCTGGACGAGCATGTGCAAGTGCTCCACGCGGACAACGGGCCGCTGTACCTGCACGCCGACGCCCAGGGCTCGGTGGGCCTGGTGACCGGACCCGACGGCGCCGCGCTCGAGGTGGTCACCTACAGCATGTTGGGCCGCCCGGCCTTCCTCGCCCCCGACGGCACGCCGCGGGACGCCTCGTTGGTGGACAACCCCTACCTGTTCCAGGGCCGTTGGTACCTGGGCGAGCTGGAGACGGGTCTCGTCGCCGGAGACGGCCGCTACGACTTCCGGCGGCGTTGGTACGACCCGAGCCTCGGCCGGTTCCAGACCGTCGATCCGCTGGGCACCTGGAACCACGGGCAGGGCAATGGCCTCAGCGCCTTCGGGGAGGACCCCTGGAACGCGCGGGACCCGATGGGCGAGTTCCCCAGGAGCGGCATCGGCGCCGAGCTCAACTGCACCAACGGGGTGGACGACAACGGCAACGGGTTTACGGACTGCACGGACGGGGACTGTCAGCTCCACCCGGAGTGCTCGGAGTACGGGCCCCCGCTCGAGGAGCTGATCAACGGCCTGGCCCCGAACGACGAAGAGATCGTGTTCCTGAAGGCGCGCGGAGGGGACAACGACAACAGCCCTCGGACGACCTTCTTCGCCAAGTCCCAGAAGGACTGCTGGGTCGCGCCGACCTCCCAAGACCCCTACGACTCGATCGATCCCAACGAACTCCGGCTCCCGGGGCCCGACGGCGCCAACGCCCCAGGCGGGCCGGGTCCGGTGTCTGCCCCCCGCGCCGGCCTCATCCAGGAGTGCGGACCCGAGGCGGGCTCGTCCATCTGGTACCACGACGATGACAACGACGAGGACGACGACTGAGGCGCGACCCATCGGACCGGGTCGCCGGCCGGATATGCTTCCCGCGCGTTGCCGCCGTCCAGCGTTGACGGCCGCCCGGAGGCTCCATCGTGTCGCGTCTGCTCCTGATCCTCGTGCTCGCCTTGACCCCGATCTCGCCCGCCCTCGCCGGTGACGCCGCTCCCACCATCCAGGACATGGACGGGAAGACCGTGGCCAGCGACACCATCGGCGTCGCCGGCAAGCCGATGCTCGTCGTCTTCTGGGCGACGTGGGACAGCCCCTCGAAGCGGGCGCTCAACACCATCCACCCGCTGCGCGCGGGGTGGACGCAGGCCACGGGCGCGACCGTGGTGATCGTCTCCATCGACGACGCGCGCAACAAGCACAAGGTGAAGCCCTACGTGGACTCCAAGGGCTGGACGTTCGCTTCCTACATCGACGCGACGGGCGCGCTCGCCGCCAAGATGGGAGTGGAGCAGCCGCCGACGGCGTTCGTTCTGGACAGCCAGCGAAACGTGGTCCAGACGTTCCAGGGCTACGTGGACGGAGACGAGGCGAAGTGGGAGGCGGCGTTGAAGGCGGCGAAGTAGGGCGCCCAGACGGTCCCCGATCGGAGAGTCGCGACCGCTCCGACCCTCGACTACCGTGCGGCCTCCACTCGGGAGGACCTCGTGTATCAGGGCTATCGATTCTCGTTCCGCCGCAGCATCTGGTGGACGCGCCACACCATCACGCTGTGCTCGCTGTATGCGCTCGCGGCCTGCTCGCTCTTCTATTTCGCCGAGCTGAAGTGGATGGCGCTGCCCTGGCAGCCCGTCGGGCTCATCGGCGTGGCGCTCGCCTTCTACCTGGGCTTCAAGAACAACTCGGCCTACGACCGCCTGTGGGAAGCCCGCAAGATCTGGGGAGGCATCGTGAACTCCTCGCGCTCGTTCGCGGTCATGGCCCGTGACTTCGTGACCACGGAGACCGATCCCGACGGGATCCGGCGTGAGCTCGTCCACCGGCACGTGGCCTGGCTGCACATGCTGACGATCGAGCTGCGCAAGGTCACGCCCTGGGAGCACCAGGGAGCGATGTCCAGCGGCGACCGCGAGCGGTTTGGGACGGCCGTGCACCCCGGGGACGCCGAGGCCGTGCTGCGCACCTACGTCTCCGACGCCGAGACGGAGTACCTGCTGACCAAGGGCAACCGGTCCTCCCACCTGCTGAGTCAGCAGTCCCGACGCCTGATGGAGCTGCGCCAGACGGACGTCATCGAGCACTTCCGGCACCTGCAGATGCAGGACCTGATCACCGAGTTCTACACGCTGCAGGGCAAGGCCGAGCGCATCAAGAAGTTCCCCCTGCCCCGCCAGTGGGTGAGCGCGAACGCCTACTGCATCGTCCTCTTCGCGATGCTCCTGCCGTTCGGGATGATCGACGTGTTCTCCCGCGCCGACGAGGACTGGGTGGTCTTCATCGCGGCGCCCGCCACCGTGATCTGCTTCTGGATCTTCTGGCTCATGGACCGGGTCGGCGAGTACAGCGAGAACCCGTTCGAGGGGCTGGCGAACGACGTGCCCATCAAGAACATGGCCCGCGGCATCGAGCGGGACATCCGGCAGATGCTCGACGAGACGGACCTGCCGCCCGCGGTGGGCCCGGTGGAGGGCACGGACATCCTGGTCTGAGCGGATCCCGGGCTAGGCTCGCAGCATGCGTGGCCTCGCTCCCATCCTGTCCCTGACCCTCCTGCTCGGCTGCCCGTCCGAGCCGCCCCCGCAGCCGGAGCCCCTCCCGGTCCCCGGCGTCTACGCGGAGCACCCGGAGCCGCCGACGATCCTGCGGGACGTGGCGCTGATCGACGACGACGCGAACTTCACGCGGCCGTACGTCCCCGGCCACCGCACCACCATGGATGGGCGCGTCGCCCTCCGCGTCCAGGGCGGGCCCCCGGGCGACACGGAGCTGCGGACGCAGCTGTCGTTCTATCTGCTGGTCCCCGAGGCGCTGGAGGAGCCGATCCTCCCCGGCCCCCCGGGCGCGCGGATCCTCCCTGAGCCCACCCCCATCCGGGTCGACTTCCCGCCCGCGCTCGAGCCTGGAGTCGAGCGCTTCGGCCACCACGCGCTGTGCGACCCCACCGAGGAGTTCGCCGTCCCGGGCGAGCGCCCCAACCCGTACGCGTGCGGCCCCGAGGATCGCCACGACTGCTACGACATCACCGTCGTCAACGCGACGTCGACGGGCCTGTCGATCCAGCTCTGGGGCACGCCCGTCACGGTCGAGGTCAGCGACCCCAAGACGGCGAACGCCCGGCTCGTCTCCGTGGACCTGGGCGAGCCGGTGGCGGGCACCACGCTGTCGACGACGGCCGAGCTGACCGAGCCCGCCGTCACCATCGACGGCCGCCTGCTCACCTTCCGGCTGGGGCGCTTTCCGCGGGAGTGGACCAACCCGGAGACGGGCGAGAGCTTCATCCGACCCTACGACCTCGCCTACTCCGTGCTGCCCCCCGAGGCCGATCCCTGCGACATCACGGGCTGGACCGACGTGCACCCCATGTCCCACGCGCCCTACGACCCCGCCATGGTCGGGACGTACGGCCTCGCCGCCTATCCGTTCCGGGACACGGAGGGCAACCCCATCGAGGACGGCGAGGACATGGGCGGCACGTACCCCTGGGTCGATCGCGAAGGGGCCAACGTGTTCATGACGGGCGTGCACGGACGCCTCAGCGAGCAGTCCGACACCCGCTTCCCCCGGCGCTGCGTCGTCGAGGGGTGCGAGATCTACCCGGAGAACATCGACTGGGACCGCGGCTTCCTCGTGGCCGGGCTCTGGACCCACGGCAAGCTCGTGCACCTGGACGGGATGATCAACAACCAGGACTGGGCGGTCGGCGTCACCCCCGAGACCCACTGGATGGTGGAGATGTACCAGGACGCCGACGGGGCGCCCACGGAGGTCCGCTTCGGGGGCGGGCGCTACATCGAGGCCTTCCGCGGCGAGGGGCCCTACCCGGACGGGTACACCCACAACGCCAACATCCTCGACTCGCTGCAGAACCTGCCCAACTTCGCCCCGGCGGCTCGCCCCGTGACTCCGCGGGACGTCGTCTGGGTCATGAGCTCGGGCGTCGGGACGGACGAGATCGCCTTCGACGACCTGCTGGACCCCGACGCGTTCATCGTCGCGAACATGCAGGCCTCGATCACCCAGCTGCGGGACGAGGAAGGCCGCACCCTGGCGGTGCCGAAGCACAACAACGGGCAGGTGCGGATCATGAACGGGATCCCCCTCGTGGCCGACTACGAGCTGTTCCTGGAGGCCGATGAGGACATCCACCTGCAGAACGGCGCCACCTCGCTCCGCTGGGACGTGCCCGCCTACGGACTGGTCGCCGCCGGAACGGGACGCGTGGAGCCGGTGGCGCTCGGCGGGGTGCAGGGCCGCGGATTCTGGCTGTCCGGCACCAACGAGATCGTCTGGAGGGTGCCCGGCCAACCCCGCGACGTGGGGACGACGGACTGGTACGTGGGCATTCACCTCGACCCGCGCAGCGCCGAGGACGAGGTCCACCACCTCTTCGACTTCCCGGATGGGACGGGCGTTCGGCTCGCGGGGCGGTCGTCGGTCCAGCTCACCCGCGCCGACGTCCTCGAGCACGAGGTCCCGCTGCCGCCGAACGACGGCTGGGTCCACCTGGCCTGGCGGATCCGCGACGGCGGCCGGGAGATCACGACGCTGGTGAACGGCTTCGCGCTGGATCGCTGGGAGGCGGAGGCCCCGACCCTGCAGATGACGGCGGGCGACTTCGTGGTGGGCCGCGCCGGCGAGGTGGCCTGGGGAGTCCGGGGGTGGATCGACGATCTCGTGGTGCTGGCGCACGACGTGGACCCAGAGGTGGCGTGCAACCACGCCGGCGGGACGCTCGCAGCGGTGAGCGCCGGAGACTGGGCGGACGTCGCCGCGCGGTACCCCGACTGGTCGCACGACGCCGTCGCAGCGGCGAGCGGCGTGGGCGGACCGTTCGTGTGCTTCGTGGACCACACCGCGGACTACGCGGCGCACCTGGCCAACCTGCCGACGGAGCTGAGCGGGGTCCGCGACGCGCTCCTCTTCCCCGAGGGCCCCTTGATGGCGGGCGCCCCGCGGCCGGACTCCACGAACAACGCGTTCTGCCTGAGCTGCCACCACACCGAAGGCCGCGGTGGGCTCGGCGTGGACGCCCTGGAGCTCCGTCCGACGCTGGTGGCCGAGGACGACCCGCGGCGTCAGCCCACGCAGCCGCCGCGCCGGGTCTTCGGAAACATCCCGGCAGGCTGGATCCCCCCGGCCGACGGACCCGGGAGTCCCGCCGAGGCCATGGTGGCCCCGGACGAGGGCGCCCTGATCGACCGATGGGTGCTCAGGAGCGCCGACTGACTACGCAGGGAATCCGGGGGGATCAGCGTTTGCGTCGGCGCACGCTCCGGCGCGGGGCGGCGGCCTCCGGGGCGGGTGGATCCGGCTCCAGGGGCGCCGCGATCTCGGCGAACAGCGCGACGGTCGAACGCCAGTCGTGGTCCGCCTTCATC
>ENA-OWNT01004082-OWNT01004082.1-seawater-metagenome-genome-assembly--contig:-NODE-4082-length-13135-cov-4.253867_pt1 | contig 13135 bp, 14 predicted proteins | sample MGYA00238136_ERZ651165 | MGnify/ENA primary metagenome ERZ651165 (study PRJEB26861, sample SAMN08777766) | seawater metagenome | isolation source: coastal seawater | place: USA: Florida | collected... | reverse complement strand
CGTTCGTTCGTTCGTTCGTTCGTTCGTTCGTTCGTTCGTTCGTTCGTTCGTTCGTTCGTTCGTTCGTTCGTTCGTCCTTCGTTCGTTGCAACGACAACGACGACGACGACGACGACGACGACGACGACGACGACGACTTGTTCGCTGCCATAATGTCGTCGAGCAGAACGGCAGCGTTTGGGTTGATTGCGAAAGCGTGGACGCAGGTTGAGGGGTGGCGAGGAAGGGAGAGGGAACGAGACGCCGTGATGGTGTGTGGTTTTGAGATTGACTTGTGGAAGCGAACGGTGCAACCGCAACCCCAAGCCGTGCGAGGAGCTGTTGGCCTGCCGCAGACGAAGCGTGGGACTGTGTGGACTACACCAGACTGTGTTGAGAACGACACATTTTTTTTTTCCAAAACGAAACAGGAAAATATTTCGGTAGAACAACGACAGTCGCCGTGCCGCACTCCGTGACCTCGCAGCATTGATTGCGTGGCGGCAGGCTCACTTGCAAACTGCATCTACCACAAACTCGACACAATGTAGATCCACCCGTACGGCGTTGCATTACCCCGACGAGTACCGTGGTGTAGCACGTCGCAATGCAAAATAGCGCTGCAGTGCTGTTGCCGGCTAACCATGACGCCAAGCGAATGGTCCGCCGCGACAGCAAAACCAAAATTAGTATCAACTTCGCGGACACGGGCGCAGTAGGAAGCGGTTCTCGAGCATCGCGCAGAAAGCTAAAGTCGGCAGCATCCAAGCCATCCTCGAATAGGCCCCGTATGGCTGATGCCGCAATTACTGCCGAAGATGAGCGCGCACATTTCCGCGAGGTTCGCGAGTTGATTCGACGTCGGGAGTTTGCGCACCAGAAGCGCACGTCCCCCAAGCGGCGCCCCATTCCGGGGAACCCGTTCGTGCGGCCTGAGATCGCGCAGTACACGGCGACACGTCCGCTGAGCTTCCACGCGCACACGCATGTCCACGACACCGCCACGGAGAGCATCCGTGACGTGGCGATGGAAGATGCAAGTTACTGGTCACGCAGCGGCACAGGAAATTTGCTCGCCCGCGACAGCTCCGATCGCAGCGAGTGGATTGCCGCCAGCTGTCCGATAACCAATGTCGGGTACCACTCGGTCCGCAAACCAGTTGGGCGCAAAACCGGCAAGAAAAAAGGAGGCGGCCAACTAAAGTCTGGGAGCAAACGCTTCCCAAACATCCAAGCTCGCTTTGTGCACGGGGGAATCATGGGCAGCTACCTCCACATGAGACCGGGGGCAAAAGTGCCACAAACTGTGGGACCGGGCACGTACAATGTTTCCGAACACTACGACCAAATGTGGGTTGACAACCGCTGGAACCAAAAAGGCTCACCCACCGCGACTACATTTGGGCGTGCGGAGAGAGTCGACATTGCGTTGACGATTAACGGTCAGCGAAGGATGCGCAGTGCCCAAGAGCAAGCCGATGCAGACGAGGCGGCGGCCGCGTCCTACGCCAGCGATGACGAGTTCGACGAACAGGCAGTGGAACAAGCTGTCGATAACGGCCATCGCGACGGCAAATTGGGGGGGATTGATCAAGCAGAGTTGGGTGGCTCAATTGCCACCGATGCAGTGGCAAGCGAAGCTGGCACAGCCAACCCCAACGGTGACGCGTCCAGCGAGGTAGCAGACTCGAGTCCCACAGAACACGATACGGCTACGCTGACGCCAAGCCAACGCCCTCAGTCTCAGAACTCTCGCGCCACGAAAGCACGGTCGCCACGTCATGATAGCAGTAGTCCCGGGATATTCGAGTTGAGCAACCGCCACTGGCTGAGAAAGGGCGCTGCTATGCCGAAAGCCCCGTTGCAGAGCCCGTGGACGATAGATCGAGACATTCCCGGGCCCGGTGCGTACGGCAAACTCATTACGCCTGGGAAGGACGCATACAGGACCAGACCGTCGCGCCAACGGCGTCCGCGTCGTGTTCGGAACCAGGTGCCAAGTGATGGTACCGCAACGTCCCACTCGTCACAGGCATCGGTAATCCGCGACGATCGCGGGTTCCCTCTGCAACTCAGTTCGGAAAGAGTCGCATTGCGGGTCGGGCGGCACCGTACCGCTGGTGAAGGTATTCCTGCGCACGGTCTGGTGGCGGGCGTCGCACCCACCGCGTTTCGATGAAAGCAAGCGCTGACTTGAAGGAGTGCATGGCAACTGCAGTCCGACCGTACACCACACATATATTTATAACCAATTTACTCGTCGTTCGATGTCGTTCCACTTCGAAGGCGGATTGACGTTTCGATGATCATCCCCACGCCCAGCGTCATTTTGACCAACCAATGCTCTCTACATCCCTCCAGTTCACGACGCATACTATCGAGATCGGTTTCACTAACGGAATGCACGAAATCGGGAAGATCTCGACAGTCGTCCAGGATGATGATGGTCACGTCGACAGTGCATCATTAACGTACATCGTCACATGCTGCCATGTGCAACACCATGACGCATCCACCACACGAGACCACACGGCCTTTCACCACACTAGCCACTCGTACAGACACTCCACTCAACGTTGGGCGTCCCCAGCAAACGACGTGTGTGCCGATGGAGACCATGTGGCCGCGGCTGTGGTTCGCGAGTCGTGGAGATGTGGAGAAGTGGGAGATAGGTAGGTGAAGTTGGTGTCTGTCGACCGGCCGGGGCGCAGGGAACTGGCAGTGAGCGGTTCCCGCGAGCGCGAAAACGGCGACAGCGGGCGTTTGAACTTACTGTGCGTGCGCTGTTCGAACGGAAAGCGTCACTGTCGCAGTTCGCCGTTCGCCGTTGTTACGTCTGCCGCGTGCCCTTGTGAAGCGGTGGTAAATGAACGTGGTTGTTGCATTGCCTGACCCTTTCGACAGCGCATGCGCGAAGTTTGCAGACGACTGCCGAGCAAGCACAGTCAGCTGAAAACTGGTCGTGGACCTCTCGTACAAATCGTTCTCGAATCTGTGACGGCGGCGGCAGCTGCGGCGTCGGTGGTTGTGATTGTGATCATTGATTTGAAGTGCTGGTGATCCATGTTCCAGGTATTGATCATCGCTGGGGTCTTGTACTTTTATTGTGTGCCCATTGAAAGTACACCTGTGTTTTGCGTTCTGTTCCGACAGCAGCGCCGTTGTCAAATATCACAAAAAGGTGCATCGCTAGATTTTTTAATAAATATCAATCATTGACCGCGAAACGTAGAAACGAAACGGAGGCGCGCGGCTATGAGGTGGTTCCCACTTCTGCTGGCTGTTGGACTGTTGGATGGAGCGGCCGTATTGAAGACGTCTGCCAGCGCTGGTACCAAGAACAGCGCGGCCGGCGTCGGCGATTGTCCACTCCGGGACGATACCAGCATCGTGTACTCTTTGGCAACCGGAGTGGGACCTGGCTCGCGAATTTGGGTGCAAGACTTTCTCTGGTGGTGGGCGCAAGCAAACACCTTGCCCAATGGCACGTCCCTCCTCAAGTACCAGGCCTTGGACGAGGCTGGCATTCAAAACTGCAAACTGTCGCAGTTTTCAAACCTGAGGCTGTTCATCAACCCGGGTGGAAACGCGTACGATCAGCTCACGGCGCTGGGGGAGACTGGTGTTCAAAATGTCCGCGATTTTGTGTGGCGAAGCGCTGGGCAGCAGTCGGAATCCGACACAAACGGGACTGCGGCGCCACAGAGCGGCTACGCAGGGTTTTGTGCAGGCGGGTACATGGCAGCGCACGATTTTATCTGGGAATCCATGTACGAGGGCGTGGACTACTACAACTTCCGCAAGGACCCACCATTCAACTTTGTCCCACACACTGTTGAAGGATCGCTGGTTGATTTGACTGACGACCAGTTTGGGGATCAATTTGGGTACCAATATCGCCTAGTTAATGTGTCCAATGGCCACCAGATGTTTTACTACGGCGGGTCCTCATTTGGGTACAATGGTGCTCCAGCTGTCCACGAGCCCGCGTCACCAGACTACGACCCCCTCATGGAGGTCGTTCTGTACTACACAGACTTCTATGGACACCTCACGTTCAACTTGCCCGCCGCATGGAAGTACCGCAACGCGTTCCTTACATCCATTCACGCCGAGGCAGACAACTGCAGTGTGTACGACTGCCCGACTGAGGGCTCGATCCCAGTGAACAACATCTTGCAAAATCGCGCGTGGCTGGCCGAGCACCTCAACAATATTTCAGGACTGAGCTACAAAATCCCGACAGTGCCACTGCCTCCCAGCTTTGACACGACACCCCCTCACTCAAGCTATCCTACACCTCACTGCCGAAGGACCGCGCGGCACCAAGGCGACGTGCAATTGGTGTTCTGCGATGACTTCGACACAGACGCTGGCGAAGTCGCCAGTGGGCTGTGGCAATGGCAACGGAACCAGAGCAACGACATGTCCTCGCAGCCGTGGAATACAACCTTCCTCGACGCGTGGAAGCCCGACGCCCAACCGGGCAGCGGCGGTGGCACCTTGACCAACTTTGGCAGCGCTCAGTCTGGCAATGGGTGGGCAGTCGCTGTTCCCATGTCGGACAAAAGTCAAGCAGTTACCATCACCACGCACCACTTGGAACTTGTGCCCACTTCGACACAAACTTTGAATGTCAGTTTTTATTACAAAGGTATGTTCCACTGTCGCGTTATGTGCAACCACTGCGAAAATTTCACCAAATCCGCTAAATTTCGCGCGCTCTATTTCGTGGCATGTATGTGTGAACCACGAACAGGCAACACCGGCTCCAGGGTTGGCAGTGGATTCATCGCCTCGGCCGCCTATGACGGGTTGGATGATTGGTACACGATCCTCAGCACCAGACTAGCCGACGCCACAACGTGGCAGTATCACAGCGCCGTGTTCGCCTCCAAGGCGGCTAGCTCTATGCGGCTGAAATTCACCTGCATCACCTCCGCCAATGCCTCTGACAACTTTTGTGGGGTTGACACAGTCGCTGTCTCGGCTGTTGCAAGCGCCGCCTCAGCGATGTCACCAATCGAGCAAGGGCGTGGCTCGACTTTGTAACTTGGTGTAAAAAGATGCACTTCTTACTCATTTCGTGCGTTTCTGCGCAACATCATTGCTTTGTTGCCGCACCTGAAGCGCCAAGTCCCATAATTGTTCAAAGTTGTCTTGGCTTCCCCTGCAAGTACCAGCGTAGCAGCAGCGAATGAGAAAGAGTATACGTTGGACACCGTGCCATGTCATGTACAGTTAGTTGTAGAATGTAAAAACAAGAACAAGCAACAAACCCGGTTCTCAGCTGGAACATGGTGCCTAAGTTGACTTTCAAACCAAAGTCAATTGCGCCGCGAGCCCACAGATGCCATTGGTTGGCCACCGCTCGTTGTTGCTGCTCGTACGCTTCGATAAGGGTCGTGTCACCCTCACTATTCCGTTCGTGGAGGACAGCAGCGGCATTTTGCAATGACTGCCATTGTAGTTGCATCGGCGGCATGAGGAACGAACCAGAGCCCGAAACAAAATCGAACATAACTGTTGCTGTCGTTGTGTACTTGTTGTGCGTGGCCGGACCCCAGAACAGCTCTCGAAGTATGCTCAATGTATGGACCCAGTTTACGAAACGACCATCCGCACGAGCAGAGCTCGTCTTCGCTTCCGACGGTGCCGCGTCGTCAGCCGACGCACTACTGCGTGTTTGTGACGATAGCGCGGTTAGTGACCTTTCTGCGAGTCCGGCCGTGGCGCTGGTGAAAGCGGGACTTTGGCGAAAGGCTGTGTAGCGCGCCTTGAGTGCATCGATGGTTTCCGGACTTTGTAGAAGTGCCGCAATCACAGCCCGCACGACCTGTGCCCCTTTCTTTTCCGAGACGCTGCCTTCGTTTTTGGCGCAGAAATGGACGAGAGTTTCGCTGAGTGGATGATCATCACAGAAGGCGTGGACTTGCGTCGGACTGCCGTCCACGGCATCGCTCGCAACCACCGCCATAGCGAAGCATGCACAAACCCGCACAAAAAATGGTACGGCGACGTACTACAACGTTTCAAAAGAGTAGTTGTACCTTGACTCGCAGCTCAGCAGCGGTAACGTTGAGGTACTCCGACGTCGTCGCACTGCCGAATCACAACCGGTTGTGAATCTTCGAATCTTCGCATCCCGCGCCACAACCGCAACAGCACGCCACTCTGACGGTCGCCACGGCGCTTGAGATCAGCAACAGGATAACGCGAGGTGTATGGGTGGTGGTGTGGCAAACGGATGAACGGACGGACGGAGGTAACAACGACGACGACGATAAAGGACAAAGAAGCAAAGAAGCGACAGTGACATTGCAACGTTGCAATGTTTTGGCTTTTGGCTTTTGGTGGTGATGTTTGTTCGGTAGGTAACCTTGATGACGTCATCCATCTTCGCGGCGGCTGTTGGTTGTGCGGTGTTCGTTGGCTGAATGAATGAATGAGCATTGAGCATTGAGCATTTTTAGTAATTCTGATGCCCTTGCTGGTTGGCATTGCCTGTTGGCTTGTTGGTTGCTGGTGACCTTGAATGCGGGCGTTCAGTCCGCAGTTTACGGTATAATATCTGGTGTGGTGTGGTGTTTTGGTGTGCGTGGTTGGCAGCCTATGAAAGTGGACGGTTGGTTGCTGGTCTGTGGTGGCAACGTCGGCGAATTCCGACCACGAAAATCGCAACGACGGACATAAGAACACACGCGAGCAAGCCAAACTGAGCCAAGAGATTGCTGACGGATACGCTTTATGTTTCTTGCTTCGGTAACGTGGAATAGTATGCGCAGACACAACGGCGCGGTGTGGTTGGTAGCATGGATAATTGTTAGTTCGGAATTGGTAATGCAAGCCTCGTACTTGTTTTGCAGGCTACACGTCGGTGATGATTGTCAAGTTGTCCATCACATGATCCAAACTTCACAGCAGTGATCGTGTGGGTGTAAATTTGAGGCTCGATCGGACATACTCATTTTTTATGTCGCGGTGTTGCGCTTTGCGATCGACTCTTGGGCCGGCCGCGAGCGGTGGTCCGAGAACGTCCCCGGTTTTCTTTGTGCTGCAGCCTTTTCGCCATTTCCCACAAATCTGTGCGAGACACTGTTGTGACCACCTGACTTGCAAGGAACGATTGCAACGTCAAGTCATGCGCGAACAGTCGGCGACCGTCGTCATCAATGTCGTCACGATCACTGTGTTTCGGCGTCCCGAAAGGACCTGTCTTCTTTCGTTTTCGCGAGTCTTCCTTGGCAAAGAAGGAGAGTGATGCCAGGTGCTTCACGATACTCTCACTAGACCGGTCCTGCATCCGTCTCTGCCGACTGCGGTTCACGTTGGCAAGCCGTTTTCTGAGGCTCGAAGACGTGGTTGGCGACGACGGTGAAGACAGTGACACAGACGATGACACCAGAGACGACGCACTGCGTTGCCGCCCTTGACCGACGTTTGGCGGCGGCAATCCCGCGAGACCGAGCGCATCAGCCTCCTCCACTTCGACCCACGACCCAGAACAATGCTGCGCGTGCTCCATCAGCACCTGAACACTAGCCTGCTCCGTTCGACACCGCGGGCAAATCAGCCCTTCCGCTAACTTTTGCAGCATGGTGTCGCTGCGAGTTCTGCGCATGCTGGTTGCTTGAATCTCCTCGGAAGTCCCGGATTCGCCGGCACTGCTGTTATTCGATGCACGCTTTTCGGGCGAGGAGTTGGACAGCGCTGGCTGCGGAGACCGTGTATTCGATAGCGCCGACGACTGTACCCCACCATCGCGAGCAAAGTTCGGCGAAGGCCACCCGTCCTTCATGCGGTACGGCATTTTCTTGGCTGCAAGGGTCTCGTGAATGTACTCAGACTCAGCGAGATACTTGCTAAAAAATATCCGCACATCATCTTCCTTGTCCGTGTTGCCTCGCGCGTGCTCATCGTTGGCAACATCTGCACCGGCGGCGAGGTCTTCGACCTTGCTTTCCTTGGCCTCGGACGGGGACGATGTCGACGGCCCGGCATACTCCATGGAAGCCAGATCACGAAGCGAGATGTGCAAGGCTGGAATGCGAGGCCAGCCTCGTGCTGCGTGCTGCGCGTAGTGCAACCGGTAGGGTTTGTAGTTCGCGGCAGACGACGTGAGGTCTTTCAGCTCCACGAACGCTGCCATGTGATGTCTGTCAACCTGCGTCTGCACATTCATTCAAAGCGGGACACAGTGATCAACGATTGGAACGCACCGAACGAAAAAGGGAGCGAGAGACAAACCCAAGTGTGCCGCAGTCGCGAAACGTAGGGATCCGTCAGTGCCAGCATCACCTCAAACAGCCCGTAAAAGTTCCCGAGTTGCCGCAGCACGAGGGCGACCTCAATGAAGTATTCCACGCGGGCAGCTCGATCGAAGAACCACTTTCTATCCGTGGAGGAAACGGCATCGGACCCACCGTAGTGTGGGCTCTTTCTACTTCTTCGTCGGATGTCACGATCGATTGCCGTGTTGCTACTTTTGCTTCGAGTTCGGGCGCTCGAGGTGCGTGCCGAGCGTCGCGGCGACACGAGCGCTTTCACGACCTCCGTTGTGTCACCTTCATCGTCGCTCCGGTCAGACTCACTACAACTGTCATCATCGTCGTCCTTGTCATCGATGATCTCTTTGACGATCCAAAACACGCGTTTGTTGAAAAGGTCAATCATCTCCAAGACAGTGGGAGACGTCAGAGACTTCGTTTCTGCACCTGGGCACACACACAATGAGGTATTGCTCGAGGTAAGCGAAGTGAACACAAGCGGATCAGTGCCAGTCGCCGCTACCCATGGGCTGCATGCAAACGCAGAAATTGGTTCTTTTCACGTACGTGTCCAACCGACATTTTCCAATTCGCGGAACGAGAGCCCTAGATAGTAGTAAAAATACTCCGAGAGCGTGATTTGCGTTGCGACCTGCTCCGGGGACCAATCGTACACCCGCTGCCGAGCCTGGATGTCCTGAGCGGCGGGCGTAAACATCCGGTGCATCAACTCAGTACGGTGCTCGAGGCAAACTTTTCTTGCTGGGAGCCTGCAAATGATTGCGGAGGAGTGAGAGGGCAGCGGCACACTTCAATGAAACAAGACACAACGCACAACTGCCGGTCTCGACCACGGTGCGATGACGTGGCGTGTGCTTGGTCCAGTGCATCGATAATTTTCAGGAATTGTCGACCAATGTTGCGTAGTGCGCGGTTGCATGCCTTGGACTCCGTCAGCATCATATCATTCGATTTGGGGCTTTGCCTGTCATCCTGAGCGCCTTTTGACACCGGGGAGGTGGCAGCGAAGTCCGATCCAAGTGTTTTCGCTATGACTTCAGTATCGATGAAGTCACGTACTTGTTTGCGCAGTTCGTGATCACGTTGGATGTCGGCGTTCGCATGGCCTGCACAATGAATGATGAACGGATCAGCATGCGCAGTTGCGTGGCCGACACGGGAACAACATCACGGACCAGTACGCAGGAGCTGGCACCAAAATTGCAGGGCTTGCACTGCCCGAACCTGCGGTGCGGCAACGACCCAGAAGTACACAGTGAGTGGCGTTTGCTGCACGGGTGCAGCGGTTTGTTGGCCCTCGCATACCTGCACTGGTGACATTGTCGGGCCAAGTCCGACGGTGAGGTTCGCAACTGTTGTGACGGCTCTTTGCCGCCGGGGCTGCGCATCCCCATCCGCAGCCGCAGATGACCCAGCGCCCAGATGCGAGCGGGGGATACCTTGCTGGCTCTGGCACTGGCGGATGAAAGCACTGAGCACGCGTTTTGAGTTGGTGAAACACCTGTTGCACAAAGCCGGCGGGAAATGAGAAAATGTTGCAGGGTGGCAGACAAGACGCACGTCGATTGAAGGATACACACCAGCAGGAGTAGAAAAATGTTGTCAGGAACATGTCGTCACGATCGACGAAGTGCGGATGCGTCAAGTGCTCAACTATCGCCCGCAGCGAGCACGGATACTCCAAGTGAGGAGCTACTGCGACAGGGGGAGGGGCATCAGGCTCAGGCTGTGCCGACTGGGTTGAGGAATTGTCATTTGGGGGTGCACCGTCTTCAAGCGCGTCAGCTGCTTTGATTCGGGCCGCTAATGCAGTCGCGTCGTCGAGTGACATGTACTTAATCTTGTAGTACACATCTGCCTTGGCCGCCCGGCTGAGGCGCTTGCTACGTACGAAGATGCAGCCACTCTGCGCGTTGTCGGACACTCTGGGACGCGGCACGTTCTCAAGTTCTGCTGGCATCACGAGGTCTTCATTCCCTTTCTGAGCGCCGGTCGAGTCTGGGCGGAAAATGGAAAACTCTAAAGGCGTGCCCGGACTGCGCACAAAGATGCATTCGACGATGAAAGAGTCGCTTCCAATGCGGCAACGCCTTTTCGCAACACGTGCACGTACCCTTTGGCAACGATACCTTGCAATGTCTCTCGGAAGCGCTCCCAACATTGAAATACATTTGGGGGCGGGTTCTCGGGAACATCTTTACTGATTTCATTGTATGCTGGTGGCGGTGGGTCAACCACTTTCACGTCAAGGCAGTTGACACCGTTGACCGCGACAATAATATCGCCCTCCCTTAGACCTATGCTTCTCCCATATGCAACTTTGGGTACCGGGAGAGCGCTGTGGCTCGGAGTCAGCGCCGGGACGCTGGCCGGAGTTGCGGTTTCCTTCTCAATGAACTCCTCGACGAAAACGTGCCCCCCAGAACACCTGCCCAACACGGACGAAACAAGCAGTCAAGGCGGGCTGGTGCAGGAACAGCAAGGCGGCGTTGGGGCGTGGGGACGGGGAGGCACGTACGCAAATGCTGTCTTGAAACCGCCACTTTGAGGCACAGTACATGTCACCGTGACGTTGACTTCAATTTCCTCAGACTCGACGGGGCTGGAGTTTCCAGCAGCCGATCCCGTGGACCCAGTTGACGACGTCGATACCGCTCTGCCTTGGCGAGCGATAGGGTCCGTGTGCGGTAAGCCATCCTCGGCAGCAGCCGCGAAGGCTGCTGAAGTGAAAGCAGCAGAAGGGATTCGGACTTTGCCGGCCCGGATTGCCGACAACGCTTTATGAACGCTGCCTTCGAACCGATCCGAGTAATCAAGAGCAGGCGGTGGCAAGAAACCGTGCGGGACTTCGGTGCTCGTCAGCACCATCACTCTGGGGCCCGAGGTCGCCTCTTCGTCGGGATCGTTCCCTGGCGTCTGTGGCGACGGATCACCATCAACTGCTTGAGGCAACCCTCCAGATGACCCCGGTGGAGCGTCACCACCGCTGTTCGCTTCGATGGCACTACCACCAACAGTGACTGCAGTAGGCAGGCTAGATTCAGTCGTGGATCGCGCTTTGATGGCCTCCACGTAAGACGGGGGTGGCGTGTCAACACCCGTGTCAACACCCTCTACCCCATCAGTAGCGAACGGGATGCCGTCGTCAACGGCCAAGGGCACTCCGACAAGGACGTCCTGTTCCGATTCTTTTGTCTTGAATGATGCTGCGGCCTGCTCTAGGTCAGCAGCCTGAATCTTGTCAGCAATGGCGCGATCGTTGCCGGCGTTGCGCGATGCACTGCTTGCTTGTGACTCGTTGAGTTCGTGAGCCACATGCTGCCGTTGAGTTTGAAATTGAGTTTGTGCAGACGTTTGCTGCTGTTGCAACCTGGCCGCATACTCGTGGTCCTCCTAAAAACACACACACAAGAGGGGCACACGGGGGTGGGGTGTAGGAGACACGAATCAACCACACTGCACGGGCACGGAGGCAACAACAACAGCTGCGGCGACGGCGACAGCGACAGCGACAGCAGCAGTGCAGCGGACACCACGTACCTGCTCTTGCAGTCGACGAGCGAGCGCTTCGTCTTGCTCCAATTGTGTAAGACGTTCGACAGCACATTTATGGTCCCAATGTGCCGACAGTCTACGGAACAAGTCAACTTCGCCCAACCCCGCAGCGGCGTGCGACGGGTGTCCGGGTGATCGTGGCGGGGACAGGCTCAAGCGGGAGCCGAGCGGGATCCCTGTCATTCGCACCGGTTGGTCGCTACTCCACCGGTTTCGCGCGACAGTTCGTGGTCGACGCCCAGGGTCTGTGCTGGCACGCCCGCGCAGGGTTTGTGGGACATTGGCGAATGGCTCCGCAGTCTCTGGAGGGCTGGCCGACCTCATTGTGCTCATGTTGTCTTACGTGCCATGACTAGAAGAAGCTGGGGCTCGATTACATTTCCTCTCGTGGCGCGGGGTGCACAGTCGGAGCGGCCTCTTCTTCTCACGCGCACCGAGCCGGAGCGTACGCGGCCAATGGGTTGCGCATGACCGCAACTGTCTGGGCCGCCGTCGAGCACGCGCGAGTGTTGGCGGCGGGGTGGCGTGTGGTGACACGTACGTGCCGAGTGAGCACACTTTGACACGAATCACAGGAACCACTTGTTGCACAAATGTTGTCTGTTCCTCTTCACCGCGGCAGAAAATCAACAGGCGGCGGACGGCACCGGCAACGCGGCAAGTTGTGTGTCAAACAACGAACGAACGAAGAGAGTGAGGCAATGAGCAAGTGGGCGATCGTCAAGCAGCACGCAAGCAAGTACGGGGGTGCACGCGCACGCACCGGTCAGTGCTCGAACAGACTAGTCCACTGAGTAAAGTAGTACGTATCTGCGGCACTCGATCCGCGGCTGTTCGACCAAGCAAAGAAGACCGCAAGCGACCTGCAACAGCTAAGCCACTTGGAAGTTGAACAAACTATCGAACGAAGGAACGAAGCGAAGCGAACGAACGAAGGAACGAAGCGAAGGAACGAAGCGAACGAAGCGAAGCGAACGAAGCGAAGCGAACGAAGCGACCGAACGAACGAAGGAACGAACGAAGGAACGAAGGAACGAACGAAGCGAACGAACGAAGCGAAGCGAAGCGAAGCGAACGAACGAACGAACGAACGAAGCGAACGAACGAACGAACGAAGCGAAGCGAACGAAGCGACCGAACGAACGAACAAACTATCGAACGAACGAAGCGAAGCGAAGCGAAGCGAAGCGAACGAACGAACGAACGAACGAACGAACGAACGAACGAACGAACGAAGGAACGAACGAGCGAACGAACGAACGAACGAACGAACGAACGAACGAACGAACGAACGAACGAACGAACGAACGAAC
>ENA-OWNT01004081-OWNT01004081.1-seawater-metagenome-genome-assembly--contig:-NODE-4081-length-13136-cov-2.890114_pt1 | contig 13136 bp, 13 predicted proteins | sample MGYA00238136_ERZ651165 | MGnify/ENA primary metagenome ERZ651165 (study PRJEB26861, sample SAMN08777766) | seawater metagenome | isolation source: coastal seawater | place: USA: Florida | collected... | reverse complement strand
CGAGGGCGACGTCCACCGCGGTGGCGGGGTCGAGCTCGGGGCTCGCGAGCACCGCGTCCACCACCTCGGTGCCCGCCTCGACGGCGCGGGCGCCCTGCTCGAACTCGGTGAAGGTGCCCGGATCCTGCAGGTCCAGCCCCAGCGTCCACAGGTCCAGCCCCCAGCGGGGGGCCCCGCGCACATCGCCGCCGCGACCCACCAGCATGCCGGCGGCCCGGGCGACGGTGGTGGCGGCGTCGATGCGGTCCCGGACGCGGTCCGCGTCGAGGGGCAGCCCCGTGGTGCCCAGGCAGCTCGTGGCGCCCAGGAACAGGTGCAGGCTGCCTTCGTGCCGCTGCACCTCGCGCCACAGGTCCGCGTCGGGACGCGGGCCGGTCATGGCGATGTCCTGCATGGCCCGGAGTGTGGCGTCGGGCGGGGGGCGCCAGGTGTTCAGGGAGCGGATCAGGGCGTTGCCCGTGGCGCAGGGGCGTCGGGGGGCATCGGGGCGGATCGGGCGGCTCCGACGCTCGGGGGGCCGGGCCAGGGCGCGGCGCATGTGCTCCAGGGCGGCGTCGTGGGGGTCCACGGGCTCACGGAGGGACCACCACGTCGATGCGGCACCGGCGAGGACCAGCAGGAGGACCAGCAGCAGGACGACGGTGCGGCGCATTCAGACCATGCGGGAGGGGGCGAAGTCGGCGGGGAGGTCGGAGGTGCCCGTGAGCAGCGCTCGGGCGACGGCCACGCCGGCGGCGGGGCCGAGGCCCCAGGGGTTGTCGTGGAAGCCCACGCAGGCCACGCGGCGGGGGGTGCCGGGGAGGGGGCCCACGAAGGGGAGGCCGTCGCAGGGGCGCCCGCCGAGCCAGGCCCAGCGGTCGGTGGTGGCGGTGGTGCCCAGGTGGTCGCGGGCGAAGGCATCGAGCTTGGCGTGGATGCGTGGCTCCAGGACGGACAGGTCGCGCTCGCCGAGCGCCATGGTGGGGGTGGCCCAGCGGCAGCCCGTGAGCAGGGTGCCCCCTTCGCCGTCGTCGCGCCAGCGGATGTAGCCCTGCTGGGTGGTGATGGCGGGGCCGGTCTGGGGGCGCTCCAGGCGGACCGCCTGCTCCCTCTGCGGCGTGATGCGCTCCTCGAACCAGGACTCCACGGGGTCCAGGCCGACGGGATGGGCCAGGACGACGACCTCGCAGGCGAGCCTGCCGGCGCTGTGGGTCAGGACGAGGGGGAACCCGTCGAGGAGGCCGGTGGGGCGGGCGCTCAGGACGGTGACGCCGGCCTGGCGCAGCAGGGCGCGGAGGGGGGCGTCGGTGGGGACGAAGCCGAGCTCGGGCAGGAGGAGGCCGCCGTCGAGGCCCAGCGGCAGAGCCTGCTCGAACTCCGCGACGGCGCCCGCCCGGAAGAGATTGCACAAGCCCGCGCGCAGGTGGCCTCAAGCGAAGCCTCGGCGCGGCTGACGAACCTGCACCGCGACCGGGTCGCCCGGCTGATCACCACCGACAGCAGCGCGGTCAGCCAGCTCGACATGGACCGCGCCATAGCCGAGGCCGACGCCGCCAACGCGCTCGTCGACCAGAGCAGTGCGGCGCTCGACCTGCTCCTTGCCGGGTCGCGCCCCGAGGTGATCGCCGCCGCCGAAGCACAGCTGCGCAGCGCCGAGGCGCAGCTCGAATACCTGCGCTACCAGGTCAGTCAGGGAGAACTGCAAGCCCCAAGCGACGGCGTGGTGCGGTCGCGCCTGCGCGAACCCGGCGACATCGTCACCGCGCAACTGCCCGTCTACGCGCTGGCCCTGACCCAGCCCAAGTGGATCCGGGTCTACGTGCGCGAGGCCGACCTCGGCCGGATCAAGCCGGGAATGGAGGCCTCGGTGATCAGCGACAGCCAGCCCGACGCGCCGGTGACCGGGCGCGTCGGCTACATCTCCTCGGTCGCCGAGTTCACCCCGAAGTCGGTCCAGACCGAGGAACTCCGCACGAGCCTCGTCTACGAGGTCCGCATCATCGTCGAGGACGCGGACGACACCCTGCGGCTCGGCCAGCCGGTGACGGTCCGCCTTCCGGTCGAGCCGGTATCATGACCGCCCCGACGGTCGAGGCGAGGGAGGTCCGGAAGAGCTTTGACGATGCCGACACCGGCACGGTCGCGGCGGTCGACGGGCTCTCGCTCTCGGTACGCAAGGGCGAACTGACCGCGCTGGTCGGGCCGGACGGCGCAGGCAAGACGACCCTGATGCGCATGTTCGCCGGGCTGATGACCCCGGATGGCGGCGCGCTCAGCGTGCTGGGCATCGACGTCGCCCGCGACCCCCAGCAGGTGCAGGACCGGATCAGTTACATGCCCCAGCGCTTCGGTCTCTACGAAGACCTGAGCGTGCAGGAAAACCTCGACCTCTACGCCGACCTGCACGGCGTGCCGATGGACGCGCGCCGCGACCGCTTCGCCCGCATGCTCGAAATGACCGACATGGCGCGCTTTACCGACCGGCCCGCAGGCAAGCTCTCGGGCGGCATGAAGCAGAAACTGGGCCTCGCCTGCACGCTGGTCCGCTCCCCCGACCTTCTGCTGCTGGACGAACCCAGCGTGGGCGTCGACCCGCTCTCGCGCCGCGATCTCTGGCGCATCGTGCAGCAGCTGGTCGACGACGAGGGGCTGAGCGTGATCGTCAGCACCTCCTACATGGACGAGGCCGAGCGCTGCGCGCAGGTCTTCGTCATGCATCGGGGCAAGGTGCTGGCCGAGGGCACGCCCGATGCCCTGCGCGACAGGGCGCACGGTCTGACCTACACCGCGCTCACGCCCCCCGGCATGGCCGCGCGCGATCTGCAGGCACGGCTGATCGACGCCCCGCATCTGGTGATCGACGCGGTGCCGCAGGGTGGCAACGTGCGCTACATCCTGCAGTCCGATGCAAAGGCTGAAGAGGTCGCCGCGCTGACCGGCGAGATCACAACCGAGCCGCGCCCCGAGGAACTCGAAGACGCCTTCATGATGCTGTTGCGCCAGCAGGAGGACGAGGCCCCGGCCTCGGCGGCAGCCACCCGCCCCGCAGCCGTGGTAGAGGGCACCGCAGACGGCAAGCCGGTGATCGTGGTCCGGGATCTCGTCCGCAAGTTCGGCGACTTTACCGCCGTCGCCAGCACCTCCTTCGAGGTCCGGCGGGGCGAGATCTTCGGCCTGCTCGGCCCCAACGGCGCGGGCAAGACCACCACCTTCCGGATGCTCTGCGGCCTGCTGCCCGCGACCAGCGGCCAGTTGGACGTCGCCGGGCGCGACCTCAGGACCGCACGCGCACAGGCCCGGGCCCGCATCGGCTATGTTGCCCAGAAATTCGCCCTCTACGGCACCCTGACCGTGCGCGAAAACCTCCAGTTCTACGGTCGCGCCTACGGGCTCGGTCGCCGGGCCCTGCGCGACCGGATCGACGAGATGACCGAGCAGTTCAACCTCGACCCCGAGGCGCAGAGCGGCCTGCTGCCCGGCGGTTTCAAGCAGCGGCTGTCGATGGCCGCCGGGCTGATCCACCAGCCCGAGATCCTGTTCCTCGACGAGCCGACCAGCGGCATCGACCCGCTGGCCCGCCGCGCCTTCTGGCGCACCATCACGGCGCTGGCGCAGGGCGGTGTCACCATCATCATCACCACCCACTTCATGGAAGAAGCCGAATACTGCGACCGGATCGCGATCCAGGACGCGGGCGAGATGCTGGCGCTGGGAACCCCGCGCGAGGTGCGAGAACTGGCCGGGAGTGACGGCGCGCGCGACATGAACAGCGCCTTCATCGCCGTGGTCGAGGACGCCCGCGCCCGGCGCAGCAGAGCGGAGGCCGCATGAACCGCTCGGCCTCGGTCACGCGCCTGCTGGCGTTGCTGCGCAAGGAGACGCGGCAGATGCTGCGCGACCGCAGCAACCTCTACGTCGGCCTTGCCCTGCCCCTCGTACTGATCCTGCTGTTCGGCTACGGCCTCTCCTTCGACGTCACCGACGCACGCGTCGCCGTGGTGATGGAGGACGGATCGGCCGCCACGGTGAACGCCGTCGCCGGGCTGGTCGGGTCCGACTACCTCAGCCCGATCTGGGCCCATTCCATGTTCGAGGCCGAACAGATGATCCGCGCCGACGAGGCGGATGCCATTCTGCGCGTGCCCGCCGATTTCACCCGCAACCTGACCGCCGGACAGGGCCAGCTGCAGCTGATCCTGAACGGCGTCGACTCGAACACCGCGCAGGCCATCGAAGGCTACGCCAACAGCGCCGTCACCAGCGCGCTGCTGCACCGCGCCGACCGGCAGGTCGATGTCGGCACCGAGGCCGCCAGCGTGGCCATCGTCCAGCGCATCTGGTTCAACGAGGCCAGCAACAGCACGTGGTTCTTCGTGCCCGGCCTCGTCGTTCTGATCATGACACTGATCGGCGCCTTCCTGACCTCGCTGCTGATCGCGCGGGAATGGGAACGCGGCACGCTGGAATCGCTCTTCGTCACCCCGGCCCGGCCGCTTGAACTGGTGCTGTCGAAACTCGCGCCCTACGTGGTCATCGGGGCCATCGACCTCGTCATGTGCCTGCTGGCGGCCAAGTTCCTCTTCGAGGTGCCGATCCGCGGCTCTCTCTGGATTATCGCATTCTCTTCGATCCTCTACCTGCTGGTCTCGCTCTCCCTCGGGCTGGTGATCTCGGGGCTGACCCGAAACCAGTTCGCCGCCAGCCAGATCGCCCTGCTGGTCAGCTTCATGCCGGCGCTGATGCTCTCCGGCTTCGTATTCGACCTGCGCAACGTGCCGGTGGTGATCCAGGTGGTCAGCAACCTGCTGCCCGCGACCCACTTCATGGGCCTGATCAAGACCCTGTTCATGGCCGGGGACTACTGGCCGCAGATCATCCGGGCCAATGTCATTCTGGCAATCTACACCACGGTCCTCGTCATCGTCGCCCGCCGCACGCTGGCCAAGAAGCTGGACTGAGACATGCAGGCCATCGCGCTCTACATCACCCAGACCATCGCCCTGATCCGCAAGGAGATGCTGGCGCTGCTCAAGGACCCGTCCAGCCGCGCGCTGCTGCTCGCGCCCGCGCTCATGCAGACGCTGCTGTTCGGCTACGGCGCCACCTACGACCTGACCTATGCGCCCTTCTCGGTCCTCGACCAGAGCCGGGGCGCCACCTCGACCGAGCTGCTGGCAAGGATCGAGGCGACCGGGATCTTCGCCCGGGTCGCCACGCTCGACAACGCCAGCCAGATCGCCGGGCAGATCGACAGCGGTGACTCGCTGCTGGTCGTGGTCTTCCCGCCCGACTTCGAATCCCGCCTCGCGGCGCAGACCGAGGCGCCGATGCAGGTGATCCTCGATGGCCGCAACTCGGCGACCTCCTCCGCCGCAGCCTCGCAGATCGCCGCCATCGTCGGCGCCTACAACCAGTCGCTCGGGGCCACCTCGCCCATCAGCATCCTGCGGCGCGCGTGGTTCAACCCGAACTACGAATCCCGCTGGAACCTGATGCCCGCGATGATCGCCTCGCTCAGCATGTTGCAGACACTGATGCTCGCCGCCCTCTCGGTGGCGCGGGAACGCGAACAGGGCACCTTCGACCAGCTTCTCGTAACGCCGCTGACGCCCTCTCAGATCCTCATCGGCAAGGCACTGCCCTCGATCATCATCGGGATGGTGCAGTCGACCATCATCTTCCTCGTGATCCTGTTCTGGTTCCAGATCCCGATGGCCGGGTCGGTCTGGCTGCTCTACTTCGGGCTGGTGACCTTCACCATCGCCGCCGTCGGCATCGGCCTTTCCATCTCGGCGGTGTCGCTGACCATGCAGCAGGCCATGCTCTACACCTTCATGCTGATCATGCCGCTGATGCTGCTCTCGGGGTTGCTGACGCCGGTGCGCAACATGCCCGCCATCCTTCAGGTCGCGACCTACGTGAACCCGCTGCGGTTCGGCATCGACACGGTGCGGCGGGTCTATCTCGAGGGCGCGACCTTCGCCGATGTGGCGACCAACTTCATCCCCCTCCTCGCCGTCGCGGCCGTCACCCTGCCCCTCTCGGCCTGGCTGTTCCGCAACCGCCTGAGCTAGGGTCGGGCCTCGCGGGCCGCTAGCAGCGCCAACTCGACCGCACATCCGAGGCCGTCGAGCACCGGCACCGGCAGTCTCGCCGTGAGATCGCGCGCCATGCCCGCCGTGACGGCCCCGCCGAGCACCAGAACGTCGGGGCCTTCGCGCGCCAGCACCTCGTCGGCCAAGCGGGCCATCGCCTGCAGCGTGCCCGCACGGTCCGCATGGCTGGCCAGAACCCCCCGGTCAAGCGCATGCACCCCGGCGAGGTGCCCCTCGACCCCGTAATTCGCGGCCGTGCTGCGGATGCCCGGCACGGTGGTCGGCGCCACGGTGAGGATCGAGAACCGCGGCCCAAGCTCGACCGCGCGGCGTATCGCCGCCTCGGCGATCCCGAAGACCGGAAAGCGCAGCGCCATCCGGCAGGCCAGAAGGCCCGGGTCGCTGAAACAGGCGATGATCGCGGCATCCACCGGACCTGTTTCCGCCCGCATCGCCTCCAGCGTGGCCCCTGCCGAAACCTCGACATCCTCCGGCGTCTCGATCGCCGCCGGACCGTAGGGCGCCGTCACCGCGACAATCTCTACCTCCGGCCCCGCGACAAGCTGCGCCTCGGCGGCAACCATGTCCGTCACCCCCTGCGAGGTGTTCGAATTCACCACGAGCAGGCGCACCGGTCTCAGCTCCTCGCCCCCGCAGCCTGCGCGGGCGTCCACTTCGGCAGGCCGTTCATGCCCCGCCAAGCATGGGCGATCTCGGCCCGCGTCGCAAACCAGACATCCCCGCGCGCCCGCATGTGGTGCAGCAGGCGCTCCAGCCCGCCGATGCGTCCCGGCCGGCCGATGATCCGCTGATGCAGCCCCACCGACATCATCTTGGGCCGGGTCTCTCCCTCGCGGCAGAGCCAGTCGAACGCATCGCCGCAGTAGCGCGCGAAATCCTCGCCAAAGATGAAACCGCCGCCGGGGCTGAACCGCATGTCATTGGTGTCGAAGCTGTAGGGCAGGATCACGTGCGGCGCGCCATCGCCCGGCGCGAAATACGGCAGGTCATCGTTGTAAGCATCTGAATCGTATAGGAACCCGCCATGCTCCCGCAAAAGCCGTCGGGTATTGACCGACGAGGCCGAGCGCGTGTGCCAGCCAACCGGCGCAACCCCGGCGATCCGGCGCAGGCTGTCCCATGTCCGGGCAATCACCTCCGCCTCCTGTCCGGCCTCCATGCCCGAGTGGGTCTCCCACCGGTAGCCGTGGCACGAGATCTCGTGGCCGCGCGCCACCGCCTCGGCAATCAGTGACGGGGCGCGCTCTGCCGCGCGGGCACAGGTGCTGACGGTCGCCCGGACCCCGTGCTCCTCCAGCAGCGAAAGGATACGGTCGAACCCCGCGCGCGGGCCGTATTCATAGTGCGACGCCATGCAGGGGTCCGCCGCCCCCACGACCTCCTCGCGCACCTCGTAGACCGGTTCGTTGCGCTCGTCCCCGTCGGCGACGGAAAGCTCGGCGCCCTCTTCGAAATTCAGCACGAAGGACACCGCAAGGCGGGCGCCGCCGGGCCATTCGACGCTCGGCGGGGCATCGCGGTAGCCAAGAAAATCGCGTGGTGCGAGGCTCATTTCGTTCCCCCGAGATGGGCAAAGGCATTGGCCAGCGACTGCGGCCTGCGCCCCTCGTCGCCAAGATCGAGGCTTGCCATCACGTCCTGCAGATGGTGCCGCATCGCATGGGCGGCGGCTTCCTCGTCCCCCGAAGCGATTTTGTCGACGAGATCCGCGTGCCCCTTCAGCGAACAGCCCGCAGAGTTCGGCCGCTGGTACAGCGCCACCACGAGGCTGTCGCGCGAGACCAGTTCCTGCACCAGTTCCGCAACCACCTCGTTGCCGGTCACACGCGCCAGTTCGTAATGGAACTCCCCGGTCAGGCGATGCGCATGACCGCCCCGCTGCCGGTTCCGCGCGGTCTGCTCCTCCGCCACGATCTCGCGCAGCAGCTTGAGGTGCTTGGGCTGGGCAACGCGGGTGGCGGCCCGGATCACCCCCTCCTCGACGATCTGGCGGGCGGCGTTCACCGCGCGCGCCTCCTCGACCGAGGGCCGGGCCACGAAGGCGCCGCGCATCGGCTCGATGGTCACGATCTTCTGGTCCGTCAGGCGGTGCAGGATCGGCCGGATGCGGGTCTTGCTGACCCCGAATACCTTGCCCAGCTCGTCCTGCCCCAGCTTGTCGCCCGGCGCCAGCCGCCCCTCCACGATGGCGTCGAAGATCTCGCGATGGATTTCGTCGTCGGTCATTTGCGTCGGTCCGGGCTCCTGAAGCAGTCAGAATTATCGTATACGATCCCGACCAATTATATGATCCCATTTCTGCCGCAGGCCCGGCAGAGGCGCAAGCCTGCACCCATCAGCATTCCCTGAATCCCGCTGCAACTCCTGCCAAAAATGCATTTCCCCTTCGGGCAACCCCCTCGCCGTGTCAGCCTGCCGCATTATTGTGCAGGGACGGCAGTGATTGCCCACCGCATCGCCTCAGCCAAGGATCGTATACCATTTAGCTTGCAACGAATCCCTTTCTGCTCCGCACTGTCCCAATGCGCCCGCCCCGAGCGGGACAGGAATAAGACATAGACAACGGGGAACTCACCAATGAACGCCTTTCGCACGACCAAAGCCCTGCTCGCGGCCGCAGCCCTCGTGGCGAGCACCGGGGCCGCCACTGCCGAAACCACATGGACCATGGCCAGCGGCTACCCCGACAGCAACTTCCTGACCCAGAACATCCAGAAGTTCATCGAGGACGTCGATTCCGCGACCAGCGGCGAGGTCAAGATCACACTGCATTCCAACGGCACCCTGATGAAGCTCGACGCGATCCGGCGCGCGGTGCAGACCAATCAGGTCCAGATCGGCGAAATCCGCCTCGGCTCCTACTCCAACGAAGACCCGATGTACGACCTCGGCGGCCTTCCCTTCGTCGCCGGCGACTACGACAGCGCGTGGAAGCTGATGGAGGCGCAGAAACCCTACTTCGACAAGCTGCTCGGCGACATCGGCCTCAAGGTCCTTGCCTACCAGCCGTGGCCGGGCCAGGGCTTCTACACCAAGTTCCAGGTGACCGGGCTTGAAGACTTCAAGGGCCAGAAACTGCGCATCTACTCCAAGGCGACGCAGGACATGGGCAACTCCCTCGGCTTCGAGGCCACCATCCTGCCCTTCGCCGAGATCCCGCAGGCCTTTGCCACCGGCCTGATCGACGCGCTCTTCACCTCGCCCCAGACTGGCATCGACATCCAGGCATGGGACAACACCGACTACTTCACCGCGGTCGGCGGCATGCACACCAAGAACGCGATCATCGTGAACAAGGACGCCTTCGAGGCGCTCCCAGCCGAGGTCCAGCAGGCGATGATCACCGCCGGCGAGGAAGCCACCAAGCGCGGCTGGGAGATGAGCAAGGCAACCTATGCCGAGCAGATCGGCGTGCTGAAGGAAAACGGCATGACCGTGGAGGACGCCCCCGAAGAGGTGATCGCCAAGCTCAAGGAAATCGGCGTCACCATGATGGACCAGTGGAAGGCCGGCGCATCGCCCGAGGCCGTCGCCGTTCTCGACAGCTACGTCTCCGGGCTCTGACCCTAGCTACGACGCGACATCCGGCACCGGCCAGCCCGGTGCCGGGCAAGGCGCGCCCACCGGTTCAGGGAGACAGCCCATGCGCAAGTGCCTCGACCTCCTCTACAGGCTCAGTGGCGGCCTCGCCGCCTTCTGCCTGTTCATGATCGCCATCACCATCGTCGCCCAGGTCATCGGCCGGGTCATCGGGGTGACCATCGACTCCACGGAGAGCGGCGGTTTCTTCCTCGCGGGCAGCACCTTCCTCGGGATGGCCTACACGCTCAAGACAGGCGGTCACGTGCGCGTCTCGCTGCTGGTCGGGCGCCTGAAAGGGCGCGCGCTCCAGCTTGCCGAAGTCTGGATCTGCGCCTTCGGGGCCATCGGCTGCGGCTATCTCAGCTGGCAGACCTACGGCATGACCCACGATTCATGGCGCTTTGGCGACCTCAGCCCGGGGCTGCTGGCGGTGCCCATCTGGATACCGCAGTCGGTCATGCTGGCCGGGCTCACCATCCTGACCATCGCCTTCGTCGACGAACTCGCGCTGATCCTGAAGGGCCGTGTGCCCGGCTATGCCACGCCGCACGACACGGCGCTCGAGGGCATAGACCTCACCGAATGAAGGCCGGAAGGTACGTTTCATGGACATTCTGATGACAACCGGGGTCCTCGGCCTCGTCCTGCTGGTGCTGCTGGCCGGCGGGCTCTGGATCGGGCTCGCGCTGACCACGGTCGGCTTTGTCGCGATCCACTTCTTCACCCCCGCCCCCGCCGGTTCGATGATGGCGACCACCCTCTGGGACAACAGCTGGGGCTGGGCCCTGACCGCCCTGCCGCTCTTTGTCTGGATGGGGGAAATCCTGTTCCGCGCAAAGCTGTCCGAGGACATGTTCACCGGCCTCGCGCCCTGGCTCGACCGGCTTCCGGGGCGCCTGCTCCACGTCAACATCGTCGGCTGCGGCGTGATGGCGGCGGTGGCCGGGTCGTCGGCCGTCACCTCGGCCACGGTGGGCCGGATGAGCCTGCCCGAACTGAAACAGCGCGGCTACGACGAGAAGATGTCGATCGGCACGCTTGCCGGGTCCGGCACCCTCGGCCTGCTGATCCCGCCCTCCATCATGATGATCGTCTACGGCATCTCCGCCCAGCAATCGATCTCGCGCCTGTTCATCGCCGGGATCGTGCCGGGCCTCCTCGTGATGGGGCTGTTCATGGGCTACGTGATGATCTGGTCGGCCTTCAACAGCCGCGCCATTCCGCCCGCCGGGCCGCGCCTCCCCCTGCTCGAGAAGCTGCGCCTCTCGCGCCGCCTGATCCCCGTGATGCTGCTGATCCTCGTCGTGATCGGTGCGATCTACGGCGGCATCGCAACCCCGACCGAGGCGGCGACTCTCGGCGTCTTCGGGGCGCTCGCCCTCGCCTGGACCTCGGGTTCCCTCTCCTGGGCCACCTTCGTCGAGAGCCTGATGGCGGCGACCCGGACCAGTTGCATGATCACCGCGATCATCCTCGGCGCGGCCTTCCTCTCGGTCGGCATGGCCTTCCTCGGCATCCCCGCCACGCTCGCCAAGTGGGTCGCCGCGCTCGAGCTCTCGCCCGCCATGCTGCTGGTCCTTCTGACGGTGATCTACATCATCCTCGGCTGCTTCCTCGAAGGCGCATCGATGATCGTGCTGACCACCTCCGTCGCCCTGCCGATGGTGGTTCAGGCCGGGTTCGACCCGATCTGGTTCGGCATCTATCTGATCGTCGTGGTCGAGATGGCCCAGATCACCCCGCCCGTCGGCTTCAACCTCTTCGTGCTGCACGGGATGAGCGGACGGGACATGTGGACGGTCACGAAATCCGCCGCGCCCTTCTTCGGCCTGCTGATCCTTGCCGTGGCCCTGCTGGGCGCCTTCCCGGGTCTCGTGACCTTCCTGCCGAACCTGATGCTCTCCCGCTGAGGCGGCCTCGTGGGCTGGCGCTACCCAGTGCCGGCCCTGCACCCTCAAATCCCCCTGTAGACCTCGATGCTGACGGGGTCGCCCGAGGTGTCGGCCAGCAGACCATGCGTGGTCGCGTCGCGAATGATCCGCTCCAGCACCGGGGGGCTGCCCGCGTCCGGCCACGCGACCTGCAGCAGAAACAGGTCCGCATTGCCGTCCGAACGCTGCGCCTGCACATGCGCGCGGGGCGCGATGGCGGCGACCGCGCCCGCGATCATCTGCGCCAGCTCCTCGCCCCTCCCCGGCTGCGCCCGAAGCCGCGCCACGACGGTCTGCGCGCCCGGACCGATGGTCAAACGTCCGATGGTCAGATCGTCGATCTCCAGCCGCCGCATCCGCGCGCGTCGCACCGACAGGCGCCCAACGGCCACGGCCCCGACCGCCACGGCGCCCAGCGCCACCGCTCCCAGCAGCAGCCCCCCACCCCAGACGAGCACCGCCAACAAGAGCACCACCGGCGCCGGGCGCCACGGCTGCGCCACCACGACCGCCCCGCTCACCCCTTGACGAAATCCGGTGGAATCCTGGGCCAACCCTTCCTCACGTCGACGTGTCCATCCCATGGTACCGCCAAGGGAATGGGCTATGGGCGGATCGACCGGATCCTCAACACCGAGATCGACTGGTAGGCCGCAACCTCGCAGCGACCGCGTCCACCAGTCCCTGCATGTCGCCCTTGGCCACCACCACGTGGGACACGTCGACCTCCAGCGGGGCCAGCGGGGTGGGCCGCAGCCCGGTGTGGAACACGACGGCCGGCACGGCCCGCGGCTGCTCGGCGACCAGCTGGCGCACGATGTCGACGCCGTCGTCACGCCCGACGGCCAGGTCCATCACCACCACCTCGTAGCGATGCCGCGCGACCCACCGCCGGGCCTGCTGGCGCCCCTCGGCGGTGTCGACCGTGCCCCAGCGCGCGAGAAAGCGGGCGAGCCTCTCCAGCAGCTGCACGTCGTCGTCGACGATCAAGACCCGTGACATCTCGCTCCCGGAGCCGCCGAGGATGCGGCGCCCAGGGACTATGGCGCTTCGGCAGGGACTCCCGGAGGACCGTTGCAATGCAACGGGGAGGGTCGGCTACCGCACCCCGAGCCGCGACTGCACCGCCTGCTTCAGCCCCCGCAAGTCGCCCTTGGACACCACCACGTGCGGCACGACGACCCCCAGAGGCGGCTGCGGCATCGGCGTGACCCCGGTGTGGAACACCACCGCACCGATGCACCGCGGCTGCTGCCGCAGGAGCGCCTCCACGACGTCGATGCCGTCGTCGCGGCCGAGCCGCAGGTCGACCACGGCCACGTCGTAGCGGTGCCGACGGACCAGGTGCGCCGCCGCCTGGCCGCTCCCCACCGCATCGACGGCAGCGAGACGCCCGAGGTAGCGCTCCAGCATCTCGAGCAGGAACGGCTCGTCGTCGATGATGAGGATCCGGGGCTTCGGGCAGCGGCCCGCCGCCGCCTTGGGAGAATCGGAGATTTGCGCCACGGCCATTGCGACAGTACATGCG
>ENA-OWNT01004080-OWNT01004080.1-seawater-metagenome-genome-assembly--contig:-NODE-4080-length-13144-cov-4.319354_pt1 | contig 13144 bp, 9 predicted proteins | sample MGYA00238136_ERZ651165 | MGnify/ENA primary metagenome ERZ651165 (study PRJEB26861, sample SAMN08777766) | seawater metagenome | isolation source: coastal seawater | place: USA: Florida | collected... | reverse complement strand
AACGGATACTCAACAGCGCAAATTACAACAATTTTGCGATTTATTTATTATTAATCCTGGCCTTCGCAGTGAATCTCTGCGCCGAAGCCCTTCGGTATGCCTAGAAGGCGGCAGAAGAAGACCAAAACCACCACAAAACAATGTGCCGGTGCACAATCTCAGGAAACCAACACCAGCGAATGGTTCGCAAAGTCATTCGGCGCTGTTGAAAGCACTGTGCAAAGCGAAATCGTTGACGAAGCTAATTCAAGATCAGTGACGGTTTCCTCGGAGTCCGAGTATGCGGCAGGCGGTGCCGGAACTGTCTCCACGACGGCAACTGCCCCTAGGAGCGACGCTGAACTGGGCGGCACAACGGTATCAAGCGGTGCTGGCCATGACACAGCCGCCAATGCAGCTATCGTGAACTTAAGTGAAGCCCAAGAAACGGTTGAAGATGGCAGCCCTGTTCCCATGGAGGTGGCTGACGTTGTGAAGAACGACGGCGAAGACTCTGACGACGATGACTACGATGATGGGGTTGACATCGACCCATTCTGGGAAAAGACCTACTTCGCCGACAAAATGTATGTCCGGGAGCTACAGGTCCAACCTCTGGAAAAGTGGGACGCGACGCGTGCAGCTGCATTCGTCCACGGATTGAGGCGGTCATTTACGAAGTATGACGCGGTACTAGAGAAGTTGGCCGACATGATCGCTGCCAAACGCATGGATGGTTCGCTGCTCAGTGCAGTCGACAAGAAGTATGTGTACGAGGAGATTTTAGACTGGAACACTCTCAGCAAGCGCGAGCGCGGTCAAAAGTGCTTAGGTGCCATTGATTGCATGTTGGAAGCCTTGGGGTCGAAGAAAAAGGGCGGTCAATTTGCGAATTATTGGGAGAAACTTGCCCTTGATGAAACCGACAATTCAATATCTTTTGTTGAAGCGTGCGTGTGTCTCGTGGTTATTGTGTCACAGTCGTGCATGCACGCGCTCTGCTCACCACGTGATTGCTGCGCAGGTACAAGGATTCGCCGTTCCTCAAGCCATTCCTTAATATTTTGCGACCACTTCCCAGGAATCGATTGAAGTGAGAAACTATTTAGTCGTGTTTGTTTGTGGAAGGTGCATCTTGTAATCGTCGATTGTGGCCTTGTTCACCGCACTGCAGATTTGTTCTCGTCGATTTCTGTCCAAACCTGTCTGTGTCGACCGTTGACGAGTTCGTCCAGAAACGCATCATAGACGCGGACAGAGATGTTGTGTGTAAGGTTGTGTCCGCGTCCACGCTTGATGAACCGGACATCGTCAAGATGAATTTACTCTACTTCAAGAACCATAGAAAACGAAAGTGGCAGGTGTGTACGCTTGCAAGTAGTTATGGGACACAGCAATGCGCGAATCCAAAGCATCACTTTTGCCTCGTTCCATAGTTATTGACGTCCGTCGATTTCGCGCAGCACGGCGCTGCAGAGCCTGGGTTTGTACCTACTGCAGTGAAACCGCATGTGCCTTGAACTGTGGCGCTCCAAGAAGTCGCTTGACTCAAATTTTGAAAATATTGCAGGCATTGGCACGTTAACCGAACTGCTGAGGGAGGCTTCATTGCTCATTCGGGAATGGGTGACACGGTAAGCCGCGTTTCTTGACAACAGCTTGGTTGCTTAGGAAATGTTTTCGTCATGTTTCAAGTTCCGAAAGTCATGCACGCTAACATCATGTCGTGTTTGTACGGCACTGTTCAAAAAGGCTGGAAGTTGGCACGGCGACCCTGACTTCACACCACTTTGGTGGCTATTCGTACCCGACGGAACGACACACCATCAAGAACCATACCGCTTGAAGCACGCACGCAGCGAGAGCGAAGCAGCGGGTTCTGAGTGAATAGAAACTCGCGAAATGTCTGTTAGTACCTCAGGCGGTTCTTGGTGATAACAATATTCAGTGGTAGTCACGTTACAGTGTGAGTTCTTTGCTGCTACTGTGGTCGAACTGGTCGCGAAGAATTGCCGCAAGTTGCTGGACTTGGTCCGCTCGGTCTGGATCATAGGCAAGGTTCTCGTACCTGGCACGCAAGCAGTAGGACTGTGAAATTGTCTGGTATCAACTCCAGCTTGAGCATTTTGCCAGTTCACGCACTCAAAATGGTCCAAACTCTCTGGTCCCAGGCCCGTGTTGCCGGTGTGGTCATATCTGCAAAATACCACACGGGTACAACAACATTAGAACATTGGTTAATTGTGTGCTCATTGTCGGAAGTGCATGGCGATGACAAACAATTCTTCCGCCACTAAGCCGGTGTCGGTCCAGTCGGCCTGCGCACAGACACTTGGATTGTAAATATGGCCAGCACATGGAATATTGGTAACATGCGCAGAGCAAGAGTACCTCGAGTGTTGGTAACCAAGCGCGCCATTGCGTGTAACGTGCATCGGCAACTCGAACCGAATAGCCCATTCGCGTGATGTTCGCTTTAGCCACGTACAAGCACTCATAGTTTTCTGCGTCAGTTTTCCTGCAATCACAGCGTGAAACAACTTCACATCGTGTTGGTTGCATTGGACGTTACCACATGCTGCATCGTACATGTCGTATTGCGGGCACCGAGGGTACTGTGAAAAAGACGCGTTTCTCTCATCGTGTGGTGCCTGTATCGTGAGTTGAGCAGGACATTTTCAGTCTAAGATGCAGTCAAGAACACAACGCACAGCATGCTAAAGCACACCTGAGGATTTTGAAGCACGGGAACAAGTGACTTGCCCTCCAATCCTTCAGACGTCGGGACAGCGGGGAGCCCGGCCAAATCGACGACTGTTGGAAACAGATCCACCAATTCTACCAACGCTAGAGTAGATTGACCACCTTCGGGCTGAATCCAAGGCGCACGGATGATTAGAGGGACCCTCGCATCCACTTCCCAATTCGTGCACTTGCTCCAGTCTCCGTGTTCCCCCAGCTTCCAGCCGTGATCGGAATGGAAAACAACCGCAGTACTGTTCGCTATGCCCAGCGATTCTAGCCCATCCAGCAAGCGCCCGACCTACAGCAACAACTTCATGTGAGATAGATCACTTGCAATGCGTTGCTTGTGCCAACTTATGAGCACTGCATCTCAAACCTCAAAATCAAGGAAGGACACAGAAGCATAGTACCCGCGGCGAAGCTCTCGTTGCAATTCAACTGGCAGCGGAGGTCCATCCGGTGACTCTTGGTAACCTCCGGTGTAGATTTGACCTATAACAGTGGAAAACCTCGTGTCAAGAAGTGTGTTCGGCATCTCTGCACCAAACACCAACTCACCCATCCCGCCGTTCATTTCAAAGGCCAAGTGCGTGATATTTGTGCCAATAGTTTGGTTCCCCGCCAATGCAATAGGAGTTTCTTTATCTAAAAAAGTGAACGAAGGAACGGCAAACACTTAGCGCCGTGGTGAGACGTATTGTGACATCATAACGTACAAAGATCCCAAAACTTTTGCGGGGCTCTCCATTCGAGATGCGGGCGTCGAAAGCCTGCGGTGATGTAGAAACTCTGATTTTGCTCGGTGGCGTGGGCCAATGCCTCAAGTGCGCCTGCAAAAGCCATTTTCGAATCAACACGCGTAGTCAGTCGCGAAACGTGGGGCCGAAACGAATCTCAGTCGGCGATAGAGCAGTCGGTTGACTCACGTGTCGCAACACGGTGATCGTACTCAACGGCTTGGTCTGCTTGTGGCAGGTCTTTGACGTCGTGATCGTTGAGAGCTGCTGTATCATTCAGGGTGAAGCAAGCAGATTTCGATCCCCACTGTTCCAGCGTGTTCACAACATGTGCTGAAGGCACAGACGACTTATTTGTGCATTCGAATGCGTCTCCAATCGGTGCTTGATTACCCCAGTAGTACGAGTTGAAGCTGTCGTTAGTCCAAGACTGTGGAAAGTCATCGTTCGGAGGATTTTGAGGGTGGTACAATTTTCCGTACCCGTACGTCAAGAAGTCATTCTGCACGAAGTATTCAGGCATTGTGGTCCAGTTTGCCCCGACGTTTGAGTCACGAAAAGAACCTACAAAGTTCCAGACCTGCGTGGTGTCGGGTCGCCTCCCACTCATAAACGAGTTTCGAGAAGGGCTGCAAACCGCCATTTGGCAATATGCGCGGAGAAAAGTCACCCCTTCGTTTGCGAGACGGTCGATATTAGGAGTGGCCATAAAATCCAAGCCATAAGACACGTTTAACTGCGGACGCAAATCGTCGACAGTGATCACCAACAGCGAGTGTAGGCCCCCCGTGGAAGTCCCTGCTGAATCAGTTGCACTAGCGGCAACGACGGCGAGGCCTGCCACGGCACTACAGAACAGATGTCGCACCATTTTCCGTCGCTCAAAACCTGAAGCTAAACTCTTGTCCCGATGAATTGGAATGTTTGATTTTTTCGTTTCGTTCTTCCACGATCGAATCGATAATTGCAGGTCGTGGTGGACAAGCGACACTTGGAAGAATGGGCAACCTCGCTAAAGTAAAGCAGTCCGTGTCTTCAACAAATCACGGCAACGCGACAATACTGTCGTCATCGTTGACACCATTCAATGAACGGTCTGCACCAACGGAGCAACCATCACACACAAACACCGAGCACTCAACCAACGAACCAAGGAGGTCGCTCATCGATGCCAGGCTGACATGACAAGCATCCACGTTAGCGCTGTACGCGACTGGGCACAACGCGAGGCAGCGTTGCGCAACGAACAACGAGCGAGCTTGCGTCGAAGTGTGCGTTGTGTGTGCATCGTATCTTTCGCTGCAGTGGCATCGTATCTGTGGAGCCCGGTGAGCCTCCACGAGGGAGTGCCGATGACGTCATAGTGTCTGACAGTGACTGACAGTGGCGTGGCATGCGAGAATGTGCCTTGGATTTGATTGATGGATTCATTGATTGCTTGATTGCTTGATTGATTGACGAACGTCGTCGTCGTCACCGCTGCAACTGACGGACTGCTGCAACAGCTGGCATGCACCAGAAGGCTGTTCGTGGAGTCAAGCCACAACAACCGCGACATTGTCTTGTCGAGAGTCGCATAATGGCAATGCGAGAAGGCAGACAAGGATGTGGCGACTATCGGTACGATCCAAGCTGAAGTAGCAAAGCGGTCAACACTAGAGTGACAGGCTTGACCATGTGGTGATCGTCAACGAATACTTGTTACAACAACGAAACAACACTTCGGACGTCGTCAACATAAAAGACCATTTTCTCAGAAGACTCTGCGGCTGCATCGCATTCATGGAAATGGAGACTTCGAGGTCATGCTATCATAAGTTCTGTAATGTGTTATCAAAGTTCTAACCAAGCTCGCGGAGTATTACTTCATTGAAATAGTGGGTCTTGCAAGTCCGAAACCAATTTTACGGGGTTGATCTGCAGTGCTCACATTTCCTAATGTTTCGACATTTTCCTTCGTTGGGGAGCGACGAGTCGATGCCGCATTAGCACTATTGTCGATGGGCACAGTTGGGGCTGACATTTCAGAAATCTTGCGAACTGTGCTCGTGTCGTGAACCGCTAGCGACGATCTTGCTGCATTGAGCGCCGCAGTAGCTCGCGAAAGTGGGGAATCGGCGCAATCCGCAACGGCATTTGGTGTCGCCGCGGGTACATCTACTTCGGACACTACCCGTGCGCCCTTGTCTTGAGCTAAATCCACTATTGCTGGCGTCACGGCGATGCTCGGTTGCGAGGCCGTCGATGTAGCATCACTTGCAGCGACGGCATTTGTATCTAATGGCGCTGAAGTGCTCATATCAGCGGTTGAGGGTTCCGCAGCGGCCCCTTCGTTGGCACTCTTGTCCTCTTGCACATTTGAGTCGGCAGAGATAGAGATTGCGGTTGTCGTTGCGTACGCGGCGTCTCTTTTTGCGGCCAGGTCCTTCGTACTCTTCACGAACGTGAAGAGCGGCGCCAGTCGTTCTTGTTCTGCAACAACATCGATCCACTCATCGTACTTGTGCGCCCATTTGTAGTAATGCACAAATATTTTCGTGTCTTGACGCTCGAGACACTCCGCGGCATACCAACAACCGTGGCGATCGCGAGCTTCCACCCAGTCCCCTTTGCGCAGTTGGTTGGGATCAAAGTCCACCCCCTACACACGACCGACATAACACAACGACAAGCATTAATTGGACGCTCACGCGACTTTAGCTGAACACCTGTGACAACAAAATACCTTGTAAACGAACTCTTGTGTGGCCACGTCGTCCCAAGATTCTTCCGGCGCATCACACGACTGCCGATCGGTGTCCCATTCGTTCATCGAGCACACAAACACTGCATTCACGTCAGCAAACACTGGAGCATGGCTGGGCACTTTCCTCCACTTGGAACAAGATTGGCACTGAACCCAATCTTGTTCCACTACTTTTTCGGGTTCGGGAGCAGATTCGGCTGGCTGTGCCTGTTCCGGTTTGTCCTGCGGGCGGTTCGCAAGGTAGACGCGCAAATCCTCTTGGTATTTTTTGTACAATTGGTCGGCCTTTTGCCGATAGGAATTCTTGGTTAAGGGATCTATGGACGACCACCCTGCGCTCAAATGTGTCATTCTGGCTTTGTGGTTCTCGAATGTCACCCCGTCGCGCTTGAATATTGCCCTTTGGTCGGTGCAATACAGAAAGAACCTGGTTGACAAGCAAGCAGACAAAGACATACATTAGTGGCGGTGTAGAGTCTCGCTCGACCCTTCAAAGACACAACATACCCGTTTGGCGGCTTCTTGGGTTGATTTGGATCCTTCGGCGATCCACGTGCCCGTTTGCTGTTAGGTGACTTGTCTTTGGTTGCAGACGACTTGCCAGATGGACTTTTTCGCTTGCTGTGCTTGTGATACAACACAAGTGTGGGCCGCCGTTTCGGCGGTTCATTCGTTACTTGTGGTTGCGCTGCTGCAATAGATGCAGAATGCAATTTGGCCGTCGAGCCTGAGGTATCCTTCAGCATTGTCAATGTCTGTGCGTATTCGTCACCACAGGTAGCGCTCGGAAAACGAGACTTCCTCTTTGGTCGCGAAACGTGTGCGGTGCCAGCGCTTTGCGCAGCCTTCGCGTTCTCCCGAATTTCATACCCAACCAATACGTCGAGCATGGGACTCCCGAAGACCAAATTCTGAACTGAGGTCGCCGACAACTCCTCCTGGGGACCATCATCTCCGCTTTCAGAGCTTTTGTCACAGTCGGCGTCCTTTGTCCCAGCGAATCCAAGAGCACTGGCTAATTTGTCGGGAATTGGGTCGAATGGGGATGTGCGAAGATGCGGAAGAAAGTGGCGATTCGCCCAGTCGAACGTGATCTTACCATGCACATCCGCTCGAGTTGTCGTTTTTGAAGACTTGCCCGGCGCTGGCGAGTCGCCAAAGTTATCCATAGTGTACACTGGGGGCAGGTACCCGATGAGGCGGAGCTCCTTCGCGAACGACTTCAGATCCAGAGAGTGCTGATCAAACCATTGGAACGCATGCTGCACAAGTTCGAAGATCTGACGAGCTGCAACAGACTTCGTCTTTTCCTTCGGAACATTCAAAGCGAAAAAGTTCTTGGTTGTCGCGTAGAGGCGCAGAATCTGCACAGCGCGCCATGCAATGCAGCGAGCTCTGTCCAGCCGCCGCAGCTTCAGCTTTTTAACTGTGGAAGCCACACTTGCGGTGCTGTCTACTGGTGCTGTGATATTTGTGGCGGCGTCCGGGGTGCCAGACGACGCTTGGGTGCTGAAAGATCGAAAAGAATTCGTAATCCATTGTCTCACAGCATCACTGGCTTGCAGAAGCTTCAGGGTGATCTGGTCGGCACTGGCAATATCCTTGGAGGAGTCTTGTTGTTGCGTCGACGATGAGTCCGACGGCTCGGAAGCAGAACTGCCATCGGAATCGTCGCTTGCACTTGCTTTGCCACTTTCAGTTGCCTTATCAACGGCCTCACGCCAAGACTGCTCCAGCGCTGAACTAAACGAGTTCATTTCGGATTGAACTTCTGACGAATTCTGTGGTGTATCGTTTTCGCTATCAGATTGGGATACCGAGGAGTCCTCGCAAAGAGCGTGCATGGATGCTGTAGTCAACGCAAGGGTTCGAGACAGAACACTATTGCTGCCGACGACCAAAAACGATTTCAGCTCGCCTTCGGGAAGTCTACGAAACGGATGGGAGTTGTCCAACGACGAATTTTTGTCGGCGCCGCTTGCAGAATCGACTGCCGTTGGCGCAGAAGTGGTTGACGATTTTGACACACAATGCCGGATTATGTCTAAGGCCGTCACTAAATTTGACACTCGCTGTTCGTAGACATTGACCGCCACTTTGGCATTCTCCATTGAGCCCATCATTGTACCGGTCGCCTTGATAAGCGCCTGCATTTCATCCAACTCACGTGGGAGATACTGCCGTTCGTTGTTCATAAATCGCAGTACAGCTGCACACCACCGCAATCCCCACAAAGGTTGCCCCTGCAACGCACTACTACCGAGACAGCTGACTGCAGACACATGGGAACGAAGACTTTCTGTTTCACGGGCCACTTTAGAACGATTCTTGGCTTCCTCCACGTCCTGGATGCTCAATGCCTGAGTCTTTGATGCACCGTCAGCACCACTTCGTGCCCTTCGTGATTTGGTGTTCGGCAAGTCAGTGCAAGCACCGCAGAGAGCCGCGAGACGATGCAGTCGGGTCTGGTATTGCTTGAGCAGCAAAGATTTCACTGCAGCGCCAATGAAATTGAGAAACGATCCCCGGCATCGGATGCCACCGCACAGGCAGACGGCTGCACGGAACTCTTGCTCCGACTCCGTGACGCAGTTGTAGTCCTGCGTGAGCTCTTCACCAGGCCTGATTGGTCGCAAGGTACGCACGGCAATCGTGTACTGCCCGTTTACAATGGTCCCTTCCAACGCGCAGTTGGGCGCGCAGCTGTGTGACATTCTTGACGAAAAAGCAGCGTGGTCTTTTGCATCAACGTACAGCAAATCGTACCCTTCCGGATCTGCACGGCTACGCTCAAGACGGATGTTGTAAAATTCTGGAACTTGAAATGCCAAAGCGTCTTCTTCATCCTCGTCATCTTCGGTTCGACGGGATTTTTTTCCCTGCTTTGCAGCTGCTTTGCGTGCTCGGACGCGTTCTGTCAAGAGCTTTTGCTTTTCTGATCGATCTTTTTTCCTCTGTTCCTCCTCCTTGCGATCTTTTTCCGTCCAGAGCCAAGCAGGGTACACTGCCCCGAGATACTCCGTCACAAATCGGTTCGCCGGTATGGAGTGTTCGGTGGCCAATATCACTCCACATCCTTTCGGATGAATCGCAAAATGCTGCATGCCAATGTCCTGCACTACCTCGGCAATCATTGAAACCCCTGCAGCAACTTGCTCGCGTCGTGGAGCCCGCGAATCTGCAAGGGAAGGGATCCATGTCTTTTGACCATCACTCCGCAGCTCGTATTTGGCCGCTTCACCACCAGCTTCGTCGCACTGCCTGTTCGTGGTACCAGGTGCTGCACCGTGACCTCCGCAGCACGGACCGATGAAATCACCGTCTGGAACCTTCGTGACCGCAGGTGTCAAGCATGACATGTGGAACTCCTTGTCACAGTCAGGACCATCGCACAAGAGTACCTCCTCTGGCCGTTCTGAGGTCCCACATATCCCGCAAATCGTATCCTCTCCGACAACGGCCACTTTGAATTTCTGCACTGGCCCTGGCCCAGTCTCAGCGTACGAACCATTCGGTGCTGGCCCGCTGTACCACTTCTGCAGTAATGACAGAGTATGCTGAATATCGTGTGCCACGTCTGGGTTCTCCACAGCGTTTACGGCAGGAAGAAACACATTCTCAACGAAATAAGTAGCTTGCGATTGGCTCATAGTGAGTGGCGCCGGGACCAGCCCCAGGGCAAGTTCAATATTTTTGCGTGTGTAACAATCAATTCCCCATGTGTCACGTTCAATGATGTCGCCCTTGTCGAGGCGTAAGCGCCGCCATTCAACAGTACTTCGATCCCTGGCAGTCTGTTCCAGAGCCAATACTTCCTTGCTTGGTTTTGCTGCGTCTGCTGCTTCTGCGGCAGCGTTGGAGTCGCCGCTCTCCTTCGCGGGCGCACCACTGTCGCAAAGCGATTGGAACTCCTGGTCTTCTTTGTTGACCGCCGCAACATATTCGTCGCGCGTCATTGTGGTTCGAAGCTTACGCATAACGCGGTGAGCCTCTACCTCAGACAGTTCTTGTGATGGCTCGTATGCCGTGATCATGCGATACTCTCTCTTTTTGTATGGCAGTTTGTGCCACTTGCCTTGCACACACGGCTGGCGGTTTTTCTCGCGGATCATTTCGAGACGATCCTTCTGCCGCTGCTGTCGCAGTGTATTCGTGACGCGCTTCTGGAAAGAAGAAAGGACGTTGGTACATTCTTTCAGCATCCATCCAGCTTCTGCATACCTGACGATACGCAACATCCATGAACAGTTCGGTGAAGGAGAACAATGATCGTACGGCAACAACGAGAGCAATAAATGACGTACGGAGTGCCCTGGCGATCATCTCTTTCAAAGTATGCCTGCGCATTCTCAACGATCTGCGTTACGTCTCGCAGCAGCCGATCGTACTTGATCTCAGCAACGCCATGGTTGGCTCCATGGTTCATTTCCATGTACAAGTCAGTAGAAGATTGCGCTTGTTGAGAATCTGAAAACACACGCTTCGACTCGCGGTATCGGCGATCGATGGTCGTGAAGTCTATCGGTGGGTGCGGGATTTTGTCCAGGTACCCTGGCAGCGCAGACACATTCGGGGGCTCTTGGAAAAACGCGTATCGATCTTTGCCCTTGAGTTTTTCAATAACTTTGGCCAACTGTTCATAGTTCCGCTGTGATCGCTTTTTGCGCCGCTTGATACGTTCGCCTTCATTGTCTTCGACTTTGGTTTGCTTGTAATGCGTGATGACCTCTTTGACCAGCGCTTCCTTTTTGCGATCAACACCTTTGAAAATGGCGCTTTGCTTTGCCCGTGTCATTCCGGGAATCCCAGCTCGTGCCTTACGTTCTTTTCGTGTTCGTAGCAGTTTCTCGACACCATCGCGCACATGGGCCAGCTTTCGGCCTTTGTATCGCAAAGATTCCCATCCAGAATCCGACACAGCGCCAGGGTTGATTGACCTCTTCATGGCAAGACTGAACTTGGATGGGTTCGGGTACTGTGTACCGTCGCCACCATGATGTGTGAGCATGCCATCTGGACTGACGTCAACCCACCACTCGTACTCCTTGTATTTCATGTAGAGCACTTTTTCGCCAAAGGGGATCAATCCAGCTTCCCCAAGCGACTTCACTGGTCGCTCCCTGTCGATCACCAACAACGTTGGGGGCAATGGATCCACGTACGGCTCCTCATCAACCTGGGCGTCGTCGGCAGAGGCAGCTGCAGTTTGCGCTCCTGGGGTCGCAGCAACACCACTGCTAGTCGCAGCGTCGCCACTACTTGGCCCAGTGTTTGCATCGTTGTTGGTTGTTGGCTCCGTAGTGCACACGCGCTTCGCTGGCTGCTTTACTTCAGCTACCGACAGTGACATGGCCAATGCCAGTTGCAGATCACCGTCCGCAGCACCCAGTGACGCGCGGCCAGCATTTCGCCGTTTCTGCGGCATGTCGCCTTACAGCGTCGAACTTAATCCAACACAACGGACGAACGCACGCACGCCGTGGGTAAGGCGGCACGGCCTGAAAATTCAACCACAAGTCTTCACGCCATCTGTAAAATCTTGGTTGATTTCAAGAACCGATGAAAAGCCTACGTCGCTTCAATCTCCAACAGCAAGGCGACTGGAGATTCATTCACTCGACATCATCTTCGGAGTCCTCCTACAACTGTTCAATGGGCGTTGACGACAATTATGATATCATTATGGAGCGTCGCACGAGTGTGCCGCTTCACTCCACTTCTGGTTTCTATTGCTCGGGAGGAACGAACCGTGGCGAGTGAACGCCCAGAGTCTGCGTGTGTCGCTGCAAGCACGCACATCTACTTCGTTCACCGCGAGCTTCCCGGTGCTTCGACACATGCCAACCGTTGCCCTGCGATCCGCTGCCCACGAAATCTTCTACGGGGCGTGCGTTCTTGAAAGCCCAACGCAGTGTCAGCCACGTATGCCGTACACACAACATACACGCCGTGTTCAGTGACCGCATTCATTCCACAAAGAGAGTGACGAACGAACGTCGTCGTCGACATCAACATCGTCGTCGTCGTCGTCGTCGTCGTCGTCGTCGTCGTTTGTTGTTGGTGTGACAAAAAGCAGACAACAAACTTCAAACCAAACGCGCGACGACGCACTGAGTGGCGTTCCAAATCATCGATCAAGTCACTTAAATCAGTGCGTATTATTGGGAACACTTCTGACTGATTGAATAAGTGGATTGAATTTACAGTGCATAACAGTGAGCCTTACTGACTGATTGAGTATGAAAACGACTGATTTCCAGAGTTTATGTATGAATTATCAGTGACTTCATAAAATCAAGTGAATGGACTTTGCTTAACTCCTACAACCGCTACGCTGATCGACTGATTGAACGACTTTTCAAAACATCCGTCGTTTGACTTCCGGTTTGAGTGACTTTGTGCGACGCCAAGTGAATGAGTGGGTGGGGAAGATGACGATGACCATGAATGACACGTGCCTCTGCGGACAGTGCTGTGGTTTGATTCAAGTTTGAGTTGCGTTTTCGCGCGCTTTTTGTTTCGTTGTTCGTTCGTTCGTTGTCGCTCTTCGCGCGTCGCTCGCTCTTCGCGCGTCCGCGTGCGTCGTTGCGCGTCGCTGCGCTTCCGCGTCCGCGTCGCGCTCACTCACTTCCTCACTCACTCACTCACTCACCGCCGGCCGCGTGCGCGTTGCGCATGCGTCCTTCGTTTTTGTGAAGTCGATCCGTCCTTCCCCTTCGTCGCTCCCTCGCTCCCTCGTTCCCTCGCTCCCTCGATGTAGATCGAGTCGGGGGGCAAGTCCGTGCGTGCCCTTGCCTTGCCTTGCCTTCCCCTCCGCTCCGCTCACTTTCCTCGCCACTCGCCGCGCGCCGCTTGTCTTGTGACGAAGGGAAGTCCTTCCCTCCCCATCCTTGACTCGGCTCGGCTCGGCTCGACTGGTCTTGCCGAGTTTCTTGTC
>ENA-OWNT01004079-OWNT01004079.1-seawater-metagenome-genome-assembly--contig:-NODE-4079-length-13144-cov-5.858575_pt1 | contig 13144 bp, 5 predicted proteins | sample MGYA00238136_ERZ651165 | MGnify/ENA primary metagenome ERZ651165 (study PRJEB26861, sample SAMN08777766) | seawater metagenome | isolation source: coastal seawater | place: USA: Florida | collected... | reverse complement strand
CCTGGCTTCGGACGCGGTTTGAGCGAGCCCGTCTCCCGCTTCAGGGCGACCCAGCGCACCACCGAGGCGACGCCGACACCGAAGCGCGCGGCGACCTCCTCCTGCGTGCCTTCACCACGCTCCCACGCCCCAACGACTCGCTCTCTCAAGTCCACAGACAACGCATCGCTCACCAGCAGCACCTCCAGGGCCCACTGGATCACGCCGGGAACTCTCGATCAAGTGCTCTGCCCCCCGCAATGAGCACTGCAAGCCCGACCGCCGTTCTTCTGGCCCGGAACTTCCTCCGCGCCTCTTCCCCCTGGACCGGCGCCTTCGACCGCCTGCTGCGGGTATTCGTCAGGTCCGGTCCGAGTGCGAACCAGGACCTTTTCTTCTCGAACGGCTGGCAACACCCAGGGACAGACTGGGAGAACCCGCTCTCGGTCGTCCCCCTGTCTTCGGGGAGCTGGGCGGACACCGACAACGATCCTGCCCTCGCCCGCGCTGCTGCCAGTCCCATCGACGTTCACCCGACTGTGGCTGGTGGTTCGGAGGCGATCGGTGCGGGGCTGGTGAGTCGACCCGGCGTCGAGGTTCAGGCCGGCGCACCAGCCGAGCCCACCGCGACGTCACTGCTCCCTCTCCTGGGGTTCCTGCCCAGACGAGCCGTGGGCTTCTATGGGAACGAACGGCCCTCGCAGCAGCCCGCCATCGGTGCGGCAGAGCCGGTGGGATGGCGCGAGTACCCCATCCTGCTTTATGGGGTCGCAGAGACCGACCTTGGTCCGAATTCGACGATTTCGAACTACGCGGACCTGGGCATGAAGGGAGTGGGGCTCCAGCAAACCCGTGCGACAGCGGGCTCGACCGTGGAGCAAGAGGCCGAGTACTACTGGACGGTCAGCGGTTTCGTCCTTCCCTATGCCCGCGCGGCCGGCCAGGCGGGAATCAAGGTGCTCATGCCCATCGCGCTCGCGAGCGAAGGCACGACTCCGATCGTTTCGACGTCCACCACCGGACTGACGGCCGGCCTGAGCTTCACGGTTCCATACTCCCTGAGTGGGACTTCGACCTACGACCAGATCGACCCGGCATACGTCGACTGGGCGTCCGAACGGATCGCCCTTGTCATCGAGAGCATCGAGAACGATCCCCTGGCCAGCGAAGGAATCGCCGGCTTCTGGGGGCTCGAAGAGATGCGGCCCAACGGGATCGGCGAGTTCCGTGACTACTACTGGCAGGTGCGCGTACGACGTCTCATCGAGGCGAAGTCACCGGGCCGGCTGTTCATGACCTACATGGGCAACGCAGCGTCCCCACAGTTGCTTTACGCATCGATGTTCGTCGGGCTCGGAGGGCCGACAGCCCTTTGGCCGAACGGGCTCGTTGAAGCGCGGATGGGACCCCTCCCTGCCACTCAGCCAAGCTTCTTTGACTACGCGCAGGCGCTCCTGGCGGACGCTGGGGTCGGAGCGGACTTGGAGCGACGCTGGCGGCTCTTCGACGGTCGGGGCTTCGACGCTGTGCAGGCCGGGAACTACTCCTCGACGAACCAGGCCACCTGGCCCACCGACGTGGATGGCAACCTGGCACCCCAGTTCGACCCTGAGTACTACGCCGGAGGCGCGGCGACCGCCGTCCGCCGAAGCACGTCCAACACGATCGCGAGCGGGTTGGTCGATGCGGACGGCACCACCTACCCGTTCGCCGACCCGAGCTGGCCTCAGTGGGATGCGAGCCTCGTCTATCGACCCTGGGAGGCGATCGCCGACTACCTCAAGTCGATGGCCATCACGCCGGACGCGCTGGGGTTCCAGGTGCCCGTCACGGACCACCTGTATGCGGGCGCGTACGTGGATCGACTCCTGTTGGGGTCGCAGGTCGCTCCAGCAGACGAGAACCGTTCAATCGCCCGGCACATGGGCGCGGTGCGCCGCGACACCATGCGCGGCGTTGCCCAGACGCTGAGGAATCACTTCCGACAGGACATCGGCCCGAACAAGACCTTTCACGTCCCCGAGCTCGACTCGTTCGTCGGGTGGCCCGCGTCTGCGGCGCACGCGCGACACGACTTTTGGGCTGGCGTGGAGCTCGCAGATGGAGTCGGGCTGTACCAGTTCGGGGAGCGCTTCGGCAATCAAACGGCGTGGCAGGGCTACGGGCCCTCGTTCTTCCTCTTCAAGCAGGTCGTCCGGGAGTTCCTGGTCGCGGGCGAGCGGATCGACACCGGGTTCGCTTTCACCGGGGCGACAGCCATTCCCGGCGGGCCAACAAGCGTCTCGCAGACGGTTGGCCGGTTGTATTACGAAGGCTCCATCGGCTCCGTTCCTCCTCAGGAGGTCATCAACGCCTCGGTTGGCTACCGTATCGCAACCAAGGTTCTTGTCATCGTGACCTCGAGCTTCGCTCAGCAGTCGTCGTTTCAGCTCGGGGCGCTGGGCGTTCTCAATGGCGCGGGCTCTGTCGCCAGTCTCCTCCCCACCCCAAACATCAATGTCGCTCCCGGGCCCGCAGGCGCCACGAACCTCATGGCAAACGGCATCGACGCAACGGTCCTCCTCTTCACCTTGTAGCCGGCGCGACGAAGCGGACGACGAAAGCTCGACCGATGATCGGGTAGGAGTAGCCTCGAGGCGCTCCGACGATCAGCCCTGCCTGGCCAGCGAGGTCCGATTCAATGGCACTGAGCGCCTCGCCATCGCCGCCAGCGATCCGGTTTCCCGGGGCCAGCTCGAGGCCGAGACCGTGGAGCAGACCGCTCCCGTGGGAGCCCGTGACGGATCCACTCACGAACTCCAATCGATCCCACTTCGTCCAGCCCTCAGGGACCTCGTCGAGTCCCGTGAAGTGAAACCGCTTGACGACCAGATCGTCGACTCCGTCACCATCGAGGTCGGAGAACACCATGGGAGCCTGCGGGTAGGACCCTTCTGGTCCTGACACGTGGAGTGTGTTGGACGTCGACTGCTGAACGCCCGCCAAGGGTCCCATGAACACCCGGTGGACCTCGCTGTCCCCGTAGACGGCGAGGTCGTCGATCCCGTCACCGTTCAGGTCCCCCGAGGCAACGTTGAAGCCGAAGATCGAGTCCTCCTCCCCGGCCAGACGGATCGTCGTGTCCACTGCGTACTGCTGTCCTTGCAGCGGGCCTTCGAAGACGTAGACATAGGGCGTGAACCCCGTCAGCGAGCCGGTCTTGAGGTCGACGCCCACGGCGACGTCCATCACACCGTCGCCCGTGAAGTCGCCAGCGGCCACCGATCGTCCGAAGCCCTCGCTGCCCATCCCGCCGACGTTGTGGCCGTGGAGGCGCACGTCCGCGTCGATCAGCTCGTACGTCAGCGCGTCCATCGGCCCGAAGAAGATGGACACCTCACCGGCCGGGTAGTCGTAGCCGTCAGGAATGGGACCTGTGCGGTCACCCAGGACGGCGAGGTCGTCGATCCCATCCCCGTTGATGTCTCCCAGGCCGCGGAGGCGGGTCTGGTTGCCCTCCCAGGTGGGCCCCCAGTTGATCATCGCGATCCGCCAGTCAGCCCCCTCCTCGCCGGTGATCGGGCCGAAGATCACGGAGCGGCCTGAACCGATGTCGTCGTAGCCGTCGTTGTCGAGGTCGCCCACCCAGGAGACTCGTCCCTCACCCCACAGGATCGCGTCAACGATGCCGTCCGCGGTGGGCCCGAGCATGATCTCGCCACAGATCGGTCCATAGAGCAGATACGCGCGGTTCGCGATCGTGACGTCGGCACCGCACGAAAAGCACCGGTCCGTCCCCACGAGCACGTCTTCGTACCCGTCCCCGTTCACGTCGCCCGGCCCGGCCACGAACGTGCCCAGCATGTCGTCCACGAACTCGCCGTACAGCGTGGTCTGCGACTCGGCGAGGGAGATCTCGCCCTCGAGCGGCACCGGTTCGATCGGCAGGTCGTCACGCGTTCCGTTGCAGTCGTTGTCGTAGCCGTCGCAGACCTCAGTCTGGCCGGGGCCGACGTCCGCCCGGTCGTCCCGACAGTCGCCGTCGCAGCGGAGGATGCCGTCGCCGTCTGCGTCCTCGTCGCCAGCCAGGCCGCCCTCTGCGCAGTCGTTGTCGATGCCGTCGCAGAGCTCTTCGTTCCCCGGGAATCGGCTCCCATCGGTGTCGTCGCAGTCGTCCGCGCACAGCGGCACGCCGTCGCCGTCCTCATCGACGTCCAACGGGTCGGCGACGCAGTCCGTGTCGATGCCGTCGCACTCCTCCTCCGCTCCGGGATGGACCGAGGGATCTTCGGGCGCGCAGTCGTCGGCGTCGGCGACCCCGTCCCCGTCGCGGTCGCTCACCGGAGCTGGAGTTGGGTCGGCGCCCGGTGGCGATCCCGGGCACCCCAACAGGCCAAGAAACAACACCAATACAACTGGCAGGCGCCAACCGCCGTCCCTACCGTGGCTGCGGGGAGGGGTCCCATGCAGCGTTTGGGGGGGCGGACGTTCCGCGACCTGCCGGGAGAGGTCCGCCGGGACCGCCGGCTCGTGGATGCGTTCGAGGTCGGCCTGCGGGCGACCGTGCAGCAGGCCACGAAGGAACGAAACCTGGCGATCGGCCGCGCCGTCCTCCGGACGTTCTTCACGCGGCCGGATGGGAGCCTGGACCCTGGTCTGCTGTACCTGCGACGCCGGGGCCGGCACGCCTCCTTCCAGGCCCTGCGCAACCTGCCCGATCTCCCCGTCTCGTTCTCCCACCTGCACTGCTGCGTGCGCGTCCTGATCCAGCAGGCCGAGCTGCCCGCGGACGCGGCGGAGGGGCTGGGGTTCTCGCACCTCAGAGCCCTCCTGTCGCTGCCGCGAGGGCGCTCGAAGTCGGCGCTCGCGTCGCGGGCCTGGCGAGAGCGTTGGTCCCAGCAGACGTTGCGCGCGGCCATCGCCCGAACGAAGCGATCCCTGCGCATCGAGCGGAGCGGGGGCCGTCGGCCCATTCCCGAAGGGGTGAAGGTGGCCCGCGCCTGCGAGGAGCTGACCGAGCGACTCGCCCGCCTGCGGCTGGAGGACGACTCCGAGCTGAGCGCAGATCAACACGCGCGGCTGGTGTCCGCCCTGGAAGCGCTCCGCCGCCGGCTGGCCGATCTCGCCCCCCCCACACAAACACCTGTCATTTCGGACACTTAGCTTGACCGCATTGTCACGTGACATCGTTCCCCCCGCCCGCGTCCGTCGCGTCAGCCCTCAAGCTAGGCTCCCCGTGGGAGAGAGGCAACGGGCCCTCTCCGGCCCCAACTCATCTAGAGCGGTCGCAGCACCTTGTTCGCGTGGCGGATGAGCAGTCGCTCGGCGCTGCTGAGCCCCTCCAGCCGCTTCCACGTCGCCAGGTTGCGGCCGAGGTCGTCGCAGGACTTCTCGCAGCCGCAGGGCACGTCCGGGTCGTTGCCGATGTTGCTGAACCACGGATCGCGCTTCTGCCGCACGTTCGTCATGCGGCGGAACTCACGCTGCGATGCGTTGTTCCACATGTCCGGGAGGCGCTGCTCGTTCAGGTTCCCGATGGGGATCCGGTGGGACTTCAGGCAGGACGTGACCTTGCCGTCGGGCATCACACGCAGGAACGTCCAGCCGATCGTGCAGGGGAACGTGTGGACGATCGACGCGTCCCCCAGCCCCTCCGTGACCTCCTCGGTGCGCAGGCGCCGCAGCCAGTGGTCGTACCCGAACAGCTTGTGGCACTCGCCCTTCGCCTCGAGCCGCTCCTGCAGCGCGACGGACCAGCGCACGAGCTGCTCGCGCTGCTCGTCGTCGAACAGCAGCACGTCCGTGTGCCCCGGGACCGTGTCCACCACCGTGAACTCCACCGCGTCCGACCCGGTGCGGTCCACGAGCTCCGCCATGGCGTTGAACTCGGTCCAGTTCAGGTTGCTGACCACCTGGTAGAGCTTGACCGTCGGGCCCTGGCCCACCTCCCGCTTGCGGCGGTTGAGGTAGGTGATGCGCTCCACCAACGTGTGGAAGTCCTTCGGCTTCTTGTTCGGGTGCGTCGCGTCGTAGCCCCGCTCGCTGCCCGCCCAGACGCTGACCGTCATGTCGTCCAGGCCCACGTCGCACGCCCAGTCGCACCAGGCCTCGTCGGCGAGGGCGAAGTTCGTGTTCACCGCCACCGTCATCCCGAGGGACTTGGCGTGCTCCACGGTCTCCTTGAGCCAGGGATAGACGATGGGATCGCCGCCGCCCGCCATGTAGATGTCGCGCGTGCCCATCGCCGCCGCGTCGTCCAGCATCTGGCGCACCAGATCGAAGCGCAGCTGCGCCCGCCGGTCCTTCGCGTTGGGCCCCGTCTTCGCGAGCAGCGGGCTGTGCAGCCAGCAGGCGATGCAGTCGTTGTTGCAGCGGTTCGTGACGTCGAGCTGGATGGTGTACGGCCCCGTGTACGCGACCTCTCCCTGCATCACGCCGGCGAGATCGAGGCGCCCGCGCATGGCTTCGCGGACCCGGCCGATGGGCGCCTTCACCAGCGAGCCCACGTCCTCGTCGTTCACGGGAGTCGGCGGCGCGGCGCCGATGGTCGACTGCGGGACGCGTGTTGCGCGTGGAACACCGTTGGGCGACAGCTCGAGCTGGTCCCCAGTGGCTCCCAGGCCGCGGCTCCCTGGCCGCCCCTGCACCGACAGGCCTCGCTTCTCCCGCGCACGCACGTACGCGCGCTCGAGGTTCGCGGCCGTGTGCATCCAGGTGAAGTTCTGGCGCAGGCGTTCCCGGGCCGCCACGCCGAGCTCGCTGGACCGGTAGGGATCGCCCAACAGCTCGTCGAGGGCGTCGGCCAGCGCCGCTGCGTCCCCCGGCGCCACGAGCCGCCCCGCGTCCCCCAGGAACCGCACCGCTTCGCCCACCGCGCTGGCCACGATCGCGCGCCCCGCGGCCATGTACTCCACCACCTTGAGCGGCGACTTGGTGCGGGCCTGCGGCGTGTCCGGCAGGGTCGCCACCGCCACGTCCGCCACGTCCATGTACCGCGGCACCGCGCTGTGCGGCACCGCGCCCGTGAAGCGCACCTTGTGGGCGATCCCGAGCCGCGCCGCGGTGTCCTTCAAGGCATCGAGCGTGCGTCCGCCGCCCACCACCAGGAAGCCCGCGTCCGCCCGCTGCACGAGCGCCGCCGCCTCCAGGAAGAGGGGCGCCGCGTGGGCTCCGGCGAGCTGCCCGAGGTACAGCGCGATCGGTCCGTCGAACCCGAGCTCCTCGCGCAGCGCCTCGCCGTCGCCGCCGCGGACGAATCGCTCCAGATCGGCGCCCACGGGCGCGTCGAACAGGTCGCGCGGATCCACGCCGAGGGCCAGCGCCTGCTCCTGCAGGGCCGCGCTGGCGACGCTGACGGTGTCGGCGATGCGGGGCAGCGCGCGCTCGAAGCGGTCGATGCGGCGGTGGTGCCGGTCGACCCCGGCCGTGTCCGCGTAGATCTGGGCTTCCCAGTCGTCCCAGTCGTAGTGCAGCGGGACGCGGTTCCAGAAGGACGCGACCGCCGCCGGCAGCGCCGCGTGCGCCAGCGCCTTCTGCACGTGCACCACATCCGCCCACTCCGCGAGCCGCGCCATGTCGCGCGCCTTGCGCAGGCCCAGCCCCATGTGGCGGACCAGCGGGATCACCTCGAACGGGAACTCCTGCCGATGCCGCACCTCCTGCGGTGTCCGTCCGTGGTCGGCGAGGTGGTAGGCGAGCTTCACCTCGTGGCCGCGCTCGGTGAGGCAGCGCGCCAGCGACGTGATGCGAATGGTCCACGGCTCCAACGGGGAGTAGATGTCGTGGGGGTGGATCATCAGCACGCGCATGGCGCTCCCATGGTGACCGGGCGCGGGGACGATCGCCACCGACGGCGACGTCGGGCGCTCGCTAGAGTCGGGACGTGGGCTTCTCTCGGAACCTCGCGTGGCTCGTCGGGATCGACCGCTACGTCCACGTGACCCCCCTGGACACCGCCGCCCGGGACGCCACCGCGATCGGCGCGCTGCTCCAGGACGAGCACGACTACGTCACGCAGGTGCGGTGCGACGGGGAGGCGGACCTCGCGGGGCTCACCCAGCTCTTCTCGGAGACGCTCCCCGCCACCGTCACCGCCGACGATCGGGTCGTGATCTACTTCGCGGGCCACGGCATCGCCCAGGACGGGGACGACGGCCCGACCGGCTTCCTGGTGCCGGTGGACGCGACTCCGGACGACCGCGCCTCGCTCCTGCCCATGGTCGACGTGCTGCGGGCGCTGGAGACGCTGCCCTGCCGGCACCTGCTGCTCGTGCTCGACTGCTGCTTCGCGGGCTCCTTCCGCTGGGCCAGCACGCGATCGTTCCTCCCCCAGAGCGCCCCGCTCACGCGCAAGCGCTACGAGCGGTTCCTGGACGACCCGGCGTGGCAGGTGCTGACCTCCGCGGCGGACGACCAGAAGGCGCTCGACGTGCTCGACGGGCTCACGATCGGGGCGCGGCAGGTGTCCAAGGACCACTCCCCGTTCGCGGCGGCCCTGCTCGACGGGCTCCGAGGGGGCGCGGACCGACCGGGCGCCGACGGCGAGAAGGACGGGGTCGTGACGGCCGCGGAGCTCTACAACCACGTGCGGGACATCGTGGAGCTCGGGGCCGAGGAGCAGGGCAAGACGCAGACGCCCGGGCTGTGGCCGCTGCCGCTGCACGGGCGCGGGGAGTTCCTGTTCCACGTGCCCGGAGGCGCCCCGAACCTGCGCCCGGACCCGGTGCTGGACGAGGCCGCGAACCCCTGGCGCGGGCTGGCCCCGTACGAGGCCGAGCATCGGTCGCTGTTCTTCGGGCGGGACCGCGTGGTCGACGCGCTGAAGGAGCGGCTCCTCGCCACGGACGACCGCTTCATCGCGGTGTTCGGGGCGTCCGGGACGGGGAAGTCGTCGGTGGTGAAGGCGGGGCTCCTCCCCATCCTGGAGCACGAGCACGACCAGTTCGCGATCGTCGGCCCCCTGCGGCCGGGCACCGAGCCGCTGCGGCTGCGGGATCAGCTGCGCGCGGCGCTGGCGATGCCGTCCGATCGCATCCGCCTCGTCGTGATCGACCAGTTCGAGGAGATCTGGACGATGTGCCGGGTCCCGGAGCTGCGGGACACGTTCCTCCGGTTCCTGGCGGATGGACTGGAGTCCGACGCCTCGTGGCGCCTGCTGGTGACGGCCCGGAGCGACTTCAGCCCGCAGATCGCCAACAGCCCTCTGGGTGATCACGCGGAGCGGGCGCGCTTCATGGTCCCCGCCTTCACGGCCGAGGAGCTGCGCGCGATCGTCACGGGGCCGGCCCAGGTCCGGGTGCTGTACTTCGAGCCGCCCGAGCTGGCCGACGCGATCGTGGAGGAGGTGTACGGCGTCCCCGGCGCTCTGCCGCTCCTGTCCTTCACCCTGGCCGAGCTCTACCGCGCCTACATCGCGCGGGAGGCGGACGACCGCGCCCTGATCCAGGCGGACTACGACGCTCTTGGCGGGGTGGTCGGCGCGCTGCGGACCCGGGCGAGCGCGCTGTACGCGGACTACGACGCAGAGCACCGGGAGGCGCTGCGGAACGTGATGCTCCGCCTCGTCGCGACCCAGGGGGGCGAGCTCGCGAAGCGCCGGGCGTTCACGGACGAGCTCGACATGAGCGACGTGGCGCACGACGTGGTGGACGACTTCGTGGGGGCGCGCCTGTTCGTCATGGGATCGGTGGGCGACGGGGACGCCGCGCGCAGCTACGTGGAGCCGGCGCACGACATGCTCGTGATCGCCTGGGACCAGGTGCACGCGTGGATGGACGACCACGGCGAGGCGCTGCCCCTGCTGCGGCGCCTGTGGCCGGCGGCCTGGGAGTGGCACCAGGCGGGGGCGGACAAGGCGGCCCGGCCGCTGCTGTGGATCGAGAGCCCGCACCTGCCCGCCGCGTGGGAGCTGCACGAGGCCCCGTCGACGCTGCTGAACACCGTCGAGCGCGCCTTCGTGGGCCGGAGCTCGCGGCGCAAGTCCTTGCGGCGCCTCGGGCTGATCGTGAACATCGCCGCCGTGGGGATCGCCCTGCTCGCGCTCGCCGGCGCGTCGTTGTTCTATGGACTGCAGGCGAACAAGCGCGCGAAGGAGACCGCAAAGGCCCTCGCCGCGCGGGAACTGGCGCTCGAGAACATGAAGCTCGCGCAGGAGGCTGAGCTGATCTCGCGCGACCAGACCTTCAAGGCGCTCGCGGCGTCCGAGGCGCGCGGGCTGGCCTTGCAGGTGCCCTCCGAGATCGCGGCCGGCCGGGTCCAGACGGGCGCGCTGATCGCCGCCGAGGCGGTCGACCGCATGGACGTCCTGCCCGAGGTGCGCAGCGCGATCCGCCTCGCCGCGGCCCGGGTGCGGGGGCGTCCGCTGGCCCGGCCCGGCGTGCTCCCGCGGGAGGTACGCGTGGCCCTCACCGAGGACGAGGTCGCCATCGAGATCACCTCCGGCGGCTGGCGCGGCATGGGGCTGATCCCCGCTTCCGGCCGCTGGTCGATCCCCGACCTCACTCCGCTGCCGATGGACGGCCTCGGAATCAGCGATGGTGTGCTCGTCGAGGGCGAGCTGCCGGGGCGCGACGCGCTGACGCTCCGTCCGTGGGGAGAGAGCGGTGAACCACCCTCAGGGACCCACGCCGGGCACACGGAGCCGGGCCCGTGGCTGGCGACGTCGCCCGACGGCCACTGGCTGCTCTCGGCGGACAGCCCGAAGGTGGGCACGGCGAAGGTCGGCCACGCGCTGCGCCTGACCCCGCTGGACGGCACGTGGCCGGGCGCGCCCTGGGGACGCCGATCCGGGCTCCCGGTGCCTCCCCAGAGGCCGCTCGGGTCCGACGTGGACATCGCTCCCGTCACCAGATGGACCGTGGACGGCGCGACGGTCGAGGCGATGTTCATGGGGACGTCGCGCGGCAACCTGACGACGCTCAACGTGACTGAGGGAGACGGCACGCTGCGGGGCGGCGTCCTGATCCAGGCGGCCGTGGAGCATGCGCGCCCGCTGGGGGCGAACCAGATGGTGATCCTCGCGGGCTACGACAGCTGGACGGCGACCGACGCCGGCCGGCTGCACCTGGCGCCCCTGTCCACCGACGGAGCGAGCCACAGCACCGACGAGCTGCGCCGCACCATCATCCTCAACCGCGACAAGCCCAACGCCACGGCGTTCACCGTGCGGGACGACACGGTCGTCGCGGGCCTCGCCGACGGGACGGTCTGGCTCTGGACGGTGGCGTCCAGCGGCGTCACCGAGGAGTTCCTGACCGAGCATGGAGCCCCGATCGTCGACGTCCTGATCTCTCAGGACGGCCGCTGGTTCGCGACCTCGGACCGCGCCGGCCGCGCCCACGTCACCCCCCGGTCCATCGACGGGTACGCCGCCATGGTCCGCACCGCCGTCGGCCGCCCGCTGACGCTCCAGGAGCGGCAGCGCTTCCACCTCCCCGACAGCCAGGAGTAGCCGTGGCGTTCGCTCGCAACCTCGCGTGGATCATCGGCATCGATGCCTACTCCGGGGGAGTCAGCCCCCTGCAGACCGCGGTCAGCGATGCCGTCGCGGTGGCCGACGCCCTGACCCGGCTGCACCACTACGACGTCACACTGGTCACCGACGCAGACGCCGCGGGCGAAGCGCTCACGACGCTCTTCACGGTGACGCTCCCGGAGGTGGTCGGGGAGGACGACCGCGTCGTGATCTACTTCGCCGGCCACGGCATCGCCCAGGACGGCGACGATGGCCCCGAGGGCTTCCTGGTCCCCGTCGATGCACGCGCGGACGACCGGTCGTCGCTGGTCTCGATGGTGACGGTCCAGCGGGCACTCGACGGCTTGCCCTGCCGCCACCTGCTGCTGGTCCTGGACTGCTGCTTCTCCGGGTCCTTCCGCTGGGCCAGCACGCGCTCGTTTCTGCCGACCCAGGGACCCCTCACCCGGAAGCGCTACCAGCGGTTCCTCGAGGACCCGGCCTGGCAGGTGCTGACGTCGTCCGCCGACGACCAGAAGGCGCTGGATGTGCTGGACGGCCTGACGATCGGGGCACGTCCCGTCGACGGCGAGCACTCCCCGTTCGCTGCGGCCTTTCTCGACGGCCTCCAGGGCGGCGCGGATCGGCCCGGGGCCGACGGAGAGCACGACGGCGTCGTCACCGCCGCGGAGCTCTACGGGCACGTGCGGGACGTCGTGGAGCTCGGGGCCGAGCAGCAGGGCAAGACGCAGACGCCGGGGCTCTGGCCACTGCCCAACCACGGCCGCGGCGAGTTCCTCCGGCACGTCGATGAAGGCCCCGGCGTCGACTCCGGCCATGAAGGGGCAGCCGCCGTCGAGCGAGTTCGGGTGGTACGGGGCAGTTCCGCCGTGCACGGCGGTCTGGTGCATGCCGTCGCGGAGCATGTCGTTCACCGGCGCGTGCGGCCGGTTGATCGGCAGCTGGCTGAAGTTCGGCCCGCCCAGCCGGGAGATCTGCGTGTCGATGTAGGAGAACAGCCGCACCTGCAGCAGCGGATCGTTGGTGACGTCGATGCCGGGCACCAGGTGGCCGGGATGGAAGGCGACCTGCTCGGTTTCGGCGAAGTAGTTCACCGGGTTGGCGTTGAGGGTCATCAGGCCGATCGGCTGCACCGGGGCGAGCTCCTCGGGGATGAACTTGGTGGGATCCAGCAGGTCGATTCCCTCGAAGAACTCCTCCTCGGTGTCCGGGAAGACCTGCACGCCCAGTTCCCACTCCGGGAACGCGCCGGCCTCGATAGCGTCCGCGAGGTCGCGCCGGTGGAAGTCCGGGTCCATGCCGTTGATCAGCTGCGCCTCTTCCCAGACCAGCGAGTGGACACCCTGCTTGGGCTTCCAGTGGAATTTCACCAGGCTGGTCTTCCCCTCGGCGTTGACGAGCCGGAAGGTGTGGACGCCGAAGCCCTCCATGGTGCGGTAGGACCGGGGCAGTGCCCGGTCGGACATGTTCCACATGGTGTGTGCCTGCGCCTCGGTGTGCAGCGAGACGAAGTCCCAGAAAGTGTCGTGGGCGCTCTGGGCCTGCGGGATCTCACGGTCCGGGTGGGGTTTTCCGGCGTGGATGATGTCCGGGAACTTGATCCCGTCCTGGATGAAGAAGACCGGGATGTTATTCCCGACCAGGTCAAAGGTTCCCTCGTCGGTGTAGAACTTCGTGGCGAAGCCCCGGGTGTCGCGGACCGTGTCCGCCGAA
>ENA-OWNT01004078-OWNT01004078.1-seawater-metagenome-genome-assembly--contig:-NODE-4078-length-13152-cov-5.860803_pt1 | contig 13152 bp, 10 predicted proteins | sample MGYA00238136_ERZ651165 | MGnify/ENA primary metagenome ERZ651165 (study PRJEB26861, sample SAMN08777766) | seawater metagenome | isolation source: coastal seawater | place: USA: Florida | collected... | reverse complement strand
AAGCCCGAGAACATCATGGTGGGCGGCTTCAACGAGGTGTTGGTGATGGACTGGGGGATCGCGCGCCCGATCCCGCCCGTCCGCGGGGACGAGCGGCTGCGCGTCGTGGGCACGCCGGCCTACATGTCGCCCGAGCAGGCATACGGAGCGCCGATGGCGCTCGAGCCGGCGTCGGACCAATACAGCCTTGGGCTCATCCTCGCGGAGCTGGTGAGCTTGCGCTTCGCGAACCCCGGCACCTCGCCCGTGGAGTGCATCGTGCGCGCTCGGGAGGGCGCGGTGCAGCCGCTGGTGGCGGTCGCCGGTCAGGGCGCGCCCCCGCGGGAGCTCCAGGCGATCATCGCGCGGGCCACCCAGCGCAAGCCCGCCCACCGCTACCCCTCGGTGGCGGCGCTGGCGGACGACCTGCGCCGGTACCTGCGGGACGAGGAGGTCTCCGTCGCGCCGGACGTGGGTGTGCAGAAGCTCCAGCGCTGGGTGAGCCACCACCGGGAGCGGGCGGTGGCCATCGGCTTCGGCCTGGTGCTCCTGCTGCTACTGAGCGGGCTCGGGCTCAGCGCCCTCGCCGAGGCGCGCGTGGCCGCCGAGAGGCGGGCCGCGGCGGCGCGGGAGGCGTCGCTCGGCAAGCTCGCGGCGCTGACGAGCCGGCAGGTGCAGCACATCGACGCCGCGTTCCACGGATGGGAGGCCACCCTGGCGGGGATGGCCTTCGCCGCCGAGCTGTCGCTGGTGCGGCCCGCGGACCCCGATCCGCCCTACTTCGGGCTGGACGCGGTCACGTGGCCGGACCTCACTCCGTCGCGCTACTACGACGCGAGCGTGACCGTGGACACGATCGACTTCGAGATCGCGGCCGGCGTGGAGCCGTCCGGCGTCGCCCACCAGCTGCCCCAGCTCAAGCGGCTGGTGCCCACGCTGCGCAGCGCCATGCTCCGCGGCGCATCCCGGGACGCCTACAAGGACGAGTCGCCGTTCCTCGCGAAGATCCGGGATCCCGGGCTGCGCATCGTCTGGACCTACATCGGCACCCAGGCCGGCGTGATCGCGAACTTCCCCGGCACGGACGGCGGCTACCCCGACAACTACGACCACCGCGCGATGAACTGGTTCAAGGTCGCGGTGGGCGAGGTGGGGCCCGTGTGGAACATGCTGGAGGCCGACGAGAGCGGGATGGGCCTCCTGCTGACCGCCTCCCAGGGCCTGTACGACGAGGGCGGGGAGTTCCTGGGGGTCGCGGCGATCGACGTCGGGTTCCACTACCTGATCGAGGAGCTGCTCGACATCGAAGCGCTGGAGAGCCACGCCGAGGCCTTCCTGGTCGGACCGGACGACTTCGTGATCGCACGCTCGTCACAGAAGGACGTCGCCCGCACCGCCAAGGTGTTCACGCCGGTCGCGTTCGAGCACACCGACCTCCTGCCGGCGAATCGGCGCCACGAACACGGCGGCTGGGTCGAGCTCGGTCCCCCGGACGGCCGCCAGCTCCTGCACTGGAACCGGCTCGACGCCGTCGACTGGATCTACGTGGTCGTGGGCGACAAGGACGGCCTGTTCGACGTCGCGAGCACGCTCTGACCGTTTGCTACGGTGAGGGACATGGGATCCCAGCGTGACAAGAGCGATCTGCCCGACTTCAGCGACCTGATGCCGAAGGAGGTCGAGGGGCCCGGGACCGGCAAGAACCGCACGGCCGACTGGACGAACCTCGAAGGCCCGACCCCGAGCTCGCTGAACACCTCGGACTGGTCGGACCTGACGCCGAGCGGAGGCACGGCCGATGGGATCACCCGCACGGCGGACTGGTCCCAGCTGGACGGAGTGGCGGCGCCCGCGGGCAAGGCGGGCACGGCGGACTGGACCGACATGGACGGGATCACCCCGCCGAAGACGCCGCCGAGGCAGGCGACGGCGGACTGGACGGACATCGAGGGCAAGACGCCGACGATGCCGTTCGTGCAGGACGGCCTGAAGGGCACGGCGGACTGGACCGTCGAGGGGCTGTCCATGAAGACGCGGCCCGTCGGCGCCACCGGCAGCGCCGAGACCGCCGACTGGAGCGACCTCCTCGACGATTAGCAGGCCGCTGAAGGCCCCTCCCGGACAGACCGGGAGTCGGGGATTCAGGGGATTTGGGGATTCGCGTCGGCCTGACCGGATCGCGGGCCGTTCAGACGGCCGCTGACGTCGAAAGGCGTGAGATCCGGAGTGGGTGGCGGGCGGCACGAGTGACTCGAGCGAGACCAGCGCGAGTTCGAAGTCTGGGAGCGGCTCTTTCAACGCATGCCGCCATGCGATCAAACGGCGACTTGGCAGCCGATCGCGGCTTCTGGCTTCACTCGCCTTCCAGAACTCCCGCCTTCCCGGTCATCCCCCAAATCCCCAAATCCCCAAATCCCGGCCACCAGAACGGTCGGCTCGATGTTTCCGTGCTTCCAGCATTCCGTGCTTCATGAACCCAGCTTGGGTCAGGTTCACCGAGCGCTGTCGTATTTCCGCACCCTGCCCGGACGGGCTCGCCTCAGGGCGTGCCGGTCAGCCGATACATCGTGTCCACGACCTCGGCCGCCGCCTGGGGCCGCGCGAGCTCGCCCGCGTTCCACGCCATGCGCTGCAGCTCCTTGCCGCTGTCGCTGAGGCGGGTGATCGCTTCGCGGAGTCCCTCGGCCAGCAGGTCGTCCTGCTTGATGAGCTCGCCCGCGCCCGTGTCCACGAGCATCTTCGCGTTCGTGGTCTGGTGGTCGTAGATGGCGTGCGGATAGGGCACGAGGATCGCGCCGCGGCGGCTGATGGCGAGCTCGGACACCGTCAGCGCGCCGGCCCGGCAGACCACGAGGTCCGCGAAGCGATAGGCCTCGGCCATCTCCTGGATGAACGGCACCACCTTCGCCTTCACGCCTGCGGCTTCGTAGCCCTTCGTGACGAGGTCCACGTCGGCCTGGCCCGTCTGGTGGGTGATGTGCAGGCGCGCCTTGAGCGCGTCGGACATGCCGGCGACCGCCTCGGTCATCGCGACGTTGATGGCGTGCGCGCCCTGGCTCCCGCCGAGCACGAGCAGCTTGCGCAGGTGGCCGACGCCGACGGTCCCCGTGCTCTCCAGCGTGAGGAGCTGCACGACGCCCTCGCGGATCGGGTTGCCCGTGATCTCGACCTTGTGCGCCGGGAACTCCTTCGCGGCGGGCTCGAAGGCGACGAACACCTTGTGCACGATCTTGCCCAGGATCTTGTTGGTCGCCCCGGCCACGGAGTTCTGCTCGACGATGCCGGTCTTGCGCCCGAGCAGGCGCGCCGCCAGCAGCACCGGACCCGACGCATAGCCGCCGACCCCGATCACGATCTTCGGCCGCTCCTTGAGGATCAGGCCCATGGACTGGAGCAATGCCAGCGGCAGCTTCGCGAGCGCCATCACGCGGGAGAGCAGTCCCCTCCCCTTGATGCCCGACACCGTGATGAACCGGACGTCGAGCCCCTCCTTCGGGCCCACCCGCGCCTCGATGCCGTTCTTCGTGCCGACGTAGACGATCTGGTTGTCGTCGTTCCGGGTCAGGAACGCCTCACCGCACGCCACTCCGCTGAAGAAGTGGCCGCCCGTCCCGCCCCCGGCAATCAGGATCTTCACGTGTTGGGAACTGCTCCGGCCCGGACGCGACGGCGCCCGCTGCCAACTCGGAAGGGGTTGCGTGCACGGTCACCCAGCACCGTCGCGCGACGGGCCTGAGCCGTGACGTTCAACAGAATGCCCAACATCGCCAGCGTGAGCACGAGGGACGAGCCGCCGTAGCTGATGAGCGGCAGGGTCAGACCCTTCGTGGGGAGGAGTCCCAGGACCACGCCCATGTGGATGCTCGCCTGCATCCCGATGAGGATGGCGAGGCCCATGCCCAGCAGCTTGCCGAACAGATCCGGCGCGTCCGAGCAGACCCGCACGGAGCGGTACACGAACGTGCCGAACAGCAGCACCACCATGGCGACGCCCAGCAGCCCGAACTCCTCGCCGATGACGGAGAAGATGAAGTCGGTGTGCGCGGACGGCAGATAGAACAGCTTCTGGGAGCTCTCTCCGAGCCCCGTGCCCACTGCGCCGCCGGCCCGGAAGGCCAGCATCGACTGGATGAGCTGGAAGGCGCCGTCCGCCTGGTTCGCCCAGGGATCGAGGAACGCCGTGATGCGCGCGCGCCGGTACTCGGCGCCCATGAGGACCAGCCACGCCAGCGGCGCGCCGACGGCCATCAGGCCGAGCAGGTGCACGAGCTTCACGCCCGCGATGAAGAGCATCACGAACAGCAGCGCCGAGATGGTCATCGTCGTGCCGAAGTCCGGCTCCGCGAGGATGAGCATGAGGACGAAGCCGGCGAACACGAGGTGCGGGAGGATCCCCACCGAGAACGTCTCGATGTGGGACTGCTTCTTCTCCAGCGAGTAGGCGAGGTAGCAGACGAGGGCGAGCTTCGCGAGCTCGGACGGCTGCAGGAAGACGGGCCCGAGGTTCAGCCAGCGGGTGGCGCCTCCCATCGTCACGCCGACGCCGGGCACGAGCACCAGGATCAGGAGCAGCGCGACCCCGCCCAGCATGGGGTACGTCCACGGCTTCCACTTCTGATAGGGGATCGACGCCGTCACCGACAGCGCCGCCAGGCCCAGCGCCGCGAACACGACGTGGCGCCGGATGTAGTGCATCTCGTCGCCCCACACGTCCGCCGCGAAGATGGCCCCGGAGCTGTAGACCATCGCCACGCCCAGGGCGAGGAGCAGCAGGATGCAGGCGAGGACGCCCGGATCGACTTCGCGGAGCGTTCTCATCGCAGCTTCAGACTCATGAGGGCCACGAGGGCCAGGAGGATGGAGATGATCCAGAACCGGACGATGATCTTCGGCTCCTCCCACCCCTTCTTCTCGTAGTGGTGGTGGATGGGCGCCATCAGGAAGACGCGCTTGCCCGTCGACTTGAAGCTGATCACCTGGATCATCACCGACAGCGTCTCTGCGACGAACACGCCGCCGACGATCGCGAGCAGGATCTCGTTGTGGGTCAGGACCGCCAGCGCCCCGAGGATCCCGCCCAGCGGCAGTGATCCGGTGTCTCCCATGAAGACGGACGCGGGGTAGGCGTTGTACCAGAGGAACCCCATGCCGGCCCCGGCGATGGTGACGGTCATGACGGTGAGTTCACCGGCGCCCGCGACGTAGGGAATCGCGAGGTATTCCGCGAAGTTGACGTTGCCCGCGAGGTAGGCGAGGACGCCCATCGTCAGGGCGGACGTCATCACCGGGCCGATGGCGAGCCCGTCGAGCCCGTCCGTCAGGTTCACGGCGTTGGCGCAGCCCGTGATGACGAAGGCGGCGAAGGCGACGTACGCCCAGCCGAGCTCGATGGACACGTCCTTGAAGAACGGGACCGGTACCGCGGTGTCGATGCTGAACCACAGGACGCCCGCGCCGATGGTGGCGCCGGAGATCAGGAACTCGAGGGCGAGGCGCAGCTTGCCGGACAGCCCCTTGGTGTTCTTCTTCGCGATCTTGTTCCAGTCGTCCACGAACCCGACGCCCGTGAAGCCCACGGCGATGGCCAGCACCATCCACACGCGGGGCTCGTCGAGACGCGCCCAGAGGAGCGAGCTCACGCAGATGGCGAAGAGGATGAGCAGGCCGCCCATGGTCGGCGTGCCCGCCTTGACCAGGTGCGTCTCGGGGCCGTCGTCGCGGATCTCCTGGCCGAGCTTCTTGCGCTTGAGCCAGTTGATGAAGCCCGGGTAGAGGAACAGGCAGATCAGGAGCGCGGTCGCCATCGCCGCCGCGGAGCGGAACGAGATGTACCGCACGACGTTGAACGCGAACGCCGACTCCTTGAGCGGCAGGAGCAGGTGATACAGCATCAGCCGGGGCCTTCTTCATCAGCGAGGACGTCCAGGACGCCCTCCATCCGCATTCCACGTGAGCCCTTGAGCAGGAGCAGATCGCCCGCCCGCGCCCATCCTCGCAGGAAACGCCCCGCGTCGGCCGCGTCTTCCGCCGCGACGGCGCGCGCGTGCCCCTCGGGGTCTGCCATCTCGGACACCGCCTCGACGGCGTGGCGCATGAGGGGACCGGTGCCCACGAGCATGTCGATGCCCAGGTGCGCGGCGAGGCGCCCCACGTCGGCGTGCAGATCGGGACCCGTCGGGCCGAGCTCGAGCATGTCGCCGATGGCCGCGATGCGGCGCCCGTCCTGCACCACCGGGGTCGCGGCGAGGGTGCGCAGGCCCGCCTCCACGCTCGCCGGGTTCGCGTTGTAGGCGTCGTCCAGGACGGTGATCCCCGCGAGGGACCGGACCTTCATGCGGCGGCCGGGCACCTCGAGGGAGGACAGGCCCGCCGCGATGTCGTCCAGGCTGGCGCCCATCGCGCTGGCGGCGGCGGCGGCGGCGAGGGCGTTGTGCACCTGGTGGCGACCCGGCAGGGGGATGCAGACGTCGATGGTGCCGGCGGGGAGCAGCAAGGTGGCGTCGACACCCACGAGGCCGCGGTCGTCGATGGACAGCGCACGCACCGGAGCGCCCCCGCGCGGGTCCATGCTGAAGGGCAGCCGGCGTGTCCCTGCGGGCTTGGGGAAGCGCGCGGACAGAGGGTTGTCGGCGGGGTAGATGAGCGTGGTGCCGGGCAGGGCGGCCTCGAACAGCTCCCCCTTCGCGTCCGCGATCTGCTCCACGCCCGTGAAGAACTCCAGGTGCGCGGCGACGACCTCGGTGATGACGCGGACCCGCGGCTCAGCGATGCGCGCGAGCTCGCGGATCTCGCCGGGCTCGGACATCCCCATCTCGAGGACCGCCCAGTCGTCGTGCGGATCCAGGCGCAGCAGGGTCAGGGGGACGCCGATGCGGTTGTTGAAGTTGCCCTGGCTCTCGAGCCCGCGGCCGGACTGCCGCAGGATGTTGGCGAGCATGGCGCGGGTGGTCGTCTTCCCGACGCTGCCCGTCACTGCCGCTGTGCGCGGCCCGATGCGCAGGAGCACCGCGCGGGACGCATTCCCGAACGCCACGAGCGTGTCCGGCACGGCGATCACGGGTCCCCGGGCGGCGGTGAGGTCGAGCCCGTCCAGCGCATCCTCGGCCACGAGCGCGCCCGTGAGGGCAGCCGAGAGCGCCTGGCCGACGAAGCGGTGGCCGTCGTGGATCTCTCCGCGCAGGGCGACGAAAACGGCGCCATCGAGCAGCTCGCGGGTGTCCGTGCACAGCGTCCAGGCGGACTCCACGTCCAGATCCTCCGGACCCGCCACCAACCGACCGCCCGTGGCGGACAGCAGCTCCCGCACGGTCAGCCGCGCGGGGGGGTGGTAGCGGAGCTCGGACGTCCCGGTCATGGGCTCAGCGCTCGTCGTCGCGCTTCGGGAACGGGTTCACCGTGCGGCCGTGCTTGCTGAACCCCTGGGGGGGCTCGTTCGCGGGCGCGTGGAACTCGGCGAGCGCGCGGCGCGCCTCCTCGAGGTCGTCGAAGTGCACCTTGCGGCCGTTCGTGTCCTGGGTCATTTCGTGTCCTTTGCCGGCGACGAGGACGAGGTCCCCCGGGCGCGCCGCGGCGATGGCGGCCCGGATCGCGTCCCGTCGGTCGGTGATGCGGGTGATGGGGTGGGTGGCGAGGTCGGGAAGGGAGCGGTGGACGGTGGCGGCGCCGGGCAGGCCCGGCTCCATGGCGTCGAGGATGCTGTCGGCGTCCTCGGTCCTTGGGTTGTCGGAGGTCATGACGATGGCGTCGGAGCCGGTCCAGGCCGCGGCCGCCATGATCGGGCGCTTGCCGGCGTCCCGATCCCCGCCACATCCGAAGACGGTGACGAGGCGACCGGGCACGAACGGGCGCAGCGAGGCGAGGACGGTGCTGAGCGCGTCCGGCGTGTGGGCGTAGTCCACGACGACCACCGGGCCGCGGCCGTCGTCCCGGGCGACCCGCTCCATCCGTCCGCGCGCGGCGGGGGCCGCGGCCCAGCCAGCCTCGATCGCGGCAGGCTCCAGGCCGGCGGCGAGGGCGATGCCCCCAGCGAGCAGCAGGTTCGCGAGGTTGTGAGCGCCGAGCAGCGACGAGGCAAGCGGGATCGTCCCCGCGGGGGTGCGGACCAGCGCGTGGATGCCCTCGGGGGTGAACGCGGGCTGGCCGATGGGAGCGATGTCTGCGTCCGCCTGGGGATCGGCCGAGACCCGCAGGCGCGGCGCCCAGTCCGCGGCGTGCGGAGCAACGCCCGGGTCGTCGACGTTGATCACCGACACCGGGCTCTTGGAGGAGGCAGGCAGGAGCTCGGTGAAGAGCAGGGCCTTGGCGGCCTCGTAGGCCTCCATCGTGCCGTGGTAGTCGAGGTGATCGCGGGTGAGGTTCGACCAGGCGGCCACGTCCAGGTGCAGGCCGGCGGGCCGACCCTGCTCCAGCGCGTGGGAGCTGAGCTCCATCGCCACGGCCTGCACGCCGGCGTCCCGCATCCGCGCGAGCAGCGCCTGGAGCGCGGGGCCGTCGGGCGTCGTGTGCGTGGCGTCGAGCTCCTCGCGGCCGTGGCGGCCCATCCAGTGGATGCCGGTGGTGCCGATCACGCCCGCCCGGAGGCCGCCGGCAGTGAGCAGCGCTTCGACGATGGCCACCGTGCTCGTCTTGCCGTTCGTGCCGGTGATGCCGATCACCAGCATGTCGCGCGAGGGATCGCCCCGGAGACCCGCCGCGATCTGGCCGAGCGCGCGGCGCGGATCGTCCACCTGGATGGCCGGTACGTCGGCGGGCCAGTCGCCGTCGGGCCAGTCGCGGAGCACCACGGCGGCGGCCCCAGCAGCAAGGGCCTGGGGGATGAAGCGGTGGCCGTCGACCTGCGTGCCCGGGATGGCGGCGAACAGCGTGCCGGCCTGCACCGCGCGCGAGTCCCCGGTGGCGTTGAGCAGGCGCGCGTCGGCGGCGCCGCGGCGCTCGCGGATGGCAAGGCGGGGGGCGAGGGCGGAGAGCATCATCGGCGCCCCCCGGTGCTGCGGGGCGCGAGCGCGATGGCGACGGCGTCCCCCTCCGCGATCCACGCACCAGGGGCCGGGGTCTGCTCGGACACGAGGCCGCTGCCCTCGAGCTGCACGGCGGCTCCGGCGGGGCCGAGCACCAGGACCGCGTCGCGGGCCGAGAGCCCGGTGAGGTCCGGGATGAGCCAGCCCGTGCCGTCCGCGACGAGCTCCGGGAGCTGCGCCGCGTCGTCGTCGTCCGCCGTGTCCTCGTCGTCCTCGAGGGCGGCCAGCGCCGGCGGGTCGCCCACCTTGTCCGGCGCGACGCCCAGGGCGCGCAGCGCGTGGGACGTGACCTCGCTGAACACCGGGCCCGCGACCGTTCCGCCGTAGTACTTGTTCGTGGGCTCGTCGAGGACGACGAACGTCACGACCTTCGGGTCGTCCACCGGCGCGAAGCCGATGAAGGAGCTGACGTAGGCGCCCTTGGCGTACCGCCCGTCCTTCACCTTCTGCGCGGTGCCCGTCTTGCCGCCGGCGGTGTACTCCCCCATCGCGGCGCGCCAGCCCGTGCCGTCCTTCTCGAGCACCCGCCCGAGCATGGGGCGCAGCGTGGCGCTGGTCTCCTCGGAGATGCGCCGCTCGAAGGGCCCCACCGGCCGGTGGTCCGACACGACGTCCCCGTTGATGTCCCGGACCTCGGCCAGGACGTGGGGCTGCACTGCGTGCCCGCCGTTCACGAGGGCCGCGAAGCCCGCCGTCATCTGCATGCCGGTCACCGCGACGCCCTGGCCGAAGGCGTGGGTCGCGAACGTGATGCGCGCCCAGCCGGCGGACGGGTGGAGGATCCCGGCCTCCTCGCCGTACAGATCGATGCCGGTCTTGCCGCCGAAGCCGAAGCGGCGCAGCGTCGCCTCGAGCTTCGCGGGGCCCAGCTCCTCGGCCAGCTTCACCGTCCCGATGTTCGAGCTGACCTTCACCACGTCCTCGACGCTCAGCCACTCCTCGGGGTGGGTGTCGTGCACGACGTTGCGGCCGATGCGGTAGGCGCCCTTCTCGCAGTAGACCGTGGTGTCGGCCGTGGCGAGCCCCTCCTCGAGCACCTGCGCCACCACGAACGGCTTCATGGTGGAGCCGGGCTCGAAGTTCATGGACACGGCGAGGTTCTTGAACGCCTCGGGCTCGGTGCCGCGGAAGGCGTTGGGATCGAACCGGGGCTGGGATGCGGACGCGAGGATCGCGCCGGTGTCCGCGTCCATCACGAGCACGAAGCCGGCGCGGGCCGCGTGGCGCTCGATGGCGGCGTCGAGCGACATCTCCGCCCGGTGCTGGATGGAGTGGTCGACCGTCAGGACGAGCGTGTTCCCCTCCGTCGAGCGGCGGGCGAGCACGGCGTCGTAGTTGGTGGCGCGGCGACGGCCGTCCCGCAGGACGCGGTAGCGGAACGAGTCGCCCATGAGGAACGAGTCGTAGCGGGCCTCCAGCCCCTCGAGCCCGTTGCCGTCGATGCCTACGAAGCCCAGGACCTGCGCGGCGAGCGAGCCGGACGGGTACTCCCGGTGGGACTCGGGCATCAGCGCGACGCCGTCGATGCCCAGCGCCGTGACCGCCTTGGAGATCCGGGTCGGGACCTGGCGGGCGAGCCAGACGAAGCGCCCCTTGCGGGACATGCGGGTGCGCAGCAGCTCCTCGTCGACGTTGAGCAGAGGGGCGAGCAGCTCGGCGGCGGACGCCGGGTCCTCCACCATCGACGGGTCCGCGTACACGGAGCCGAGCTCGACGCTGACGGCCAGCGGCCGGCCGAGGCGATCCAGGATCGAGCCGCGCTGGGGGGCGACCGTGATGACCCGCTCGTGCTGGGACTCCAGGCGGTTGGTGAGCCGCTCGTCGAACCCGAGGGTCAGCCACGCGGCGCGGCCGAGCATGGCCGTCCACACCAGCGCGAACACGAGGAGGACGGCGCTCGTGCGGCTCCGGAAGGCGATGGCGTCCGGCGTGACGACCGCATCGACCCGGCGCATGCGCCCGCTGCGCTCCCGCTGCAGGCGGCGCGAGTTGGCGGACACGGCCCGGGAGCCGACCGGGGTGTCCCGGCGGGGGATGTGGCGGCGGGTGCTCACTCCAGGTCTCCGCCGCCGCCCAGGCCCTTTCGGGCGGACTCGGCATCGAGCAGGGGATCGAGCGCAGTCGTCTCGTCGCCGATGACCACGACCTGACCGGGCGCGGGCGGGATGAGCTCGAGGGTCGCGGCGAGCGTCTCGAGGTTCCGGGGGGAGCGCAGCTCGGCGAGCTCGGCGCGCAGGCGGCGCTGCTCCTCGGCGAGCTGCTCCTCCTGGTCCACGAGCGCGTTGATCTCGTAGGTGATCTGGACCGTGTCCATCTTCGCCCAGGCCACGAAGACCAGGGACGCGGTGATGAGCGCGAACACCCCGACGGACGTGGCCCAGCGCGGCAGCGGGAGGCTGCGCGTGGCGGTCCGGCCGGTGTCGCGGCGTTCAGTGCGCTCGGTGGTCACGGGAGGATCTCGGCGATCCGCAGGCGGGCGCTGCGGGAGCGGGGGTTGCGGGCGATCTCGTCGGGCGAGGGCGTGATCCCCTTGGGGTGCGGGAGGCGGACCAGGGGGTCGCCGTGGGTGCGGTAGATGGCCTCGGCGGGCGGGAGCTCACGGCCCCGCGCCAGCTTCGCGAAGGACTGCTTCACGGCGCGGTCTTCGCCCGAGTGGAACGTGATGATGGCGAGGCGTCCGGCGGGGGCGAGCCAGGTGCGCGCGTCGTCCAGGAGCGTGGCGAGCTCGGTGTGCTCGGCGTTCACGGCGATGCGCAGGGCCTGAAACGCCTTGGTGGCCGGGTGGATTCCCGGCTTCTGGTGCTTGCGCGGGATCACGCCGGCGATGACGGCGGCCAGGTCCTCGGTGCGCGTGAAGAGCGCGGTGGCGCGGCGGTCGACGACGGCGCGGGCGATGCGGCGGGCGTGGCGCTCGTCCCCGTGCCGCTTGAGGATGTCGGCCAGCTCCCGGTCCTCGAGCGTGTTCACCAGGTCGGCGGCCGTCTCACCAGTCGAGGTGTCCATCCGCATGTCGAGCGGGCCGTCGAGGCGGAAGGAGAAGCCCCTGTCGGCGACGTCCAGCTGGGGCGAGCTGACGCCGAGGTCCGCGAGGATCCCGTGCACGGAGTGGGGAGCGAGCCCGAGGCCAGAGAGGACGGCGGACAGGTCCGAGAACGGCGCGTGCACGACCTCCGCGGCGGGCGGGTCGTCGCGGCGGGCGAGGCGGTCGGCGATGCGGGCGCGGGCCACGAGCACGGCCGACGGGTCCCGATCGAGGGCGATGAGGCGTCCCTGCGGGCCGAGGGCGTCGAGGATCGCGCAGCTGTGCCCGGCGCCCCCCGCGGTGCAGTCGACGTAGACGCCGTCGGGGCGGATAGCGAGGCCGTCCACGGCCTCGTCGCGCAGGACCGTCAGGTGGTTGAAGCCGCGGGGGGACATCACAGGTCCTCCCCGTCGTCGTCGGCGTCCCAGGCCAGGAAGCCTTCGAGGCCGCCCGTCTCGTCGAGCGTCTGGAGGGCCTGGGCCTGCTTGGCGGCGAGCCGGTCCGGGTCCCAGATCTCCAGGGTGCCGAGGTAGCTCATCAGCACGCACTGCTTGGTGAGGCCGGCCTGGCGGCGGAGGGAGGCGGGCACGTTGATGCGGCCGGCGGAGTCGGGCGTGACCTCGGCGGCGCCGGCCACGAAGGCGAGCAGGAAGGCGCGGGAGCGGCGGTCGAAGGGGGACACGCCGAGGAAGCGGCGCTCCATCTTGCGCCAGCGGGCGGCGGTGTAGGCCTGGATGCAGCCGTCGTAGTGGGTCAGGACGAGCGCACCGTCCGAGTGGGCGAGCAGCTTCTCACGCAGGCGCGCAGGGAGCGCGATCCGCCCCTTTGCGTCCATCTTGCAGTCGAACTGCCCGCGTACCTGAAACATCGTCGCCCGCCGCGTGCGGGGAGAACGGACCCACCAGCTGCCGCCCAGTCCCCGCTGGAAGGGATCCACCGCCGCTCGCCCTGGCGACGGATCCCACCCGAGGATGAACAATTAACACAAATCGCCACGATTTCCCACGATCCACCACCTCTTTTCAAGCCCTGTCGCCGCGCGCCGGGGGCGACCACAGACGGCCCGCGCAGCGGTCGACTGCGAAGCAGGCGAAACCAACGGGTCGTTGTGTGTCTCGGCTGCAACAGGAGGGG
>ENA-OWNT01004077-OWNT01004077.1-seawater-metagenome-genome-assembly--contig:-NODE-4077-length-13154-cov-3.516479_pt1 | contig 13154 bp, 10 predicted proteins | sample MGYA00238136_ERZ651165 | MGnify/ENA primary metagenome ERZ651165 (study PRJEB26861, sample SAMN08777766) | seawater metagenome | isolation source: coastal seawater | place: USA: Florida | collected... | reverse complement strand
CGGGGCGCCGTAGCCGTCGCCCTCGTTGGGGGCCCAGTACAGGCGCTGGTCGCCGCCGAAGACCGCATCGGGTGCGCCGTCACCGTTGATGTCCGCGATGCGGACGAAGGTGGCCAGGTCGGCGTTGTTCGTGATGAGGCGGCCGCTCTCGAACACGGTGGGACAGGCGGTGATCGTGGCGCTCACGGTGGCAGGGACGCTGGCGCCGTCGACGTCGCTGGCGACGACCGTGCAGACCCAGTCCTCGCCGTCGCGGGTGGTGCCGGCAGGGACGGTGTCGCCCTCGAAGAGCTGGCCGTCGACGGTCCAGGTGGTCTCGTAGGAGATGGCGTCGTTGTCGGCATCGGTGGCCGGGGTCACGATGTCGCAGCTGAGGGCCATGCTCGGCCCGGGGGCGGGGGGAGAGATGGCGATCTCGGGAGCCTCGGGCGTGGCGCCGACGACGGTGGCCTCCCCCGTGCCGCGGTCGGTCTGGCCGTCGGCGCTGAGGGTGACCTCCACCGACACCACCTGCCCCTTGGCGAACCAGGAGGGGGCGAGGCGGCGGCCCTCCGCCTCGACCGGGGCACCGTCGACGGACCAAGCGAAGGACAGCTCCGCGTCCTCGGGGGCGGTCCAGGTCACGACGGCCCGGACCGGGCCCGCGGCGGTGGGCTCGGCCGGATCCAGCTCGACCGAGGCGATCGTGGGCGGGCCGCTGCCACCGAGGGGCCCCAAGGGCTCGTCGGCGGCGTCGTCGCCGGAACAAGCGGAGAGCGCGAGCACGAGCACGACGAGGGGACGGGACATGAGCTCTCCTGGGGCCAAGGAGCTTGTTTGACCCGATCGCGCCTCGCAGACAAGTGCGGCGCTGGACCATACTGCCCCCGCGTCGTCCGCCGTACCGAGGAGAGGCCGTGGAGAACGTCGAGGCACCCAGGGTCCTGGGCCCGGTTGGAGCTACCGCCATCGTGGCCGGGTCCATGCTCGGGGTCGGCATCCTGCTGACGCCACCGGTCGTCGCCGCCAGCGTGCCGTCGCTCTGGGGCTTCGCCGCGCTGTGGCTGGCGGGTGCTCTGGTCGCCGCCAGCGGCGGACTGGTGTACGCCGAGCTCGGCACCATGATCCCCGAGGCCGGGGGCGATGTGGTGTTCCAGCGTCGTGCCTTCGGGAGGGGCTGGGCGCTGCTGGCGGGGGCGGTGATCTTCGTCGGGGCCTTCGCGGGCTCCATCGCTGCCATGTCGGTGGCTCTGTGCACCTACCAGGTGCAGGTGCTCCTCGACGCCGCCCTCGGGGCCGGCACGCCGTCCCTCTCCACCGCCACCGTGGCCGGCCTCCGTGGGGACCAGCTGGCGGGGGCCGGGGTCATCGCGCTGCTCACAGCGGTCAACGCCCTGGGCGCCCGCACGTCGGCGACCGTCCAGACCCTGCTCACGGTGGTGCCGCTGGTGGGGCTCGCGGCCCTGGCCGCCCTCGGGCTCGGCACGTCCCTCGCGAGCGGCGCTTCGCTTCCGGCCCCCCCACCCGGAGAGACCACCGACCTCGCGTCCGCCTGGCTCGGCGTCTACTTCGCCTACGCGGGGTGGCCTGCCATCGTCTACGTCGCGGGCGAGGTGCGGGACCCGGGCCGCACGCTGCCAGTGGCGGTGTTGGGGGGCACGGCCGTGGTGGCGATGCTCTATGGCCTGCTCTGCGCTGCCTTCCTGGTGGTGCTGGGGTGGGAGGGGCTGGCGGGGGCCGGCGAGGCAGGCACGGCCCTGGCGCGGGCGGTGCTCGGCGACCAGGCGGCCGTAGGGATGGCCGTGCTGGTGGGGCTCGCTCTGCTGGCGTCCGTGAACGCCACCGTGCTCGGAGGCGCTCGGGTGGCCTGGGCGATGGCCAAGGAGCTGCAGGTGGCCGCCCTCACCGGGCTCGACCGGCGCGGCAGCCCGAACCGCCTCCTCGTGCTCCAGGGGCTGCTGGCGATGGGGCTCGCCCTGTCGGGCACCTTCCAGCCCCTGATGGAGGCGACCACGGTGGCGATGCTCGTCGCAGGGGCTGTGACGGTCCTGGCCCAGGTGCGCCTCCGCGTCACCGAGCCGGACCGCCCGCGCCCCTTCCGTGCCTGGGCTCACCCTCTGCCCGCCGTGGTCTACATCGGGTCGACCGTGGCCGCCCTGGCGCTGATTCTCTGGGGAAGCACATGAGTCAGGCCGACCGAGTGCGATGGAACGACCGGCATCGTGGGCGGTCGGAACGTACGGGCCCGAGCCCCTGGCTGCGAAGATGTATGCCATACTTTCCGGCCGGTGGGCGAGTCCTGGACCTCGCCGCCGGCCTGGGCGAGGACGCCAGCTGGCTCCGTCAGGAGGGCTACGATGCCCACGCCCTGGATGTGTCCCCGGTCGCCGCGGCCCGCGCGGCCGAGCGGGACCCGGGCCTGCCGTTTCGGGTGGCGGACCTCGATGACTGGCAGCCCACCGAGTCGTGGGACGTGATCCTCACGCTGCACTTCCTCGACCGCGGGCTGTGGCACCGGATCCGCGAGGCCCTGTCGCCCGGCGGCTTGTACGTGGCCGAGGTGCTCACCGAGGGCACCCCCTTCGGTCGGTCCTTCCAGGCCGCGCGGGGGGAGCTGCTGCGCGCCTTCGTGGACTGGGACGTGCTGGCCTGGGAGGTCGCTCAGCCCGACGAGCGCGTGCTGTCCCGCCTGCTGGTGCGTCGCCCGTAGCGTACCCAGCTCACGTCCACCCGCGGGTCGGTGGGGGAGCCCAAGGCGACGGCCGCGGTGGTGTGGGGCCAGACGACGAAGTGACCCTCCATACCGAGCTCCTCGCAGCCGATCTCCCAGTTGGCCAGCCACACGCCCAGGTCCAGCGGTCCCTCGAAGCGGTCGTCGACCGTGACGAAGAAGTCCACCCGCTCGACCTCGTCGTCGCGGAGACGCAGGCGGGCGCGGGCGAGCTGCCGGTTGAGGACCGACGGCGCCCACTGGCAGACCTCGTAGCAGCGTCCGAAGGCGTTGTAGGGCGGCAGGGAGGTGTCGACGCCGAACAGCTCGTCCATCGGCCATCGATGGTGCTGCATGGCGGCCAGGACGCGCAGGCCCAGGGGCAGGAAGGGCGAGGCGTATCCGACCGCACAGACGCAGAGCACCCGGTCATGGCGGTCGTCGAAGCGGTCCCCGAGGGCGGCCTCGACCGCGTCCAGCTCGGCATCGGGACCGAGCCAGCAGGTGGCGAGCCCCATGCCCGTGGCGTGGTGGACGACGTGCTGCATCGCCCGGGCGGCGTCGATGACCGTGGTCCGCTCGACGTCGCGAGGGACCACGGCCACCAGGAATTCCTGGGCCCCGACCACCGACGCCAGGGGAATGTGGGCCTGGATGTACTCCAGCCGCACCGACTGGTCGCCGAGGCGCTCAGCCGCTGTGCTGTGGTGGGCCGCCGCACTCAGCAGCTCGACGTGGTGGGTCGAACGGAGGGGGCGTGGGGCGAACGACCGGCAGGAGACCCTCGCCCGGAGCTGGTCGAAGCCGTCGAGCCCATCGGGACCGTCGCGACGGGAGGGCGTCGCACGGGGCGAGGGCAGGCCCAGGCGGACGGTGACCAGGTCGAAGACCAGGTTGGCCGCGAGCAGAGCGGCCAGGGCGATGGGGGCCCACACCAGCAGCCAGGGGGCCCAGGGCGCGTAGCTCTCGAGCACCCATGTGAGAAACACTCCGCCGCCGCCGAGGGCCAGGAGCAGCCACGCCATCATCGCGTTCGGGAGGAACGGCCACCACCCGTCGCGCTGCAGCGCGACCTTGAGGTCCCCGAAGGGTCGAGGAAGGGGTGGCATGAGGCCTCCTGGGCTCCTCATCGACACAGGTGGGGGTTCGTTCCACCCAGGGGCGATCCGATGAGGGGGTATGCCCGGTCTGCTCACCCTCCCCAGCTTCGCCTTGCGTCGTGCCCAGCACGACTTCGGGCGTGCCCTGGAGCGGGTGGCATCGGGTCAGCGCATCGTGCGCGCCGCGGATGACCCGGCGGGGCTGGCGGTGTCCGAGAACCTCGACGCCCGGGCGCGGAGCGCCGTGGTGGTGCAGCGGAACCTGAATGACGGGCTCTCGCTGCTGCACACGGTCGACGGCTCGGCCAGCGAGGTCGCCAACATCCTGAAGCGGCTGCGCGAGCTGGCGGTGCAGTCGGCGAGTGAGACCCTGCACGACGACGAACGTGCATACCTCGACGCGGAGGCGCAGGAATTGCTGGAGGAAGTCGACAGGATTGCGAATACTACGTCCCTGTTCGGGCAGCGCCTCACCGACGGCAGCCTGCCGACCGTCGACGTCCAGGCGGGCGTCGACCAGGGCGACACCATCACGCTGGTTCCCGGAGACCTCCGGAACGCGACCCTGGGAACCGCGGCGTTGGACCTGTCTTCTGTGGCGGGCGCGGGCGCGGCTCTCGGGACCTTGGACGCCGCCTTGGACACCGTCAACGGGCAGCGGGCGGTCGTCGGCGCCTCCATGCGCCGCCTGGAAGGAGCCCTCCGACTCGCCCAGAACGACCACCTCGCTTCCACCGCCGCCGCGGGCCGCATCCGGGATGCCGACCTCGCCCACGAGGCCGCGGAGATGGCCCGGGCCCAGCTCCTGGTGCAGACGGGCACGATGGCCATGCGCCAGCTGCACGCGGCGAACCGGGCCTACATGGAGGCGCTGCTGGGCTGATGAGCAGCGCTTACACCACCCGGCCTGCCAGCAGCCCGACCAGGACACCCAGCAGGCCGACGACCACGAACCAGGCGGGGTGAGGTGCGGGACGCTTCGTCTCGAGGACCCCTTCCCGTCGCAGGAACTCTCCGAGGGTCGCCGCGTCGTGGAAGGAGCGCTCCAGCTTCATCAGCCGCTTCGCCAGCCGGGGCCGCTGCGACAAGGTCAGGGCCAGCTGGGGGAGGAGCTGGGTGAGTTCCTCTTGCATGCCGGGGCCGAACAGCCGACGGCGCAGGATGGCCCCCATGATCTGCTTGACCTCTTCGTTCGCGTCCAGCGCTGGGGCATAGCGAATCACGATGCCCTCGATGATGGTCAGGTTGCGGATGACCATGAAGAGCTCGGACTGGGCGCGGGTGTCGTAGCGGGCCCCCAGCCGCATGCCAGCCACCAGCTGCTCCGTGATGCGGTGGTCGCAGATCGCTCCCTCGGCGCCCTCGAGGGAGAGCACGTCGTGCAGCTCTCGGCGGAAGGCGTCGAGGTCCTGGCTGGGGTCGGGGGCGAAGACCTGCACGAAGGCCTCGACCGCGGCGTCGGTCTCGCCGGAGACCTGCGCGAACACCATCTCCAGCATCTTGTCGCGCAGGCCCTTGGGCACCTCGGCGTGCAGGCCGTAGTCGATCAGGGCGATGCGGCCGTCGGGCTCGAGGATGAGGTTTCCCGGGTGGGTGTCGCCGTGGATGAAGCCGTGCTCGTAGGCCATGCCGATCTGCAGCCGCAGCAGCGAGCGGCCGAAGCCCTCCGGGTCGAATCCGAGGGCGGTGAGGTCGGCCGGCCCCTTCACGTCGGTGAGCTTGGTCCCGTCGATCCACTCCATCACCAGCACCCGCGGGGAGCAGAGGCGGCGGTGCAGGGCGGGGGCGCGGAACTCGGGCAGGGTGGCGAACACCTCGGCGAAGCGCTCCACGGCGCGTGCTTCGGCCAGGAAGTCCAGCTCGGACCGCGCCCGAGCGGCGTACTCCCGCGCCACCTTGTCCACCATGGCGGCACGGTAGGGCGGGACGAGCCGGTCGATGAAGCCCGACAGGACCAGCAGCGTGTCGAGGTCGGTCTGGAGCGTGGCGTCGATGCCGGGGCGCTGCACCTTCACCGCCACCGGCACACCCCCGGGGAGGGTCGCGCGGTAGACCTGGGCGATGGAGGCGGCGGCGATCGGCGCCTCGGGCCAGTGATCGAAGACCTCGCCGACCGGCTGCCCGAGCTCCTCGGCCACCAGCGCCCGGGCCTCCTCGCAGGGGAAGGGCTCCACCGCGGCGTGCAGCTTGCCCAGCTCGTCGATGAACGCGGGGCTGAACAGGTCGACGCGCGTGGCCAGCATCTGCCCGAACTTCACGAAGGTCGGGCCCAGGCGCTCCAGGGTGCGCCGGAAGCGCCGAGCGACCTCGGCCTCGGGCGGACGGTCCTCCTCGCTGGGGTCGGACGACGTGAGGTAGCCGAGACCTTCCTCGAGGAGCACCTGGGTGATGCCGGCAGCACGGGCGAGCTTCATGGGGTCTCCGCCGATCCGGCGAACGCTCACCGGGCGACGGAGTGTACCCTCCCCGCGTCCGGTCCTTTGCGACCCTTCCACGGAGACTCCCATGTCCGACATCGAGATGATCCAGCTCGAGCCCCAGCACCTGATCGGCGTGCGCCGCTCCGTGCACGTGACGAAGCTCGGCCCCTTCTTCGCGGAGGTCCTGCCCAAGGTGTTTCAGTGGGCTGGCACCCACGGCGTCGCTCCGGCCTCCATGCCCATCGCCGTGTGGCAGGGGATGGACATGGAGAGCGGCATCGCCGATGCCCAGGCGGGCTGCTTCGTGGCCGAGCCCAGCGAAGGGGAGGGCGAGATCACCGCGGGCGTCACTGCCGGGGGCGACGTGCTGAAGCTGGTGCACACGGGCTCGTACGAGACCATGTCCCAGTCCTGGCAGCGGGTCTTCGCCCGGGCAGCGGAGCTCGGTCGAGCGCCCGGCGCGGGCTGGGAGATCTACGTCGACGACCCCACCACCACCGCGCCCGAGGCCCTGCGTACGGAGATCTACCTCCCCTTGCAGTAGGCCAGGCTAGATACGACCGCCTCGGGAGCTACGTCGTGGGTATCTAGGCCGCCAGGCTCTGCCACATCGGCTGGATGACCTCCCGCCAGCCCCGGTCGAATGCATCGCCCTGGGCATCGGAGGGCACGAGGCCCAGCCCCGCCCGGCGCTGCCCGGGCTCGGCGGTGGGGCGCGCGTCGGCCAGGACGGCCTCGAGGTGGGCTCGCACGGAGCCGTCGTCGGTCTCGAGGAGCCAGGCCATGGCTCGCCAGGCGAGGGCGGCGTGGCGGGCCTCGTCGTCGAGGATGGTCTGCAGGGCGTCGCACACGGCGGGGTCGGTGGCCAGGGCCAGGCGGGCGGCGGCATCGAGGACGGCGAGGGTCTCTCCGATGCAGCCCTCCCGCAGGAGTGCCTCGGCGAATGCCTCCTTGGTAGGAGCGAGGGCGGCCGCCTCGGTCAGGTCCATGCCGCCGGGGCCGACGGGCTGACCCAGCAGGGAGCTGGCGAGGCTGTAGCAGAGCCGGGCATGCTCGACCTCGTCGCGGCCGGCCTGCATGGCGTCGTCGACCAGGTCGGGCGGTGCACCGTAGCGGAGCAGCTCGAGGGTGAATCGGGCGAAGCTGGCGACGGAGGCATGCTCCAGCTGCGCCGACCGGAGCCAGTAGCGGCCGGCCTCCCGGCGATGGTCGATGGCCTCGGAGACGCCGGCGATGGCGCGGTCGGCCCAGTCGCTCCGGGCGGCGGGGTCGGCCACGACGGGGGCCCCATCGCAGAGCAGGGGGCGGCCGCAGCAGGAGCCGCCGCCGGGCGAGAAGACCCCTTCGTAGTAGCAGACGTCGAAGGCGTTGGGGTCGTTGGGGTCGGCGTCGAGGAAGCCCCCGTAGTAGTCCCAGGTCTTGTGGAACTCGCGGCGCTCGTAGGTGCAGGCGTCGTAGTAGTGCGGCGTGGGGCAGCAGTTGTTGTGGCCGAGGGTGGTGATGTCGACGGCGTCTGGGCAGGGGGTGCCGGGCGCGACCGTGACGTAGCCTTCGCTCCGGACCCGATCGACCGTGCTGGTCCCCGAACCGCCGCCATAGCCGCTGACCCAGCTGTCGTACGGGAGATGGGCGTTCTGCTTCTCGCACACGGGGTCGCTGGCGCCCTGTAGATACGGGTCGGTGTCGGTGTCGGTGTCCGCATCGGTGTCGGCGTCGGTGTCCGCATCGGTGTCGGTGTCGGTGTCGGCGTCGGTGATGGTGGTGCCCGTGTGGGTCTTGGTGTCGTCGGACCCACCGCCGCTGCACGCGGTCATGATGGCGGCGATCTGCAGGGAAAGAAGCCGGTTGAAGCGAGTCATTGGACACCTCCTGTGGGGCGGAGGCTACCACGGGCCGGGGCCACTCGCTGGGTCAGCAGGGGCAGAAGCTCCACCAGAGCCTCTCGGCCGACGCCATGGTCCCTTCGGTGCCGATGATTCGCGACCGTGTACCGAAGCTCTCCCCGACGACCACCTCGAGCCGACCGTCTCGATCGAGGTCCACCAGCTGACGCACATGGGCGTCGTCGCCGAGGGGGAACCAGCCGACGAGGTCGGCCTGGGCGGTGTCCTCCACGATGGCGACGTACGGAACGACGAGGTCGTCCTCCCCGCAGCCCGCGAAGCCGTGGCCGGTGCTGAGGCGCCCCACTTCCACGATGACGGGGCCCGTCGCCGTGGTCACCCGACTCAGCTCGCGGTGGTGCGTGACCGGCCGGTCACCGGCGGTGGCGTGGGCCTCCTCCAGGGCGGCACGGACCGTGGCATCTCCGGCGAGGGCCTTGTCCATGAGCGCCCGCGCTGCCGCATCCCCCGGGGAGGACGTAGGCCAGATCGGTGTCGGAGCCCCCGCAGGCACCACCCACGTCGGGGTCACCTCCCCCTCGCAGCTGAGCTCGGCCAGCACCGTGGCGCTGCGGTGAGCGTCGGGCGGCAGCTCGGTCGGCTCCGCCCCCCCTCCGGAGGGGACCTCGGCGGCGAAGCCCGACACGGTGCAGCGGGTGGTCACGTCGTCTGCCGTGGCGGCGCGGAGGACCTGCCCGATGACGAGCGGGCCGACCGTAGCGGTCGCGAGCTCGCGGACCTGCATCTGATCGTACTCGTCGACATGGCGGGACCGGTACACCGAGCGCTTCAGCAGCGGTGCGGTGTGTTCGGCGCTCAGAGGGAGCGCGATGACGGAGCTGCCCTCGTGACGCACCACCCCGTAGGCGTGCTGCTGGGGTGTGTCGTCCGTAGCGAATGCCGTGGTGATGACGGCCATCAGTGTGAGCAGCAGGTGCATGGTGCCTCCGACCGTTCGACTGTGCACACGTCGTGCCAGTCGAGGTGAGGGTGGAGGCGGTGCCAGGCCCTGAGGTTGCTGTGATTTGTCGCGCCGGCCGGAGAATGAGTAGACCGTCAGGCGGAGACCAGCTTCTCGTCGATCATGTGCTGCGCGAAGTCGTTCATCGTCTCGGCCAGGGGCCGGTAGCTCACGCCGAGCTGCTCCCGACTCTTGGTGGTGTCCGCCTCCCAGGGCAGGCCGATGTTCTTGGACACGAACGGGCGGGAGAGCCCAGCGAAGGGGCCGACCAGCCACAGCAGCCACTTGGGGGCCACTCGCTTGGGGAGCTTCAGGCGGCCGGCCCAGCGGGGCTTCAGCGCCTCGACCATCATGGGCACGCTGGCGTTGGTGCCCACCAGCACGTGGCGGCCCTGGGCCTCGGGGTGGAAGCCCGCCCGGAGGTGGGCCTCGGCCAGGTCCCGCACGTCGATGACGCCGAGGCGGAGGTCGGGCATGCCCGAGGCCATGGTGCCGTCGATCATCTGCTTCATCAGGCTGTAGCTCTCGGAGCTCTCGTGGACCCGAACGCCGGGGCCCATCACCATGGCGGGGTTGCAGACCACCAGCCGCCAGCGGTCCTGGGCTTCGGCCATCTCCCAGGCCTTGCGCTCGGCCAGGGTCTTGGACAGCGAGTACGGGTTGTGGGTGAGGGTGGAGGAGGTGTTCCACACGTCTTCGTCGAACACCCCGCGAGGGGTCTGCTGCAGGTCGACGCTGTCGCCGTAGATGGCCGCGCAGCTGCTGGTCACGACCACCCGCTCCACGCTCGGCTCCGCGTTGGCCTGCTCGAGCACGTTGGCGGTGCCGTTGACGGCGGGATCGACCAGGTCGCGTTGGGGGTCGTCCACCTGGATGGCGAAGGGCGAGGCGACATGGAAGACGACCTTGCATCCAGCCATGGCCTCGGCGAAGCTGCCCGGCTTCATCAGGTCGGCGGAGAAGAACCTGAGGCTGCCGGGGTGCGCATCGGCGAGGGCGTGGAGGTAGCCGAGGCGGTCGGTCTTGCTGGCGTCCCGCACCGTGGCGTGCACGGTGAGACCTTCGGCGAGCAGGCGCTCCACCAGGCGACCGGCCACGTAGCCGGTGGCGCCGGTGACCAGCACGGGGGCGTCGGTGGGAACGGAGAGCGCGGACATGGGAACCTCCTGGTGGGCAGAAGGTAGGTCGTCGCTGGGGGCGCGTCACTCGCCAAGCACGCCAAGCCATCTGCGGAAGGCGACATGGCTCAGTTCAGCCCCGGCGGGTTCGGCAAGGCCAGCATCATGGCACCGTCACCGTGCCCGAGCCGTCGACCGAGGCGAACACCAGCTCGCTGCCACCCATCACCTCGAAGTCGGCCCCAGCGGTGAACACCGAGCCGGCGGTGAACGAGAGGATGGCGCCGTTCGCGGTGGCCTCCTGGGACACGACGCTGCCGTCGTAGAGCACCAGCTCGCTGGGGTCTCCCGGGAACACCCGCACGGTGAGTCGGCCAGGGTCGGTGGCGAAGGAGTCCACCGCCGCGGGGTCGGCCACCGGGGAGAGGGTGTCGATGGTGTCGCGCAGCATGGGCACGATGCCTCCCCGCCGGAGGAACAGCGGAATCTTGGACAGGGGGGCACTCACGGTGTGCTCCCCGGCCGGCAGGACGTCGAGGTCGAACCAGTCCGCCCAGTCGCCCTCGGGGAGCCGCACGCGGCGGGTGGTCTCACCAGGGCGCACGACGGGGGCCACGAGGAGGTCGGCGCCGAGAAGGTAGTCGAAGGCGGGGTGCTCGCCGAGCTCGGGGTGGGCGAGCCCGAGCGGCCGCTGCAGGGGACGGCCGGTGGTCTCGAGCTGGTGGGCGTAGGTCCACAGGTAGGGGAAGAGGCGCAGGTGGAGCCGGGAGTAGAAGCGGTAGTCGTCGAGCATGGCTTCGTCCCAGTCGCGGACGGGCTCCCAGGCGACATCGGAGCTGCTCATGCCGATCTGCATGACGCTGGACAGGGCGGTGTGCTCGAACCAGCGGGTGAAGGTCTCCTTGTCCGGTGGGGTGTGGCGGTAGCCGCCGGTGTCGCTGCCGAAGAAGGGGAAGCCGCTCGGGCCGAGGCCGATGCTGGCCGACACTGCCGCAGGTAGGCCGCCCACGGCCACGTACTCGCCCATGTCCTCGCCGTGGTAGGCGAGGTTCCCGTCGATGTCTCCGGGCCAGATGATGGTGCCGGTGGCCTGGTCGCCCCACGCGCCGGTGCGGCAGAGGAGGAAGCCGACGCCGTCGCCGAGGGCCTCGCGGTAGACCTGGTGGTAGAGGCGCTGGTACTGCCGATGCATGGTGCGCTCGTCGCTGCCGTCGTGGAAGACCCACGGGAGGCGCCCGGCGAGGACGCCGGGGATGACCTCCTCGGCGAAGTCGAGCTTGAAGCCCTCGACCCCCATGTCGGTGTAGATCTCCACGTTGCCGCGCCACCAGTCGTAGGCGGCGGGGTTGCTGAGGTCGATGGGCGCGCCCCAGTTGAGCACCGCCTCGACGATGAAGGGCAGCTCTGGGAAGTAGCCGTTGTCGACCGCGTGCTGATGCAGGGCGCCGGTGCTCTCTTCGACGTACGGGGTGTGCCACAGGCCGAAGCGGAAGCCCTGGGCGTGGGCCGCGTCGATCATCGCCTGGGGGTCGCTGTAGTTGGCCGGCTCGAAGTCGAAGCTGTTGACAGCGCTGGCGTAGGGCCGGTCGATCCAGATGCCGGTGGCGGCGATGTCGAGGTCGCGCATGGCCGCCATGTCGCCGAGGACCTCGGCCTGGCCGGTGGTCTCGTCGCGCCAGAAGAGCGGCCCCAGGGCCCAGGGGGCCGGGAGGGCGGGGAAGCCGGTCAGCTCGTAGTAGTGCCGGGTGAGGTCGATGGGCTGTGCCTCCACGAAGGCGTGGAGGGTGAGCCCCGCGGCGGAGTCGACCCCGGTGCCGACCGTGATGACGACCTCGTCGTCGGCCTCGAGAGCCATCTCGAAGCGCATGGGGTGGTCGTCGGGCACGAACAAGCCCCAGCCGGTGGTGCCCAGCACCAGGGGAATGGGGACGTGGGCCTCGTTGTACCCGGACTCCGTGGACAGATCGACGTCGAGGTGGAGGTCGCGGGCCTTGCCCCGGTGGAAGGGCTGGTCGAAGTACTCGCCGAGGCCGTAGAACTCCTCGGTGGCGTCGCCGACGGCGACGATGCGGTAGAAGCCGAGGGGGTCGTCGCCGAGGGACGCGAGGCCCTCGGGCTGCCAGGTCATGGACCAGCGCTGGGCGGTGTCGACCGTCACGGTGAGGGTGGCGGTCAGGCCGTCGTCGTAGTCCAGCGTCACCACGGAGCCCGTGGCGGTGGCGACCTGGGTGGCGGAGACGGGGCTCAGCCAGCGCACGTCGCTGTCGTCGATGTACTTCGGAGCGTAGGAGAGCTCGTCGTCGGGGTCGGGCTCGACCACGCCGAGCTGGAGCCCGTCGATGGGCAGGCGCAGCCGCTCGAGGCCCTGGAGGGCGAAGCTCAGCTCGGTGATGGGCACCGCGGGCGTGGGGGCCGTGCTGTCCGTCGGCGTGGGGGAGGACGTGGTGCCGGGCGGGGTGGGGGCCGAGGTGCGCTCGGGGTCGCCCTTGCCGGAGCAGGCCGCGAGGAGAAGCAGAGGGAGCAGGGTGCGCATGGCCGGGTGTAGCCCGACCGGCACAGGACTCGCTACTCGGCGGGGTCGACGTGCAGTGGGACTGTCACGACGCTGATGCCGCCGCCTTCCACGGGGGGGAAGTCGTAGGCCTGGAAGCGCTCGGCGAGGCAGCCGGCCACCGGGTCGCTGCCGAGGGTCTGGCTTCGAACGGAGGACGCGGTGACAGAGCCCGTGGCGCCGATCGTGAATCGGACCACGACCTTGCCGCTGAGGTCCGGACGCTCGGCCATGGCGGCGTGGGCGCACCGGGCGAGCTCCGCCAGATCGTCGTCGACGACCTCGGCCACCGCCGCGGGGGGCGTGGGGCCGATCACCATGGGGTCGTAGGTCCGGAGGACGCGGCCGATCGGCGCGCCGGGGGTAGGGTCGGTGCGGTCCGCGCTCGGCGAGACATGGGAGCTGGCGGCGTCACGGGCTGCGAGCCCGCCA
>ENA-OWNT01004075-OWNT01004075.1-seawater-metagenome-genome-assembly--contig:-NODE-4075-length-13155-cov-4.608044_pt1 | contig 13155 bp, 7 predicted proteins | sample MGYA00238136_ERZ651165 | MGnify/ENA primary metagenome ERZ651165 (study PRJEB26861, sample SAMN08777766) | seawater metagenome | isolation source: coastal seawater | place: USA: Florida | collected... | reverse complement strand
TTTACAATGCCCCGCCAGGCATCGAGAAGCGCCACCACGCCACACGCGATGCCGCAGAAACCGACGAGAAACGTCTCTTCCGCGCGCGCACGGTCAGGCCGGCCGCAGTCCAGTGTCTCACCCAAGTCGCAGAGACGGACGTCTGGGGCGAAGCCACGCTCCCCGAAACCACCGTTAGAGTTCAACTTTGAAAGTACCTTTAGTTCAGTATCTCCAGAATTGTTCTCGCCGAAATCCCAGTCGATTTTAAGCGTCCACAACCTCAACCGCCCACTAGTAAAAACAAAGTCGCGGCGAGCATCAAGTGCCACCGACTTAGTGTCCGGCGGGGGCGGTGGTGGAAGTGCTCTGTCCCCAAACTCGAGGATGACTTTCGGCGTTCGAGACCATCACAGCCGTTCTCCGGGTGCAGGCCGACGTGCCTTCACGTTCGACATGATGGAACACGATTTTCTTTTGCATGGAGACCCAAACATTTCCTCGTCTGACGACGAAACTACTAGCTCTGACGGCGACGAATCATTTGACAGTGGAGGTGATGGCACAGCTGGCAACGGCCGTGACTTTCACAATTATGGCGATGAACAGGAATTTCGCGATGACTTTAGCAATGTTACACCTGCCGCCGCTGAGACTCTGAAAGATTGGAAGCGAAAGGTTCGCGCCTCCAGTGCGCACACCAGAGAGTCAAGCGCAGTGATTGTGAGTCCAAAGAATTCAATCAGGCGAACTAGCGACAGATGGGCAGTGCAGGCTACAGAAACGGACAAACACGGTGCGGAGCTCCCACAACCTGTGCAACACAGCAAGGAAATCACTCACAGACACGAGATATCCAATAGCGACGGCGATGGCGTCGACGACGCTGACGACACCAACGACGAGTTTGCAGCACCTCATGTGGTCGCAGCAATCGAAAATTCTACAAATGTGGCTCTCGCTCGACATATCAAGAGTCGAGTGATGCAAACGATACAGTTGCAGCAGGAGAAGTTGTTGGGGCCTGGTGGTCATCGAGCGCCGTTGACCCGAACCGCAATTGAAAAGGAGCGACTCGCCGACCAGTCGAAGCTGGACCCTGGCAACGTTCTGAGCAGGGGTGGTTGTGGAATTTTTGCGATTCAGTTCATTCCTACCGGGCACGTGCACCTCGGTTCTTCATGGGACTTCGATGTCAGCCGCACTGAAGAATTGTCATTGCTACGGGCCGGAAAGCACCCGAATCGTGGTCTTCAGCGCACTATCACTCGTCATATTCGTCGCCACACTAAAGCACTCGATAATTCCGATCCGAGCGACGAACCCCACTTGATGAGTGTTGAGTCCGGCAACCAGTCGCTAGATGCTTTAGATATCCCGTATGCTGGCTCGCCCATTGCATCCGGCGATATTCCAGCTGCTGCACTACCTCGTCGTTTATCGCAGCAAGATGTGGCCACCCACGAGTCAATGTGGGATGACTCAATGGTTGATGACTTGGTGTCGTTTTCTATATTGCAGCAGTTTCCTGCGGCAAACGGGAACGCCGTTCCATTTTCATCATTCGAACAGTTGCTTCAGCGGCGTCTCCGAGCTCACAAAACTCGAATTCAACGGCAGCGACTCTCTCGGATGTTTCGAAGTCGTCTGAGACGACAACTCTTGCCCAGATGGACTTGGTGGGTCAAACGTACGCAGGAACTGCGGGCAATCGAGCGCAAGCAAGCCGCTGTGTTCATGCAGCGATTCTTCCGCGGGTGCATGGCGCGTGCAGTGGCGTCTCGATTGCGTCAAAGAAACCGAATTATTCGAGCTGGCAAAGTCATCGTCCGAGCTGCTCGCGGCTTTCTAAGTCGGAAAGTGATCCGGATGCGTCGATTTGGCAAAATTCTTCATCTTGCGACGTGTCATATGGGGCGGATGGTACGCGGACTCTTGGCACGTCGTTACGTTGAGGGGATACGCCGCAACATTCAAAGTGCCACCATCATGCAGGCGTGTTGGCGTGGTTTTGTTGGCCGTCGACTTGTTCACCATGACATGCGACGTCAAGCGGCTGCAATACGACTACAGCTCTTTCACCGCAAAATGCATGCGAAAGCGGCAGCGCGACGGCGTCAGCGTGCCTCAGCGGCAGTTGTCTTGCAATCTGCGTTTCGTCAACGCGTGGCCCGGAAAGAACGCCAGAAAATGCGCAAATTGCAAGCGGTGCTACGCCTCCAATGTCGCTTCCGCATTCGAGCAGCAAGACGCGAATTGGAGAACCGCATCATTTTGAAAGCTGCCATCCGCATGCAAGGAGCTGCGCGAGTTCGACAGGCGCGCATCCGAGCTCAACTCGAACTTCGGAAAGATAGTGCAACTCGCATTGCCGCATTCGTGAGATCTGCAATCGCCGTGCGAGGATACAAGTTCATTCGGCAGTTTCGACACGGACGGGCAGCTATTATCCAGAAAGTGCGCCGAGACTTCGTGTACCGGCGGTGGCTGTGTCGTCACAACGCAGCGAGTAAGATTCAGTCGCTATATCGTGTTCGAGCTACAATGCGCCGAATTGCAGAAATGAAACGTCGTGGGATGGTTCAGTGCGTCCCGATTCAAGCATGGTGGCGTGGTGAACTAGCCAGAATGCGTGTCCGCAGGTTGAAGCGGTTAAAGGCCGCCGGTGTACTGCAACGTACTATGCGCATGCTGCGAGCACGGCTGTTAGCAGCGAGAATACGCAAGCGGAATGCCGAGATTGCGGCACTCCGAAACCATTCCGCTCGCGCAGTGCAACGAGTCTACCGAGGCCTCAAAGGACGCCTCTATGCCATGAGGCGTCGCCGACTGGCAGAACTTGCGTTACTTCGCGCGAAGCGCGAAGCAGCAGCGCTGAGGGTGCAAACTTCATGGCGAAGCCATCGTGGCCGGCTCGCACTCCACCTACTTCGACGTGCTCGTGACGATAACAAGCGGCTTGAATACGAGTCAGCTCGGAGAGTTCAGAACAACTATCGTTCCCTCAGAGCTAGGCGAGCTCTGCGCCGACGGAGGGAAAAAGACGCGTCGTTACGAATTCAAACGTGGTGGCGTGCTCAGCACGGCCGCCTTGCTTATATGATGATTCAACGCGGGGCCCGCGCCGGGCAAAGGCAGTTTCGCAAGAGTTTGGCACAGAAATCGTTCCGAAAGCTTCGGCGCGAGCGTGCTGCCTTGCTTATTCAGACACGATATCGATGCCATCGAGGACAGCTTTCTGCGTTTATGTTGCGGAGGGCCAGGCGCGAACACGAGAAGGCGATGCAAAGAAGTGCCTTAAAGGTTCAACGCCGCGTGCGTATCCGCCAGGCCAAGCAGGAACGCGCGAGGCGCGCCGCAGCTCTTGCTCATCGCCACCAAATGGCACGGCGGATCCAGGCGAGGTACCGCGCGCACCGAGGCCAAATATCATACTTCTTATTGTCGGCTGCATTGAAGGAAAATCTCAAAGAGGCCACACGCGTTGCGATATGGGCACAAAAGCATTTCAGGCGTCATCGCGCACTGAAGTTTTTGCAGACTCAACGCAAACAAGCGGCAGTTCTACATGACCGTGATCGCCAACGATTGGCCGCCATTCGTGTTCAGTGCAGGTGGCGGGCACATCGCGGGAGGCTGGCTTATCACCTTAAACTGCAGGCACAAAACATGCAAGCAGAGGACGCTGCCGCCGCCTCAGCCGAGTACGACCCAGCCAATTGGATCCGAGGCTGGGATGAAGATGCGAAGCTCCATTACTATATCAATATTCTGACGGGGAAATCTCAATGGGACAGACCACAAGGATTTGTTGGTTACAGTGCAGATGGCGTCTGGGCAGAATGCGAAGACCAAGAATCAGGATACATGTACTACTACAATTACATCAACGCCACAACACAGTGGGAGAAGCCAGAAGGGTTTGACACCGTTGTTGATGGGGACTGGCAGAAATATTGGGATGGCGAACACCAAGCGTTCTACTACTACAATAGTAAGACGGAGGAAACCACGTGGGAACAGCCAGTTGGCTACGGTCATGAGCATACGGCTGTGGGCAATGTCGTCAACGAGGCCATGGAGGTGGCCCATGACTCCTCCAACGGGAGATGGCTCCGATACTGGGACGACGACTCCCAGGCTTACTACTTTTACCATACCGAAACTGGACAAGCAACTAACGAGGAACCCGCAGAGTGGACGGATGCTGTGGACGAATCCCACGGCTCAACGGACAACGAAGTTGCGAAGGAAGAATTCGGTTCCACCGCTTCTACAACAGGCCAGTCAGCAAACGGGTCGTCAACTTGGTCAAAAGAGTGGGATGAGGCGTCGCAGAGTTACTACTACTACAACTCAGCAACGGACGAGGTCTCATACGATGTACCCGTCGGCTTTGTCGACAAGGCTCCGGCCACAGATGAATGGACGGAACATTGGGACGAAGATTCTGGAATGGCCTACTACTATAATGCAACGACTGACGAAACCACGTGGGAAGATCCGCGGCCCAAAGCGGCGGCGGTTGACCCAGCGTTAGAAAAGTGGCAATCACTAGCGAGTTCTTCTTCAGCTGGTGGGAGTGGTGGTGGTGGATATGACAGTGGTAGTGCGATCAAGCATGATGATGGTGGCCGTACATCGAAAATGATTGATGCTGCAGCGCAATTCTACGCCACTACTGATCATGAAATCAGTGCGCAAACGTACGACGATTATTCGCAAGCATATTCCGAGTCCGCCACGCAACACTGGGTGCAAATGTGGGACGAGCAACATCAAGCATATTATTACCAGGATCAGTACACACACGAGGTAATTTGGGAAGAGCCCGATACGTACACACCGTACGCCGCACCGGCCGCTGCTGCGCCTGAGATCAAGTATTGCGCGAATTGCTCCAAGAAATTGAGGGCAGCAGCCAACTTTTGTCGCTTCTGTGGTAGTGCCTGCGCGCAGTAGTCGTAGTGATAGCAAGTCGAATTTGTAACTTGTAAGTTTACAGTTCCTTTTGACATTGGAGACTCGCAGTATCATCGTTTCTTGCTGACAAATCGCTGGTCCTTTTGAGTCTGAAATGTGTCGTCGTACGATAGCCTTCGTTTAGTGCTGTGGAATCTGCGTGATGCAAGCAGTGCTGGTTTGTGTGCTGGCGAGAGGGAGGTGCCATATTCCTTGCGCACGAGAGCACGCATTCGAGCGAGTTGAGTCCGCATCAACATGGGACAATGTTCACTAGGCTCGGCAGGACGCTGGCGTCCGACAGCACTGTCCACGAAAGAGACAAACTAAAGCAGGAAACGGACACAATTGACCATTAGTGACAACAAAGTGACAAAAGCAGTTGGATCTCACCTCCATTGAGTGTGCCAGGTAGTAGCAGTGAAATTGATTCAAACCACGGAAAGCAGAAGCGTAGAGGTTCATTTGCCTCTTGATGTGGTACTCAGTCAACTCCCCGTCCGCGCTGTGCGCAACACACTGTCCTTCATTGCGGATCGCTCTCACGACATGATACACAGTCTGGTCTTCTGATGTCGAAAAGAGCACGATCACTCCTTGAATTTGTTGTAGCTTGTGCGCGACCTGTTGTAGACGCGTTGAATTCGAGTGGCCCAAAGTCTTTGGAATTTGAACAATCGTAATGATTGATTTGTATGCCTACGAAGATTGAGATGTTCCATAATTGCTTCTTCATTCGAAAACCAATCATTGAACTACCTTCAAATACCTGTGTCGCCTCACGCAGGCTTCGGGTGATATGCCGAATATCGAACGAGTGACCGTTTTCACCGCAAGGTAGAGCCACAATAGCTATTCCCAACAACGGGTTGATTGCAAATGCAAGAGGAACCTGCAGCAAGCAAACGCTTGGTGAATGGAGGCAATCTGCAGCATTCGTACACTACAAGGCATTGCATCACCACTAAGGAACAGTGATGGAATTTTGCGACATCTTGTAGCATCGCCTGGGCAGGTAAACTGAAAAGATCCAACCCGTCGTCTGAAGTCATGCAAATGCAATTCTGAGGTGCCTGAAATACCAAAAGCGATCCAGTTGGAACGGCTACTACGAAGAAAGCAAGAAATCCATTCAAACGAACAGTTTCCGATTTGGAGGGCGCCAGCTTTGAAGTGAGTTGCATCTGCGCAAACTTGTGAAAGTGATCATCACACAATATGTGATCCGATCGATAGCGATATCGAACACGCTGCAGAAGTGATTTTCGATCCAGACCTGTGATTGCAGTGAAGCGACTAACATGTATGAGACGACGATGCAGCCAAGTTTCAAGAATTTGCATCATCGCAAGCGTACGTGATTTGCAGTTTTGTAACTCAGCCACCACCATCAAGACGTGCAGCGCCTCCACAATCTTGAACGGGGCATTTTGATTTTTGGCTAGGTACTGACGAAATTTCGCTTGCGACTTTGCTCCTGCGACATGACGTTTGGTCCATTGTCATTATCCTGCAACACTTGGTACACAGTATGCCATAGAAAGCTCCTCGTGAAATAATTGAAAATCAACGTACCAAGTGCGTCTTCTATGGATTGGGATTTCAATATGTCTCCACCATACAGCAGTGTCACGTATGGAGATGCCACTTCTTTAGCGGTCAAAGAGTATCCTGGAATCTTTTGTTGGACAAATGCTGCTGGTTTCTTTGCCCACGTGGTACCAGTAGCACCATACGCAAACGATTTCAGTTGTGATGCTGTTGAAATGCTCTGTTGATTCGGTGGCTCCACGATATAGTTGCTTCGAGCAACGGCGAAATCGTCTGTTCTCATTCGCTTCAAATCATGCTGCTGCGAAGTCTGTTTGCCGCTGATTGCAATGGCTGCGGTGTCTTGCACAGGGGATGAAGGTGTGGGGATTGCCAAATTTAATTGTTGTGCTCGATGTACATTGTAGGACTTTCCAAAATTCTGGGAGGAAGGGGTTGCTCGTTTCAAAGCCATGTACTGCTTCACCAATTGCGACTGCGATTTTGGTGGAGCAGCTTCAACAACAGGAGCAATTGTTCTGCGGGGTGGGTGCATCGGTTGTGCAGCTAATGCAGAACACTTTTTCTGACAAGTCTCCTTGGCCATCGATGGAAGGATTTCCAACTCTTTCGGGAGGTTGTCCAAATAAGTCTTTGTTGCTTTTACCCAATCGGAACAGAATTGCATGAGAATTCCCGAAGGTGTTGAATCGGTTTCAAGAGAAGATGACTCTACAAGCGTCGACATCGGTGTTTCGGTGTCGGTACAACTGGCATCGCATGGAACATTGGCATCAAATTGGCGAGCGTCCAGCGGTTCGAGAGTGAGGGTAGGTGGTTGTGCACCGAAAGTCTGAACAACAAACGACAATGTCGGCGGAGGAGAAGTTGTTGTGCCCAAGAACACCGACGCTGACTCCAGCGTAAATTGTGGCAGCATACCAATATCCGGTGCAAGTGCTACAGTGGGCACTTGTAGTTTGTGCCAGCTATTAACCGGCTGGCTCTCATACGAGATGGCGTTTTCAGTGTCGTTCGTCAAGAAAAAAGGCCGTACAATTCGACTTTGCTGAGACGTCGACGTAATATTCTCTAATGTACAGAAGATAGAAACCACCTCCTGCCATACGTCTTTTTGAGAATACTTCGCTGCGTTAGCGTCCGCGAGGATGCACGGAGCCTCAACTCGGCGAGGCAGCTGCGCACCGCAGATTAGCTTGTGTACCATGTTATCTGTGTCATCAGACGCAACCTCAACTTGTACGCTTGACTGTAGTTCATCTTCGATCAGTGTAAGAGCCTTCAACGAATCCATCAACTGTGCCGAGCTCACCAAACGAGGAGGAAGCTTAATTTGCCAACCCTTTGGTCGCGCGACATGTCTCGGCTGTATCAGTGTCCAGAATCTGATTGGATCATGATCCTCCAATTGAAGTGGCATTTGGAACGGATTGTCGAAAGTCTTTTCCGCAGCAGAGGGTAATGTCTTGATGTCAATGCATGATCTATCTCGAGACTTGGTCATGGAATCGGCAAACAGCAAATGCATCGATTTCAAACGAGTACATTCCAGAGGAGATAGTTTCCACTCTTGTGGGATGGACAGCATTGCCGCCAATTTCGTGATCCGTCCTTCGCCGACGTCTTCGTCACTGTCAGATTCTGAAAAACTGGATTCGTCAGAGATAAAGTTGTCCAACGAATTGTCAAACTCTTCGCTTGCCAAAGAATTCACGCCTTGATCTATCTCTTTCGTCGCGGGCTCACCGAACAGCCGTGGCTCAAGTTCGGTCGCAAAACACGCCTGCAGCTGCTTGCGCTCTTTCAGAGCGACGACGGGATTGTAGTTTGTCGACAGGTACATTGTGTTGAGTTTGCTGTGGTGACTTTTCTTGTATTGCTCAAACAGTGGCTCCATCTGGAGCCCTCTATTACGCCAGTGCATTTGACGTGAATGTTCTCAAGCGCTGACCTAGAGTTACGCACCTCCAAGAGATATTTCATATGAAACCGTATGGCATACAAAAACAATTCCACGCATTTACCGTGACACCATTTTGAAACAGGAACACAAAAACCAAATGGCGACACGACAAGAAACCCTTTGCCCAGTGCGTACCGTTCTACAATACCTACCTACATCAAGCCATGCACAACGCATGGCATGGCGTGGCATGGCATGGCCTGGCATGCATACTGCATCGCTGCAACCATACTCGAGTACATTCCCTGTTGCTGCGCACGGAGGTGTGTTGTTGTCGCCGACCAACACTGAAGCACTCACTCACTGTTGGCGCAACACGCTCCCGAGCGTGTTGGACACGCTCCTAACACGCTCCTGACACGCTCGCGCGCCAAATTCTCCGCAGGTCGAGAGGAGATGGTGAACCTGTACATATCGACGACTGAACCAAGCGACCAACGCTGACGGTGTCGACGTTGTTCGTCGTCGTCGTTCGTCGTCGCTGTGCATCGAAACATGCACAACATCGACGCGAACGCAAGACGCGAGACGGGAGACGTGTTGGTGGTAGACGTCACAGACAACACACATCGTCCACAACCACCAAGGTGTTTATGTTGAACCAGGTGAGGAGAACATTGCCTGCTGCATAACGAACGTGTGTGGATGCCTGCACACGACCCCGGCGTTTCCAGCACCGCCGGAACAGGACGAGACAGGCGAGTGTAGAATAAATGAAGTGAATTTATGGAGGACAAAGAGAATTGAAGAGATGAGGCAGAGCACAGCGGAACACACTAACTTTCGAATCTGAATCTAGCTAGGTGATGAGAACCCATTTATGGTTCAGATGCCATCGCGGTGGTGAAGCTTACCCATGGGTCGAAAGACACCACTGTAGTGTCCATCACTCTCCAGGGCGCGGTGCACACAAAATGTCGACACGAATCGAAATTTCGGTCTCGTCACAGTTGTGAAAGTTGTGACCGTTGGAATGCGTGTATGCCCACCGCAATCCGACGGTGTCCGCAGCAGCCTTACTTGAGGAACTTATTTCCATCGGCGGTGCTGTCGATGCGGAGGAGACGACCACATCCTTGCTCGGAACACGAATGACAGTCCAATCTTTGAAAAGTGCGTCGCCAAAGTCGACCGACTCTTCTTGGACCGAAAACAAGCTCCTTTGCTCAGATCTGATGCATTTTGAATCAAATTTGTTGACAGACACCAAACACTGCTCTATATCCGGCCTCCACGGCCCATTGTCATTGCTGCAGGTCCACACGTCGGCCTCGGACTTGTCAAATGGAAGAAACAAACATTCCGTGTCGGCGGCACCTACTAAATCGGCGTAGAGGTTCGTCGTGAATGGGTCTGCAACGCTCAGACCACTCAGCGTATGCTTGGTTTCCACGAGACCGTTGTACCTGTCAACAAGCACATCATCAAACACAAACATTTCCATTGTGCCGATGTTCATTCATACATAGCGACAACAATCACGTACAAACGTCCACAACTTGAGCCCTTGAGACGCCCCACATCCTCGTATGTACCGTTGAACGAACACCGATGCAGCGAGGGGACTGTGATACGAGGGCGAGCTTGCGTCCGAGGAACTGGCGTTGCCGCAGGTCGCGGATTTGCGTACTGACCGGATGCACCATGGCTTAACACTGAGGCGGATGAATTCAGTAGAATGGCTACGTCAGGGGCCGAGTAGTGTATTTCCGACCCAGCCGCAGCCACAGGAACAGAATGTACGATCGGACAGAAATAATCGACAGCCGCTCTGACAGCGGTGCAGTTTTCCGCAGAAGTCCACCGCACTCCAGCTCGCTGGGATGTGCCCTCGGACGGAATGAGAGCTTCCCACGAAAACTCGCTGCCGCAGTGCTCGGCCCAGCGCAGAGATGTGAAGCATCCCGAATCAACGTCAGAAGAACCTGGCGGGAGGCCGTTTTGACATTCGCCAGGCTCAAAGACATGAGTGTGGGTATGAATCGGGAGATGTGCTGAAGTGGTGACAGGCTGTCCACGTGCTGAGGGAGTACCGCTCAGCGTTGAATCTACACGATGTGCAGCTGCGTCTCGAACGTCTGGGGGCCGTGACCCATCAACCGGGGCGGTCAATGCCTCGAGCACTGCATGGGCATTGGCGTCATCTGGTGGAGGTGGCAACTGGCCTTCAAATGTGCATTGATATGCGTGTACTACCTCAAGCGGCGAAGGGCAGAAAAAGTCCACTTGCACTCGCGCTTCAGCATCCCGACCCTCGTTTGGAACGCAAGCATCATAGTTACCCCACAATACCCCTGGCCCAATCTTTTCGGAAGGGTTCAAGGCGCCCCAAATCGCTGATGGGTGTCCACAATGATACCTGATAAACAATGAAAGGCATCGTGTCGCTTTATTAGCCTCGTGCCATCCTCCAAGAATGTTGCGATTTTCGCGCCAGACACACTTACGCTTGACGGACGCTGGCAATACACTGTCCAACTGGAAGACCATTGGTGCACTCGCCAGCAGAGAACTGATGCAGAAAGTACTGCGGATGAAAGTGACGCTGTTTCTGTGTCACACAAGAAGCACACACCACAACTTAATAACAACACCGTGGTTTGCGGTTAGGAAGCAGAATTCGGCAACGGCGTACCGCGTTGTTCACAACAGTGCCGTTGGTTGGCCTTAATGAGGCATGAGATCGATGGTCACGCGGGTCCTCGCCCAAAAATACTTCAGCGGCTGTTGATTCGTCGACAAATCGACCACGGAAACGCCCGAAGAATGGCTCGCTCGGATTGGTTTGCTGAGCTGGAGTGAGCATGAACTCAATTGGAGTTGGCGCACCTGACCATGAACATCGATGCAGCCGTCCCCATGAAGATGTATCCCACAGTCGTTGCTGGCGCTGTCGAGATACTTGCCGAGCGTCGTCTGTACCAGTACTGTCACTACCCGGCCATGACGTTCCGAACCCTCCTTGACTGGGACTCGTGGACCCCAACGAAGTGCTCGATGCCACTTGGCCAGCTGGAGAGTCGTCGTCATAAAACGACTTAAGAGCATTGAAGTAGTCTGCACTCTCGTCTGCTTCTTTCAAAGAAGCAACGCATCTATACTGCACAGCCAGAGACTTGACTACTTTTTGGCACTTGTCGAAGCTGTTTCGAAGACGGACTGGTTGAGCATCCAGTCCTTGACCAGGATGGTCGGATACACCGAAGAACTGGTTGGTTGTTGGGATGGAGCATCTTTGCTTTCCCGCGCACATGTTTTGTAGAATGGCTTGAGTCCGTTGAACATGACATGGACCCAGACGATAGTGGCCACAGTAAACGCCTGTTGGGTCACCAAACGAGGCGAACAAAAAGTTGTCAATGAGCATTCCTCGAGGGCAAATGATCTCTGCTGTTCGGTTGTAGCCCTCTTGCATGCACAAATCAACAGAATCCGCTGGACGATGGCTAGGAGCCGGTGTTGCCGACTTGAGTCCATGAGACAGCACAAGACCAGAAGTCGAACTGAGACTTCCTTGTTGGGAACTTCCAAGATGGAAAGCTTTTGCGAAGTGCGTCCGACTACCGGGACCCACCATGCTCACGCAGCAAATAGCAAGCACCCATTGAACCAAACAAGTCTTCATGATGGCCGCCATGACCGTGTAGAAGATTGTTCTCACCACCAATTTCTATTCCTTCTGCTCATGAAGGCATCACACAGCGGCAAACTGCCCTGCGGGCATATGTGGCCCGCTGCGAACGGAACGGCGACGCCCATGGCCGTGTCGGCAGACACTCATGCCGTGTCTAGACTGGCCTACGCATGGGTTGGCTGTTTCAACCACATTTTTTCCGCGCGTTCTACGTGGAGACCAAAAATGACGTTCCTGGCAGCCTTCAATACATCACAGAACTACCCAGGCACTGTGCGATCACAATTAAAAACAACAGCGCCGTGGCAACGAAAAGGACAACAAGGACGACGACGCCGTTACGACGATGACGACGACAAGGACTTCAACAAGGACAGCGACGAGGACGACGAGGACAACTGCAACGGCACCGGCAACAACAACGACAACGAACAACAACAAAACCGACAAGGACTTCAACAAGGACAGCGACGCGACGAGGACAACTTAGGACGGCTACGGCAGCAACGACAACAACGACGACGACAACAACGACAACGACGTAGGACGACGACGACAGCAACGACAGCAACGACGACGCCGCCGCCCACGACGACGACGGAGGACGACGACAGCAACGACCACGACCACGACAACGACCACGACGACCACGAAGGACGACGACGACCTCGACAACAACAACGACGACGACGAAGGACGACGACGACGACGACTGTGGGAAGGAAGGCAGAAAGATTCGATTCGATTCGATTCGAGGGATGTCTTCGACTGTCCGTCGTTCGTTGTTCCAAGGCGGGCGCGCGCGTTGTATGACTAACATGCGTTGTAAAATGTCTCTCAAGATGTGATATTAGGGCAATATTGGATATGAAGGTGTGTGTGTGCACTTACGAAGGAAGGAAGGAAGGAGGACAAAACCAGCGAACGAACGAACGAACGAAGTTCGCTGTTCTTCGTTGAATGACTGTTGGTTGACAACGACGACGACCACGAACGACGAACGACGAACGACGAACGACGAACGACGAACGACGAACGACGAACGACGAACGACGAACGACGAACG
>ENA-OWNT01004074-OWNT01004074.1-seawater-metagenome-genome-assembly--contig:-NODE-4074-length-13155-cov-6.765790_pt1 | contig 13155 bp, 6 predicted proteins | sample MGYA00238136_ERZ651165 | MGnify/ENA primary metagenome ERZ651165 (study PRJEB26861, sample SAMN08777766) | seawater metagenome | isolation source: coastal seawater | place: USA: Florida | collected... | reverse complement strand
ACGACTCGTCCACTTGCGCAATCCGCAAGTTGACCGATCCGCAAGTGGACCAGTCCCACCGCGACGACCCCGTCCGCACGACCGGACTTGCGGAATCCGCAAGTGGACCAGTCCCACCGCGACGACCCCGTCCGCACGACCGGACTTGCGGAATCCGCAAGTTGACCAATCCGCAAGTGGACCAGCATGCCCACCACCATCCCCACGACCGCCGCGTCCGCACGACCGGACTTGCGCAATCCGCAAGTGGACGAGTCGCCCCGGCCCCTCTCCGCCGCCAGCGCTCGGCTGCGCCAGAGACCCCTGTCGTTGTTGGGTTTGCGCACCTTCTCGAAAAAAAGTGGCCCTCACTTCGGATTTTTTTCGTCGGGGTCCCAGGGAGACCCGTGCGTCGCGCGCGGGCTCCCCCTGGGAGGCCCGCCATGTTCCGTCACCTCGTCCTGCTCGCCTTTGCCCTGCTCGTGTCCACACCGGCCTTCGGCCAGCAGCTCCAGGGAAGGGCCCAGTCCCGGCTGGGCGCGAGTCTCAGCTGGATCGACCACCAGGTCGCCGTCGGCGCGCCCGGTGAGAACACGGTCTACCTGGTGGACCCGGCGACGACTCCTCCGAGCGGGTCGGTCGAGGATCTGGAGCCACCGCGGCTGCCACCACCGGACGACGGCCTCATCGGGACCCAACTCGCGACCCTGAACAGCGGCGCAGCGACCGTCCTCGTGGTGGTGCGGACGACGCCGGACGCGACGTTCGTGGACCTCCTGCCCGCCGAGCGCATCGAGCCCGAGTCCTACGTCGGCAGCATCGGGGCCTCGCTGCTGATCGACGACCTCCCCGTTGGCTGCACGGACTGCCTGCGCGTCTCCGCCGTCGTCGACCTGGACGGGGACGCCCGCATGGACCTCGCGTTCGACCGGGCGGACCTCGGCCTGCGGTTGCTCGTGTCGACGCCGCCCCTCGATGGCGACCTGCACGACGCCTTCCTGCTCGAACTGGACGCGGTCGACATCGAAGACCCCCAGCCGGACGACCTCGTGGTCCTCGAGCGCGACGGCCTGCGGGTCCTGGGGATGCCGAAGGCCGAGGACGACGCGGGGATCGTGGTCCTCGAGCCCACCAGCCCCCACGACGCCGACGCGGGCGAGCACGGGGAGCACGGGCCGGAGGGCGGACACGACGGGCCGCCGCCGGGGCACAGTCCCGTGTTCTTCGACCTGGCGCGCAACGCGCTGCAGCTGTCCGCGTCGGAGCTCGCGTCGGCGAACCCCGGCGCGCAGACGGTGGCGAGCCTGCCGACGTCGTCGTCGGCACCGATGACACTCGATGGGGAGGCGGTGGCCGACCTGCTCGCCGACGCCGCCGGGCAGGAGCTCGTGATCGATGGCCGCTTCGCGCACTCGATCCCGCTGGATGTGCCGGCCGGCCGCGGCGCCTTCGCTCCGTCGATCGCCATCACGTTCGCCAACGGTCGCTTCGACCCGTGGATGGGCAGCCACTGGACGCTCTCCGGATTCGCGCGCATCGAGCGCACCGGTCCGCTGGGCGGCGCGCCCACGGGCGACGACGCGCTCGACCGCTTCACGCTCGACGGGCAGCGCCTGGTCGAGGAGCCGGGACCCGCAGGGATCCGCCAGTTCCGCACGGAGCAGGCCACCCCGCGCCTCGTCCGCTTCGACCCCATCGCGAACACCTGGACGGTCACGGGCGGGGGCGTGACGCGGACCTTCGGAGACCAGGGCGACCACGGCGCGATCGAGGACGGACCCACCACCGACAAGGGCATCCCCACCACGCACCGATGGTGGCTGGCTCGCGACACCGATGACTTCGACAACCACGTGGTCTACGCCTACGAGCCGAGCCACGTGACTGGCGGGATCCGCCCGACACGGGTCGCCTGGGGCACCGCTCACGTCGGCGCGCCGGCGTTGCTGCCGCCCGACCAGTTCAACTTCGCGCTGACGTTCAGCTGGAGTGAGTGGCTCGCCGAGGCGAAGGCCCAGGCGGGCTCGTTCTCCCTGGTGGGCTACGGCCTGTCCGCGATCGCTCTGATCGGCTCCCCGTCGCCTGGCAGCGCACCGTTCACGCGGCTCCGCTCCTGGGAGCTGGACTACACGGAGCTGCAGCCGACCACGCGGCCGGCGCTGGGGACGATCACGCTGCGCGGATCGGCCACGGCGGGCGAGCCGGCGGGCCCCACCATCCCGCTGCGCACCTTCCACTACCGAGACGACGACGGCGCGCTGGAGCTCGGTCCGATCGAGCCTCTGCTCGCCACCGACTGGACCCGCACCACCCTCGACTTCGGCGACCAGGGGCTCGCTGGCGACGGCCAGGTGGTGCGCTTCGTCAGCCTCAACCACGACGCTCTGCCCGACGTCCTCGTCTTCGACATCGACGCGGCGTGGGACACCACGAAGCCGCCGATCTGCGCGCCGGACGGCTGCCCGGAGGTGAGCGGCGGGAGCGCGTGTGTCCCGGCGCTGAACGTCGAGTGCATCGACACCGACTCCTCCGACTGGGAGCAGACCTGCGGTTCGCCCGTCACCGTCCGCGCGCTCGTCAACACAGGCGACCTCACGTTCATGGAAGACGCGATGTCCGCCAACTGGATCGCGTCCTGGCTCAACGCCCAGGGAGAGCCGCGGAGCGGTCTGAGCGATGTGCTCGGGTCGGTCCGGTTCGTGGACGTGAACGGCGACGGGATGGCGGACCTGCTCGGGCCCGAGTCGTCGTACCTGTCCGTCTCCAACGCGGACTGGAGGCACGCGCTCCCGCCGATGCAGCCGGGGATCCCGGAGATCGCGTTCTCCCAGGTCGTGGACGTGAACGGCGACGGGCGCCCCGAGCTCGTGTTCCCGCCCGGCGATCGCACCGAGGACATCGAGCCCACCGCCTGGTCCCCCGGCGGGCTGTGCGTGCTGCCGCCTCCCGATGGCGAAGGAGTCGATCAGCCGTCCTGGACCGTCCGCTGGAACCGGACGGACGGCCAGAACCTCGCGTTCACGGGGCACGAACCCCTGGCCGACATGCCCTTCTTCGGAGGCGTCTACACGGACGGGCTCACGGACGGCATGGACGCGATCGTCGCGCCGCTCATGACGAACCCGAACTGGCGCACGCCGTGCGAGGTCGGCGAGCAGGAGGGCACGCTCTTCGACACGGACCTCCTCCAGGGGCTCGACCACAGCTTGAGCGGGCTGTTCGCGGCGGGCAGCGGCTGGTCGTGGATGGCGCAGCACCAGCGCTTCGCCGACGTCAACGCCGACGGATGCGTCGACGTGACCATGGCGATGGACGCGACCCCGCTGCTCATGAACGGCGCGGGGGATCTCGGAGTCGGAGTCGACGCCGACGGTGTCTACTCGGAGGTCTTCTACGGCGACTGCACGGGCGGGTTCGAGCCCGCGGTCGCGCACGTCGAAGCCGGCGCGGCGGACCTCGGCTGGCCGAGCCTCGTGGTGCGCACGTCCATCAAGGCGGACGTCGACGCGTCCTGTGGGGCGCTCCCGTTCAACGGCCTGACGCTGAGCCGCCGCTGCGACGACCCCGAGGGCGCCGTGCAGCCCTGGGCCCACCAGCGCTGCGCGCCGAAGCCGAAGGAGCTCTGCTGCGCAAACTCGAGCGTGCGCACCGAGTGCAGCGGTCTCTACGCCGCCTGTGAGTTCTACAACTGCCAGACCGACAGCTACGACGGGGGTGCTCCCGTGTTCGAGGGCTACTCCGAGGGACAGGAGGCCAACCTCGACGTCCCCCACCCGCTGTACGCGTTCAGCGAGCACGCGGCGGAGGAGCCCTGGGATCCGCGGCTGCGGCACCTGTGGGAGCTGGGCCTGCAGGAGCGCCGCCCGGGACCATCCGCGACGCCGACGCCCGGTGGGTTCTTCCAGGACCTGGACGGCGATGGCGTGCCCGAGCTCATCCAGGCGTGCGTCGGCGAGGGCCACCCCCTGGTGGGCTACGCGCGACGCGGCCTCTGGGACAACGGCGTCGAGGGCGACATGAGCTGCGCGACCTCGCGGGCGACCCCGCTCGGCGACGTCACGTGGCTCGGCCAGCTGACGGACCGCGGGGAGTTCGCGCCGCAGGCGGACATCACCCGCATGGCGAACCGCGGCTCCCAGCTGGGCCCGGACCGCGCGTCGCTGCTGATCGACCTCGACGGGGACGGCTTCGCCGACCACCTGACCGTGGACGCGGGGGTGTTCGTGGTCCGTCGGAACCAGCGGCAGGTCGGGGCGGGGACGCTGCGGCAGATCGAGTACCCCACCGGCGGACGGTCCACGCTCGTCTGGCGCGCCGGGGATCCCCTGGCGAACCCGCTGCTCCCGTTCCCCGAGAAGGGCATCGCAGAGATCGTCGACGGCTCCGGGCACCGCGTCTTCGGCCGCGCGGGGTGCCGCATCGACGGATCGTTCACCGGCTGCCAGACGGTGGTGGAGCAGTCCCACCGCGGCGCCGTCCGCCAGACCCGCCACGCGACGCGGGCCGAGGCGCCGGGGATGGGCTGGCTCGGCGCCACCTGGTCCGCCGACGGGCGGCTCGAGGGCGTGGAGGTGTCGCTCGCGGCGGACCCAACGCGCAGCGGGATCGATCTGGATGCGCCGTACGCGCAGCTGCCCTGGCGCTCCTGCGGGATCGCGTTCGGCGCCGGGTCCCACGATCCGTCGTTGCTCAGCCCCCAGCAGTGGTGCCTGATCGTGCCCAACGGGGACATCGCGGGCCCATCGACGATGGCGCACCTCCACGACCTGGTGGGCCAGCCGGTGTTCGCGTTCCCCGACCACGCGGGGTTGTTCGGGGCCGGCGTGTCGGTCCCGGGCTTCGTCCCGCAGAGCGGCGGCGCACTCGCTGACACCCGCATCCGCGTCGACGAACGCGAGACCTCGGGCGAGCCGTGGCTGCAGGTGACGACGGCCTGGCAGCGCGGCGACGTGACCCTCGCGGAGGACGACCTCCGCACCGAGCTCAACCTCGTGGGCGACCCGCTGCAGGGGCCCCTGGTGGACGAGACGGTCACGGTGGCGCCCGCGACGGGCCTGGTCGCGGACCACACGTTCATCGCACACGTGCAGCGCACCCCGGTGGGCACGGCGCGCGTGGACGGATCCGGGGGCGCGATCACGAGCACCAGCCTGCTCGATCCGTTCGGCCGTCCCGAGCACGTGACCGATCCGGAGAGCGCCACCTCGTCCATCGACTACGACTGGTGCGGCGGGATCGCGGAGACCAGCGATCCGCTGGGCAACACGACGTCTCACGACGTCGACGAGGTGTGCCGGAGCGCCTGCAGCGAGTCCAGCACCGGGCTGGTCGTGACGACGACCCTCGGCGGGTTCGGGCCGGACACGACCTGGACGTTCCCAGGGGGAGGACAGCCCCCACTGATGCAGGCGCAGTTCGCGGATCGCGATCCGAGTCATGTGGGCGATCCCGCGTTCCCGCAGGGCGCGACGAGCGATGGACGCACGGCGTCGTTCACCTGGCTGGACCGCCGCGGGCGGCCGGTCCGCACGGGGCGCTGCGCGCTGGCCGGAGCACTGCCAGCCCCCGGGAACGCAATCGCCGCCGACGTCCTCGCGCTCTGCTCCCCCGGAACGCGCGTGGAGACCGACGCGCTCTGGTCGGACGATGGCGTGCTGATCGCGCGCTCGGAGCCCTACGCGCCCACCCTCGTGGGTGGGGTGCCGCTGGAGGAAGCGCGGGTCTGGTCACGCTCGAGCCATGACTCGCTCGGCCGACCGACGGCGACGGCGACCGTGCGCGGAACGGCCACCCAGGTCCGGGCCGGAGGCGGAACGACGCTCACGGCGACGCAGCAGGTGCGCTTCCTGGACGGAGCCGGGGTCATCGGCCCGGACGGGATCCTGCGACGCACGGTGCAGGAGCCCCTGGTGGAGCGGGTCCTGCGAGGCAACCAGGTGATCGCGCGGACGGAGCGTCGGACGGACGGAGCGGTGCTCGCGCAGATCGACGCGATGGGCCGGACGGTCGCGTTCGGATACGACGGATTCGGGCGTCTACAGACGACGACGGGGCAGCCGTTCATCGGCATCGACGCCGGGACGATCACCCAGGTGGTTCCGAGCTCGTCGGTGGAGCGGAGCCCGTCGGGGCGCGTCGAGCAGGCGACCGATCCGCTGGGGTGGAGCCGCTCCGCGGAGTACGACGCGCTGGGGCGCGTGACGGTCCAGCGGGCGGCGGACGACACCATCACCACGACGTCCTACGACGACGCGCAGCGCCAGACCACGACGTCGGTCCCCGAGCGGGAGGACGCGCTCGTGCTGGCCGACGGGCTCGGGCGCCCCGTGGTCCAGGCGACGGGCGGGCTCGCTGACCAGACGCATTACGACCCGTTTGGCGGCGTGGCGTACGCGGTGGACGCAGACGGGCGCGGGGTCACTCCCCAGGTGGCCTGGCTGCCCGGCGGGATCGTGCGGTCGAGCATCTCGTCGGCGGCGGGCACGAGCCGGACGTTCACGGGCCCCGACGGGCGCCTGCTCCGGTCAGTGGACGCAGACGGCGTCGCGGTCGACACGGTCCATGACGAGTGGGGCCGCCCCACCGAGACCCGCCTTGGGCCGAGCGATCCGCTCGACATCACCACCCACGGGACGGGCGATCTGCTGGTCGAGCAGGGGTACGACGCGCTGTCGCGGCCAGCCTGGAGCTGCCCCGGCGGGCGCTTCTCGGGGACGCTCTGCACGGCGACGACGTACGACGCGCTCGGACGGGTGGCCGCCACGTACGCGGGGCTGGATCCGGCGGACGTCCAGGTGCCGGCGGCCGGCTCGTTCCGGGGTGTGACGGTCTACGAGTGGACGGCGGACGACCAGCTCGAGCGCGTGACGGATGCGCTGGGGCGCACGACCGAGTTCGTCTACGACGCGGCGGGCCGGGTGCACGAGGTCTGGATCGCGGGGGTGCTGCAGAGCCGCAGCTGGTACGACGCCGCGGGCCGTCCCGTGCAGACGGAAGACGCCGCCGGACAGGTCACCACCACGACGTACGACGCAGTGGGCCAGGTGGAGATGGTCGCCCTGCCCGGGCTCCCGCCGCAGACGTTCGGCTACCGCGCGGACGGCACGCTGCAGTGGACGGATGACGGGGACGGGCACGTGAACCCGGCGTTCCCGCGGCCCGCAGACCGCTGGTTCGACTACGACACGGTCGGGCGGGTCACGACGGTCACGGAGCGGAACGGCCTGCAGCGCGAGACGACGTACCTCGGGACGGACGTCGCGGCCGAACAGCTGCGGGACGACCGCGGGGTGATCCTCGCGCGCACCGAGCGGTTCTACGACCTGGCCGGGCGGCCGGTGGGCACGTTGTCGGCGCTGACGGAGAGCTGCGCGAACGCCGGCGGCGGGGCGGCGATGTGGCTGGCGTCGGCGTGCCCGGCCGACGAGGTCGCGGCGGTGGCGATGGGCTGGACGACCGCAGGGCGGCGACAGTCGCTCACGGACGCCAACGGGAACACCACGAGCTGGGCCTACGAGCCGCGCACGGGGCGGCTGGACGCCGTGCTGACTCCGACGCTCGAGGAGTCGGTGCGCTGGGACCCGCTGGGTCGGCTGAAGTCGGTGGAGCGGGGGCCGCGCGGCGGGTCGCCCGAGCTGACGCTGTGGCACGAGTACGACGCGCTGGGGCAGCTGGAGCGGCAGGAGTGGACGGACAGCCAGGGGTCCGTGGAGGAGGTCGGCTACGCCTACGACGCGGTGGGCCGGCTCGTGTGGACGGAGAGCCGGCGCGACGGCCAGCCGATCGTCGAAGAGATGACGGACTACGACGCCTGGGACCGGCCGATCCAGGTGGGCCGCAATCTGTTCGGCCAGCCGACGGTCAACCCCACGAACGGCCAGTGCGACCCGGGCGAGGTGTGCCTGCAGTACGACGCGCTGGGGCGCCCGACGTCCATCACGTACCCGGACGGGCGGGACGTGAGCCTGCAGTGGGGGGCCCAGGGGCTCGACCGCGCGTGCACGGGCCAGGGCTGCACCATGAGCCAGCCCATCTACGAGGTGGCGCAACGCGATCCGATGGGGCGCCCCGAGGAGGAGTGGCTGTCCGGCGGCGTGCAGCGCATGACGCAGTACGACGCGGACGGGCGGCCCGAGGCGATCGACACGGACTTCGTGGGCGACTGGGTCAGCGTGGACCAGGAGTGGGACGCGCTGGGGCGCCTCGTCTCGCGGGAGACGCAGCAGCTCGGCGCGCTGGCGCTCGGCGACGTCGGCGGCACGGAGGCGTGGACCTACAACGCGGCGGGCTGGCTCGCGACGGAGCAGATCGACGACGAGCTCTGGACCCACAGCTGGGACGCCGGCGGAAACCGCCTCTCGCGGCTGAACACGGCGGGTGACGGCTGGACGGCGACGTACGGGCCCGACAACCGGCTCGAGACCTGGGACGACGGCACCGGCAAGCAGGCAATCACCTACGACGGCCTGGGACGACGCATGGCCGATCTGGCCGGCAACACCTACGCGTACACGCCCCGCGGCCGCGTCGAGCGGGCGTACGTCGGCGGCAGCCAGGTCGCGGCGTACGCGTACGGCCCCGACGGGCGACGCGCGTGGGAGGCGACCAGCGCCGGCGACCGCGACTACGTCTACGGACCCGGAGCCTGGCTCCCCTACGCGGTGAACACGCCCGCGGGGCCCGAGAACCACGTGCTGGTCGGCGGCGCGTTGTTCGGCGTGCTTGGGGACCCGGGTGCGGGGAATCCCGGAGCAGGGAGCAGCTCGGCGATCACGGGCGACAGCGCCGGCACGCCGCTCTTCAGGAGCGGCAGCACCGGAGCGCTCGACCACCAGACGCGCTGGGACGCGTACGGCACGCCGATCACGACGGGCGGCAGCACGCTCAGCACGACCTGGAAGCAGCTCCTTCCGTCCGGCCCGGACGTCGGCCTGATGGCGGCCGGCGTCCGCGACTACGACCCCACAACGGGCACCTGGATGCAGCCCGACCCCATGGGCGTCGACGGCGGCATCAACCTGTACCGCTACGCCGAAGGCGACCCCGTCAACGCCACCGATCCCAGCGGCTACTGCGTCAGCGCGGACACGCCCGAGTGGCTCCTCGAGCAGCAGCGAGAGCAGGCGGAGCTCAGCTTCCAGCGACACAGCGGCTGGGATCCACGCAAGGGCGACCCCACGCGCATGGCGATGCGTGCGATGCCCAACTACTGCCAGATCGCCACCGACGGGACGCTGATCGACTGCGGCGGCACCAACCAGAGCCGCGACTACTTCATGGCGGCGTCCGATCGGGCGTACGCGAACCGCAAGGAAGCCGAGGCGCAGTGGGACGCCGCCTCCGCGGCACTGGCCTCCGTCGGCTACTCGAAAGACAAGTGGATGCGGCTGTCGCACTCCTCGCGATCGGATGCGATGCAGCCGGTGTTCGAGCTCGTCCGGCTCCTGAACGACGTGGACCACCGGGTCAGCTGGACGATGCGCTACGGCGGCGCCACCAGCGCGGCGTTCACGAGCTTCGGCGCTCGGCATCCCGACGCAGCCCCAGCGGCGAGGTCCGACCTCCTAGCGCAGTTCCCGAACGCGATCGCCGGCAAGGCACCGATCCGCGCACGCGCCGGCGGCCAGCACTTCTTCGACCCGGTGACGATCACCGGCACGGTGCCCTACGGGTCGGCTCCTGGAAGGCCGGTGACTCCCGACCAATTCCGCGCACGGCACGGGGGCCCCGACGAGAACCTGCTCGACCTCGGCACGCTCAGAGACGGAGGAGAGGTCGGCATCCGCTTCAACACCGGAGCGGAGGTCAACGGGTTCGGCCCGGAGATGGCCGAGGCGATCGCGATCGCCAATGGGGACATTCCGATGCCTCGCGGCGGCGCCAGCCGAGCGGTCCTCGAGAACGTGGCCCGAGTCTGGGACTGGGAGAGGAACGGCGGGGCGTACGCGACCGCGACGTTGGTCGGCGGCACCTACTACGGCGTCGTCGGTCTGGGGATTCAGTTCTTCGGGGATCTGGGCGAATCGCAGTTCGGACCGCTGGCCGGATTGGCTGCCGACGTCGGACTCTACTACTGGCTCCGGGCCGGCTTTCAGAACACCAGCATGCCCCCGGAAGACCAGATGATCGCGGCGACCGTGCTCGCCGAGGTCGGCCTCGGGTTGCTGGGAGCGGCAGGAGAAGTCTGGGCTGGCGCACGGCTCACCGGAGCCCCGTGGGCGAAGACTAGAGGCTCATCGACCGGACACGGATACGCCCGGGAGGTGCTTGAGGGAGGGACCGGGAGAGCGTTTGCCGGGCACGGGGAGTATCGGTACGGCTCGGGCACGACCAGCATCCCAGAGGGAACGACGCTGACTCTCTGGACACAGAAGGGCGAGGGGATTCCTGACGGGATGGGGAAGCTCATCGAACAGGGCAGGTACGCCGACCTAGCTGCGAATCCGCGCTACGTGGCTATCATGGAGGGTGGAGGTTCGGCGCACACTGTGGGGGCGGCCAGCTGGCTTCCGGGAGCAGAGATTCCGAACTACCACCTCACCGCACCCGCGAAGCTCCGGATCTTCGCGAACTCTGCGACAGTCCAGGATCCCACCCAGCTCAGCGAACTCCTCACCCCGAACATGGGCCACGTTGACTGGGCAGCGTGCCTCCGATGTCGGTGACCATCATGTTCTTCGAAGATCTGGCGCCCTACCAGTACCTCTGCGATGAACCGGGTCGTCCTCCTGACCTCAGCGTTGGTTGGCTCGACTTTGCTCACCCTTTCACCACTGGGCCCGTGCCTGCAGGCCTTGTTTCCCGGCTCAAGGAGTTCTGCCAGCTGGGCACCCGAAACCAGATGCGGGGTTATCACTACTGTCAATTCTGCGATGAGGAGCCGGTCGTCCCGCCTCGGCGTCCGGGACAGCGCGCTGAGCCTCTAGGCACGGCGGAGATCTGGGTCCTGGGTCTGGACGGGATCATGTACGCGGCCCCTGACCTGATCATCCACTACATCGAGCGCCACGGATATCGCCCGCCAGATGCCTTCATCGCCGCCGTGCTTCGAGGCGAACCGGCTCCTCTGCCAACGGCCTCGGCCCCAGTGGAGGCCCCTGGCTGAGCGAGCCCGAATGGCTCGCGGAGCGCGGACGGAGACCCCGCGGGCGCGAGCCGAGGAGGCTCCGGGAGCCCGCAGGCCGCCTCGCGGCCGGAGGCCCACCACACACCTGATCTGCTTCGCTGACCCCCACGAACGGCCAGTGCGACCCTCGTCAAGGCCGGGCTTGGTGTCGGGACCCTCGTAGGTGCGAGCGTGGCGGCTCCGGGCGGCGACGGCGGAGGGACTGGCCGGTTGGCTGGCAGCCGCAGGCCCCTGAGAATCAACTCGCCACATGGGGGCGGAGGAGCGCCGTTCCCCGTCGGGAACTCGGGCTCTCGGAGCTGATTGCGGTCCGCGTATGACTTGATTGCTGCGGTCATGGCAGCAGCGTCTCGTAGCCACAGTGTGCGAACCAGGCGAACGCGTCATCGGCTGTGATGACGGTCTCCATGGCTGCCGCGATCGCGTTGTCGAGCGCTTCGTGGGTCCGCGCCTTGGAGTCGCGAAGCCACCACTTCAACTTCGACCAGGCGAGCTCGATCGGATTGAAGTCGGGCGAGTAGGACGGCTGATAGACGAGGTGCGCTCGAACGGACTCGATGAGCGGCCGGACCCTGGCGTCCTTGTGCGCCGGGAGGTTGTCCATGACGACGATATCGCCCGGCAGGAGGTGCGGCAGCAGCACCTTCTCTACGTAGGTGACGAAGACATCGCCGGTGGTGCCGCCCTCGAGCGTCATCACGGCCGTGAGCCCGTCGACCGTCAGGGCCCCAATGATGGTGGTCACGGTCCCGCGGTTCCGGGGACAGCGTCTTCAGCCCGGGCTCCACGAGGTGCCCAGGCGTACTGGCGAGTCATCGAGATCGTGGAGCCGGTCTCGTCGATGAAGACCAGCCGCCGAATGTCGATGTCCTTGATCCACTCGCGGTACTTCCGCCGCCACTCTTGTATCCGCGAAGTGTCAGCCTCGGACGCGTGTGGCGTTTTTTTTACGCGTCCAGCCAAGACGCTTCAGCTCGCGGGCGATCGTCGAAGGGCTCACGACGGGCCCACCCGCCGCAGCGAGTGCCTCAGCGAGCTCGGCCTGGGTCGCGTCGACCTGCTCCTTGCAAAGCGCGGCGAAGAGCTCGCGCTGCTCGGCAGTCAACGTCGGTGGCCGTCCCGACTTCGGGCGAGGCTTGAGCGACCCGGTCGCCCGCTTCAGAGCGACCCACCGGACGACCGAAGCGACGCCCACGCCGAACCTGGCGGCCACCTCGTCCTGCGTGCCCTCACCCCGCTCCCAGGCGGCTACCACGCGCTCCCTCAAATCCTGCGACAGCGGACCACTCATCAGCACCTCCAGCCCGCAGTGGATCACGGACCAGATCGCCGATCAAGTCATGCGCCGACCGCAATGAGCATCTTCCGGCATGCTCTGGAGGGATGGAGGTTCTCAGCCCACTCCCATCCGGGGGTCACGAGGACCGTTCTGATTCCCTCGGATGGAGACCGAATGACGCTTCGACTGTTCAACGAGATGGGGACACAGACCCAGAGCGTGATTCTGAACTCGATCGGCGAGAGTCGGACGTTCCGCTCCAGCGTCTTCGATGAGATGTTCCCGTTCTGATGCTGTTTGACGACGCCCACAACCGGTTCATGGAAGAGACCCGAACCTCGATCGGTTCCGAGCGGAGCCTCTGGGAGGCGAACAAGGCCCGGGTTGCCCTGCGATTTGCTGAGCGCGCCGATTCATGGGAGTTCGAACTGGTGGTCCTGAGTCCGACGGAGGCGAACTCCCTGACGCTTCGAATGGAGGACATAAGGGGGCCGACATGGATCAGAGTCGTCGTCGATTCCGAGGCACGGTGCAAGTTCGAGCGCTTCGCGCCACTCGCGACCCTCCTCTGACTCCGCGCCAACTCCAGAATCGAAGTGGGCGCAGCTCAAGGCTGGGGGCAGATCGAGACGTGCGCAGGGTGTGGAGACTACGCGTGACTCTCGAACGGCGTAGCGAGACCGAAGGGCTCGCGGAGCGCGGACGGAGACCCCGCAGGCGCGAGCCGAGGAGGCTCCGGGAGCCCGCAGGCCGCCGTGCGGCCGGAGGCCCA
>ENA-OWNT01004073-OWNT01004073.1-seawater-metagenome-genome-assembly--contig:-NODE-4073-length-13157-cov-3.708257_pt1 | contig 13157 bp, 11 predicted proteins | sample MGYA00238136_ERZ651165 | MGnify/ENA primary metagenome ERZ651165 (study PRJEB26861, sample SAMN08777766) | seawater metagenome | isolation source: coastal seawater | place: USA: Florida | collected... | reverse complement strand
CAGGGTTATTGGCACCAAAGTTTTGCGCCATAAACGGGGTGAGTGCAGAAGTCAGTGACATCAACACCAAAATCAAGATCGACTCAATTCGCTGCGCAGCACCATAAGCGGCAACCGCTGCGGTGCCATGGTGAGACAAAATCATCATCAGAATCGCACCAGATAGCGGCGTCATCGCATTCGAGAGAGCAGCGGGCGTACCGATCTTGAGCGTTTGTTGCCAATCTTGTTTGATGCACTGCCATTGTGGTGCCGCAAGCAGCTTTTCGCGTTTGATCAATACATAGAAAGAACCGCACAACGCACCAAACCAACTGAATGCACTAGCAATCGCAGCGCCTTGAATGCCGAGCTCAGGAAAAGGACCGTAGCCAAAGATGAGTAATGGATCGAGTATGCCGTTAATCAATCCAGCGAGCATCATTATCTTCGCCGGAGTCTTGGTATCACCAGTCGCCCGAATAGCGCTATTGCCTGCCATTGGGATCACCAGCAGGGGAATTGTCAGATACCAGACTTGCATGTACTGCTTGATCAGTGGAATGGAATCTTCTTTTGCGCCAAGGAAGCTGAATAATGGCTCGATGGTAAACAAACCTAGCGTTGAAGCAATCGTAACTAGAGCAACTGCCAGTAATAAACCATGGCTAGTAAAACGTGCAGCTTGAGAAGACTCTCCTTGACCCAATAGGCGACCGATATTGGTCGACAGACCCATACCAATGCCCATAGTGATGCAGTTCACCGCAAAGGTTACTGGGAAGGTATAACTGATTGCCGCGAGCGCTTCGGTACCCAATAGCGAGATGAAAAAGGTATCGACCAAGTTAAACATCAAAATCGCGATCATGCCCATCGTCATCGGGATGGTCATTTTGCGTAATGTGTCGGGAATGGGCGCGGTCAGCAAACCATGTTTGTCTTGGGCCTGATTGTCCGGCTTGTTCTTTTCCAGCATTTTTGACGTCTATCTGGTGAGGGAAGTGCAAGGATACAAGAAAGCCGTTGCCTCGGCGAGTGAGCATTTCGCGCGCAAACCGTTGCTTAGCTGCCGGTTATTTTAACTAAGTCACAAAAAATTCACGTCTACCCCTTGGGATCCTTAGCTTTGCCCCTTATATAGTGATCACGTGCCCCTGCGCGGGCAATTATCAAATAAACATGGAAATTTTCAGGAGAGACGACCGATGAACATTCGTCCATTACATGACCGAGTTATCGTTGAACGTAAAGAAGTTGAATCAAAGTCAGCTGGTGGCATCGTTTTAACTGGTTCTGCTGCGGAAAAATCGACTCGCGGTGTTGTTCTAGCTGTGGGTAAAGGCCGCATCCTAGAGAACGGCACAGTGCTACCGCTGGACGTTAAAGTTGGTGATACTGTTATCTTCGCTGAAGGTTACGGTACTAAAACTGAAAAAATCGACGGTAAAGAAGTGCTAGTTATGTCTGAAAACGACATCATGGCGATCGTTGAGTAATAGCAATCATTGAGTAATTTTTTGCTCAGGTTCAATTTGAAATCATTAAACAGAATTTAGAAAAGGAAACTAAAGATGGCTGCTAAAGACGTTAAATTTGGTAATGACGCACGTATTAAAATGCTAGAAGGTGTAAACGTTCTGGCAGACGCAGTAAAAGTAACTCTAGGTCCTAAAGGCCGTAACGTAGTTCTAGACAAATCTTTCGGTGCACCAACTATCACTAAAGATGGTGTATCTGTAGCGCGCGAAATCGAACTAGAAGACAAGTTCCAAAACATGGGCGCGCAAATGGTTAAAGAAGTAGCGTCTCAGGCAAATGACGCTGCTGGTGACGGTACAACAACAGCGACTGTTCTTGCTCAAGCTATCGTAAACGAAGGCTTAAAAGCTGTTGCAGCTGGTATGAACCCAATGGACCTTAAGCGTGGTATCGATAAAGCGGTTCTGGCTGCAGTTGAAGAACTTAAAGCGCTATCTGTTGAGTGTAAAGATACTAAAGCTATCGCTCAGGTTGGTACTATCTCTGCGAACTCTGACGCAACAGTAGGTAACATCATTGCTGAAGCGATGGAAAAAGTAGGTCGCGACGGCGTGATCACTGTTGAAGAAGGTCAGGCTCTACAAGATGAGCTAGATGTTGTTGAAGGTATGCAGTTTGATCGCGGTTACCTATCGCCGTACTTCATCAACAACCAAGAAGCGGGTTCTGTGGATCTAGAAAACCCATTCATTCTTCTTATCGACAAGAAAGTTTCGAACATCCGCGAATTGCTTCCGACTCTAGAAGCAGTAGCGAAAGCATCTCGTCCTCTTCTGATCATTGCAGAAGACGTGGAAGGTGAAGCGCTAGCAACACTCGTTGTCAACAACATGCGTGGCATCGTGAAAGTGGCTGCGGTTAAAGCGCCTGGTTTTGGTGACCGTCGTAAAGCAATGCTACAAGACATCGCTATCCTAACTGGCGGTACAGTGATCTCTGAAGAAGTAGGTCTAGAGCTTGAAAAAGTGACGCTAGAAGACCTAGGTCAAGCGAAGCGCGTTGCAATCACGAAAGAGAACACAACTATCATCGATGGTATCGGTGAAGAAGCGATGATCCAGGGCCGTGTGACTCAGATCCGTCAGCAAATCGAAGAAGCAACGTCAGACTACGACAAAGAGAAACTACAAGAGCGTGTAGCGAAACTAGCAGGCGGTGTTGCAGTGATCAAAGTTGGCGCAGCAACTGAAGTTGAAATGAAAGAGAAGAAAGACCGCGTAGAAGATGCACTGCACGCAACTCGCGCAGCGGTTGAAGAAGGTGTTGTTGCTGGTGGTGGTGTGGCACTGATCCGCGCGGCGTCTAAGATTGTTGACCTTCAAGGTGACAACGAAGAACAAAACGTGGGTATTCGTGTTGCGCTACGTGCGATGGAATCACCTATCCGTCAAATCACGAAGAACGCTGGTGACGAAGACTCAGTGGTTGCGAACAACGTGAAAGCGGGTGAAGGTAGCTACGGTTACAACGCAGCAACAGGCGAGTACGGCGATATGCTAGAGATGGGTATCCTAGACCCAACTAAAGTAACTCGTTCTGCTCTTCAGTTCGCAGCATCGGTTGCTGGTCTAATGATCACAACAGAAGCGATGGTAACCGACCTTCCAGCAAAAGATGCGCCTACAATGCCTGATATGGGCGGCATGGGTGGTATGGGTGGCATGGGCGGTATGATGTAATCATTCCAAGCCACTTGGCAATATTGAAAGCGGAGACTTCGGTCTCCGTTTTTTTGTTGTGCTTCGCTAAATTTTTGATTTGTGGTATTTTTGCTTTCTTTCTAATAGCTCTTAGTATTATAAAAATATCATTAATACTGAATTACCGAGTGGTCGATTTATCCTTTTAAGTCTTTTTATTATTCGTCGGATTGTTGGTTAGTGTCGTTGGCTGCGATGCATTCTAGACCACTATTTATCAATGAATTAGTCAATTAAACAATGAGGTAAGAAGTGAAAATTGCAGTTGCAGGTACAGGTTATGTTGGGTTATCCAACGCTATGTTGTTGGCACAAAACCACGATGTTGTGGCGTTGGATGTGGTAGAGAAAAAAGTAGAGTTACTGAATCAAAAAATCTCACCCATTGTAGATACCGAAATAGAAGATTTTCTGGCCAACAAACCCATCAATTTTATTGCTACGACAGACAAGCAATTAGCTTATAAAAATGCACGTTTTGTCATTATCGCAACACCAACCGATTACGACCCAGAAACCAACTACTTTAATACCTCTTCGGTAGAGTCTGTAATTAAAGATGTCACGGACATCAACCCAGATGCGGTAATGGTGATTAAATCTACCGTGCCGGTTGGCTATACAGAGCGTATTAAACAAGAGTTAAACTGCGATAACATCATCTTCTCACCTGAGTTCTTGCGTGAAGGCAAAGCACTGTTCGATAACCTTAACCCGTCACGAATCATTGTGGGTGAGCAAAGTGAACGTGCTCGAGAGTTCGCGGGTTTGTTAGTGAAAGGCGCAGTAAAGCAAGATATCGACGTATTGCTAACCAATTCAACCGAAGCGGAAGCAGTGAAGCTGTTCTCTAACACTTACCTAGCGATGCGTGTGGCGTATTTCAATGAGTTAGATTCTTACGCAGAATCGCATGGCCTAGACGCGCGTCAGATCATTGAAGGTGTTGGTTTAGACCCGCGTATTGGTAATCACTACAACAATCCATCCTTTGGTTACGGTGGTTACTGTCTCCCTAAAGATACTAAGCAACTGTTGGCAAACTACCAAGATGTACCGAACAACATCATTGGTGCGATTGTTGACGCCAACCGAACGCGTAAAGACTTTGTCGCGGAGTCTATATTGAAGCGTGAACCAAAGGTAGTCGGCATCTATCGCCTCATAATGAAAGCAGGATCGGATAACTTCCGCGCGTCCTCGATTCAAGGCATTATGAAGCGCCTCAAGGCAAAAGGCATAACAGTGATTGTGTATGAGCCCGTGTTGGAAGACGCGCACTTCTTCCATTCGGAAGTGGTACGTGACTTAGAGACCTTCAAAGCGCAATCAGACGTGATTGTGTCAAACCGCATGGCGCAAGAGCTTTCAGATGTCGCTGATAAAGTCTATACCCGCGACCTGTTTGGTTCTGATTAAAACTGTCCTTTCGACGCTGACTTAAGCAGCCTGCCTAAGTCAGCTCTTTAGGTGCTGGTGGACGTATTCCCGCATATATGGCACCACTTCTGATTCAAACCATGGGTTTTTCTTTAACCACAACGTATTACGTGGTGACGGGTGGGGCAGCGGTAGGTAATGGGGTGCCCAGTGACGCCACTGTTTTACCGTCTCAGTCAGTGTTTTGGGGTTGTCTTTAAGGTAGTAACTCTGCGCATATTGGCCAACTAACAACGTCATACCAACATTAGGTAACTGTGACAGCACGTTGGCATGCCACTTTGGCGCACATTCTTTTCGTGGCGGCAGGTCACCACTTTTTCCTTTCCCCGGGTAGCACAAACCCATTGGCATAATCGCGATCTCATCCGGGTTATAAAATTGCTTTTTATCGAGTTGCAGCCACTCCCTTAACCGATCACCGCTCGGGTCATTCCAAGGTATCGACGTGTTGTGTACTTTGAGCCCCGGAGCCTGGCCAATGATCAAGAGTTTGGCTGATTCACTGGCTTGAATGACGGGGTTGGCCCCAAGCGGTAAGTGAGGTTCACAGAGCGTGCAGGTGCGGATCTGTTTGAGTGTTTCTTCTAGCATACGCTTATTTACCGCCATTAAGGCTGTGACTTTCTATCATCGCTTTAATACCCTTTCTCGATATCGACGCTATTAGCCAATTGGAACCCATCTCGCCAACGCTGATAGTTATCTTTAAATATATCAATGACCTGTTCAGGAAAGCTGAGTGCGGCAATGTGTGGCGTGACTGTGATAGCGGAGTTGTGCCAGAACGGATGATTCTTCTCAAGCGGTTCTACCTCAAATACGCCTAAGAACGCATGCTCCACCTGTTGGTGTTGAATCGCGTCCAACAAGGCTTGTTCGTCGATAGCGCTGCCACGACCAACGTTAAACAATAGCACGTTGTGACAATGCGCCAATGTCTGGTGATTTAAGAGCTTTTGGGTTGCTGGTGTGTCGGGCAAGGTATTGACCACGATGTCCGCTTCTTGAAGCGCTGCGGGTAACTCTTGGATACGGTAAATCGCGTCAAATTTAGCATTTTTGACAGGAATGCCTCGACTGTTCACACCAGAGACGCTTAAGCCGAGTGAATGGGCTGAATTGGCAAGGTAGCTTCCGATAGAACCCGTCCCTAAGATCAGCATCCGTTTATCGGCGAGAGATGAGTAAGGCTTGGGAGACCAAATTTGTTGCTCTTGATTGGCCTTATAATCCTGAAAGTGACGGTAGTGCTGTAGTGTGAAGCCCAGCACGTATTCGGCGATAAGCTGACCAAAAATGCCTTTGACGTTAGTCAGTTCAATAGAATTGCTTGTGAGATCGGGAATGAGCGCATCGACCCCGGCATAAACGGACTGTATCCACTCTAGTTTGGGGAATATTTCGAGCATTCCCACTGCCTTGGGCGGGGCCGCCAGTAAGATGGTCGCCTCGCTTTTATTGGTGGTGATTTCTAGATCAGTCAGTTGCGCTTGCTCGAGTAATTGCTGGTATTTTTGGTCATCCTCAGTCAAAAGGTAGATTTTGTGAGTGAAATTGTTCATCGCCTTTGCTTTTTTCCCTGCTGGTTATCAAGTAAACTCTCGCTGTTTATTTCTGCAACCGATGAGTCGCTATGCTACAGAACCCTCTTCAGCTTCGCCTTGAGAAGTTAGAACCCTGGAAACAGATTACCTTTATGGCATGCCTATGTGAACGTATGTATCCAAACTATGCCATGTTTTGTCAAAGTACTGAGTTTGCGCAAGAGCGCATTTACAGGGATATCCTAGATAGCGTTTGGGAGCTTCTAACAGTAAAAAACGCCAAGGTGAACTTTGAACGCCAGCTTGAAAAGTTAGAAGAGATCATTCCAAGCTCAGAAGATTTCGAGTTTTATGGTGTCTACCCAGCTATTGACGCGTGTATTGGCTTGTCGACGCTACTGCATGGTCTGCTAGACCGTGACGATCTGTTTGAGAGCATGCAAAAAGTGAGTCAACAATCGGTAGTAACGGTGGCTCAGCTTGAAGAAGCGCAGAGCGGCGATGAGATCACAAACGAGAATCAAAAAGATAACGAAGCGGTTTGTGCAGAGTGGGATGTCCAATGGGCGATTTTCCGTCCATTAAAAGATGCCGAAGAGCGCGATATTGACCTGATCAAAGATTTGCGCGAAGAGCTGAGAGAGGAAGGCGTCAGCAATATTGGCGTTAGCGTAAAATAATCACTGAATCACGCATTTAGAACCTCATAAAAGTAAGGCTAACCATCGGGTTAGCCTTACTTTTATTTACTTGGTTGACGAGTGGTTGGTTTCTTCATCGTCACGGTTTTCTATCACGCTGTGGGTTTGTTTCCATTTTTCCCAGCGTTCAAAGGCCAATTGCTGCATGTCTGTCGCACGGTCCGCTTCGTCGACAATTTCCTCCCCGACTAAATGTTCGAAGATGTCTTCTAGCGTCAGAATGCCTTGCACTGTGCCGTACTCGTCGACCACCATGGCCAGTTGTAGCCTATTGGCCATCATCTGTTCAAACGCTTGAGGCAATGCGATGGTGTTCAGCAATACATGAACTGGTCGCATCACCGAACCAAGCTGTTGGCTGCCGCGTCCGGCTTGATGGAGCTTGAATAGTTCAAGCCGATGTACAAAGCCAACAATGTTATCTTTCGATTGGCTATACACTAATGGCCGCGAAAAGGGCGTGTCTCGGTGGCTACGGAGAAACTCGGTAATGCTCATTTCGGCGCTTACGCGGAAAACGACCGGGCGTGGTGTCATCACTTGTGTGACTGGAACATCTTGAATACCCAGTAAGTTGTCTAGAATCTTAGACTCTCCTTCTGCAAACTCACCACTTTCTTTCGCCAGAATTGCCATTGCAGACAGTTCATCACGCATTTTAGGTGTTTCGTGACCACGAGACAGGCGTTTGGTAATTTGCTCTGAGAACCAAACAAATGGGGTGAGAGCCCACACCATCCAGCGTAAAACGATAGCGGCGGTTGGAGCGAGCTGACGCCAATAGGTGGCACCAATGGTTTTTGGCACAATTTCAGACAACACCAAAATACCTAAGGTCAGAACCGCTGAGAACACGCCCAGCCACTCGCTGCCAAACACAACGGCTGCTTGTGCACCCGCACTGGCGGCACCGATCGTGTGAGCAATGGTATTGAGCGTTAAAATAGACGCCAGCGGGCGGTCAATATCGTCCTTTAGAGCAGAGAGCTTATCCGCTGTCGGGTGCTCTTGTTGGCGAAGTTGCGCCAGATAGCTTGGGGTGATACTTAGCAGTACCGCTTCTAATACAGAACAAATAAACGATACGCCAATAGCAATACCGATGTAGATGGTTAGCAGAAACATACAGATCCTATAGAGGTTATATTCTCGCCAATGTGGGGCGTTCTGTGGGAGTCATTCAAATAATGTACACACTGAACAAAGACATTGGTATCACAACCGAACTTTGCATGTAACCCATCAGAATAAACCATTCGAGATTTGGTAAATCATACCTGAGCATTATTGGTGTGAGTGTTTTTTCATCGTACAAGGCCCGTCATATCAGGCTTCACAGGCGATTGTAGCGTTATTAATAAGGCCAATTTGGGCTAAAAACAAGAGGGAGTCGCAGGTGGTGTAGTAACAAATTGTGAGTTAATACTCAGAATATGGTTAAAAGTACGTCATGAAAGTCAAAGATCGCTTACAAACCTTTGCCAGATGGGGCATTTATGCTTTAGAGTGAGCTGGATTCGATAACATATGAGAAGGGAAACCTAATGAACAAGACCCAATTAATCGATTTTATCGCAGAGAAAGCTGACCTGTCTAAGGCTCAAGCTAAAGCGGCTCTTGAAGCGACTCTTGAAGGTGTAACTGAAGCACTTAAAGAGGGCGACCAAGTTCAACTAATTGGTTTTGGTACATTTAAAGTTAACCACCGTGCAGCGCGTACAGGCCGTAACCCTAAGACTGGTGATGAAATCCAAATCGCTGCTGCAAATGTTCCTGCATTCGTATCAGGTAAAGCGCTGAAAGACGCAGTAAAATAAATTAAATAAGCAAGTCCAGCGTTTTTCTCTGGAATAGTTTAATATACGCCAAGGTAGTCCATATCTTGGCGTATTTTTTTATGATGAAAAACTTATTGTTGCCTTCTCTGATGTTTTCTCTGTTAGTGGGCTGCTCGTCGGGTCCTTCTCGGTCTGATTTAGATCAGTATCGAGACTATACAGGCGGGCGCACGATGGGAGATACCACCAGTCTTTATTGGTACACCGAGCGATTGGTCTCACCGTATACTGCGGCGGACTACGTGAGTGCGGGTGACTATGGTTGGTTTAAAACGGACTACCGCTGGGCTGGTGGAGAGCTGAGAGAGCTTGTCCGTGAAGGCGAGCAGGTCAACGACAACGAAGAGTTGCTTCCTTACACCATCCATGTGCGATTCAACAAGCGTGGCGAAGCGATATATCAGCAATATCGTATTGATGGCAAAGTGTTGCCTTTGAGCGCCAGCAAGCTGGATTGGTTAAAACAAGAAGCGTTTAACATCCCGAAAATTACTAAAGAGCAAAATAATCAAGGCTCGCAGTTGATCCAAGGTTATTGGGATGGCAGTGAATTCGAAACATGCACAGATGAGTCTTTTGATGAGGTGGAGTTTAACCAAACTTTGCCTAGTTTTGTGGTCAATCGTTTGGCCGCTATCGATAGCTATGTGGCCTTTTTGGGCTCCGACCGCAACAACAAAGTGGTTATTGAAGCTCTGTTGATGCTGGCTGAAGATGATCATGACTGCATCGAAAGGCCAAGCTTAATTGGAAGCTAGATTCGATTCCTAAATAAAAGGCGCTCATTGAGCGCCTTTTGTCATTTTGTACGTTGCGAAGTGATTATTTGCTTTGCTCGCGCTCAATCGCACGGTAGCCAATGTCATTGCGGTGGAACATACCATCCCAACTAATTTGCTTAGCAAGCTCGTAAGCACGTTGTTGAGCTTCTAAGACCGTATTTCCTAGCGCAGTCGCACACAGTACGCGGCCACCGTTTGTCACGATGTCGCCATCTTTGTTGTCGGTACCAGCGTGGAAGACTTTCTCGCCTGCCACTTCTTGCTGTGGAAGACCAGAAATTACGTCGCCTTTATTGTACGCTGCTGGGTAGCCACCCGCTGCCAGTACGATACCGATAGACGCTTGAGGTGCCCATTTTGATTCGACTTGGTCCAGCTTCTCGTCGATAGCGGCAAGGCAAAGCTCAACTAGATCGGATTCCATACGCATCATGATTGGTTGCGTTTCTGGATCGCCGAAGCGACAGTTGTACTCAATCACTTTTGGTGTGCCGTCTTTATCAATCATCAGACCAGCGTATAAGAAGCCAGTATAAGGGTGGCCTTCTGACGCCATACCTTCAACGGTTGGGTAGATCACTTCCTGCATGATGCGGTCATGAATCTCAGGCGTAACTACAGGGGCAGGAGAGTAAGCGCCCATACCACCGGTATTAGGACCAGTATCTTTGTCGCCCACGCGTTTGTGGTCTTGGCTGGTCGCCATTGGCAGAACGTTCTTGCCATCAACCATCACGATGAAGCTGGCTTCTTCGCCGTCTAGGAACTCTTCGATAACCACTCGGCTACCCGCTTCACCAAAGGCATTACCCGCCAGCATATCCTTGATGGCGTCTTCTGCTTCTTCAAGCGTCATGGCAACGATCACGCCTTTACCTGCCGCCAGGCCGTCCGCTTTTACTACGATCGGTGCACCTTGCTCTCGAACGTAAGCCAATGCTGGCTCGATTTCAGTGAAGTTCGCGTAAGCGCCAGTTGGGATGTTATGACGCGCCAAGAAGTCTTTAGTGAAGGCTTTCGAGCCCTCTAGCTGCGCTGCGGCTTCGGTTGGACCGAAGATTGGCAAGCCCGCAGCGCGGAATGCATCAACGACACCGATAACCAATGGTGCTTCAGGGCCAACGATAGTCAGTTCAATCGCTTTTTCTTGAGCAAACGCAACTAGGCCTTTGATGTCTTCAACATCGATGTTGACGTTTTCTAGCTTTGGTTCTAGCGCTGTACCTGCGTTGCCTGGTGCAACGAAGACGGTTTCAACGTTTGGGTTTTGTGCCGCTTTCCAGCCAAGAGCATGTTCACGACCACCAGCACCGATTACTAATATATTCATTTCAATATCCTTTAATCTTGTTTAGAAAAAGGTGCCTCTCGGCACCTCTTAATGTATTAGTGGCGGAAGTGACGCATACCGGTAAAGATCATCGCCATTCCGTGTTCGTCTGCGGCTGCGATAACTTCGTCATCACGCATAGAACCACCTGGTTGAATCACACATTTGATGCCTGCTTCTGCTGCAGCGTCGATGCCGTCGCGGAACGGGAAGAACGCGTCCGAAGCCATCACGCTACCGGCAACTTCAAGGTTCTCATCTGCCGCTTTAATGCCGGCAATTTTCGCTGAATAAACGCGGCTCATTTGGCCTGCACCCACACCGATAGTCATGTCGCCTTTGGCGTAAACAATCGCGTTCGACTTCACATACTTGGCGACTTTCCAGCAGAATAGTGCGTCTTTTAGCTCTTCGTCGGTTGGCTGGCGCTTAGAAACCACTTTCAGGTCATCTAGGCTAACCATGCCTTGGTCGCGGTCTTGAACCAATAGACCGCCGTTGACGCGTTTAACGTCAAAGCCTGTTGTCTTGGTTGACCACTCACCACACTCAAGTAGGCGAACGTTTTTCTTCGCAGCAACTACTTCGATCGCTTCTGCTGATACTTTAGGGGCAATGATCACTTCCACAAACTGGCGCTCAACGATGGCCGTCGCGGTTTCCGCATCTAGCTCTTTGTTGAATGCGATGATACCGCCGAATGCTGACGTTGGATCCGTTTGGTAGGCGCGGTTGTAAGCTTCTAAGATATCTTTACCTAGCGCGACACCACATGGGTTGGCGTGCTTCACGATCACACATGCTGGCTCAGCAAACTCTTTCACACACTCAAGTGCCGCGTCTGTGTCTGCGATGTTGTTGTACGAAAGTGCTTTACCTTGGATTTGCTTCGCGGTTGAAACAGACGCTTCTTGTGGGTTTTCTTCCACGTAGAAAGCGGCGTTTTGGTGGCTATTCTCACCGTAGCGCATGTCCTGTTTCTTGAGGAACTGTTGGTTGAAAGTGCGAGGGAATTTCGATTCTTCGTCACCCTCTTTATTCTCGCCGTAGCTAGGAACCATAGTGCCGAAGTAGTTCGCGATCATGCCATCGTAAGCCGCTGTGTGCTCAAAGGCTGCAATAGCGAGGTCAAAGCGAGTTTCTAGAGTTAGGGATTTGTCGTTTGCATCCATCTCTGCCACTACGCGGTCGTAGTCGTGAGCGTTAACGACGATAGTCACGTCTTTGTGGTTTTTCGCAGCAGAGCGAACCATAGTCGGACCACCGATATCGATGTTTTCTACCGCGTCTGCCAGCGTGCAACCTTCTTTAGCGACGGTTTCTGCAAATGGGTATAGGTTAACCACGACCATATCGATAGGATTGATGCCGTGTTTTTCCATCACATCATCATCTTGACCGCGACGGCCAAGAACACCACCATGAACTTTAGGGTGAAGCGTTTTTACACGACCATCCATCATTTCCGGGAAACCCGTGTAGTCAGATACTTCCGTTACAGAAATGCCTTGCTCAGCCAATAGGCGAGCAGTACCACCAGTAGATAGGATATCGACACCGCGATCAGCCAGAGCTTTTGCAAACTCAACAATGCCTGTTTTGTCTGATACGCTGATTAGGGCGCGGCGAATAGGGCGAGCGTTACTCATGCTTCCATTTCCTCTAAGTCACAGAGTTAGATTAAGATAAAGATATTTGCCAAAAATGAACTTGTTCTTACAGTGAGTAGTAAGATATTGGCCAGTTTTGGTAAAGACCTTTCGACCGACTAATATTGATGAATTAGTCGCCTCTGAACTTGACGGGGTGCATTCTAACTAATTTATTACAAAAAAGCTCGCGCAATCGTTTGGCATCGCATAAATAATTGCAAAAAACTCTATTTTTACCTTTAAAAGTAACGAGATGGTTAATAAGGGGAGTTATGTTCCTGATTGGTGAATTAGCAAAACGCTGCGGTGTCTCGACCGATACCCTGCGCTTTTATGAAAAAAATCGGCTGATTAAGCCTGTGGGGCGCAGTGAGTCCGGTTATCGCTTATATGATGAAGAAAACCAGAAACAGGTGGGGTTTATTCTCAGGGCAAAGGATTTAGGACTTAGCCTGGAGGAAATCAAGGAGCTCTTAGAGATCAAACTGGAAGCAACAGAGCATAGCTGTGCGGAGGTGAAATCGATCACGACGGCGAAACTGGCGTTGATTGATAGCAAAATTGAGGAACTCACGCGTATCCGTAAGGCGCTGAAAAAAATAAATGATGCTTGTTGTGGCCATGTGGATGATGATGCCAGCCACTG
>ENA-OWNT01004072-OWNT01004072.1-seawater-metagenome-genome-assembly--contig:-NODE-4072-length-13161-cov-3.563054_pt1 | contig 13161 bp, 15 predicted proteins | sample MGYA00238136_ERZ651165 | MGnify/ENA primary metagenome ERZ651165 (study PRJEB26861, sample SAMN08777766) | seawater metagenome | isolation source: coastal seawater | place: USA: Florida | collected... | reverse complement strand
AGCCCGTGGCCGATGGCCTCGTGCAGCAGGATGCCGGGCCATCCGGGGCCCAGCGCAACCTCCATGACGCCGGCCGGGGCGGGCACCGCGTCGAGGTTAACCAGTGCGATCCGGAGCGCCTCGCGCGCCTTGGCTTGCCACGAGGCCGGGTCGATCAACCCGTCGAGCCCGAGGCGCCCGCCGCCGCCTGCCGTACCTGTTTCGCGCCGCCCGTCCTGTTCCACGATGACCGAGACATTGACCCGCGTCATCGGCCGCACGTCGCGGACGTGGACCCCGTCGGGGCGCAGGATCTCGACCTCCTGCAGCGCGGCCGCCAGCGAGGCGCTGACCTGCACGACGCGCGGATCCAGGTCACGCGCAAAGGCGTCGATCTCGCGCAGGGTTTCGATTTTGACCGAAAAGGGGGCCGAATCAATCGGGTCGGCATCGGCGTAAAGCCGCGTGTTGGTCGCCCGTGGGGGCAGCGCTAGCGTTCCTCCGCCGTCGCCAACCGCCAGGCGCGCGGTTTCTGAGGCGCGTTTCAGCGCCCCGATCGAGACATCGGTGGAATGCGCGTAACCGGCGACCTCGCCACGCACCGCGCGCAGCCCGAACCCCTCGGAGGCGTCATAGCTGGCGGTGGCCAGGCGCCCGTCATCGAACACCAGCGATTCGGATTTCCGCCGTTCCACAAAGATTTCGCCGTCATCGGCGCCAGCTGTGGCGGCCTGCAGTATACTCAGCGCCTCGTCGCCCGGAAGCGAGGATTCGAAGGGGCGAAACGGGTCTGAAGTCATGCAGGCGAACCTCTTGGATTTGATCTAGGTCAAAAAAGCGTCCGTTTGACGCAAGCATTTTGCTTTATCTGGTTCCCGGAATATGATTTCTAGCGACGGCAAAGACAACGGGGCCGGTGCGATTTCGCGAATCCGCGCTGGCACGAGGTAAAACGCGATCAACCGATCAGGACGAGATATGAAGAACGCTTTGACGCTTGCGGGCCTTTTTGCTGCCCTTTCCAGCCTTCCAGCCATGGCGCAGGATGCAGTAGATTCCATCGGCAAGCCGGTGCCCGGAGGGCTGGGGTTCCAGCCGGCGGCAACCGAACTGGCCCGTGACCTGCAATCGCTTGACCATTTGATACTGGTCATCATCACCGTGATCTGCGTCTTCGTGATCGCGCTGATCGGTTATGCGATCCTGCGCTTCAACCGCCGGGCCAACCCGAACCCGGCGACCTTTACCCACAATACCCCAATCGAGATCGCCTGGACGGTTGTGCCCATCCTGATCCTGGTGTTCATCGGCGCGTTCTCGCTGCCGGTGCTGTTCAAGCAACAGGAGATCCCCGAGGCGGATATCACCATCAAAGTGACCGGTTACCAGTGGTACTGGGGGTACGAGTACGTCGATCATGAATTCGGTTTCGAGAGCTTCTTGCTGGGGCGCGAAGATCTGGCGGAGTATGGCTACTCCGATGACGAATACCTGCTGGCCACCGACACCCAGGTTGTCGTGCCGTCGGGCAAGATCGTCGTGATGCAGGTTACCGGGGCGGACGTGATCCACTCGTGGACGATCCCGGCATTCGGGGTCAAGCAGGACGCCGTTCCGGGCCGTCTGGCCGAGTTGTGGTTCGAGGTGGACGAAGGCAAGGAAGGCATCTACTTCGGCCAGTGTTCGGAACTGTGCGGCAAGGACCACGCTTATATGCCCATCACGGTCAAAGTGGTGACCCAGGCCGAGTATGACGAATGGCTGAAGGGCGCGATCGACGAATACGCGGGCCTGCCGCAGAGCTTCCAGGTGGCATCGAAGTAAACACGGATGGTGGGTTGAAACCCCACCCTTCGAAGGCCGTGTAGGGTGCGGTTTCAACCCACCGACGCGACACGAGGAACGGAATGAGCGACGCAAGCATCAATGCCAGCAGCATCCGCGAGGACGAGGCCGGGTTCGGCGATTATTTCGCCCTGCTCAAGCCGCGCGTCATGTCGCTGGTCGTGTTTACCGCGCTGGTGGGGCTGCTGGCCGCGCCGGTGACGGTGCATCCCATGGTCGGCTTCTGCGCGATTCTGTTCATCGCCATCGGCGGCGGCGCCTCAGGGGCGCTGAACATGTGGTGGGATGCCGATATCGACCGGGTGATGAAACGGACCCGAGGCCGCCCGATTCCGTCGGGCAAGGTCGAGCCCGGTGAGGCGATGGCGCTGGGCCTGGCGCTGTCGGGCATGTCCTGCATCATGCTGGCGCTTGCCACGAATGTGTTTGCTGGCGCGTTTCTGGCCTTCACCATCTTCTTCTACGTCGTCGTCTATACGATGTGGCTGAAGCGGCTGACACCGCAGAACATCGTGATCGGCGGCGCGGCGGGAGCCTTTCCGCCGGTGATCGGGTGGATCGCCGCGACCGGGTCTATGGCGGTGGAACCCTGGCTGATGTTCGCGCTGACCTTCCTGTGGACGCCGCCGCATTTCTGGGCGCTGGCGCTGTTTATGCGCAGCGACTACGACGACGCAGGCGTGCCGATGCTGACCGTGACACACGGACGCCGCGCGACCCGCGTCCACATCCTGGTTTACACGTTGCTGCTGGCGCTTTTTGCTGTCGGCGCCTCCTTCTCGGGTATTGGCGGGCCGGTCTATCTGGCGGTGTCTCTGGTTCTGAATGCCTTGTTCATCCGGGGTGCTTTCCGCATCTGGCGGCGTGACGAGGCAACGTCCGAGGCGGACAATTTCGCGGTGGAACGCTCTTTCTTCAAACTCTCCCTGCTCTACCTGTTCCTGCACTTCGGCGCGGTTCTGGCAGAAGCGTTGCTGAAACCCTATGGACTAGGAGGCTGGGGATGAGTATTCGCGCAACACATGATCTGCACAAGCGCCGTTTTGGCCGTAACCTGGGCGTCGGCCTGGTCCTGGCTGCGTTCATAGCCATCGTCTTTGGCCTGACTATCGCCAAGGTGTCGAATGGCGGCATGACGTTCCAGCCGGGAACGGAGCAGAACTGATGGCGATGTCGGGTCCGCAAAAGACGGTTGTGCAACTGGTCAGCGTTGTCGTGGTCATGGGCGCGCTCGCCTGGGCATCGGTGCCGTTCTACGACTGGTTCTGCCGGGTGACGGGCTTTGGCGGGGCGACCAACGTGGCGACCGCCGGATCGGACGAGATCCTGGAGCAGACCATCAAGGTGCGCTTCGATGCGTCCAAGGACCGTGGCATGCCGTGGGAGTTCAAACCGGTTCAGCGTGAAATGACCATGCGCATCGGCGAAACCGGCCTGGCGTTCTACGAGGCCTACAACCCGACCGACCGCGTCGTTGCCGGGTCGGCCAGCTATAACGTAACCCCCTATTCCGCAGGTTACTTTTTTGACAAGATCGACTGTTTCTGCTTCGAAGAACAGGTGCTGCAGCCCGGCGAGCGGGTGCAAATGCCGGTGACGTTCTTCGTGGATCCCGAAATTGTCGAAGACCGCGACGGAAAATACGTGCATACGATCACTTTGTCGTACACGTTCCATGAAATCGATCTGCCCGAGGGTTACGCAGCTCTCGACACCGGGGACAACACCGGGGCAGGCTCAACCACGAACTAGGCCGCTAGGTGAGGGACACTTAAATGGCGCACGCTAAAAATCACGATTTTCACATTCTGCCTCCGTCGATCCTGCCGTTCCTGGCAGCCTTGGGTGGCTTCATCATGCTGTTTGGCGCCGTGCTTTGGATGCACGACATCACCGCTTGGATGTTTTGGGCAGGTCTTGTTCTGACAATCTATGTCTCCTTCGCCTGGTGGTCCGAGATGGTCTCCGAAGCCCGTCAGGGCGACCACGCACCGGTGGTCCGCATCGGGCTGCGCTATGGCTTCATCCTGTTTGTGATGTCCGAGGTGATGTTCTTCTTCGCCTGGTTCTGGTCGTTCTTCAAACACGCCATGTATCCGATGTGGGAATATGCCGGCACCGAATACGTGCAGCCCTATATTCACGCGGTCGACCCGTTCCACCTGCCGCTGATCAACACGTTGATCCTGCTGCTGTCGGGCTGCGCGGTGACCTGGGCCCACCATGGGCTGGTGCATGGCAACGACCGCAAGGCGCTGATCAACGGACTGGCCATCGGGATCGCGCTGGGCATTCTGTTTACCGCGTTTCAGGCCTATGAATACGGTGTCCTGCTGCTGCACGATGACTGGAAATTCGGCGAGGACATCTTCTTCTCGAACTTCTTCATGGCGACCGGCTTCCACGGCTTCCACGTTCTGATCGGGACGGTCTTTCTGATCGTCTGCCTGATCCGTGCGATCAAAGGCGATTTCACCCCTGAACAGCATGTCGGGTTCGAGGCCGCCGCATGGTACTGGCACTTTGTCGACGTGGTCTGGCTGTTCCTGTTCTTCGCCGTCTACATCTGGGGCACCGCAGGACTCGGTTAACGCCACCCGCCTGCCTCACACATGGCTTTGGGCGCGCGGGGAACCGCGCGCTTTTCCTTTGAAAGATGATGTTCCGTGGCCTCGCTGACCTGATGTTTCGCCCCTTCTTCGCAGATCTCGGACCGGTCCAAGACGTGAGTGCATGCTGATGCGCCGCCTTGTCTTCCTGCTGATCATCGGTATCGCCGGCTGCGCGATCCTCGTCAGCCTCGGCAACTGGCAGGTGCGTCGGCTGGCCTGGAAGCAGGACGTGCTGTCGGAAATCACCTCCCGGATCGGCGCTGCGCCGGTCGCCTTGCCCGCCGCGCCGACGCTGGCCGGGGACAAGTACCTGCCGGTTGTCGTTGCGGGCCGGTTCGACGCAGGCGAGATCCATGTCCTTGTCTCGGTCAAGCAGGTCGGGGCCGGGTACCGGATCATCGCCCCCTTCCTGACCAACGACGGGCGGCGCATTCTGGTCGATCGCGGTTTCGTCCCGACCCCGGAGAAGGACGCGGTCCGCGAGACTGGACCGATGCGGATAGAAGGCAACCTGCACTGGCCGGACGAGATCGACGGCTATACCCCGGACCCGGACCTGGCCGCGAACATCTGGTTTGCCCGCGCCGTGCCCGCCATGGCCACGGCGCTGCAGGCAGAACCGTTCCTGTTGATCGCGCGGTCGCAGACCGACCCGAATGTGACGCCGCTGCCTGTGGACACGGCTGGTATTCCGAACGATCACTTGCAATATGCGGTCACCTGGTACGGGCTGGCGTTGGTCTGGACCGCGATGACCCTTTACTTCCTGTGGCGCACCCGTTCCCGCGCCCGATCCAGGAGCGATGAGACATGAAATACATCTCGACCCGTGGGCAGGCGCCCGAACTGTCTTTTGAGGAGGCGATGCTAACCGGGTTGGCCCGGGATGGCGGGCTGTACCTGCCTTCCGACATCCCGCAGTTCAGCCACGAAGAGATCGCCGCGCTGTCCGGGCTCAGCTATGAGGAAACCGCGTTCCGGGTGATGCGACCCTATCTGGGCGACACGTTCGCCGACGACGAATTCCGCGCCATCATCGCCCGCGCCTATGACGGGTTCGGCCATGCGGCACGGGCGCCGCTGAAGCAACTGGCGACGAACCATTTTCTGCTGGAGCTGTTCCACGGGCCGACACTGGCGTTCAAGGATTTCGCCATGCAACTGATCGGCCAGATGTTCGAGGCCGCACTGAAGCGGCGGGGCGAGCGGGTGACCATCGTCGGCGCCACCAGCGGCGACACCGGCTCGGCCGCGATCGAGGCGTTCCGGGGGCTGGACGCGGTGGATGTGTTCATCCTGTTCCCGCACGGTCGCGTGTCCGAGGTGCAGCGCCGGCAGATGACCACGCCGGATGACGCCAACGTGCATGCGCTGGCTGTTGATGGCGATTTCGACGACTGCCAGGCGTTGGTCAAGGACATGTTCAACGACTTAGACTTCCGCGACGGCGTGCGGCTGGCGGGGGTGAACTCGATCAACTTCGCCCGCGTGCTGGCGCAGGTGGTCTATTACTTCTCCTCCGCCGTGTCGCTGGGCGCGCCGCACCGCGAGGTGAGCTTTACGGTGCCCACCGGCAATTTCGGCGACATCTTCGCGGGCTACCTGGCCAAGCGGATGGGGCTGCCCATCGACCGGCTGGTGGTGGCGACCAATCAGAACGACATCCTGCACCGCTGCCTGTCGGGCGAGGGGTATTTCAAGGGTGACACTGTGCCGTCGATCTCTCCGTCGATGGACATCCAGGTCAGTTCGAACTTCGAACGGGCGCTCTATTATGCCTACGATCAGGACGCGGGCGCGGTGGCGCAGCTGATGGACGAGCTGAAATCCGGCGGCTTCAACGTCAGCCAGGGGGCGCTGCAGGCTCTGGCGGAAAGCTTTGACTCGGGGCGTGCGTCCGAGGACGAAACACTGGCCACCATCAACTCGGCGCTGGCCAGCAGCGGCGAGTTGCTCTGCCCGCATTCCGCCGTCGGCGTGAAGGTGGCCGGGGAGACCCGGCAGGCGGAAGTGCCGATGATCACCCTGGCCACGGCCCACCCCGCGAAATTCCCCGCCGCCGTGGAACAGGCCAGCGGCGTGCATCCACCTCTTCCCCCGCGCATGTCGGATCTGTATGACAGGCCGGAACGGGTGACCCGGATCGCAAATGATCTGGTTGCCATCGAAGATCATATCAGGGGGCATATCGCCAATTGACCGTCCGCCAAGACCAACTGCCAAACGGCTTTCGCATCGTTTCCGAACACATGCCGGGGCTGCAATCCGCCGCCATCGGTATCTGGGTGACCGCCGGGGGGCGGCACGAGCGGATCGAACAGAACGGCATCGCCCATTTCCTTGAACACATGGCGTTCAAAGGCACCAAGCGGCGCAGCGCGCTGCAGATCGCCGAGGCGATCGAGGATGTCGGCGGCTATATCAACGCCTATACCTCGCGCGAGGTGACGGCCTATTACGCCCGCGTGCTGCAGGCCGACGTGCCGTTGGCCATGGATGTGATCGCCGACATCGTGCTGAACCCGGTCTTTGACCCGGCCGAGATCGAGGTCGAGCGCGGCGTGATCCTGCAGGAAATCGGGCAGGCTCATGATACACCGGATGACGTGATCTTTGATTGGTTGCAGGAAGACAGCTATCGCGATCAGCCGCTGGGCCGCACCATCCTTGGCCCGACTGAACGTGTCAGCAGTTTCTCGCGCGACGATCTGGCCGCTTTCGTGGGCGAACACTATGGGCCGGGCCAGATGATCCTGTCGGCGGCCGGTGCCGTCGATCACGATGCGCTGGTGCGGATGGCGCGGGACCTGTTCGGACATATGGCGCCGAGCCCGGTTCACGATCCACTGTCCGCCCGGTTCACCGGCGGCGAAACGCGGCGGTCGAAAAAGCTGGAGCAGGCGCATTTCGCGCTGGCGCTGGAAAGCCCCGGATACCGCGATGATGCGATCTACACCGCTCAGATCTATTCCAGCGCCCTGGGTGGCGGCATGTCGAGCCGCCTGTTCCAGGAGATCCGCGAGGTGCGCGGGCTGTGCTACACGATCTTTGCACAGACCGGCGCCTATGCCGATACCGGCACCACGACGATTTATGCCGGCACCTCTGCGGGCCAGATCGCCGAGCTGGCGGGCATCACCATCGACGAAATGAAGCGCGCCGCCGATGACATGACCGAGGCCGAGGTCGCCCGCGCGCGTGCGCAGATGAAAGCCGGGATGCTGATGGGGCTGGAAAGCCCGTCCAACCGGGCCGAACGGCTGGCCCGGCTGGTCCAGATCTGGGACACGGTGCCGTCGCTTGAGGAAACCGTGGCGCGTATCGACGCGGTTACCACCGGCGATGTCCGCGGTTTTGCCGAAGATATGGCCGTTCGCGCGCCCGCAGCGCTGGCGCTGTACGGTCCGATCGATGCCGCACCGACGCTGAGCGAGCTGCAGGAGAGGCGCGCCGCCTGATGCCGTTCTGATGTTGCTGTCCAAACGTAAGCTGAAGATCGAGAGCGCACGGTTGTCGCTGCGACCGCCGACGCATTCGGACTTTCGCGACTGGGCGGCATTGCGGCGGGAAAGCCAGGAGTTCCTCGTGCCGTGGGAGCCGAGCTGGGCCGAAGACCACCTGAGCCGCAAGGCCTTTACCAATCGGGTCTACTGGGCGCAGCGGTCGGTGTCGAACGACAGCGCGATGCCGTTGTTCATGTTCCGCCGCAGCGACGAGACACTGTTGGGCGCGATCACGCTGGACAACATTCGCCGGGGACCCGCGCAGGCCGGGACGCTGGGCTATTGGATCGGGCAGGCCCACGCCCGTCAGGGGTACATGCGCGAGGCCATCGAGGCGGTCGTTCACTATGCCTTTGCGCGGCTTGACCTGAGCCGGATCGAGGCCGCCTGCCTGCCGGAAAACGTTGCCTCGCGCGGGCTTCTGGAGAGCTGCGGGTTCAAATACGAAGGCGTCGCGCAATCTTATCTGCAGATCAACGGCCGCTGGCGCACGCATGTGCTTTATGCCTCATTGCGCAGCGATCGGCGTGGAAAGACCGACGCAGGCTAGCCGCCGGTCCGCGCCTTGGCTGGAAATGCCCTTGGCCCGTGCTATTCTCCCGCGTCAGGAGGTGCCTGCGATGCTGATACGGCTTTGTCTGATCCTGATGATCCTGTCTACCGGCATGGCGGCCGCGCAAGAGCGACGCCCGAGCCATTGCATCGCCATCGCGGATGCGGTGCCGGGGATACGGTATCTGCACCAGGCCGCCTGGACCGATCCGCTGCCGGATCATACGGTGCGGATCAGCTATATCGCGCATGCCTCGTTCCTGATCCAGACCCAGGGCGGCTTAAATGCTGTCACGGACTTCACCGGCTTCATCGGCAACACCAGTCTGATCCCCGACGTGGTGACGATGAACCACGCCCACGAAACGCATTGGACGGCGTTCCCTGACCCTGCGATTCCCCATGCGCTGAACGGCTGGGGCGACTTCGGGCAGGGTATCGAGCACCATCTGGATCTGGGGGAGATGCTTGTACGGAATGTTTCGACCGACATCCGGTCGCAGTTCGCCGGGATCGAGCCCAAGGGCAATTCGATCTTCGTGTTCGAAGTGGCAGGGTTGTGCATCGGCCACCTGGGGCATCTGCACCATGTTCCCGACGATGCCCAGTTCGCGGCGCTGGGGCGTCTGGACGTGGTGATGGCCGCCGTTGATGGCGGTACCACGATGACCCTGCCGGAAATGATGCAGGTTCTGCGACGGCTCAAGTCGTCGGTCATCATCCCGATGCATTGGTTCAGTGGCTATTCGCTGGCGGCGTTCCTGTCCGGGGTGCAGGGCGAATTCGCCATCGAACGCGCCGGCGGGTCCGAGATCGAAGTGTCGCTGCGCAGCCTGCCGTCGCGTCCGACGGTAATGGTGCTGCAACCCCGCTATCTGGCCGATCCGGAGTAAGTGGGTTGCGGCAGCGGCTTTGCTTGGGCATTGATGCGGCATGACGCTGAACCCCGCTGACCACGATTTTGCCACCCGGCTGCGTGAGACCGTCGCACCGGAGGTGCTGCGCGCACCCGACCCCCGGCACCTGGAAGAGCCGCGCGGTCGCTATGCCGGCCATGGCGGCCTGCTGGCGCTGCCCCGCGATGTGACGGAGGTTTCGGCCCTGGTGCGCGCGGCGAACGCGGCGCGGGTTCCGGTGGTGCCGTATGGGGGTGGAACCGGGCTGGTCGGCGGGCAAATCGCGCCGGATGGCCCGGCGCCGCTGATCCTGTCACTGGAACGGATGTCGGCGATTCGCGCGGTTTACCCGACCGAAAATGTCCTGATCGCCGAGGCAGGTGCGGTGTTGGCCGATGTGCAGGGCGCGGCACGCGCGCAGGACCGGTTGTTTCCGCTGTCGCTGGCCGCCGAAGGGACGGCGCGTATCGGTGGCAACCTGTCGACCAACGCTGGCGGGACAGGGGTGCTGCGCTATGGCAATGCGCGCGATCTGTGCCTCGGGCTGGAGGCGGTGCTGCCCGATGGGAGGATCTGGAACGGGCTGTCGCGGTTGCGCAAGGACAACACCGGCTATGACCTGAAGAACCTGCTGATCGGGGCCGAGGGCACGCTGGGGGTGATCACGGCGGCCGCGCTCAAGCTCTACCCGATCCCCGCAGTCTCGGGCGCGGCGCTGTTCGTGGTGCCCTCACCATCTGCGGCGTTGGAGCTTTTTTCGTTGTCTCGCAATGGCTTGGGTGACGGGATCAGCGCGTTTGAGTTGATTGGGGGACAGGGGCTGCGGTTCCTGGCGGAGACATTACCGGATGTGCGCCAGCCGTTTGACGAGGTGCCGGAATGGTCGGTTCTGATCGAGGTCGGCCTGTCCGGTGGGCTGGATCCGCAGGCGGCGCTGATAACGCTGTTCGAGGAGGCCGCCGCGCGTGATCTTTGTACCGACGGGCTGATCGCCCAGTCAGAGGCGCAGCGCGGCGATTTCTGGTCGGTGCGCGAACATATCCCGGAGGCCAACCGCCGCATCGGCGCGGTCAGCAGCCACGACATCTCGGTTCCGATCAGCTTGATCCCGGAATTTCTGAGCCGTGGCAAAGACTTGGTCGCCAGCCTGGGCGACTATCGGCTGAACGCCTTTGGCCACATGGGCGACGGCAACCTGCATTTCAACGTGTTCCCGCCAAAGGGGAAATCAAAGCAGGACTACGCCGGAACACCGGCGGCGGAGGTGAAACGCGCGGTGCATGATCTGGTGCATGACATGGGTGGATCGGTGAGTGCGGAACACGGGATCGGGCGGGCCAAGGTCGAGGATCTCGAACGCTACAAAGACCCGGTGGCGCTGGAGGTCATGCGCGCGATCAAGACGGCGCTGGACCCGGCCGGTATCATGAACCCGGGCGCGGTGCTGCGCCGCTGACACGGCAGGTTTGACCGTTTTGTACAGCTTTTCAAACCGGGTTTGACCGTTTTGTACATGTGAATTCGCGGACAGACGGGGCGCCTGGGCGCGTCGGTCGCGCCGGAATTTTTGTAAAATTCCGGGCAAAATTCTTTGAAAGAATTTTGGTCCGGCGGCGCGGTCAGAGACCTTCGAAGGCGCAGAGCGCGTGCACGTCCATCCCCATGTCTTCGAGCACCTTTCGCCCGCCGAGGTCGGGCAGGTCGATGACAAAGGCGCAGGAGACGATTTCGCCGCCGAGCCGTTCGATCAGCTTGATGCCGGCCGCGCAGGTGCCGCCGGTGGCCAGCAGGTCGTCGACCACCAGGATTTTTTCGCCCGCCTCGATGGCGTCGTCGTGGATCTCGACGATCGCCTCGCCGTATTCCAGCGTGTAGTCCTGGCTGATCGTGGTGCCGGGCAGCTTGCCCTTCTTGCGGATCGGCACAAAGCCGACGCTCAGCTGGTGGGCGATCGCACCGCCCAGGATGAAGCCGCGCGCCTCAAGCCCGACCACCTTGTCGATACGCATCCCGGCGTAGGGGTGCAGCATCTGGTCGATGGCCATGCGGAACCCGCGCGGATCGGAAAACAGGGTGGTGACATCGCGGAACATGATGCCGTCGTGCGGGAAATCGACAATGGTGCGGATGTAGTCCTTGACGTCGGTTTTCTTTGGCATCGTGGTCCCCGGTCTGCTGTTCCGATGGGCAGGGGTTTGGCCGATGCGCGCCCGGCTGGCAAGGCAAACTCGCCGGAACCCGGTGTTCGGGTTCCGGCGCGTGTCATTTCTGCGTGGTGCGGTACAGCCGGTAGAGCGCCGACGGCAACCAGGGCAGATGCGGTTTGTTCCAGTCGCGGCGATCGCGCAACAGGAAGGATTGTGCTGCCTGAAGATTCATACGCCTTCCTTTTCTATTTGTTTTGCTCGTATTATCGTATATCGACAAGTCCTATGCATTGTATATACATTGTATAGTGATGACTTCAAGGATACCGGGGCAAAAATTGTGACAAAAAAAGATGGCAAGGCCGCGGGCAAGAAGAACAGTCAGCTTGTGCTGAGGTTGGACAAGAGCGAACGGGATGCCTTTGTCGATCTGTGCAAGGAGATGGACACCAGCGCGGCGCGCGAGATCCGGCGCTTTATCCGCGAGTTCATGAAGGAAAACGCGGACCGTTAAGCGGGCGCGCTTGCGACGGGATGAGGTCTCAGACCGGCCTGCGCAGCACAGCCGTGGCCAACCCCATACCTATCAGTGCGGCCCCGCCGCCCCTGGTCAGCCCGGCGACCACCCTCGGCCGTCCGATCCATTGCCGCAGCCGGTCGGCCAGCAGCGCATAGGCCAGCGCGTTGACGGCGGCCAGTCCGACAAACGTGGCGACCAGGATCACGAATTGTGGTGTCAGCGGCGCCTCGGGCCGCAGGAACTGGGGCACGAAGGCGATGAAGAAGGCGATGGATTTGGGGTTCAGCGCGGTGACCATGGCGGCATGGGCAAAGACGCCGTGGGCGGTGACGTCATCCGCCGGGGTCAGATGCCGAAGCCCCGAGCGTGGGGCACTGCGCCAGAGTTTGACGCCGAGCCAGACCAGATAGGCCGCGCCGATCCACTTCAGCAGCGAAAACAGCGTGGCGGAGGTGGCCACCAGCGCCCCCAGCCCGGCCAGTGAGGCGGTCATCGCGATCAGGTCGCCAAGGGCCACCCCGGCCGCACTGGCCACAGCGACGCTGCGGCCCTTGCCAAGCGCATAGCTGAGCACCAGCAGGACGGTGGGCCCCGGGATCAGCAAAAGGGCGGTCGAGGCGGCGACGAAGGCGAGCCAGAGATCGAGGGGCATGGGATACTCCGCAATGGTTGGCGGGCACCTTGGAGGTTGCAGGCTGGCGCCGCAAGGCCAAGCGTCAGGGTTTCACGATCATCAGCCAGAAGATTGCAATCAGCGCGGCAAACGCGGGCCAGCCCAGCGCGAACCAGATGCGGTAGGCGCGCCGGGCCTCTGCCGGCAGTGGCCGGTTGGCGGTTGCGGCGATCCGCGCGAGATCGCGGATGCGGATCTGCAGGCGGACCACCGGTGCCCAGCAGGCAAAGGCCAGCAGGTACAGCACGTAGGCCGCCACAAGCCAGCCTGACCACGGGTCGTGGCCGGCCTGCCAGATCAGCCAGATCCCGGTGGCGGGCTGGGCAAGCCCGGCGGGGGTGGTAAAGATCCAGTCGGCCAGCACCACGCCGGAGGACACCCGCGCGATCACCCTGGGGTCATTACCGCGCATCGCCCAGACCATCTGGAAGGCG
>ENA-OWNT01004071-OWNT01004071.1-seawater-metagenome-genome-assembly--contig:-NODE-4071-length-13161-cov-3.591715_pt1 | contig 13161 bp, 10 predicted proteins | sample MGYA00238136_ERZ651165 | MGnify/ENA primary metagenome ERZ651165 (study PRJEB26861, sample SAMN08777766) | seawater metagenome | isolation source: coastal seawater | place: USA: Florida | collected... | reverse complement strand
CACCCTCTGAACTTCCTCCGCACTACCACCCACCCACCCACTCACTCACCCTCACTCACTCACTCACTCACCCTCACCCACCCACTCACCCACTCACTCACTCACTCAGTGAGTCAGTGGGTGACCGCGGCCACGGCACTGCACGTCCTCACTCATTCACTCTCTTTCCCACACAGCCCCACATTCCACCGCTCACTCAACAACTTACTCAATCACTCACTCCGTCCCGCCTTCATGCACTCATTTACGACGTCACTCACACTCACCGACTGATCGTCAACGCGTGGACGCCGGCGAGTGACCATAGCGGCCACCCCACCGCACTCAGACCCTCGGCGGCGGCGGTCTGGCCGCTGGCCTTACGCCCACCCAGGCCGCGCACTACGGCGTGCACTACCACGCTACCCCAAAATACACATTATGTCATAACGGGATATATCATCACAGTCTCAAGAGAGTGTGTGTTAAGGGTGGAATAGGGAATCATGTGGATGGATGATAGGTGTCTATAAGTAGGATAATGTGGTATTGTCTGGGGTGGGTCAGTCGTCACTGTCAAGGCACTGAGTGACTGAGAGAGGGAGAGAAGCTGAGGGTCTGTCTGAGGAAGGTATGCTCAGTGAGTGAGTGAGTGAGTGAGTGAGTGAGTGAGTGAGTGAGTGAGGAGGGAAGGGAAGGGAAGGAAGGAAGGTGAGCGAGCAACAGGGAAAGGGAAAGGGAAAGGGGGATCTTCAAAACACGCTACATTGCAAAAGCAGCGGAAGTGTGTGTGTCAGGGTGAGTGAGTGAGTGTGAGTGAGTGAGAGTGAGTGAGTGAGTGTGAGTGAGTGTGAGTGAGTGAGTGAGTCAGTTGGTCAATTTGTTGGCGCCGCCATCAAGGACGAGCGTGAGAGAGCGTGAGAGAGAGCGTGAGAGAGAGAGAGCAAGTTGGCGCGTGGCGCGTCCGTGCGTGGCTCGACAGAGTGACTGTGAGTGAGTGAGTGAGTGAGTGAGTGAGTGAGTGACTGTGAGTGACTGTGCATGACCGCGGAAGTGAGTGAGTGAGTGAGTGAGTGAGTGAGTGAGTGAGTGAGTGAGTGAGTTCGTTGTTGGTTGGTTGATGTTGCTGCGTTGCTCGACTCGACTTGACTTGACCTGACTTGGGTTGGTTGGTTGGTTGGTTGGTTGGTTGGTTGGTTGGTTGGTGAGGGAGGGAGGGACGGCCGCAGAGCCGCAGAAAGCGGGCTGCGTATGGAAAGAACGAAGCGACGACGACGATCGTCGACTGCGGCGGCGGTGGCGGCTGACACGGAGACGCAGACGTTCGACAACGCAAACATGCATCTTGTCTACCTCTCTGTGGTCGTGGCGTCTGCAATCGACAGAGGGCTCGGTGAGGCTGTTGTGGTTGGTGGTTTTTTGGGGGAGTTGCGGCCTGCCGGAGAGGCGGGACGTCATGCCGTGGGCCAGGAGAGCGAGGCGGAGTCAATTCAAGTCAAGTCGTTGTGTGTCAGTGCCGTTCGTTGGCGGAAAGCCTGGTTGTTGCTATTGTGCCGTCAACGACGTTTGTTTGCTGGTGTGCGAACAGTGGCTCGCGGCTATCAAAGGTGCGCGCTACGTTGCCGAGGGAGCACAATGTGGATGTTGGTGTTTGCCGTTCAATGTCGACACTCAGCAAAACCGTGTGTTGTGGCAGATTGTTGCGGGAGGTGACGCTTGCGAGATGATCAGCACGCTTCCCGACAACGTCGGGGAATGCATTCCAAAGTGATACCACCAGGGAAGCCCATTGTTGCATCGTCATATCTCCTGAGCATCCTGCCAACTCGCCAGCTTTCCAGTGAGAGCGTGTTTTGGAGTGCGTGTTTTTTGCAGGTGTCTTCGTTATTTTTGGACATTGGAAGACGTGGTTTTGCTACTGGTGTTGTTGTGATTCACTTCCGCAAGTGGAGCGATAACCATGGCGGAAGGCGACTCGTACATGGGCAAGGGCCTTGTCAAGGAGGTCCAAAGCGGCGACTGCGTGACGATCCTCGTCAGCGGACAAAAAGGCAAGGAAGTTACTTTGACTTTGGCATCGCTTGATGCGCCGCGTTTGTCTCGCCGTTCTGGCGACGCCCCCTTCGCACAACAGTCCCGCGAATTCCTTCGCAACAAGTGCGCGGGGAAGATGGTGACCTTCAAAGTGGAGTATGAAGTGCCGACCATTGGTCGCACCTTCGGTACCATTTTCGTCGACGGGTCCGATGTGAGCTTCGACGTTGTGGAAGCTGGGTTTGCCCGAGTGAAGGACGCGCGCGGTGGTGACTGCAGCGGTTCCTACGACGACCTCGTTGCCTTGCAGGAGAACGCCAAGGCGGCAGGAGCTGGCTTGTGGACAAACGACAAAAAAAAGATTGCCGCCGCCAGTGTTAAAGTTCGCCACGCTGGCGACAGCGACGTCAGCGACGAAGAGCTCGCGTCCATCTTTCGCGACATCGAAGACAGCCCCGTCCAGGCGATCGTGGAGTACATCCGCGACGGTAGCAACATGCGTGTCTTGCTGCCCGACTACAATGTAGTCGTTCCGTTCGTGCTGGCGGGAGTGATCTGCCCCAGCAACAGGGGCAAGGGTATCCGACGCGCTGACGGTTCGTACGACGACTCCGCCGCCAAGCCGGAGCCTTTTGCGGCAATGGCCAAGCAATTTGTGGAGGCCCGTCTTTTGTCCCGCCGTGTCAACATTCGATGCCTCGGCGGCCCCCCGCTCGCCAACCTCTTTTACGGCAAGGTGGAGCACCCCAAGGGTGACATCAGCGCAGAAGTTCTGCGGGTGAGTGCGGAGTCTGTGCGCCACACTGTTTCACTTGTTGTTCTTGCGGTGGTTCGAAGTAATGATGATCAAATCAACACTTTCGAATCTCCATGTAGAGTCTTAATATCTCAGTAGGGTAAAATCTCGAACTTCGCTGCTACCGCTGTTGGTAGCGTGGGTTCCAGATCCCCGCTTGCAAGTTTTCAGCACTCAATTGTGCGGCTGTTTTGTTGTTTAGGCTGGCCTCGGACGAGTCAACGACTTGACGCTGAAGTACACCCCGAACCGCGCTGCTCTGCGTGCGGCCGAAACTCAGGCCAAGGAGGCCCGCAAGCGTGTCTGGAAAAACTTCACACCACTTCCTGAGCCCGACCGCGCGGTTTTCCAGGGAACTGTTGTCGAAGTTAACAGTGGTGACACTGTCACAGTGGAAGATGCGTCGACCGGCGAGGAGCACCGCGTGTCCCTCTCGTCAATCCGGGTGCCCTTCGGCGGCACTCGGGACGGCTCCCGCAAAGCGGAGCCTTTCGCAGCGGAAGCACGAGAAGCTCTCCGCCAGCTTCTGATTGGCAAGAAAGTGACCGTGTCCGTCGAGTACGCACGCCGCGGCCGCGACAAGGATGGCAACGAGCGCACAACTGGACCCCAACGTCGTTCCGCCACCGTTACGGCTGGCAAAACAAACGCAGCGTTGGAGTTGGTCAAGCGTGGCTTGGCCAGCGTTATCCGTCATCGCCAAGACGAGCCTCGCAGCGACGCCTACGATGCTCTGTCGCAAGCCGAGCACCAAGCTGCCAAGTCCAAGGTTGGCATTCACGGCAACAAATCGAAGGCCTCCACTCCGCCAAATGATGTCACCCGTGATTCCCAGAAAGCCAAGCACTTTTTGTCATTCCTCACCCGCCCAGGCGAGAACATTCACCAGGGTGTCGTTGAGTTCTGCTTCAACTCTTCGCGCTTCAAGGTGCACATCCCCAAACAGAACGTGATTGTCGCCGTCAACTTAATTGGTGTGTCGACTCCTCGTGGGCCGCGCGCCGCCAGAAACGGCCAAAATGCCGAACCCGGAGAGCCATATGCTGAGGAAGTGCTGAAGTTCGTCAAGCGCGCCGTCTTGAACCGGAATATTACGCTCGAGATCGAGGATGCTGATGAGCGCGGAGCTGCATTGGCTTCCGTGTTCGCCACCATTGACGGCAACAGAACGAATTTGAACTTGGAGTTGTTGAAGCGTGGCTACGGTCGCGTCGTGCGATGGTCCGCTGACAAGTCAAAGTTGCGTGACCAGCTGTATGACACGAGTGACATCGCGCGTGACGCCCGTATTGGAGTGTGGGAAAACTACGTGCCAAAGAGCCGGAACGACGAGGGCGAGGGCGAGACCAACACCGTCGTTGGTATTCAACACGTGCATGTGTCGCACATCGACGACGCAAGCTCCTTCTACATTACTTTGGATAGCGAAGAGACGTCAGCGGCTCTGGCAGAGCTTCAAACCGCGGGACCCACACTCGCGGCCCCAGAGGGCGGTGTGGAACGTAAGGGTACTTATGCCATCAACTTCAACGGAGAATGGTGCCGTGTTCGCGTAGACCACGTGGAGTTTGAAGAGGTTGCTGCTGGCGAGGGTGAGGAGCCCACCAAGAAACCGGTTGCTGTTGACATTTCGTACCTTGACTTCGGTAACAAGGAATCGAATGTGCCAGCTGAGGAGTTGCTTGCTCTCCCCGCAGAGTTGGCAAAACTCCCTGCGTCTGCAACGAAAGCTCACTTGGCATTCGTCAAGGCTCCTGGATTGCAACGACCGGCGGGAGATGCTGCCGGCGCATTGCTTCACGAACTGACGTGGGGCAAGGACCTCGTCGCCGAGCTGCTGCCTGCCACAGATAATGGTGTGCCTGCCATCCTCTACAACGCGGCGGACGCAGCCGCACTGACTGGCGGAGATGATGCTGAAGCCGACGCCGAAGCTGCTGCCGACGACGATGCTGATGCTGAAGCTGATGCCGCAGAAAGTGAGGGAGCGGGAGGATCGAAGAAATCCGTTGTGAGTATCAACGAAGAAATCGTGAAGGCTGGTCTTGCGCGTCTGCGCCGGCCACGCCGCAGTCGCTTTGGCGGTCGCAGTCCACAAGCATCCGCTGCTAAGGGTCCTCATGCAAGCTTGCAGAAGACTCTCGGCGGTTTGGAGAAAGCCGCACACAACGCACACGTTGGTATGTGGCGTTACGGCGATCCAGGAGATTCAGACGAAAACTAAATCGCGCGAGAAGTTGCGTGCTGAGACGTGCACTGTAAGTGCGCGCGTACTTGTTCTTAGAATGTGGCATGCACCGGCGGCATGACTTTTGCTTCCGACACTAGATAATTTTCCTTTTAAAAATAACGTTGACACTAGCGGAATGTGTTGGTCACTTGTTCTCGTTCTCGTTCGTCTTGCACAGCCTCCTGCTGACACACACATCGTCGTCGAACCTCACGCTCACTTCTGCGTGCGTGCATGCATGCACGGCACCAACCAAGTTTCCACCGAGTCTTCGCCTCTCCGTCTGGTCCGTCGGTCGCTGCATTGTGTTTGGCGGGGATGCCAAGGTGTTGAACCGACTCAATTGCTTGGTCATGGATTGATCTGTCACCGAACGTTTCATTGACAACAGTCCATGAGCATTGTGCATGATTGATTGAAGCGAGGGCATTATAAATGGTATCCGTGACAACATCGCATGGACTATCATACAGCAGTGACTGTGAGTGAGTGAGTGACTGTGAGTGAGTGACTCAGCGACTGCGAATGGATGACTGTGAGTGAGTGACTGTGAGCGAGTGACTGTAAGTGAGTGAGTGAGTGAGTGAGTGACTGTGAGTGTTGGTGGCCGCTTTCGTCGAACTCTGTCTGTCTGTCGTCGTCGTCGTCGTCGTCGTCGTCGCGGTGTTCGCTGCGTCGTTGTTGTCGTTGCGTTGTTGTTGTTGTTGTGTCATCAACAAACGCAAAACAGTGCACAACTTTTCGCCACGAAGATGATGATGAGGAGAATACACTGCACGGGGAACCAAAGCTGGAATGTGTGACTATGACGGGGTATGTGTGTGTGTGTGTGCCCGGCCAACATGGGTGGTGAGGCATTGACACGCTCAAGCGCATTACGCACAGGGCGGTCCGTGCTGCGTCGTTGTCAAGTGTGTCTGGTGAGTGTGTTTGCACACAGGGTGCTGATCGTTTGATTTTTGCTTATCATTTTGGAATATTTTATTTTTTAGAGTTGAGGTAGTGGGGGTCAACGAGTTAACAGCAGTACTTGCCACTCTGCGTCTCACCATGCCGCAGCAACAGTCGGTAGTGGTCAATGACGACGTGCACAGCATTGAGGCGGAGTTCAAAACAATGAAGCTCTTGCGTTCCAAAAATCCCAAGGTGGCGGAGGAGCTGACAACTCTGGTCACGGCCTTGAAAAGACGCAAACTCATTGGATCGTATCAGGTTGCACTTCAGTCCGTGAAGTTGTTCCGGAACATATTGTCCACAGTCTTTTTTGAAACGATTGACCACTACGTCAACTTGATTCGAAACGTTGCACGCATTATTACCGCAGCCCAGCCCCTTGAAGTTGTCAGTGGCTGCATGGCGCGGAGGGTTCTCGCAATCATGAGGGAGTATGCGAAGACGGTTGTGACAGCCGCAGCAGCTCCTTCTCAGGCGTCGGAGGACCTGAGTGAGGCCGCCCATTTTTATGCAAATGCGGTTGCAGCCAAGCAAGCCCAGAAGTCTGCTGAAAGTAGCGATGATGACTCCACCGACATTCCAGATATTTCGCTAGTGCCCCTGAATCAGATTTTGAACCCAGAGCCACGGACCGTCCTGTCTGCAGTTCTCTACCGGCCTATTCGCTCCAGCATCCTGGATGATATCAACACAGAACTCATCGACTCTCTGCAAGAGGATCGTCGCGCTCCCCGAGCAGCGGGCTTTGCAGAAGATCACATCCACAATAAGCAGGTCATCTTCACATACGGCTTTTCACACACGGTGCTTCATTTCTTGAAAGTTGCGGCATGGGGACAAAATTATCAGAAAAAGTTGAAGGATGCCGTTGCCAAGAAAAAACGTGACTTTGAAGTTGTGGTGTCGGGCCTTGCACCGGTGCTCGGAGGACAGAAAATGGCCCAGCACCTCGCAGCAATTGGGATCCAAACAACTGTGGTGCCAGACGCTTCCATGTTTACAATCATGGCTCGTGTGCACAAAGTCATCACTGGGACACATGCCATCATGGCAAACGGCGCTCTACTTGCATCCGCAGGAACACGGTTGGTAGCACTGGCGGCTAAGCACTTCAGCGTACCCTGCATCTGTGTCACGGGACTTTACAAAGTGGCACCCACGTATCCGTAAGTGCGATGTTTAGTGTACAGTCTGATTGTTTGCGTGCAGGGTGTGAACTCTCTGCCCTGTTACAACGCGTAGGTGCGAACAGGAACGATTTATTGAACAGTACTCACCGTCTTCGGTGATCTCGTTTTTGGAGTCAGACATTGCTTCTATCCACAACGTGGACGTCGCCAACCCGGCATACGACTACGTTAGTCCAAACTTGATTACTTTGTTTGTGACGAACAACGGTGGTGTGCAGCCATCATATATTTATCGGATCCTGGAAGAAAACTATCATAGAGATGACTATGACTTGTAAAGTGTAACGAGCTCCAACCATAGCTATTTTTGTTATCAAAATGCAACAAAGAATTTTGCAACCACGAGCACACGCTCGAACCGTCTATTAATTAAGATCTTGTGAGTGGTGATCTTGTTGGTTGCCAAGATTTGGTCGGAACTGTGGACAATGAGGTCCCTTGCGGCGGGAAGTCTGGAAGAACTTTCATTTTGAACAGCCTGTTGTCGTAAAATTCAAACAACCGCGGCGGTAGCGGTAGCGGGCTAGGTTTCAACTCTGCTGGCGAATCACACCTACAACACATATGGCAAAGATCAGCACGGTTCTTCGAGGCGTGCACCAGAGGCGCGGAAACTGCGGCGCACGTACATGAGAAGGTGTGGTGACCGATTTTCAAATTGTGATGTTGCATCGAACACCCTCGACCTGTACTCCTCTGCTGTGAGACAGTCTTCAAGCTCAACGCGACCCAACAGGCAGCCAGTAGGATAAGACGAAGGGAATGGCGGCCGTACGCTTTCATCGATCATCGTTCCGTATGTTCCTTCGGCTAATGCTATTGAATCCTTTGTTGGTGTCTTACGACTAGACGCTATCCACAGTGGACCTCGGTATGTGGCACTCCAACTTCGGCCCTCAAACCGTCGGAAACCAGCAATTAACAGCGACGCGAACGGTTGGTCCACCACCAAGCACCGTTCACTACTTTTCCACAATCGTCGCGCATGCGGTAGCCGTTCATTGACGTTGCTCGCGTCGTCAATGATCATTGGACCCGCGTCGTCGGCATGCTGGAGAGCGGACCGTTTGTTTCGTCGCTTATTGGCCTTGGATGTGTCATCCTCAATTCTAGCGGCGGACGGTAAAGGTGGAGGGGCGCCGAGCAGTCCTTGCTTCTTTTGCTTCTTCAAAAGTTTATATATCTCCCGAGCACGGCCTTTGAGCGTGGTGTTCGCGTAAAACTCTGCGCTCTCGTTGCGACTGCCTTTTGATTCCTCCACGACATCAGGCATCGGCCCAGAGCCCACTTTGAAAAACGGATCGTTTTTGAGGTCGGCATTGGCGTTGATTGCATTGGGGGAAGGCTCTTCGTCACTCGAGTAGTCGGATGAGGATGAAGATTCTTCAACGACACGCTGTCCATGCAGGTCGACAGTGTACTTGCGCACTCTACGACGATGGGCACGCTTCTCTTCTTTTCGTTGCAGCTTGCGCTTTGCCTTCTCTTTTTCTTCAAAACTCATCCAAGCGCTTTGAGAGTCACCGAAATAATCGTTCTGGTCATCATAAACTTGGGATCGGGCGGCCTGGCTCCTGTCCCATTCAAGAAGTCGCTCCTTGCGTTGCCATGCTTTCCACTCTGCACTCACAGGTATTCCCTCCGCCCGGCAAGCCGCGGCCTCCGCCTCAAGTTTTTCACGCTTCTCATTCACTGCATTTTTGGATTTGTTCTCAAGAGGCGTGTGGCAAAAGCTGCAATACTTGGTCCCCTCGTTCTTGCAGATGATTTTGCCGCACACCAAGCAATTGCCGTACAATTCATTACACGAACACGTGTAGTAATCATGCTTTTGAGCTGCTTTGGCAAGTTCCTTTTGCTTCTTCCGGAGTGCTTTCTTTTTGTCCTTTTCACTCCGGTAAACAGTCACCGATGGCTCGGCACGCTTGGATCCACCGCGCCCGTTGCCACGCCCACGTCCGCGCCCTCGCCCCCCAGAGGGTCTGGGGCGGCGTTTGGCGACGACACCTGCTAATGATGGTGCCTTGTCATTTTGTGATGGTGTGGTTGTCTTTTCCTTTTGCACCTCTTGCCGTGTATCGTTTTTTTCTTGTTCAGCTGCCAACGCTTTTGCTCGCATCGATGCCAACTGCCGAGAGAACTTTCGTGCTTGCTCCTTCTTGGGAAAAAACGCAAGGAGATAATCTTGCAGCGCATCGCTGTTGTCCAATTTCAGCACATAGTCAACAATTGTATTGTCTGCAAAACCAATGATCTTGGTTAGTTCAGACAAGACCCACGATCGAATCTTCTTCTGCGCCAAAATCGGTAGAGCCGCCGACATTTTTGTGGCGAACCGCACCGGGTATATTCCTCGTTGCTTAATTATCCTGCACAAGTTTTGTCAGACGCCTCAAAATCGTTTCGCCAAAGGTTGAGGCCGGAGCTGCCACTAGCAACGACTCCACCTGCATTCATCTAACACAAACGGCGATGGCACCCACCATATGACCGGCCACGAACGGCAAGTGTGCCTCGTTGAACCTCCTGGCACGCTTGGAACCTGGCCGCGTGTTGGCTCCGCGTCACATGTTCCGTTTCAACACCACCACTAACTTCGCCACCCCCACACACCTACCCGTCCATCAGTCCATCAGCAATATCGATCATCGATGCAAGGAAAAAGCACTGCGTACCACACTGCTCCAGGTCGTGCAGTAAAGTCGGGCAGAATGAAACAGCACTTCTCTCAGTCAGCACCGCAACACCGCAACCGCAACCAACACGCACGACGGCGCGACGGCACGACGGCACTTCGACTTTGACTTGACGCTGCGACGGCACTGCGACGCTGCGACGCTGCAACGATGGCAATAGCGGCGCCAAAAACAACGAACGAAAAAAGAATTGGTGTCGTACCTGGTACTTTAGTTATGTACCGCAGTACTACTTAAGTCAGAAAAAGCAAACTCAATTGTTAAAACCTGAGTGGGAGAATACCGAGTACAAAAGGAGTGATACCAGTACGGTGCATTTCAGTGTTTTCTAACGGGAGTGTGGATGAATGGCGGATGGTCGCTCGTTGATTGATGGCGGATGGGATGGGCGGTGGGTGGGAGGGGACTTCGTATTGTTGTTTTCTGTGAGGCCCGCCGTCCACCATCAACTGGCTCCAGGCGAATGCAAGCGTGAGGAACGGGTGTGTGGGTGTGTGGGATGGTGTGGGAGTGGGCGGGAGAGCAGGGAAGCAAGGAACGGGAACCCGCGGGAGAGAGCGAGAGAGCAGCGAGAAGCCAGTCCTTCCATACATTGACTGTGTAGTATACAGTACCGTGAATGCAATAACTTTAGCGTGGCGAATAGTGACGTACATGGCTGGTACAAGTAATGTACTGTGCCTATGAGAGGCTTCTCGGTGTGTGGGGACGGAAGGGGAGGCGAGAAAGACAGAATCCGTCCCAATCCGTCCAACAGAGTCCAGAGAACCGTGGCTGTGTGGGAGCACTCTCTCTGTACTGTGCGGCTGTGTGCAGTTGTGTGGGAGTGAGTGACGTACAGACCTCAGTCAGTCAGTCAGTCAGTCAGTCAGTCAGCCAGCCAGTCCGCCACTGCATTGATCGCCCAATGCCCACTGACTGCCCACAGCCCACAGCCCACAGCCCACAGCCCACAGCCCACTGCCAAGATTCAGTGAGTGAGTGAGTGAGTGAGTGAGTGAGTGAGTGAGTGAGGGGCAGTGACTGACTGTGGGAGTGAGTGGGCTGGGAGTGACCGCCACTCACTGTGAGTGAGTGAGTGAGGGAGTGTGTAAAGAGTGAGTGACCGGCCTTGGCTGTGCAGGGAGGGAGGGAAGGAGTGTGGAGTGAGTGGGAGTGACCGGGGCATGGCCGTGGGTGTGCCTTGGAAGTTGAGGGCGTGGGTGCGGTAGTGCGTGGCTAAGCCCCCGCCTTAAGGCCCACAATTGGGCGGTGACTGAGGCAAGGCTGCTTTGGACTGAGTAAGCGAGTGAGTGAGTGAGTGAGTGAGTGAGAGTGACTGCTGGAGTGCCGGACTGAGTGAGTGAGTGGGTGAGTGGGTAAATGAATGTGAGTGAGTGTGAGTGAGTGTGAGTAAGCGAGTGAGTGTGAGTGGGTGAGGGTAAGAGAGTGAGTGAGTGAGAGTCTGAGAGTGTGGGTGGCCTCTCCGCTGCTTGGGCGGTCAATCAGTCACCGTCCTCAGCAGTGACCGGCGTCATTTTCCCGCACGCGATCACTCCATTCCCTCCGCACACATCCACTCAAACTGACACCCACTCATCCCATCACTCAATCAGTTGGCACGCTCCGCACACACACACTCACCCACATGTTCATTTTGCACGCCTCGGAAGGCGTTGTTGCACTCTCTTCTGCTCTGCCGCTGACGCTGACGGCTGCTGCTGCGGTGTTCCAGTGTCTGCCTTCGTTTGTTCGCTTGGTCGTTCGCTGCGTTCGTTCGTTCGTTCGTTCGCTGCGTTCGTTCGTGCGTTCGTCTGTGTTGTGACGACCGCCTCCACTTGCTGATGACGACCTCTGTGACGTGCTTTTGTTGTTCGCCACGCGGAGTGAACATCGCGTTCATTCGGCCGGTGCCGTCGCCCGTTTCTACGTCAAGCCTTGTGACGAAGTAACGCGAAGGATGAGTTGGACGGCGTCCTGTGAGTGCCCAGAGGAAGAAGTGACGCTCTGGAGGGCGCCCTAGAGATGTCGTCGGCAACTAACTAACCACAAGCATCCAGGCTGTCTGCACCGACTGTGTTTCGTTGAGACAATAGCAACAACACGGCGGAGAAGTAGAGCGAGGTGTGTTCCTTGCAAAGGGGCACGGTGAACCAATGCTCACTTTGAAAGCATGTTGCCAGTGGACGATGCGTTCGGAGTTCCACAGTCTTCAGGGAAAAAGGAGGTCAGCACCATTGGCGCAGCTGATCGAGAAGAATTTCTGCTCTGCAACGCCGTTGGTCTTTCTGTTTTCTTTTGTTTGTTCTCGTTTTACCATCACTATTTAGAAGCCGGAATTCTAAAACTCAGATTTTCAGGTAAGCTCTCCTTCCGTTATCTGAATTGCTGCGCAAGTCATCGACGTCGTCGGCATGGCTTTATTAACTTTGCTTTCTGGTGTTGGGTCTCTGTTTCGCTGTGGGTGGTGTAGTCATGTTCACTGGACGCGAGAAGATCGTCAAGCCACACGGCGTCAGCCCGACCGAGTTCGAGGAGCTGGTTGCCCAGGAGCTCTTCAACTTGGAGGTCTCCGCCTCTGACATCAAGATCCACCTCAAGGATCTTTACATCGTCTCTGCCCAACAGGTCGATGTCTCTGGCAGCTCCAAGGCCATCATCATCTTCGTGCCTTTCCGTCTGCTCCAGAAGTTCCACCGCATCCAGGCCAAGCTCGTCCGCGAGCTCGAGAAGAAGTTCTCTGGTCGCCACGTCGTCATCGTCGCTCAGCGCACCATCCTCAACAAGGCCTGCCGCCGCGCCAAGAAGATCTCTGGCCCCCGCCCGCGCAGCCGCACCCTCACCCACGTGCACGAAGCCATCCTCGAAGTACGTGCATCATTAAATTATCGTTGGCTTGGACTGATTGAACAGCGTGTTTCCCTCAGCTGCTGACCAACCATATTGTACTGCTTTCTGTAGGACTTAGTGTTCCCAACCAAGATCGTTGGCAAGCGCACTCGCGTCAAGCTTGATGGAAAGAAAATTTTGCGCGTCTTCCTTGATTCCAAAGATCAAGTCAACGTTGAGACCAAACTGGAAACCTTCTCAGCGGTGTACCGTCATATCACAAAAAAGGACGTTGTGTTTGAGTTCAGTGATGGCAACTAAGGGTTCGATCACCCTTGGAACGTAAAGTAACCCGGCTTCTATTGATATTTTGTGCCGAAGCTTCTACGCTTTCATGTCAATGTCCATTTGTGGAATTTTACGGACAGTTGCTTGAAGTTTGCCTGAGTCTGGGTGTTTAATGTCATGGTGGCG
>ENA-OWNT01004070-OWNT01004070.1-seawater-metagenome-genome-assembly--contig:-NODE-4070-length-13166-cov-4.100008_pt1 | contig 13166 bp, 9 predicted proteins | sample MGYA00238136_ERZ651165 | MGnify/ENA primary metagenome ERZ651165 (study PRJEB26861, sample SAMN08777766) | seawater metagenome | isolation source: coastal seawater | place: USA: Florida | collected... | reverse complement strand
TCCCGCTCGCCGAGCAGGGCGTCCAGGCTGGCCCGCAGGCGGCCCCACGTGCGCTGCAGCTCGCCGAGCTGGTCGTCGGTGGGCAGGCCCCCGCGCTCCTCGAGCTCCTGCTCGATGCCGTGCACCAGGATCCCGACCGTGTCCAGGCCGTAGATCAGCGTGTTGCCCTTGAGGGTGTGCAGCCAGCGCTTGCACAGCGCCTCGTCCCCGTCGTGGTCGCCGTCGGCCACCGCCTGCACCAGGTGGCTGGCCTCGTCGAAGAACTCCAGGAAGCCCGACTTGTCCCGCAGGTACTGCTGGAACACCCGCATGGCCTCCCGGTGCTCCGCCTCCGCGGCCTCCCGGGCCACCTGGTCGGTGATGTCGGAGATGACCACGAGCACCCGCTCCAGGGTGTCCTCGTCGGTGGGGTCCGCCAGGATGGGCCGGTACCGCAGGCCGTAGTGGCGCTCGCCCACCGCGAAGCGCGGAGGCATCTGGTCGAGGGTGACCTCCAGGGGCATGAAGCCCTCCACCACCTCGTCGTAGCCGAAGCCGAACCACGCCCCGGCCTTGGGGTCGACCCCCGCCAGGTGATCGGCGAAGCGGGCGCCGTCCTCGACGGGCCCGAGCCACTGGTCCACCACCGCCGAGCGCTCCGTGGACACCACGCCATGGCGATCGATGGTCAGCAGGCCCTCGTTCACGTGGTCCATCACCAGCCGCATGCTGTCGTTGCGCGCGTCCAGGGCAGCGGTCCGCTCCTGCACGATGCGGTCCAGCCCGATGACGTTGTCGAAGAAGCTGCGGCTGATGAAGCACGCGGCCACCGACTCCACCACCACGAAGGCGGCGTGCACCAGCACGACCCACACGCTGGCGTCGTAGTTGAAGATGCTCGAGGGCAGCACCATCCAGATCACCAGGTGGTGCAGGGTCACCGTCACCGCGGCCACCAGGATGACCGCCGGGTTGGCGAACATCGCCAACACCGCCAGCAGCGAGAAGAAGTAGAAGTGCATCTCGATCTGCATGGGGCCCTGGCCGAAGTGCACCAGCAGCCCCCCCATGCACATCGCCGCGATGCCGATCGTCACCGAGACGTGCCGGGCGTTCGGCAGCATCAGGTGCGCCACGGTGGGGCCCACCATCACCGCCGCCGAGAGGAGCAGCGCGCTCATCGGTCCGGTGTCGTTGAAGAAGGCGACGGCCATGAACAGCGGCACGTTGCACCAGAGAAAGCCCAGCGCCACCCGCAGGCTCCGGGCCAGGTGGGCCTTCTCGAAGTCGGTCTGCTCGGATGGCAGTAGCAAGTAGTTCAGGATGGACATGCACTTCCCCTGGTTGGTTCTTCGCCCGGTCGGTCTGGGCTCGTTTCGGCATGTCCGCCCGAACAGTTGAACGGAAATCCGCGCTGAAGTTCGCCCCAGCCCCAGCCGATGAGACGCCGGGAGGTAGGGATGAAGGGTGTGTTCGGAGGTCTGGTACTCCTGATGACCACAGGCTGTGCCACCGATGCTCCCCCGTCCCGCCAGCCGTCGCTCGACCACATCTTGAGCGGGTCCTTCGTGGCCGAGTCCCACGCCCTGGCGGGCGGCTGGGCGCTCACCGACACCGACGGCCAGCCCTTCGACGCCGGGCACCTGGTGGGGCGCTGGTCGGTGGTCGGAGTGGGCTACACCTCGTGCCCGGATGTGTGTCCGTCGGCCCTGTTGGCCATGCCGGGCCTGGTCGCCACACTGGCGGAGACCCTCCCCGCGGGGGCGTCCACTCAGGTGGTCTTCTTGGCGGTGGATCCCGCCCGCGACACCGAGGGCCTGCCCGCCTACCGCGAGTACTACCAGCAGGGCCTCGGAGCTCCGCTCGTCGCCGCCACCGGCACCCCGTCGGCGCTTCGCTCGGCCGCCGCCGACGTCGGCCTGGCCTTCGACGTCGATGGCACCGAGGTCCAGCACAGCACGTCCTGGGCGCTCGTCGCCCCCTCGGGCTCGGTGGAGGGCTACATCCTGCACCCCACCGCCACGGACCGCGTGCGGGAGGGCCTGGTCGCGGCCTTGCCCCGGGAGCGAGCACGTCAGGGCGCCGCGGGGGTCGGGGTCGAGGACGCCTGGCTCCGCCCGCCTCCACCGGGGGGCCACATCGGCGCGGCCTACGGGCGGCTGGTGGACCTCGCTGGGAAGCAGCGCACGCTGGTGTCCGCCACCAAGGCGGACGGCGCCAAGGTGGCGGTACACGAGACCGTCATCACCGACGGTCTGGCAGGCATGCGAGAGGCTCGGGTGGAGCTGGCAGCCCACGGAGAGGCTGTCCTGGAGCCGTTGGGGGCCCACCTCATGGTTCCCCACGCCGGCGGCGTCGACCACGTGGACCTACGACTCGTCTTCCACGACGGTGAGGTGGTGTGGGCCCGGTTCCCCGCCCGAGCCCCATGAGCCCACGGGTCCTCGCCACGTGGGCCTTCCTCGTCCTGTGGGGCGCCGGCTCCACCCTCGCCATCGGCTCGCTCATGGTCAACCACACGGTGGCCCTGCCCGAGCCCACCGACGCCGAGCTCCTGATCGCCTCTGCCCGACGCGCGGTGGGCCCCACCGGACGGCTGCACATCGTCCCGGGCAACTGCTCCTGCACCGACCGACTCGTCGAGCACCTCCTCGAACGGCGGGCCTACGACACCGAAGTCGTGGCCATGGTGGGCCCGTCGCCCGGCCGCCTCGAGCAGCTGCGGGGGGCCGGCTACGAGGTCGTGAGCGTCGCACCGGACCAAGTCCGCGAGCAGCTCGGGGTCGTGGCAGCACCGATCTGGGTCGACCTCCACCTGGAGGAGGTTCGCTACGCCGGCGGCTACTTCGCCCGCCCAGCCGCCGCACACCCCCTCCTGATCGACTACCTTCGCCGCCTCGATCGGGGCGACCGCGTCCCACCGCTTCCCATCTACGGGTGTGCGGTCGACGCCACCCTCGCGCAGCAGCTCGACCCCCTCGGCCTGGGGGCCACCGCAGAGTGACATCTGGCTTCGCCTCTCCGCCGCACCGTGGTACCACCACGCCCCGAGGTTCGACGGAGAGGAGGGAATCCATGCTGGACACAGAGGTACGGGACTGGGTGGGCAAGCTGCCCTCGGCCAAGGCCAAGCGCATGCTCGAGGGGGCCGAGGCCACGGTCGTCCAGCAGGCCCCGCTGCTCCTGGCCGACGAGAGCCTCCTCCCCAAGTGGCCAGCCCTCCTCGCCTGGCTCACCGGGCGCACCACCGCTGGTCCCGTCGGGTGCGCGGTCGCCGCCATGCTGGAGAACCGTCCCGCCAAGGTGTGGAAGGCCGCCATGGCCCTCCTCCTCACCGACGGGTGGGCCCCCGTGCCCGAGCTGGGCGCCGTGATCGCTCACCGGCTCCGCTACGACCCCGACCCCAAGCGCCGAGCGCAGCTGGTGCAGCTCGTGCTCGCTGGCCGCGTCCCAGAGGAGGCCGTCCCTGCCCTGCTGGAGCAGGCCGCCGCCGACAACGCCACGGCCGTTTCCAAGCTCGCCGCCGACGCCCTGAGTGCGCGCGGCGTGAGCGTGGCCAACCCCTGGGACGCTTGCCCCCTGGCGCCCGCCGTCATCAAGCAGCTCCGGCGACTCGGCGCGACCTACACCCACCCCACCGAGCTCTCCATGGAGATGCAAGGCCACGCGGTCCCCGCCCCCATCGTGGCCTTCGCGCGGGGCGTGCGCTTCCCCCCTCGCAGCTACCGCAGTCCAGAGAGTGCACGGCACTGGGTGTGGTCTTGCCGCTTCAACCTGTGGGGCTGGCTCGACGACGGCGAGGTGGCCATCGCCAACCGAGACGGCCGGCCCCTCGCCTACATCGCCCATGCCGACGGCGGCAACACCATCGTGGTGCTCGCCCTCGACAGCTCCGACCCGACGAACCCCCGGATCGACGTCATCGACCACTACGACCCAGAGCAGCGCATCAGCTGTCGCACCAAGCTGTCCGAGTTCCTCACCCCCCTGCGCGCGGAGTAGGCGATGTCCAGCATCACGGTTCGAGGCGAGCTCGGCTTCGCCACCGCATCCATCGCCAAGAAGGCCCACAAAGAGCTCACCAAGGCCGACTGCCCCTTCGGCACGCTCAGCGGCAGCCAGCTGCACTTCGAGGGGACCCACGAGGGGTCGGCACGGGCCTGGGGCCCCTGGGTGATGGCCGCCCAGCTGGCCGCCGTCCACGCCACCAGCGGCTCCGTGCGACTCCGCTCCGACGACATCGCCATCCCCCGTGACCTGGTGCCCGGCGGCTGGCTGCGTCGGGTCATCGACGACCTGCCGGAGCCGGCGGTGTGCCGCCTGGGTTCCCTCCGCTTCCGGCATGCGGGAGGCATCACCGCGGTGGCCACGCAGCCCGAGCGGGGCTGGCTCGCGAGCAGCTCCAAGGGGGCGACCCACTTCCACCACGAGGCCTACAAGCACGACGCCAAGGGCTTCCACTGGGGCACCGCCGACCTCGTCGTGTGGGATGTCGACACCGGCGAGGTGGTCGCCGAGTTCCTCGGTCGAGCGGAGGCCGTGGTGGACATGGCCTTCTCCGGGGCTCGGCTCCTGGTCGGCGCCCAGTGCAGCAAGCGCTACCCACAGGCCGCCGCCCGGTCCACGCCCCTGTGCGCCTTCGTGTTCGACCTCGACCGCGGCACCACCTCCTTCTGGCCCGGCAGCGCCGACCGCGGCGGCCTGTGCTGGTGCGGCCCGGACCGATTCGCCATCACCGGCCGGCACAGCGTCAGCATCTGCACCCCCGAGGCCGAGGAGCTGTTCGAGCTGTTCGGCCACCACAAGGAGCTCGTCGACGTTGCCTGGTGCGACGACACCCAGCGCCTATTCTCCCTCGACCAGGGCGGTGAGGTGGTGGCCTGGGACGTCCAGACCGGGCGCATGCTCGGCCGTGTCCAGCTGGCCGAGAAGCGCCGCAGCAGCCTCCACTGCTGGAAGGTCGATGGCCGCAACCTCATCGCCGCCAACGGCTTCAAGCCCATCCTCGTCGACCCCACCGACCTCGGCGTCGTGGAGGGCGTGACGCTCCCCCACTCCATCAACGCCGTCTTCCACCAGGGCGAGGAGCAGGTGAACGTGCACGGCGACGCCTGGGACATCGCGGGCCAGACCTTCGATCGCCTCGGTCCGCTGGGCAACCCGGCCATCGACCCCTCCCGGGAGCTGCTCGCCCAGGCCTCGACCCACTACCGCAAGGTCGTTCTGCGCAATGTCCGCACCGGGGCATGGCGAACCCACGAGCCCATGTCCGACATCAAGTGTGTGCACATGTCCGGCGACATGGTCGGCGCCTTCGAGTGGATGCGCTCCCACTGGGTGCATGCGTTGCCCGACGCCAGCCCACGGATGCACCGCCCCTTCCGCTTCTCCCACGACGGCGCCGCCCTTCCCAGCCCCTGCGGCCAGCGCGTGGCCTGCTCCATCAAGGAGAAGCTCGAGGTGGTCACCTTGGAGAGCGGGGACGCCACCGTCCTGCACGAAGGGCGCGCCCACCCTCTCGGCTGGACCCCCGACGGCGAGCACCTCTTCGTCGCCCGCGACACGCAGCTCGTGCGCTTCTCCCTCGCGGACGCCAGCACACGAGAGCTTGCCTTCGAGGGCGACTACAGCCCCGACGAAGGCGACTGGGCCCGCATGCTCGACGAGCACCGCTTGGTGGTGCTGTGGCGTGGCGTGCGGGTGTGGGATCTCCGTACCGACGAGCTCGTCCTCGAGCGCGTCGACGGCGAGCAGGCCTTCTTCGACGACGACGCTCTCACCATCTGGTCCCGGGGTCGGAAGGCCCTCCTCGAGACCTTCGACCTCGACACCCTCCAGCCTCGCACCACCCACGAGCTCCCGCGAGGGCTTCGCGCGGGTGGGCTGCTGTCGCACACCCTGGGGGTCGAGACCCGCTTCGGCACCGCCCGCCTCGTGGACCTCCCCAGCCAGGAGGTCCGTCTCGTGCTCGGGGGCCACCTCAGCGGTGGGCGCCCCGCCTGCGCCCTGTCCACCGACAATCGCTGGTTCGCCACCTTCGGCGGTGAGGGCACGGTGCTCGTGTACGAGCGGGAGGAGCTGCTGGCACGCGCGTCCGCATAGTTGCTGCCGCCTAAGCACAACGAGGGCCATGTCAGGCGGAGCTGGGACCAGCTACCTTGCCTGGCACACGAGGAGAAAGACGATGCGATGGACTCTCTTGATCCTGCTGGCGGCGTGTGGAAACGGCGACGGCGACAAGCAGATGAAGGGCCCCTCCGGGAAGACCACGCCATCGACCTGGACCAGCAGCACCCCCTGCACCAGCACCTGGTTCCTCGACGAGGACGGCGACGGGTTCGGTGGCGGCGAGCCCGTCACCGCCTGTGAGGCCCCAGCAGAGCATGTGGCGGTCGACGGTGACTGCGACGACAGCCGGTCGGAGGTTCACCCCGACGCCAGCGAGGTCTGCGGCGGCCTCGACGATGACTGTGACGGCCTCGTGGACGACGCGGACGACAGCCTCGAGAGCGACCTGCTGGCCTACACCGACACCGACCTGGACGGCCACGGAGGAAGCCCCCGGCCCGCCTGCGTCATGGCGGACGGTGAGGTCGCTGCTGGTGGCGACTGCGACGACGGCGACGCCAGCATCCACCCCGGCGCCGACGATGCCCCTTGCGACGGCATCGAGAGCGACTGCGACCCGGCCACCGGCCCCCTCGAGCTGTTCGTCCCGTCGGCCCACCCCACCATCCAGGACGCCATCGAGGCCGCCCAGGACGGTAGCCACGTCTGCGTGGCCCCGGGCACGTACACGGAGCTGCTCACCTTCTCCGGAGCCACCGAGGACCTGGTCGTCATGGGCGCAGGCCCCCACCAGACCATCATCGACGCCGCCGACCAGGAGACCGCGGTGCTCTTCGCCCCACGGCGAGGCAACCGGCTCACCCACACCACGCTCCAGGGCCTGACCGTGCAGAACGGTCACGCCACACCCGCCACCGAGCGCAAGGGCGGCGGCATCTACGTCGGCGATGGGCACGAGGTAGCGCTTCACGACATGGTCATCGCCTCCAGCCAGGCGACGGACGGCGGCGGCATGGCCGTGGCCTGGGGCGGCGACGCCAGCCTCACCGATACGGTCCTGCGCGACAACGTCGCCGTTCGGGATGGCGGTGGGCTGCTCTATGAAGGTGGGGGTTCCCTGCGCATGACCCGCGTCGAGGTGGTCGACAACGAGGCCTCGGACGACAAACAGGGCACGGGCGGCGGCGCGATGCTGCGCAACGGCAACCACATCATCGAAGACAGCACCTTCGTCGGCAACATCAGCCGAAGGGGCGGCGGGCTCCGGTCCAGCGGCCGCACCACCACGGTCTCCCGCTCGGTCTTCACCGAGAACATCGGCTACCTCGACGGGGCCGCCATGGCCTTCTTCGGCACAGCCGAGCTACACAATGTCGAGGTGACCGCCAACGGCGACCCCAAGGATTGGGGCGTCTGGCACAGCGGTAGCGCTGTCTTCGCCGACGGTCATGTCTCCGCCACCAACCTGATCGTGGCGGGGAACACCTCCTACGGCATCAGGGTCTCCAGCTTCAACACGGACGCGAGCCTCGAGCTTGTCAACGCCACCATCGTGGGCAACGGAACCATCGGCGTCGACGTGTCCCAGAGCTTCGGCACCACACAGCTCTCCGTCACCAACAGCATCATCAGCTCGAACGGCTTCGGCGGAGCGGCCACCGAGGGCTTCGTGCAGGCCACGTTCGCCTACACGAACGTCTGGGGCCACGACTCGGGGTACGACTTCCTGTACGGCCTCACATCCCCCACCGGGGTCGACGGGAACGTCTCCCTGAACCCACAGTTCCGAACGTTCACCCCTCGAGGTGACCCCACGGTGTGGGACCTGACCCTCTCCAGCGCGTCCCCCATGGTCGACGCTGGCGACCCCGGCCTGTCCGACCCCGACGGTTCTCGGAGCGACCTCGGCGCCTACGGTGGGCCCAGCGGCGACGACTGGTAGGCCAAAGCCAAACCCCGCAAACACGCAGCCAAATTGCAAGCTTCCAGCAACCCTATAGCCATTCAATGTGCAGACGCTCGAAGCAACGCCGCCATGGCCTGCGACTGGGCGGTCGCGGCGCTCGGCCCGTACCCGCCCGCCAGCGTGTGGAGGAGCGGAATCCCGCGCTCTCGGGCCATCGACAGCATGCGCAGGTCCCGAGCCACCAAGCCATCCACGGAGACGCTGAGCCCGGCGAGTGGGTCGTCGTAGAGGATGTCGGCCCCTGCGACATGAACGATGAGCGCCGGCCGCTCGGCCTCGACGACCGCCTCGACCCGGTCGAGCGCCCCCTGCAGCGCCCCGTCTCCGTCGCCCGCAGTCAGCGCGATATCCAGGTCGCCCGCCAGCTTCGGGTGAGGAAAGATGTCGCCCTGGTGGATGGACAAGGAGACCACGGTGGGGTCGGCGGCGAAGAAGGCGTGGTTCCCGTCGCCCTGGTGGGCGTCGGTGTCGACGATGAGCACCTTCCCGGTGAAGCCTTCGTCGCGCAAGGTCGCGATGGCCAGCGCGACGTCGCCGTAGATGCAGAAGCCATGACCGAAGGCCGGACGGGCATGATGGAAGCCGCCACCCAGGTTGATGCCCAGGCCGGTGGCCAGCGCGCCCCGGGCCGCCACGGTGGTGCCCTCGGCGGCCAGGCGGAAGGCCCGCCGCACCCGCCGCTCCAGCACACCACGGGGGAAGATGTCCGGGACGCCGACCTCGATGGCCTGCGCCAGCGTGGGGGTGTGATGCAAGCTCTCCAGGTAGGCGGGGTCGTGCACCCGGGCCAGCCGCGCGTCGGTGGCGGGCGCCGGCACCGCGAAGTCGCTCCACCCCAGGAGCCCCTCGTCGACCAGGTGACGGGCGACCTTGTCGGACCGGTAGGTGTCGGTGGGGTGCAGCCGCTCGATGCCGAAGAAGCTCACGCGGTAGCCCGGCGACCACACCACCGTCGCCCCGTGCACCACCGAGCCCGGCCGAGGAGGCGGGCTCGGGGCCGGCCAGGCCAGCCAGGTCAGCGCCGACAACCCCACGAAGCCCATCCCTGACGTCGCCCACATCCACGTTCTCATGCGGTCATCCTATCTCGACACCGCCATCCGCTGCTGGGTTCGATACGGCGCAGCGCGAGCCGATGCCTTCACGCCTGGACGACCATGAGCCACCGCGCAGCCCCGCCTTCCGAGCCCGCTTCCACCATGGAAGAGGTCGCGAAACAAGCAGACTATTCTCTGCTCGCGTCCCTGACCCCCGACCCGGAGGCCACCGCCGACGGCCGCGATCACGACCCGCGACAGGTGCGGTCCGGCCACTTCGTGCCGGTCCTCCCCACCCCCATCGGCCAACCCGAGTACGTCGCCCACAGCCCGTCGCTCTTCGCAGAGCTCGGCTTCTCGGACGGCCTCGCGCACACCGAGGCCTTCCGGCGCTTCTTCTCGGCCGACCTGGGAGGCGCCCCCGCGCCGCTGCATCGGCACGGCTGGGCCACTGGCTATGCGCTGTCCATCTACGGCGAGGAGTACACCTCGAACTGCCCCTTCCATACGGGCAACGGCTACGGCGACGGGCGTGCGCTGTCCGTGCTCGAGGGCCGGTTCCGCGGTCGTCGCTGGGAGATGCAGCTCAAGGGCGCGGGCCGCACGCCGTACTGCCGTGGCGGGGATGGTCGCGCCGTGCTTCGGTCCAGCGTGCGGGAGTTCCTGGCGCAGGAGCACATGCATGCGCTGGGCGTGCCCACGTCGCGGTCCCTCAGCTTGTTCGTCTCGCGGTCCGAGATGGTCCGTCGTCCCTGGTATGCCGAGAACTCCCACTCCTTCGATCCCGACCGCTGGGCCATCGACCCGGCCGCCATCTCCACCCGGGTCGCGCCGTCCTTCCTGCGGGTCGGCCAGCTCGAGCTCTTCGCCCGGCGGGCTCGTCGCCAGGAGCACCCTCGGGCCATGGAGGAGCTGGAGCAGCTGCTCGTGCACGTCATCGAGCGTGAGTACCGTGGCGACATCCCCTCCGACCTCCCCCTCGCCGACCAGCTGGTGCAGCTCGCTCGCGCCTTTCGGGAGCGGCTCACCACCCTCGTCGCCCACTGGATCCGCGTGGGCTACTGCCAGGGGAACTTCAACGGCGACAACTGCGCCGTGGGCGGCTTCACCCTCGACTACGGCCCCTTCGGCTTCATGGAGCTGTTCGACCCCACCTACCAGCCCTGGACCGGCGGCGGTCGCCACTTCTCCTTCTTCAACCAGCCCGCCGCCGCCGAGCGGAACTTTCACATGTTCTGCCAGTCCCTCGTCACGTGGTCCGGCTTCGACGACGAGCATCTCCAGCAGGTCCGCGACATCCGTCAGGGCTTCGCCGAGCTCGTCCACGGCAAGCTGGAGCACGTGTGGGCGCACAAGCTCGGCCTGCCCCCCACCGACCCCGAGTCCGTCCGCGACCTGGCCCGCCGTCTCATCACCCTGATGCAGCAGACGTCCGTCGACTACACCCTGTTCTTCCGGGAGCTCTCGGCCTTGCCCGAGCACCTCGATCCGCTTCGGGTCAGCTTCTACCCGAAGCGCCGGCTCCGCTTCGGCCGCACCGCGGTCGACGAGGCCTCCTGGGCCACCTGGCTGGCCGACTGGCGTTCCGCCCTGGGTCTTGGCGACCACGGCCGCCAGCCCGAACAGGTGTCCGCCCAGATGAGGGCCGTCAACCCCAAGTACATCCTGCGGGAGTGGCAGCTCGTGCCCGCCTACCAGCAGGCTGCCCAGGGCGACTACCAGGAGGTCCGCCGCCTGCAGACCGTCATGACCCAGCCCTATGCGGAGCAAGACGCCGACACCGAGGCCCGCTACTACGCCCAGAAGCCCGAGGCCTTCTTCGGGGTCGGTGGCGTGTCCCACATGAGCTGCTCCTCCTAGGACGGCGATCCATCGGCCTATTTCGCCGACAACTTGGCCCTGCCCTCCTCGCGTACGGAAGTACGCTTCGTCGCTTGGGCCGGCGCTGTCGACGAAATATGCCAGATGGACTCGCCGCCCGTTCTGTCCAGTGCCACTGCGGCCCGATGTCCACCGGTCATCCACCGTTGGTTGTCCAGGTCGTCCCCAGCCAACACCGCATCGTCCTCAGGGCGAATCGGGTCAACGTTGGTTTTCGGCGAACGGTCTGTGGGCGGACAGGAACCCGGACTTCCTAGCCTCCTTGCTAGTCGTCGAGGTGCTTCTCCTTGGCGGCGTTCCAGACCGCCATGTCGTGGCCTTCGCTGCCCCATGCAGCGGTGAAGTTGGCCGTCGAGGGAACCGTCCAGGTTGCGGGCGACGTGGCCGCGTACAGGTCCACGATCTCCGTGAAGTTGACCTCACCGCTGCTCTGAAGCTCCCAGAAGAGGCGCACCACGTCCAGAGCCGTGCCGGCCGGAATGCCGATCGAGGACTGGCTGTTGGTGGACCAGTAGGCCAGCTGGTTCGCGGGGGGCGTGAGCGGCGCGCGACCGACAGCGCAGCTGAAGTGTCGGCCTGCGAGCGTGTCGTAGGTATCGAAGCACGGAGGGCCCATGCCGTCGAAGTCGAGGTCCATCCAGTGGGCGAAGCTACAGTCGGCCTCCTGAGTCTTGTTGAACGCGGTGGCTGCGTAGAAGTACGCGAAGCCGCGACCAGCTGCCGAGGACCAGTGCTCGGCACTGATGAGGGTGGTCTGGCTACCACCCCAGGACGCTCCTGAGGCGCTGTGGTCCATCACCGGTGTGCCGCCAGCGAGATCGTAGAGGAGGACCGTGCCGAGGTGTTTGACGATGGCGAACTTCTTGGCGGCGTGCGCATCGGAGATGTAGATGTCTTCGCCGACGATGCAGGGGCCGCTGCAGCTCGCGGGGACGTGCAGCGTGCCCTGACTGTCGGTCACGTAGAAGGTCGGGGTCATGGTGATGCCGCCGTCGCGGCGCTGGATCGCGTGGGCGGCGGCCGCACCGACGTCCCAGACGCGATGGGGCCCCACGTCGTAGTCGAGCTCGTCATCCGCGCTGAACTGTACGGCGCTGGCTGCGGACTCGAAGAGCATGTTCTGTTGGCCACCGGAGTTCCGTACCTCCAGGGTGCTGCTGCGCACCGAGAAGCTGGACTCTACGGCGACGTCGTAGGTGTCGCCGGTGGCCACCGAGATGCCGGTGAAGGCAGCACAGCCAGGCTCGAGCCCGCTGGCAGCGTTGTTCTCCCACTCGGCGTAGCTCTCGATGTCGTTGTTGGCGCCGAAGTTCTCGGTGAGGACCACGCGTACGCCTCGCAGCGCCTTCAGCCCGCTGTTCTTGAAGTAGTCCTCGGTGCCGTTGCCATCGGCGTCGTCGTAGTCCACGTCGGCGTCTACGCAGATGGTCACGTCAGCGGCGAGGGCGAGCGCGGTCCAGAGAAGCCAGGTCATCGGTCGCTCCGGGTGGTGGGGCGGCTGGGGAAGTCCGTGTCCTCGGACCAACGAGCTCGGGGAAGGGCCTCGGGGCCCTGGGGGCCGCGCCAGGTCTTGCGGCGCGGCAGGGCCTGCGAGGCGTGTAGCGACCCCTTCCGGTTGGTGACGACCCGGACCGTGAGCCAGCCCATGGCATCAGGCTGGGCCCGGGTGGGCAGGGCCTCGTCCACATTCCGGGGAATCACCAACGGTACCTCTACCGTCTCGCCCGCGATGGCGTAGGGACCCTGACGCCAGTGGGTGACTCCGCTCGCGTCGCGGTGCGAGGCCAGCAGGAAGTATCGATGGCCCGCGTCGCCGCTGATGGCCACCGTGAGGGTGCGGTCGTCGACCCAGCCGTGGAGCCCCGGCGCCGCCTGCTCGATGGCTATGGGCTCCGCCGTGGCGGAAGCCCGCACGGAGGCGGGTCGCGCGTCGACGGGGCGCTGCGGGTCCTCGTCGTCGGTGACCTCCCGGTCGTCGGGTCCCCACGTGGGCAGCGCGGGAGGTTGGGCGAGGGCCAGGGTCAGCCAGATCAACACGATGCCTCCAGAGCTCGGCGGCGAAGGCCGAGGGCGATGAGCAGGGGCAGCACGCCAACGGGGTACGGGCTCCCCTGGCAGCCGCAGCCGGAGGCGTCCTCGGCAGGTGGCCGGGGCGCGGGCGTGGACGCGGCGGTGTCGGCGGTGGGCGTGGTGTCCTTGGGGGTGGTGAGGCCGGTGTCGCCGGTGGGTGTGGC
>ENA-OWNT01004069-OWNT01004069.1-seawater-metagenome-genome-assembly--contig:-NODE-4069-length-13167-cov-4.513980_pt1 | contig 13167 bp, 9 predicted proteins | sample MGYA00238136_ERZ651165 | MGnify/ENA primary metagenome ERZ651165 (study PRJEB26861, sample SAMN08777766) | seawater metagenome | isolation source: coastal seawater | place: USA: Florida | collected... | reverse complement strand
ACGAACGAACAAACGAACGAACGAACGAACGAACGAACGAACGAACGAACGAACGAACGAACGAACGAACGAACGAATGAGTGAACGAACGAACGAATGAGCGAACGAACGAACCAACGAACGAACGAATGAATGAACGAACGAACGAACGAAAGGCAACAACGAAGGGAAGAGGGAAGGAAGGAGGAAGGAAGGAAGGAAGGAACGAGATCTTTCCCTGGTTTTGTGGTTTTGCGAGTTTGCTTTGTGCTTTGTTGTGTGTGTTAGGTGTTGTGTGTGTCTTGTGCTTCGTGTGGCGGCCTATTTCTTCGTCGTTCGTCGTCGTTGTCGTCCGCCGTCGTTCGTCATCGTTGTCGTCCGTCGTCGTCGTCGTCGTCGTCGTCGTCGTGTTCGTTCGTCGTTCGTTGTCGTTTGTGTGGTAGTCGTTGTTACTCTTCGTCGTTGTCGATTTCTTCATCTTTGCAACGAGATCGTTGCTTGTGTGTCGGTCTTCGTTGGTGTTCTTGGTGTTGTTCTTCCTCTTCATTGCGGTTCTTTGTCATGGGCTGGTGTCTTGCTGACGACTTGATTACTTAGAAGCAAGCCTGATTGCGACTTGCATGGACATGACAATGTGACAAGCGTGCGGGGATACACAACGAGAATGACATTGGGTCGTGTGACGGCACGGTCGGGGTACTTCAGAGAAAGGTGAACGCTGGGCCCATTCCATTGACCGTATCCGAGCTGCTTGGCACGGTGAACAGTATTTGTGAACGAAGTTTCCAGGTCCCAGAAGTAGATCGCGATTTTTTTTTGTGTATCGTCGTGCATGGCGAGTAGGCGTCTTGTCCCCAGATGAACGGGACGTGACACGCCAACTTTCTTTTCATGACTGTCGTGCAGTGAGAACCAGACAGTCAAGATGCTGGCGAACACGTCTACTGGCGAGTCCGACAGTGCCAGTCCTTCGAACGTGCTCAATCTGTATGTACAGTCCGTTTCTCGCGATCGAGAGGCAGATGCACGGTCAGCTCGACACCAACTGTCCTCCCTGTCCGTGGAGGAAGTGTCGGAGTGGCTTGGTATTGTGCGCTGCTCGGCGTTCGCTATCCCGTTTGCGAAACGAGGTTTCAATGGACATGATCTCGAGCGTCTCACCGAGCGCGATCTGCTCAAGTTAGGGATAGGCACACCAGCGCAACGGAAGAAGTTGCTGAAGTACATTCGCCAAGCAAGTCGTCGAAAAGTCAACCTGAGAACCAGCCCCACTCGTGAGAAGCACAAGCACTCGCATCCTCGTGGGTCCCGACACAGTGCACCTTCGCGTCCACCATTGAACCATGCTACTCCGTACTCCTTTCGAGAAAAAGATCGTGCAATCCAAGAAAAGTTGGATGCTTTGCTTTCCGAGGCTGACAAAGGGCGGTCAGTTGCAGCGTCCCGCGTTGCTCCATCGCGTCACCCTGGCGACAATGTAGCAACACGAGTCGCTCTATCAGCGGCTGAAAGGAAAAACGAGATGTTGCAGGAAAAGATTGACGCGTTGCGAGCCACAATGGTTCACCACCCAAACGATGCTAACGACGGAGACAGTCATGCGACTCTCAATCGCCGATTGCATGCCTCCAACCTCCAAAATCAGGACTTGCGCCGCAAGCTCAGGGGCGCGGAAGCTGGGTTGCAGACGCACCGTGCTGGGGAAAATCGCACGAGAAAGGAGTTGGCAAAGGAACGCTCGTCCAAAGAAGATTTGCAAAAGAGATTTGCAGACTACACCCTCGACGCAGAAACTTCAGCGCTTGACCAAGCAGTCGAGGAGCGGAAGTCACTAGAAGCACAATTGGACAAGTTAAAGGACGAGTTGACCATCAGCAAGCGGGAGAATGAAGAACTTCATCGCGCACAAACACACCGGATGAACCTGGAGAGTTCTGACGACGGGGCACCCAAAACACTCCAAGTTCATGGACTTTCATATGTGCGTGGAGATTTGCCCGCCGATGACGCGGCTGCGGAGTTGCGCGCGATGACTGAAAAGGCTTGGATTCTGGCTTCCAAACGACTATCAGAGTCTGACGCAGAGTTGGCAGCTGTTCAATCGGCACATTCAAAACTCAAGCGACAGCTCGACAACAAAATTCAACAAGGTAAGAATATTGCTGCTGACTTGGAGGCGCAACGTCAGAAAACGAAAGCGGCCAACTCCAATTTCCAAGACATCGAACACAGGCTCAGGGTGGAGGAAGCCAAGCTGAGAGCTGCAAATGAGGCTTTAGACGATATGCGAAGACAGTTTGATGACGTGCAGGCCGACCGAATACGCTTGTTGGGTGCTTCGTCAAACTCGAAACATTCGGCAGATGTTGCGCGCGCGGTTGGCGCAACCGCAAAGCAAATTTCGAACCTGTTAGCCGCGAAGACGACAAAATTAGCAACTTCGCATCAGCAGAAAGTTGCTTTGCTGCGCCAACAACTGCGAGCCGCACAGCAGGACAAGGCCGAAGCAGCCCGTTCTTTAGAAGACAAAACATTGCGGGAGAGCGCCACTGCCAAGGAGTTAACAGTTCTTCGCGTGTACATTGCGGACCAGGAACGCATAATTTCAGATTTAAAGTCGCAGAGTGATGCACGTGAACGGCGAGTTCGATTTCTTGAGGAGGAACAGAAGCACATATTTGATAGTCCAGCTGCGCAACTAGTGCAGGTTAAGCAACTGCTCGTGAGCGAGGAGCGAGCTTCCAAGAATCTTAGCCAGAAAGTGCAACATTTAACGCAGCACATCGAGTTACTTCAAGATCAACTGACCAAGCAGCATGCGTCCGGAGCGATTCTAGAGCAACGGTTATCTGAGCGTGACATCCAGGCCAAGCACTTGCGAAACACACTGCATATAAAAACTTTGGCACAGGAGTCCGCAGAGGCAGCGCTGGCGGAGACGGACGAGAAGCTAAAACGGACGGAATCCCTGCTTGAGGAGTGCCGAGGGAACCTCGAAGCCTCGCGAAACGAGGCTCGCCAACTGCGGGCTGATGTTCAGCAGGCCCGATCAGATCGTGAGCTTGCTTTACTGGCAAAAGACGCCGCAGAAAAGGCACTTCCACACGCCCAAGAGAGATTGAAACAAGCCCATGAGAGATGCTATGAATTAGAGACACGGCTTCTAACCGAGGCAACTCGCAAGGCAGAGCTGGTGGAGGTCGGCCAACGAGCTGCTGCTGCAGAAGGAGACAACTCAAAACAGAGAACGACAATCCATGAATTGAACAACACAGTTGCAGAAATGCGCAACAAACTCGCCGAACTACTGCAAGAAAACCACAAGCTTCGCAACCGCGTCGCACGCAATGACAACGAGGTAGGACGCGCTGCTGCTGCTTGTCGTGACGCGTCGTGACCAGCTTTAACAATATGCCTTCTTCCTCTAGGTGTTGGGTTCGCAAAAGGAAGCCGAAGCTTTGTCCCTGCAGCTGCAGCAACTGAAAGGGCAACTCGCTGCCGAGCGTAAAGTGAAGCAAGAAGCAATCGTGGAAAATGAACATCTGCAAGAAGAACTTTCCAAGGCTCACTCTGTGGCGGGCAATTTGAAGTCGGAATTAGTGTCTGTGCGGCTGGCTTTGGAAGACTCACGCAAAATTGCTGACTCAACTCAACGCAACCTGTCAGAGCAAAACCAGTTCTTGCAGAATCGAAACAACGATTTGCTGAAACACCAGCGAAAACTGCAAGTTTCTTCGCGGAGACCTTCGCCGAGACGCAGCACTGCTTCACGCACAAGCACACGTAGGACAACAACGACTGTTACGTCAACGGAAGTGGATACTGGCGGGATTGGCCGCCAAACTGTTGTCGCTGTTGGACCTGAGCCGGATGCAGACGGCAGCTTCGATGACAAGGAGAGTGACCACTTCGGTGACGAGCCTGCGATCGGCTTCGATGCTGATGATTTGTCAGCTGAGATACCCTTGTCTGCGATCCCATCTGCAGTGAATGAAGAAGATGATGTCACTGCAGCCCCAGAGGTGCGACTCCAAAAACTGAAATTGGCCCAGGAGCGTCGGTTAGTTCAAGATTTCGCTCAATCAACAGCCATTGAGCAGCAGCTCCAACACTTGCAGGACAGCTTGGATATCGAAGTTCGGTCCAACGCACAACTACGCGCTGACATCGCTGGTCTCCGTGCCACGGTTGAGGAGCAGCGTGGTCAAGTCGTGGCTGCCGAAACGCAGAAAGATGACCTTCAAGAGAAAGTTGACTTACTTGAATTACGCCTCGAAGCTGCCAAGAGGCACACGGAAGATGTTGTATCAGATCTCCGCGCCTCGTTGTCATCTGGCTTAACTGAGAGGTCTGAGGTAGAGCAGCTTCGTTCTCACGAAACTGTTTTGGTGTCCGCTGCGGTCACCGCAGATACGCGCGCGCGAGCGGCCGATGGGGTTATCGCGTCGTACCAGGCGCAAATTGAAGAGCTGCGAGCACTTGCGTCTCGCCAGGTAGAACGTCATGAGCGAGAACTTCAGGAAGCGGAAACTCTTGCTGACGAAGAACGAGAAAAGTTGCGCGTCGCTCTTGCAGCTGCAACCGAGGACTGCGCTCAGTTGCGCACTGTGAAAAAGAATCTTGGAATTGCTGTGAAGCAGCTCGAGCTTCAATTGGACGCTGCCGAGCGCCAGACAGCAGCTGCAGAAGACAAGAGAGCATCTGCTGAGCGAGCTCGCGAAGCCCTGAGGGACAAACTTTCATCTGCCACTTCCCGCGACAAAGATGCGCAGCGGCAATTAATGCACGTCCGTGCAGATTACGATCGCCGTGGTCTGGAATTGGAGCGTGCGATAGCACAAATTCAGCAGCTGGAAGAACAGCTCACCAAACTTCGCCAATCGGCCCTGCAGTCGTCCAGTGAGCACATTGCGCTCATTGCTGCCGCCGAGGCTAAAGTTACCGTGGCCGACGAGGAGAAGGATACCCTTTCACGCCAGCGGGAGGCACTCGTTGATAAGCTGGAAGAAACACGACGTATTTTGATGACTGTGCGGACGGAGCTGAGCACTGTCCGCAGCTCAGAGGCTCAGCTTCAACAGAAGTGTGCGCGACTGGAAGGGGCGCTGGGACACGCTGATGCCCTGGAACAACAGCACAATGACTCCATGTCGGAGATTGCGAAGTTGCGGAGTGCAATCGACCAGAAAGAGTCTCAGCTCGACGAGCTGCGCAACAGGAATCGCGACTTAAAAGAGGAACTGGACCGCGCTTCGAGTGAATTGCAAAACGTTTCGAATGACCGTTCCGATGCGGAAGCTGTGACCAAAAATTTAGAAGCACAGTTGAGGAGAGAGTTTGAAGAAAAGTATCGAACGGTAATTACGACGACCACAACAAGAACGGAGGAGTCCATTCGCTCTGCCACACAGGCGCTCGAGGCTCAAGTTTTGTCTTTGACAAAGCAACTCAGCCAACAAAAGGATCTTCATCGCCAGGCAGATGACGCCGCGCGAAGGAAACTCAGACAAGTTGCATTGCATCTTGCGGATGTTTTACGTAACGCTGCCGCTGTGCAGTTGGTACTTCGTCAAGAAAGAGAGCATTCACACCAAATTCGACAAGAGCATGACTTGACAGTTTCGAAATTGAAAGAACTGCAGTGCCAACTTGATGACGCGAAGGCCGCTCGGTCGCGACTGGAAAAGACCTTCGTTGAGCCACTTCAAGCCCAACTTGACAAATGCACAGAACAAATGAATGCTGCCATTCGAGAGCGTGCAGTGGTTTCACAACAATTACAAAGTGCATCTACTGCCATTGTATCTCGCGACTCAAAGTTAAAGGAACTTCAGTCACAAGTTGATGACTTGGAAAAGACAAATGATTCCCTCAAGGCGGCCGGCGACGAAGTAAAGAAGCAACTGGCGGAATCGGAAACTGCTCACAAAGAAGAACTGGAACGATTGCGAAAGATTGGTGAACAAAGTCGCAGCGAGTTGGCCGAGTCGAGTGCCAGCAATGAGATGGCATTGAAAAAAGCGCTTCGCTCCGAGCAAGCGGCCACAGAAAAGGCTCTCGAGGAGCTTGCCGACGCGCAGCGGCAAATGCGGCTTTCTCAATCCGAAAAAGCTCAGCTGCAGCAAGAAGTTACGATGCTTCGAAAGTATCTCGACAAATTGAGAGACGAGCTTGCGGACCGGGAAGTGCTTGCTGGAAAATCTCAGCAAGAACTGCAGAGCCGTTTCCTCGCTACGGCGCAAAACGTGATGGAACTGGAGGCCAAGATTGCGGGCAAGGATAGTGAGCTGGCATCATTAGAGCAGAAATTAGAGTCACAACAACAGTTTGTGGACCAGATTCCAAGTTTGAAGGCACAATTGGCGAGCGTCGAAGCGGATCTGGAGAAAGCATTATCAAGCAGAGGCGATCCAGATGCCGAAGCGAAAGTCCAAGAGCTTTCGAGTCAGCTTGAAGAAGAAAATCATCGGTGCAACGAGCTGCGGCAACAAGTAGAGGCGACTGCAGGCGAGTTGCAGGAGTTCGTTGAAAAATCCAAGCAGTGCAAAGAGAAATGTGCAGCGTTGGAACAACAGTTGCACGACGCAACCGAAGCCGAAGCAAAAGCGCGCGCGATACTTCAAGAGCAGCAGCTTGAGCAGGAGAACAAGCTGGCGATGCAACGCGGTGACTTGGCACGTGCTACGGCTGAGGTGAGGCAACTGCAGGAAGATCTCGAGCAAGTTTACCGTGAGAGACGAGTTGTTCCTACTGGTAAACACGGCGCTGTTGAAGAAGTGGCCAAAAATGTAGCTCTGGCCTTGGAGGAAGCCTCCCGATTTGCCTCAGAAACCGAACAACTGAAAGAGCAGTTGGCCGAAGCTCGACGAGAGGCGGAGGACTGGCAGAAAGCTACCGAAGACTGCGAAGAAGGGCGAGGTGAACTAACAGATTCAGTGGCGAAAACACAGAAGGCACTCGAAGACGCACGCACGGATCTCGCTCACAAAGAAAGTGAAATTGACACGTTGACTACGGAGATTGCCAAGCTGCGAGGAAAGGTGAACGCAGATGACTCGGTTTCCTCTGACGTAGTACAGAACTTACAACTCCAACATGAGGAGGAAAAATCTAATCTGAGAGCAATGCTGCATCAGCTGATGCAAGAAAGAGATGCTTTCAAATCCGCTGCTGATGAAGCAATGGCCAACGCTGAAGCTGCGGCATCTGCCGCTGCGGACTCGGACGACGATGGTCCAGGAAATATATCCGCACTACTCGAGGCAGGGCTAACTGCTGGCCATTGGACGGGCGGAACGATCAAGCACAAGTTTGATGCCAGTAATGATGAAGAGCTGAGTGTGGCCGTTGACGAAATGGTAGATGTTCGAGAACTGGACGCAGATGAGCACGTACACGACGCCAAAGATGCTGCTGGGAATGAGAAAGATCCTAACCGGTGGGTGCTGGCCCGTCGCGCGAACGGAGCTATGGGTCTTGTCCCGCTTGCTTATATCGAGCTTGACGACGAGGACGAGGACGATGCTGAAGCAAGGAAGCGCGAAAAAGAAGGGTTACCTCCAATCAGTCGTCGGTACAATGATTTATACGTACCGGATGCTGCTGGTGGGGAGGAAACAGATGGTTCTGAAGAAGATGAAAAGAACGACGGCGAAATGGATGACTACGTGCAGTGGCTGTATGTGGACGATGTCGGACAGTGGCAAGGACCTTTTGACGCAAATCAACTCCGACAATGGTATCGCGACGGCCTCTTCGACACCCAAAACTTGCTGGTCGCGCCGAGCCCCAGTTACTTGGACGATCGATTTCTGCGGCACGGAGACATGGACTATCTCTACGATCCCCGCGAGGCATTGCTCGCAAAAGTAGATGACTGGTTCCCACGCAAGGACAGAATTCCCAAGTTTGGTTTGACTGTTGTTGGTGTTCAGGAGCAAGCCGCAAAGCTTCGTTTGATTGAGAGATATGTCGCCAGGTGGCGCTTGAATCGGTGGAGCACGAACCGCGACCTTCGGGTAGCAACAGATTTCAACCCTGCATCTTTTGATCCCAAGGCACTCGGCATGAAAGGCGCAATGCAAACACCTTTGAAGCTTACCAGTGCCTCTTCAGCGCCTCCAACATCTCTGATTCCGGGTAAGCATATTTCCGGACCGCATCCGCAAAGAATGATGCCGGTCCGCGCCGGCGAGGTTGTGAATGTATTGTTATGGAGTATTCGTGATGGTACGGACGAGTACAACGATTGGGTCCGTGTTGTGAGAGTGAACGATGAATCCAAAACCGACGGATTAATTCCACGCAACTGCCTGGCCAATTATGGAGTTATCCATCGCATGAACGAGGCTGCAGTTATGCTAAGGGCGACTCTGCGTCTTCAAGCTCAGTACCGGGCCAGACTCGTGCAGCGGTTCTTGATCAAGGAGACACGCCCACCGCTAGCAATATCCGACGCAACCAGTTTACTGACAGATGGCCTCAAAACTGGAGCGCTAAGGCCGCATTCATTGACTACGGGCTCAACGGACAATCCTGCCCTGAATACTGCGGCTGCAGCTGTGCCGGCAATCGCAAATGTGGATGTGAATAATGCCATAGCTGATATCGGACTAGGGCTCCTGCGCAAAGTACTCACGGACGACGCGTCGTTTGAAAATAGTTTCGAAGCTCTTGCCGGATCAATTAATGGAAAACTAGGCGCAAAAGAGTGGTTAAAATGGGTCAACACAGAGCCGACCATGGTCAATGTGGTCAACGTCAATCGAAACAGTGGCGCCGATCCGCAAGTCGTTGCGAATTGCTTGGAGCATCAATTTGGTACCGGGCCGGCCCTGGACTTCTTCCAATTCAAAGACTACTTTTCCAATGTTGACGCTGCAACAGATTTGACAGCTGATCTAGCCACTGTTAATGGCCCTAGCAAGGGAGTGGTTCACACAATAGAATCTGGTGATGACATCGTGCATGCATTGCATACGTTCACACCAGCTCGCAGCGAAATTGAAGAAGCAGTTCAAAACGGACACTTACCGCCACTCGCCTTGAGCAAAGGAGATGCACTGCAAATTGTAGATATCGCGTCGCTGTCCGGAAGCGAGCTACAACTTTTACGCGGAGGGACACCTTTCTCTGAGAAGGCAAAAGCGGCTTATCTATTGTTTGGCGATGGCCCCACCACGAGTACCGCTGGCGACATCGTGGCCCCAATTGTAGACCCAGGATGGATTGCCGTCCGACAAGTTAGTGACGGTCCTGGTGCTCGGGTTGGTGTTGTCCCTGAGAACTACGTTCGTGCATCTGCGACGACGGAAGCCACTGATGCGGAGACTGCCGCGTACCTTGAACAAGCAAAAGGCCAGGAAGTAGAACGACGCCTCGCTAATGCGGCCAAATTGCGAGAAAAGCGTTTCGCAGAACGAACCAACGAACCGAGTGAACACACTGCGTCGAACGCCGACGAAACAGGAAGTTTCAACGATGATGAGACTGATGACATGTACGGTTCTCCAGACGAAAAAGAAAAGGCCCGACAAGACGCCCGCTTGAAGTACCGCGCTTCTCTCCGCGACCGGAATTTGCACAAGATGGTAAACGGATCATCACTCGCAAACACTCCAACAGCTGCCGGGCGTGCCACGATGGTAGTCAGCATCGACTACATTCGAGAGAGTGATGACGAGTTGACGGTCAAGGCGGGTGAACTCGTCCAGATCATTTCATCTTCCGTGGCAGCAGGCGCCGACAATGACGACCTCAGGACACATGATCCCGAAGAAGAGCTGGACCCTGGGTAAAAACAACCTATATGTTCTTTTATGCACATGTGCGCACGTGCATGTCGTGCATGTATCGTCCTAATCCTGGCTCATTTTTTGTAGGTGGGTCCGCGTTCGCTGCATCAGTGATCCAACTAGAGTGGGACTCGTCCCAGAAAATTTCTTAGCTTTGGCCAGCTTGTCCGCTCAAGACGCTGAGACTCGAGAGTATTTACTCTTGCATCAGGGAGGTGGAACATTGGCACACACCCCAACACACTCCTCTCCAGCGGTTAAAACACCTCAATCAAGTGCGGCTCTGCCAAATGGAGTACTCGACGATGAAAACAGCACCACTTGGGATGCTAGTCACATCCACGCAGGTAGCAGTGCGAGTTCAAGTCGTGAGATGAGTCCGTTGTCGCCCGTTCGCCGGGGACAGGAGTATGTTGTATTGTACCGGTTTGAGGCGGAGGGTGGCGATGAGCTGACTGTGGAGCAAGGTCAACGAATCTGGGCGATTGTCGACGACGACGACGACGACGATCCCGGTTGGTTACGAGTAGTCGACGATGACGACGTTGTCGGCATTGTTCCAGAGACTTACGTTCGCCCCGTGTAAACATCACGGGACCTGCAAGCTGCACGTATTTCCCCCAACGATAGTAAGTCATTACAGATTCTTTTTAATACATGTCCAGTTTCTATTGTGCCCCGCACGCATCAAGCGAAAGTGAAATGCTGTACGGTCTCGGAACAACTCCATTGATGAAATCCCTCTCGAAAGTACGGTTGCAAAACGGGCCGGTGCATGCGATACACCACGTCAAAACACGAGACTTGTCTATCAGCGGCAAAATTTGAGAAATCCTGGCACCGCAGCAATGTGAGCATGAACTCTCACGACGGAAAACACACCGCATACACGTACTGTCGCTCTGTGCATCCTGGCTGTTGATTCTGCGACCATGCAGGTGAACGCATCTCTTGCACTAGCCGGATTCTGTCGTAATCGGCCAGGTTCATCACTTCTTTTTCATCTTTGTTCATTTTAAAACGCTCGTTCGCATCGTGTAGCTGCTGAGTGATGGGCTCCGGTCCACCACTGGTGTTGAAGTGCTGACTAGTGGCCTCACCGCGCAGTATTTGTGCCGCTAAAACGTCTTTGGCAAGTTCATCAACTCCAATAAATTGCCATAATTGTGACCTGCCATCAACAAAGGTGACTGATTGGTTGATTTTAGTGAACACGGTGGAGTGACATGAATTGAACTGACATGACTGCATCGGTATTCGTACGCAATTCGTCGTATTCAAGAGCCATAACTGAATCTGCAAACGGCACTTCAGACAGATTGGTGCGGCACATAAATGGAACAAATGCAATGACAACAATGCTATCGCCGAGAGCGCAACCACACGGTCAATTACCCCAGCTCCAACATGCATCGTTGAACATTCGATGATTGATGCGAAATTTCCAGAATACTTCGGGAGGTATGTTGTGCGGGTACTCGCCGTCGCAGTCCGCGGACTTGTTGCCACAAGCCTGCGTGTCAATGCACACAGATAAGAAGCATAATTCTCACAAAGAGTATCATGAAATGCGCAAAACCTGCTACCTTCATCATAGCTGCTTTGTGGCCAGCTGACATTGCCTGCTGCCACGAATTGCTTCTATGGAGGCAGATCACTTTCAAATTGGGCCTACTCGCCTGTTTGTGCGGCCACAGTGAGTCACACCGAGTCACACCTGCGACAGATAATGTAATTGCATTGTGACGCGCAGCACGCACCCACATCCTTTTGATGGCTGGCGAAGCCGGGTCATTCAAGAACATGGTCCCCAGCTTGTATCCGCGCACCCTTGACTTTCCTGGTTTGTTGAAAAATGCCCGAACTTCTCTCATGCGTTCTCCCTCGTTTTCTTTCGGGTTGCATGGGTTTGCATTTGACCCTTCTCCTCTCATGTGTATTTCGGGGTGAGCATCCAACATTCTAACTAGCCTACACAGGAATTAATTAAAATGTTGACATGTCAGTAGAAGTCGCCAGCGGGCACAACCTTTGACACTTAGAGCCAGATAAAAATTTCAAACCATGTTGAGCCGACACGACTTCCGGCCATCACGACCAACAGAGAGGTAACGTTGGCACCGGAGTACACGTTAGCATTTCCATGAAGACCTGAAGAACTGGCAGCGTGGGCACATAACGCTGGTGTCGTAATCGGACAATAACCTGGAATTTCTGAGCACACGCCTCCACGCTGCAGAAAAAAGGAATCTTGAGACAAGTTGGCGTTTGGTGTGTCGCACTTGGAGCACACGATTGTCTCGTTGAATGCGTGCGCGGTGCTGATCTTCCTTTCGTTGAAATAAACAGCTCCGTTTTCTCGCACAAAGCACCCATAAGGTTTGAGTCCCCAGTAACCAGTCCGCATTTGCCGGAGGATCTCGGCATCTGCATCTCTTTTGGAAGCGTTGCGGCTCGGCGCCACTGAGGGTTCAATGTTCAGTACACCTAATCGCGGTAAAGTGTCGTACGTGCAATCAGAACGTCTCTCGAACGACCGCCCAGCACAAAAGGACGGCCAAGAAAGCTGTCCGATCATTCCAGATGCCTCTTGTTGAATGGCGAGCATCATTTGTGCCGCTACTATCACAACAGTGCTCGCGAAGACCATGTTGAAGATCGATTGATATGCAAACCAAGCTATCTCATGTTCAAAAGACACCGATTTCTTACATGCGGTGCAGTATCCACCCCTTGCAATGCGTAATCCATTTAATAACTCAAGCCCTCGAAATCATGTCGTCCGTCTTTTGTTCCGCTATAATCACTACCGCTATTTCTTTCGAAGCGGTCAAAAATCGCCATTCGTCGATTGCTCGTCCATTCCACAACCGCGGTGTACAGCCGCGACCGCAACCACCACAACCACGTGCTCCCACTGCGACCGTTCTCCCACAGATGCGCTTTGGCTTGCACTGAAGCCAGCCACGGGTTCCGACAGGCCTGCTTGCCAGCGCGCCGACGACGCCGACGACAACGAACGACGATGTCGACAACGAATGGAACGGAGAACGGAGGAGAACGGATGGCCGACAGCGAACGAAGAACACGCCGAAGCGCCGCAGCCGCAGCAGCAGCCACAGTGTGGTGATTCTGTTGCGGTTTACGTGGTATCAATAGTACAATATGTCAGTACGTCGGTATTTGCAAAAAGTGTATTTTTGCATGCCCACCCGAGCGACGGAGTGGAGTGAAGGTGAGCGAGTCCGTTACAGCCTGTATAGAATTGGTGGTGTCCGTTCCGCGCTGGCGTTCGTTGTTGTTGTTGTTGTTGCGTCGTTGCGTTGTTGCGTCGTTGCGTCGTTGCGTCGTTGCGTCGTTGCGTCGTTGCGTCGTTGCGTCGTTGCGTCGTTGC
>ENA-OWNT01004067-OWNT01004067.1-seawater-metagenome-genome-assembly--contig:-NODE-4067-length-13170-cov-3.221034_pt1 | contig 13170 bp, 6 predicted proteins | sample MGYA00238136_ERZ651165 | MGnify/ENA primary metagenome ERZ651165 (study PRJEB26861, sample SAMN08777766) | seawater metagenome | isolation source: coastal seawater | place: USA: Florida | collected... | reverse complement strand
GAACGGCGCCTGCGCCTGCACGTCTTCCATCCCGGCGCTCACCGGCAGACCGCGCCCGCGCGCCCAGCTCTCGATGTCGGCGGCCTGGGTGATCACCGCGCGGATCACGTGACCGCGATCCAGCAGGGTTTCGGAACAGCCGATCAACAGGGATTCATTGCCAATCACTACACAGGAAAACTGGGTCATTTCTTATCCTCGGCTAGGGGAGCGGACAGGGGTATCCCGGCATCAGATCGCCGGAACGGCGCGCGCAGCGCATGCGCGATCAGATCGCGCAGAAAATACTCGGGGTCGGTTCGCGGCTTGCTCTGGATCAGGCAGCGCAGCCGCCAGATCGAACAGCCCACGATCCGGGCCAGCGTGGCCATGGCGGCGTAAAACCGCCCGTGGTTCTTGGTAAAGTAATGCAACCGGCTGTCGAACCAGTAGCCCGGCGTGCGCGTCCAGGTCTTCATACCGGTCGAGGCCGAGCCCACATGCACCACCCGGCTGGCCGGCAGGTAATGGGTCCGCCAGCCCGCCCGCGCCGCGCGCAGGCACAGGTCGGTCTCTTCGAAATACAAAAAGAACGTCTCGTCGAACCCGCCGATCTCATCCAGCATCGCCGCGCTCATCATCAGGCTGGCACCGGCGGTCCAGTCCACCTGGGTCGGGCGCTCGGGGATCGGCAACGCCACGATCGCGTGGCTCAGCAGGCGGGAAAACACCCCGGTGCGCGCGCCGGTCTCGAACTCCCCGGCGATGGTCGGGAAACGAAAGGCGGTGCAATGCGGCACCCCGTCGGGGCCGCGCACATGGCTGCCCACCATGCCCGCGCCGGGATTGGCCAGCAGGAAATCGCGCAAGGTGCGGATTGCGCCCGGCTCGGGGAAGGCATCGGAATTCAACAGGTAGAAGTAGTCGGGCCGCGACCCGTCGGACAACCCGCAGCGCATACCGAAATTCATTCCCGCGCCAAAGCCGCCGTTGCGCCCCGACTCCACCACTCGCAACCGGTCGCCGTCCAGCCAGCCGCGCGCCTGTGCCGCCTCGGCGATGATCCGGTACGAACCATCCCCGGACCCGTTGTCGACCACGACCACCTCGCCGCGCACCCCCTCCATCGCGCGCAATGCCGCCTCCGCCGATTTCAGCGTCATCTCCGGCGTGCGGAAATTCAGAATGATGGTCAGGATGCTCGGGTCTGTCATTCGGGTCTCATCCGGCTTTCATTCTGCGGCGGTCACAGCTTTGGGCACTTCGTCCCAACCGGCGGCCAACGGGGTTTCGGCGTGGTCGATACACTCCTTCAGCCGCTCGGCCAGCACGCTGACATTGGGCACCAGCACCATGCTGTCGTGATCTCCCGGCACCTCGATCACCTGCGTGCGCGGCACCCAGGCGGTCCAGGCATTGTCGGCAAACACATACTCCTTCTCGCGGCTGACCCAACGCCCGCCCGAGACCTTCCAGTGCCGGTCCAGCGGCGGCCGGAACAGCACCAGCGGCCCGTCCCAGCGCTGCAACTGGTAAATTCCCACCGCCTCGCGGAACGCCGCCTCGATCCGGGCGTTGTTGAACGCGGTCGCGGCATTGGCGGGCGGCGGCGTGCCGCGCCGCTTCTGCAATTCCCAGCGCAGCCGGTTGCCGGCCCATTCACCAAGGTATCCGGCCCCCTTGCGGCGCAGTTCCTGCAGCTTGATCAAGGCCTTGTCGCGCCGCGACAGGCTGGGGCGCACCGGCATCGGCGTGTCCAGCAGCGCCAGCAGCGCCACCTCTTCGCCCGCCGCCTCCAGCTGCCGCGCCATTTCATAGGCGGTGATCCCTCCGCCCGAGAACCCGCCAAGCAGATAGGGGCCCTTGGGCTGCACCTGCCGCAATTCGGCGATGTAATCGGCGGCGGCGTCCTCCATCGTGCGATGCGGGTCGTCGTCACCGATCAGCCCGCGTGCCTGCAGCCCGTAGACGGGCCGTTCCCGCCCCAGCATCAGCGCCAGGTGCCGCAAGTTCAGCACGTTGCCAAACATCCCAGCCACAAGGAAAAATGGCGTGTTCTGGCCGCTTTCCCCCTGATGCAGCGCCACCAGATGGGCAAAGCTCTGCGCCTCGGTCGCGTCGTCCGGCGCAGCGCCATCAACAAACCCGGTCCGCCGCGCGATCAGCGCCGCCAACGCGGCCACGTTGGGCGCTTCGAACAACACCGAGATCGGGAATTCGACGTGATAGGCCCGGTTGATCTGGGCAAACAGCCGCACCGCGATCAGCGAATGACCGCCCAGGTCAAAGAAACTGTCCTGCGTGCCAACCTGGTTGACCCCCAACAGCCCCTCGAACATCGCCGCCAGCGTGGTTTCGATCTCTCCCTCGGGCGCGACAAACTCGGTGTCCAGTTCCGGCCGGTCAAAGCTCTGGCCGTCCTCTGCCGCCGTGACCGCCACATGATCGGCCTGCGCAATCAGGCCGGGCAGATCGAGCGTGCTGATCACCACCTGCGGCTGCCCCAGCGCCAGCGCCCGGCGCAATGCCTCCGGCCCCTCGTCGGCGCGGATCCCCTGGCTGATGTTGTGGAACAATCGCTGCTCGTCGGGCGACAGCGGTGCATCGCTGCGTGCCGCCTCCAGCCCCAGCGCGACGGCATCGGCATCGGCGCTCTCGGCAAAGCTCAGCGCGCCGGTCACGCGCTTCATCTGGAATCCGTTGACCTCGACCAGAACCTTGCCCTGCGGGTCGCTGATGGTGACGTCGAAACTGGCAAACCCGTCGATCGGCGTCGCCCCCGGCGACAGCCGCACCCAGCTGCGGATTTCGGCCGGCAGCGGCGCATGAACCCGGATCGCGCGGTATGACACCGGCACCCACAGATTGCCGCCGCCATAGCCCTGCACCAGGTCAATCGCCCAGCCGGTCGCCAGATCCATCAGGCCCGGATGCAGCAGATACCCCTCGCGCAGCGTGCCGCGCAGATCGGGCGCCAGCGACAGGCTGGCCAGCCCTTCGCCGGTCCCTGCCGCCGTCCGCGACAGCACGTGCCAATGCGGCCCAAACCGCAGATGGGCCTCCTGCGGCGACCTCAATCGCGCCTCGGGCGTGCCCTTGGCCACTGTCGGGCAGCGGGCGGAAATCTCCTCCAGATCAACGCTCGGCGCATCCATGCCAGCCGCCAGCAACCGCACCTCGGCCTGCGCGTTCAGCGTGTATCCCTCGCTGCCACCGATGCCGCTGTGCACGGCCAGGGTGAACCCCTCCGCCGCAGGCTCCAGCCGCAGCACCATCTGCCGCGTGCCGCTGTCCTCGACCTTCAGCGGGCGGAAGAAATACAGATCCCGCAGCTCGAACGGCTGCTCCACCCCATGCGCCCGCAGCGCCTCTGCCGCCAGCTCGATGAACCCGGTTCCCGGCAGCAACGCATCGCCCGCGCCGGTGCGGTGCTGGTCCAGCACCCACAGGTCCCGCGCGGCATAGCTGGCCACGAACAGCCGGTTTCCCTCGGCATCAAAGCCCGCCTCGTCCAGCAGCGGCGCATCGACCGGTTCGCGCTCGGTCGGGCGGTTCGCGCCCTTGCGGGCGGTCATCGCGTCGGCGGCCATGCCGACATCGCCCCAGACGCCCCAGTTGATCGCAACCACCCGCGTGGCGCCGCCACGGCGGCCCTGCGCCCAGGCGTTCAGATAGTCGTTGGCGGCGATGTAATCGATCTGTCCGGCGGGCCGCGTCGCGGTCGAGCTTGACGAAAACAGTACCATCAGCTCCAGCATCCCGTCCGGGAACAACTGGTCCAGCACCTGCAACCCGGTGATCTTGGGGGCAAAGACCTGCTGCACGTCGGCGGCCGTCTTGGCCAGGAACGGCCCGTCCCCGATATGACCTGCCGCATGGATCACCCCGGTCAGCGCGCCAAATGCCTCTTCGGCCCGCGCCGTCGCCGCCCGCATCTGCGCGATGTTGCAGACATCCGCCGCCACCGCCAGCACCGCGCCGCTGCCGATCTCTTCCAGCGCCTGCAGCGCCCGGATCCGCCGCGCGGTCCGGTCGGCGGGGCTGTGCCGCTGCAGATACCCGTCCCAATCGTCGCGCCCAGGCAGCGGGTCGCGCGACAACAGCACCACATTCGCCCCGTGATCGCGCATCAGATCCGCCGCCAGCGTCAGCCCGATGCCGCCAAACCCGCCGGTGATCAGATAGGTGCCGCCTTGCCGCCACGGGCTGTCGCCGTCCTGCAGCGCCACGGGGCGATAACTGCGGCCATACCGCTTGCCATCGCGCAGCGCCGCCACCGTGTTGCCCGGCTCTGCCAGCAGCTCTTCCAGCAGCGGCAGCGTCAGCGCGTCCGCCGGGGCAGGGGCGCCGCGCCCCAGCCAGCCGCGCTTCGGCGCCTCCGGCAGCTCGATGTCCAGCGTCGCCACCGTCAGCCCCGGCATCTCGTGCGGGATCGCCCCCGCCGGGCCGGATATCAGCGCCTTTTCAGGGTAGGGCAGCGCCTCGTCGCGGACCTGCACGGCGCCGGTGGTGACCACGGTGATCTGCACCGGCGCATCGCCCTCGCGGTTGGCCAGCGCCTGACCCAGCGCCATCAGGCTATAGAACCCATGTTCCAGATTGCGGTCATAGAAACTGCTGCCGGGGCGGAACTGCTCGCGGTCCGTCACTAGCCAGAAATGCCCGATCCGCGTCGGGCTGCGCCCGGCCTCTTCCAGATCGCGGATCAGCGCGTCATAGCCCGCGCGCCCCTGTTCGGGCGGCAACAGATAGGCGTCGTTGGACAGCCGCGCATAGGTGTCGCCGGGGGTGACACGGGTCACCCTATGCCCCGCCGCCGACAACCGCTCCGCCACCCGCGCGGCCACGCCGCAGCCGTCCTCGAAAATCAGCCAGCTTTGCCGCTCGGCCTCGCCCAGATCCTCGGCCACATCCAGATCGCATTCCGCCAGTCGCGGACGCCACACCGGGCGATAGCCCCAGTCGGCCAGATCGTCGCTGCGCGCGAGCGCGGTCTGCGCCGGGCTGGCCACCTGCGCCGCGCCCGGTTCAATGAAATAGCGGCTGCGCTGGAACGCATAGGTCGGCAGCGGCAGCCGGTGCCGCCGCGCCTCGCCCCAGATCTGCGGCCAGTCGGCCTCTACGCCACAAGCCCAAAGCCGCCCGATCACACCGAGGAAATAGGCGTCGTCCGCCATCTCCTGATCCGGATGCCGGAGCGAGCTGAGCACCTGTCCCGGTTTCAAAGTCTCGCTCATCTGCGCCAGCGAGCTCAGCGCCTTGCCCGGACCCACCTCCAGAAACACCCGGTCGGGGCGCTCCGACAAATGCGCGATGCAATCGGCGAAATGCACCGTATTGCGCAGCTGACCGACCCAATAGTCGGGGTCAGTGGCCTGTTCGGGCGTCAGCGCAAGACCGCTGCGGTTGGAAATCACCGGGATCTGCGGCGCTTTCAGGTCGAGGCTTTGCAAAAATGCACGGAAGTCGCCCAAAATGGGGTCCAGCATCCGCGAATGTGCCGCGATGTCGATGGCAACTCGCTGGAAATCCACCTCGCGCGCCTCCAGCACCTCGGCCAGCGCGTCCAGCGCCGCCTGCGGCCCCGACACCGCGCAGAGCCGCGGCGCATTGACCGAGGCCATATCCAGCCCGTCACCCATCAGCGCCCGCAATTCATCCTCGGGCAGCGACACGCTCAGCATGCCGCCCGCAGGCACCGTGTCAAACAACCGCCCGCGCAGCAGCACCAGATCAATACAATCTTCGAACGACATCACACCCGCCAGGCAGGCCGCCGTGTTCTCGCCCATCGAATGCCCGACCAGCGCCGAAGGCCGCACGCCCCAGCTCTGCCACAGCTGCGCCAGCGCGTATTCCACGATCATGATCAGCGGCAGCTGCGCTGACGGTTTGGTCAGCGCCGCCGCTGCCGCCTCCCGGTCCTCCGGTTCCGGCATCCACAGCGCGCGAATGTCGTGGTCCAGGCTCTTTTGCAGATGGTCCAGCCCCCGGTCCATCCATTCGGCAAAGACCGGCTCCGTCTCATACAGGTCGCGCCCCATGTCGGGGTATTGCGCGCCGCCACCGGGGAACATGAACACCGTATCGGGCGCGGCCCCCAGCCGGTCGTGGGTAAAGACCTGCCGTGGGTCACCCTGTTCCAGTAACTCGGCGGCCTCCAGCGCGGTTTCGGCCACCAGCACCCGGCGCTTGTCGAACCCGCGCCGACCCTCTTTCAGCGTATAGGCCACATCGGCCAGCGGCAGATCCGGGTTGGCCCGCAAATGCGCGGCCAGCGCCGCCGCATTGCCGTCCAGCGCCGCACGCGACCGCCCCGAAAGGCACAGCACGTGGAACGGGAAATCGCTCTCCTCGGACGCGCCCCGCGCGGGCGCCTCCTCAAGGATCATATGCGCGTTGGTGCCGCCCACGCCCAGCGAGTTCACCCCGGCGCGGCGCGGGGTCTCGCCCGCCGCCCAGTCGGTCAGCCGGTCGTTGACCACAAACGGGCTGGTCTCGAAATCAATTGCCGGGTTCGGGGCCTCATAGCCCAGGCTCGGCGGCATCTGCGCGTGTTTCAGCGCCAGTGTCGCCTTGGCCAGACTGGCGACACCCGCCGCCGTATCCAGATGGCCGATGTTGGTCTTGACCGACCCGATGCGGCAGAACCCGGTGGCCTCTGTCGTCTCGCGATAGGCCTCGGTCAGCGCCGAGACCTCGATCGGGTCGCCCAGATAGGTGCCGGTGCCGTGGCATTCGACGTATCCCACCGTATCGGCGGCCACATCCGCCGCCCGCAACGCCGCGCCGACCGCCGCCGCCTGCCCATCGACCGAGGGCGCCAGATAGCCCGCCTTGGCCGCGCCGTCATTGTTGACCGCGCTGCCCTTGATCACCGCCCAGATGTGGTCGCCATCGGCCACCGCATCCTCAAGCCGCCGCAGCGCCACCGCGCCCGCGCCCGACCCGAACACGGTGCCCTCGGCCCGGTGGTCAAAGGCGTGGCATTGCCCGTCCGGCGACAGGATCTCGTTTTCCTTGTAGAGATAGCCGCGCCCCTGTGGCAGCTCGATGGTCACGCCACCGGCGAGCGCCATGTCGCATTCTCCGTCGCGCAGCGCCTTGCAGGCGTAGTGGATCGCCACCAGCGAGGTCGAACAGGCGGTCTGGATGTTGATCGACGGTCCCTTCAGGTCGAACACATGGCTGACGCGGGTCGACAGGAAATCCTTGTCGTTGCCGGTGTGGCGCAGCAGGAACATGCCCACATCGTCGACCAGCCCCGGATTGGAACAGATGTTGAAATAGAAATAGCTGCCCATACCGCAACCGGCATAGACGCCGATCGGGCCGGCAATGGTCTCGGGCGGGTGGCCGGCATCCTCCATCGCCTGCCAGGCGACTTCCAGGAACTTGCGGTGCTGCGGGTCCAGGATCGCCGCTTCCTTGGGCGAAAAGCCAAAGAACTCGGCGTCGAACATGTCGAACCCGTCCAACGGCGCGGCGGCGGGCACGTAATTGGCATCGGCGATACGCGCCGGATCCTCGCCGGCGGCCAGCAGCGCGTCTTCGTCCAGCCGCGCGATCGAGGCGATGCCGTTCCTCAGATTGTCCCAATAGGCCGTCGCGTCGTCTGCCCCCGGCACATTGACCGAAAGCCCGACAATCGCGATGTCGCCCTGCGACATGACCGAACCATTTTTCCCCATAGCCTGACCAAACGACCTAATTAGCGTTCACATCAGCCCACCACACCACGGCCACAATAGGCAGCCGCATGGCGCGCCGACAGGTTTCATTTTCCGGCAGCCCCCACCACCGAGCTTAATTCATTGTTTACGCAAAACAAAACATTTCCGGGTTGGAATGTGTTTGCTGCGCACTTGCCTACAAAGGGGATTGTCCGACCGCATTGCGGCTCAATTAAGGACAATCTTTGATGACTTCGGCCCGATTACCGGGTTCTTTTGGGGCGTCACAGGATGGTGCGCCGACGCCGTGGCACGGACCTGCCGCCAACGACCGGACCACGGCCCAACCCGCGTGAACCGGCCTCCCAGGCCTGCGGAAACCGCAATCGCTCGGCGTATCCCAGAACCGCGCCCGCACAAATCCATGTGTAGGGGATCAGGGTCGCATTCAACAACATGTCGATCATCGTCACCGCCAGAATGATCGCAATGGGCGCCACATAGGGCGACAGGTCGCGGGATCGCCGCCCTCGCGCCTGCAAACCCAGCAAAAACAGCGGCAACGCCAGCAATCCCATCTCTGCGATATAGCCGACCCAGCCAAAGGAACCGAACACGATGATCCAGCGCCCGTCCGGGATCGAGATGATCTGCCCTGTCTGGGGGTCGCGCAGCAGGTTCCGCCCCCAGCCGCCCCAGCCAAACCACGGCTTTTCGTCGGCCCGGTCCAGCAGGATCTCTTCGTTGTGGAACCGGAACTCCAACGACTGCTTGCGGGCCGGGTCAATCGCCTCGGCCTGTTCCAGGATCTTGTCCAGCGGTACCTTGCCGGTGTTGCGCAACGTCGGATAGACCACCGCGATCAGCGCACAGACCACCGCCACCCGGATCATCGCCTTTGCGCTGCCAAACAGCACCAACGGCAGGAACGCCAGCGCATAGAGCTGCGAGGCGAGGCTCTTGCACAGATAAAGCACCACCATCAGATAGCCGGTCGCAATCAGCAGCCGCATCCGCTGTGGCCCTTCCACCGTCCGCGACAACGCCGCCGCCGCCAGCACCGCAGTCATCAGGAAAAACGCCAGCCACAACCCGTGCGGCAGGAACACGATGGGCCGGAACCCGCCCTCGCGCATCATCTGCTCGAAACTGTGCTGGAAGAACCCGTAGACCCAGATGTTGATCTGCGGGCTCAGCCGGATCTCGATCAGCGACGGGATCGAATAGGCCAGCCCGCCCACCACCAGCGCCAGCAGCACCTCGCGCAGCCCGGTCTCTGTCGACAGGAACTGCCGCGCCAACAGGAACGGCAGCAGCACGATCAGCTGGTTGGCGATCACCGAGAACAGGTCGCGCAGGCTCAGCCCCGGCAGATATCCGGTGGTAAAACTGATCGGCCATGTGTTCTCCAGCGCGCGAAAGAGCATCGGATCGCCGTTGGTCAGCACCGTCGGGATCACCCCCAGCACGAACAGCACGGTCAGTATCTTGCCCACCGGCGACACCGGCAGCAGGCGGAACTTGCGCTTGATCAGATACACACAGCACAGCGCCGCGCACAGGCTGGGGATCGACACCTTGTCCATCGACGGCACCAGCGGCAGATCGAAATTCGCGCGCGGCGGCAGGATCAGGTATCCGCCCAGGATGCTCCAGATGATCGCCCGTTCAAACGGCAGCTTGCGGAACATCACCACACAGGCGAGCGGCCAGATGATCAGCATCAAAAAGGCAAGCGCGTTGGGCATCGGGGCGGGTCTGGTCCTGGGTTAAACCTGTGGTGGCCAGACCTTAGCAGCCGCGCCGCGCCCTGTCGCCCGCCCAATGCCCCCGCCGTAACGGACCGCGCGAAACAATGGCACCGATACCACGGCGCCGCCCGTTCGCTGCCCGTTCGGCGGCTGTCATCTGGCGCTTTGCCCCGCACCCGCGTACATCTCGGACATAGGATCGGGTCACAGACCAGCAGGACGGGCGCGTGCAGTTCACTTTCGGCGGACAGACCATCACCATCAACGTCGCCAACCGCGCCGCGCTCGAACAGGAGGTGCGCGACCGCTTCCGCGCCGGTCGCGGTTTTGCCCTGGCCACCGTCAACCTCGACCACCTGGTCAAGATGCGCGGCTCTCCCGCCTTTACCGATGCCTATGCCCAACAGGATCTGGTGGTCGCCGATGGCCGTCCCATCGTCTGGCTGTCGAAACTGGCCCGCCGCCCGGTCGCGCTGATGCCCGGCTCCGACCTGATCACGCCGCTTTGTCAATGGGCCGCCGGCGAAGGCGCGCCCGTCGCGCTGGTGGGCAGCACCGCACAGGTGCTCGATACCGCCGCCGCAGCCCTGGCCGAACAGGTGCCGGGGCTGGACATCACCCTGAAAATCGCTCCGCCGCAGGGGTTCGACCCGATGGGGGCAGAGGCCGACGCCATCCTCGACCGCTTGAACGCCGCCGGGATACAGCTCTGTTTCCTCGCGCTGGGCGCCCCGAAACAGGAACAGCTTGCGGCGCGGGGCAGGGCGGCGGCGCCCGCCACCGGCTTTGCCAGCATCGGCGCCGGGCTTGATTTCATCGGTGGCGGCCAGCGCCGCGCACCGCGCTGGATGCAGCGGACCGGGCTGGAATGGCTGTGGCGGGCGCTGGCCAACCCGCTGCGGCTGGGGCCGCGCTATGCCAGATGCGCGGCGATCCTGCCGGGGCAGGCGGGGCAGGCGCTGAAACTGCGGCGGCGTGACTGATCCGGCCTACCGGTACTCCATCAGCGCCGTCTTGCGGCCCCGCAACCGGTTGACGTAATAGGACAGCGCCCCGATCGCCTCGGGGAATTTGCCCAGCACCGTGAACATCGCCACCGCAAGCGATCCGCGCCGTGCCAGCCGCAGCACTTGCGCCGGGTAGATCAGCGCCAGCAGCCACAGCCACGGTTCGGACAGCCCGCACAGGAGGATCGCCACCGGCAGCGCCGCGCCCCAGAGCAGCGCGCGCCGGGTTTCCGCCACCCAGTGCCGCTCCGGTGGCCCGCCATGCAGCGCCGCCCCCTCGGCAAAGGCATGACCGGCCCGCCGACTCCGCTTCCACCACTGGCCAAACCGCAGGATCCGCGCGTCGTGCCGCGTCATCGCGGCATCCAGCCGCCACACCGTCCAGCCCGCCTGCCGCAGCCGCACGCACAGCTCCGGCTCCTCTCCCGCGATCAGGCCGGGATTGAACCCGCCCACCTGCTCCAGCGCCGCCCGCCGCATCAGCGCATCGCCGCCACAGGCCAGCGCCGGGCCCACCGGCGTGTCCCATTCGTGATCGCACAACCGGTTATAGACCGAGGCCTCCGTGTGCTCCTCGCGCCGCCGCCCGCAGGCCACCGCTGCCTCGGGCTCCGCCGCGAGAAAGTCCATCGCCGTGGCCACCCATCCGGGGTCCACCGTGCAGTCGCCATCGACCAGCTGCACGAACTCGGCCTGCGATCCCTTCAGCCGCTCCAGCCCCGCGTTGCGCGCCCGCGCGGCGGTAAAGGGCACCGACATGTCCAGCGCAACCACCTCCGCGCCTGCCGCCGCCGCCGCCTCGGCGCTGCCATCGTCCGATCCGGAATCGACATAGACGATCCGCCCGACCTGTCCCGTCAGCGAGGCCAGGCAGGCCAGCAGCCGCGCGCCCTCGTTGCGCCCGATCACCACTGCGTCAGCCCGCATCGGATTGCTCCTGCAGAAAGGCATCATAGGCGGGCGAGCCGATCAGGAACCCGGCCCCGATCAGCTGGTCAAAGCCCTCGAACACGACGGCATCGTCTGAATACAACGTCAGCCCGCCCTCGCGCGCATAGGCCGCCAGCCGTTTCTGATCCTCGCCGTGGCGGACCGACCGTTCCGCCACCGTGCGGGCATCGCGGACCTGCGGGTTGTTGGCGAACTTGTAGTGCCGGATCAACGCGGTGAAATCGGCGCAGCTGACATGCGCCGAACAATGCGGATGCACCCCCGGTTCAACGCCTTCACCGACAAACACCAGCGGGTGCTTGCTCAGGCAGCACAGCTCACCGAACACCTTGTTGCGGATACCGCCGAACAGGAACCTTATGTCCGGGTTGCTGACCCGGTTGTCCTGCATCCAATAGGCAAAATGGATCAGCCCGGTATCGGTATAGGGCACATCGACAATGCCGCCCAGATCGCAGAACCGGAACGCCTCCAGCGCCTGCGCATAGGTCAGATCCGCGACCTCGCCAATCGGCCGGTCGGGAAACATCTCCAGCATCTGCGCCACCAGCGCCGTGTAGCCGCGCGCGCCCATGTACCGCACCAGCCCGCCCAGCCCGATCTCCGCCGCGCCCGGGAAATCGAACATCTCGTCCATATCGGCGTACAGAACCCAGCGCTCCCGGCAATAGGTCTCGGCGGCATAGCGGCGGAAATCGTTTTCAAACCGGCCCCAACGCAGCTTGGACTGTACGATCACCGTACCCGGCTCGGCCCGGATCCGGTCCAGAGTGCCATCGGTGGAGCCATTGTCGATAAATACGAAATGCCTTACCCCCAACCGCCTGTAGTGGTCGAAGAACGCGTCCAGGTAATAGGCCCCGTCGCGCACCAGCGCCACCACCGTCACCTCGTCGGCACCCTGGCCCAGATCGCGCGGCCCGTGCAGGTGCCGGATCGACAGCCGCAGCCGCAGCCGGTCCGCGACCCGTTCCGCCCGTGCCCGCAGTCTCTGCGTCCAGCTTGCTCCTGCCATTCCCGGCCCCGTGCGGTTGCTTTTCCAGCCAGCCTAACCGGCGCGGCGCGGGCTGCAAGACCGGTTTGCCATCTGCGGCCAAAATCGTCATGATTTGCAAGGCGGCGTCCGGCGTCCGCCGATTTTTGAGGTACGAACGTCATTTTAAATTTGACACCTGAATTAAATGGGTAGACAGTCGGTATCCAGACCTGTGGGAGGGCACATGTACATCGGATTGGACCTGGGAACCTCGGGCGTGCGGGCCTTGCTCGTGGCGCCCGACGGTCGCGTTCTGCACAGCGCCGAGGCGCCCGTCGCCGTCACCCACCCGCATCCGGGCTGGAGCGAACAGCACCCGGCAGGCTGGATCGCCGCCGCCGCCCAGACCCTGCGCGCGCTGGCCGGGATCGCGCCCGCCGAAATGGCCGGGCTGCGCGGTATCAGCCTGTCGGGCCAGATGCACGGCGCGACATTGCTGGACGAGGCCGGGCAGGTGCTGCGCCCCTGCATCCTGTGGAACGACACCCGCAGCCACGCCCAGGCCGCCCGGCTCGACGCCGCCCCGCGCGTCCGCGACATCTCCGGCAACATCGTCTTTCCCGGCTTCACCGCGCCGAAACTGGCCTGGCTGGCCGCACATGAGCCCGACATCTTTGACCGCACCGCCACCGTGCTGCTGCCCAAGGATTACCTGACCTACTGGCTCACCGGGCAGCGGGTCACCGATATGTCCGACGCCGCAGGCACGGCCTGGCTCGACGTTGGCGGGCGCTGCTGGTCGGATGACCTGCTGGCGCAATCGGGGATGCGCG
>ENA-OWNT01004066-OWNT01004066.1-seawater-metagenome-genome-assembly--contig:-NODE-4066-length-13170-cov-3.667991_pt1 | contig 13170 bp, 12 predicted proteins | sample MGYA00238136_ERZ651165 | MGnify/ENA primary metagenome ERZ651165 (study PRJEB26861, sample SAMN08777766) | seawater metagenome | isolation source: coastal seawater | place: USA: Florida | collected... | reverse complement strand
GCGATCGGGGTGGAAAATGACGGGACGGGAAAAGCCGGTCTGGCTTGAAGTGGCGATCAACGGGCCCTGGTCGCGGGACCTGCAGCCCCTGGCCCCGCGCAGCGACGAGGCGATCATCGCCGAGGGCATCGCCTGCGCCAGGGCCGGCGCCAGCATCATCCATCTGCATATCTTCGACGGAACCGGCGACCGCCAGGTCGACGACGCCGACCAGTACGAGCGGATCATCCGCGCGATCCATGCCGAAACCGGCGCCATCGTGGTGATGCCGGATTACAATGTACCGCTTGGCAGCGTCTTTCCGAAGCCGCTGGAAACGGGTTTTTCGATCTTCTCCTACCTGGCGCAGAAACGCGCCGGGCTGGGAAACCGGAAGTCCCTGCTCCTGGTCGGCGGCGTGGAGGCAGGCGGCAACGTCGCCGCGGCCATCGCGCTGGAGAATCTGCGGATCCTCGAGGAAGAGCAGGTCATCGAGCATGTGCGCGACGTGGCGGCGCCCTATTTGCAGCAACAGCTTGAAACGCTGTCCGACCATCCGCTGGTGGGCGAGGTCAAGATCGTCGGCATGATGGGGTCAATCGCGCTGACGCCCCACAAGGATACGCGCGCCAAATTCGCGTCCGAAGCGGGCACCGCAGGGCTGATCTGTCGCGAACGCTGCTTTGCCAACAATCTGATCATGCGCCATGTCGGCGACCGGATGGTTGTGTCACCGCCGCTTGTCATCACGCCCGACGAAATCGACATCCTGATCAACCGCGCGCGCAAGTCGCTGGACGAATGCCACGCGATCCTGAAGGAGCGTGATTTGATGCGGGCGGCCTCCTGAGCGGCCTGCGGAAAGCAGTCGAAGCGACAGGGCTTGCCGATGGTGCCACCCTGTCGTTTCATCACCACCTGCGCAACGGCGACTCCGTCATGCGGCAGGTGCTCGGGGCCTGTCGGCAACTGGGCCTGCGCGACCTTCACATCGCGCCCTCATCGCTGTTTCCCTGTCACGGTGACCTGTTGCCGTTTCTCCGGGACGGGACGGTGACCCGCATCACGACCTCATATATGAACGGCCCCCTTGCGGATGCCGTGATGGCCGGAGACATGTCGCACCCCGTCACCATGCAAACGCATGGCGGGCGGGCCTTGGCCATCGAATCCGGCCGAATATCCATCGATTGCGCGTTCATCGCCGCGCCTGCGGTGGATCGGGCGGGAAATCTGTCCGGAGCCATCGGGCCAGAGGCCTGCGGTCCGCTGGGATATGCCATGGTCGATGCGGACCATGCCGCCCAGGTCGTCGCCCTGACAGACCATCGCGCGGATTCCCTGCCGCGAATCTGCATACCGGCGCATCGTGTGACCCGGATTGTTGATGTCGACAGCATTGGCAGCGCGGCGCAGATCGTATCGGGGACCACAGGCCGTGCGCCGTCGGACAAGGGGCGCGCGATTGCCGATCTGGCGGTCGCTCTGATCTCTGCGTCAGGTCTGTTGCGGGACGGGTTCAGTTTCCAGACCGGAGCGGGGGCAACCTCTCTCGCGGTCGCGCGCGCGCTCGCGCCGGAAATGGTTTCGCGTGGGGTCAGTGGCGGTTTTGCGGCTGGCGGCATCACCGGGCCGTTGGTCGACATGTTTCGCGCCGGGCTGTTTGCTGAGATCCGCGATGTTCAGGCCTTTGATCTGGCGGCGGTCGCCTCGTATCGCGATGACGCTGCGCACCACGCGATGTCGGCGGCGCACTACGCCAGTCCGGGACGGGACGATGCCTTTGCCCACCGGCTGGACGTAATGATCCTCGGCGCGGCCGAGGTCGACACGGCTTTCAACGTCAATGTCACCCAGTCCAGCGATGGCCGGATTATCGGTGGCTCTGGCGGGCATGCCGATACGGCCGCCGGGGCAAAATTACCAATCGTCACGACACAGCTTTCCGCCGGCGGGTACGCCAAGGTCGTGGACCGACTGACGTGCCTGACGACTCCCGGCGATACGATTGCAGCCGTCGTAACTGAAGTCGGCATCGCCATTCCTCCCAACCGTTCCGAACTGAGAAAAGCGGCGCAGCAAGCTGGCCTTCCGATTGTTGGGATCGAAGATCTTCGCGACGCCGCCAGGGCCGAGGCTGTTCATGATCAACACCCCCGGCGGGTGGGTCGTGTCGTTGCCCGTTGCGAGCATCGCGATGGCCGCGTGATCGACGAAATACGGCTCTAGGTTTTGAACCCATAAAAGGGGTTCTCCTCGCGATCGGCTCGTGATTCACTTCTGGCGTAGGAGGTGACCATGGCCCGTTTCGATCTGACCGACTTCGAGTGGGAGCTGATCCGGCCGCTTCTGCCGAACAAGCCGCGCGGGGTGGCGCGAGTGGATGACCGGCGGGTGCTCAATGGCATCTTCTGGGGTGCTCAGGACCGGCTCACCTTGGCGCGACCTGCCCGAGCGTTACGGTCCCCACACTACAATCTACAACCGCTTCAACCGTTGGGCCAAGGCGGGTGTCTGGGTGCAGGTCTTTGAAAGACTTGCGGAAAACCCCCCGACAGCATGCAGTTCATCGACAGTTCTATCATCCGCGCCCGGCGACGTGGTGGCCGACCGCAGCTACGACGCCCGCGCCATCCTCGATCTGATCGCCGCGCATGGCGGGCGCGGGCATATCCCCACCCAACGCGACCGGAAGGTTCAGCGCTCCGTCGATGCCGCGATCTATCGAAAGCGCAACCTCGTCGAGCGGTTCTTCAATAAGCTCAAACACTTCCGAAAGGTTGCAACTCGATATGAGAAGACTGCCACAAACTACCTCGCGGCCGTCCTCCTCGTATCATCACGCCTCTGGCTCAGGTTTCATGAGCCCGCTTCCTAGGCGCGGGTGTGCCAGGCCAGTGCCTCTTCCAACCGGTCGTCGCCCCAGAACAATTCACTGTCGCCGGCGACAAAACTCGGCGCGCCAAAGATCCCGCGATCCCTCGCCTCCTGCGTCGCCTCCGAATAGGCCCGCCCGATGTCGTCCGTGGCCTGGGCGTCCAGGATCCGCGCCACATCCTGGCCCAATAACGGAAGCACCTCTGCCAGACAGGCATCACTGCCGGCCGGTATGCCCTGCTGGAACCACCGCTTGTAGCTTTCCAACGTATAGCGATCACACCAGCCCTCTTGCCGGGCCAGGATTGCAATCCGGTTGGCCCGGTCGAAATCGGTCAGAGGATAAGGCGCAGGAACCTTCACCGGTACGTTGAACCCGGCCGCGCGCCGCTCGATATCGCGCCACATATAGGCGGCCTTGATCGGCTTCTTCGCAAACGGCACGTTGTCCATTTCGACCATGATCTCGCGTACGCTGAAGGGGCGCCAGTCAAGCGTGACACCGGCCTGCTCTGCCAGTTTTCCGATCCGCATGATCGTCAAATAGCTGTAGGTGCTGCCAATCGAATACCAGAACTCCAATGGTTTCATTGCGTTCTCTCTCCATTTTCCGTCGCGGATGCTTACCGATACCATGGCGGGCGGAGGCGTCCAAAAACCTTTCACGAATGTTTTGCCAATCCGTCACGGAAACGTTCCGCAACCTGCACAGATGACGGGCACGGTTTTGCCACGACCGAGATTGCCCGCCATACTGGGCCAGCCAACAGGAAAACGCGCCATGACTTCTCATCGGATCCTTCGCCCTTCCCGCCGTGCCGTACTGGCCGGGGGAACCGCCTTTGCCGCCAGCCTTGCCATGCCGGCGATCAGCCGCGCCGCATCCCGCCCCGTATTCACCCACGGTGTTCAGTCCGGTGACGTAAATACCAGCTCGGGTATGATCTGGACGCGCACCGACCGTCCGGCCCGCGTAATGATGGAGGTTTCCACCACCGAGAGCTTTGCCGACGCCCGTGCATTGGCGCCGATGAACGCGCTGCCGGGCAGCGACATGGCCGTCAAACGGCTGGTCGACGGTCTGCCCTCCGATCAGGACATATTCTACCGGTTCAGGGCCGCCGACCTGTCCGATATAAACGCGGTCTCGGAACCGATTGTCGGCCAGTTCCGCACCGCTCCGACGTCGCGCCGGAACGTCCGGTTCGCGTGGTCCGGCGACACCGCAGGCCAGGGCTGGGGGATCGACGACGAGGGAATGCGCACCTATGCCACCATGGCCCAGCACCGGCCCGATTTCTTCATCCACTCGGGAGATACCATCTATGCCGACGGCCCAATGCAGGACGAGGTCGAAAAAGACGGCCAGCTGATCTGGAAAAACACCACGCTGACCGATGACAAGCGCAAGGTGGCCGAAACGCTGGATGAGTACCGGGGCCAGTGGAAATACAACATGATGGACGAACACGTGCTGGCGATGAACGCGATCTGTTCGACGTTCTTCCAGTGGGACGACCACGAGGTCGTCAATAATTGGTCCGCCGCCAAGGATCTGCTGTCGGATGATCGCTACAGCGAAAAATCCGTTCATGTGCTGGCCGCCCGAGCCGCCCGCGCATTCCACGAGATGACCCCGATCAGCTACACCCCCTCCGAACCGGGCCGGGTCTATCGCAAGATTTCTTACGGGCCGATGCTGGATGTATTCTTCCTTGATCTGCGCAGCTACCGCGGTCCGAACGGGGCCTCGATGCAAGATGAAATCAACGAACAGAGCCAGATCCTGGGCGCCGAACAGCTGGCATGGCTCAAGCGCGAACTGGCCGGGTCACAGGCCACATGGAAGGTGATCGCCTGTGACATGCCGATCGGCCTGATCGTTTGGGACAACTGGAAGGAACAGGCGGGGGCCGAAGCCGTGGCCAACGGCGATCACGGTCCTGCCAGGGGCCGCGAGTTGGAGTTCGCCAAGCTTCTGCGGTTCATCAAGACCGCCGGCATCACCAACACCGTCTGGTTCACCGCCGACGTGCATTACACTGCCGCGCACTACTACAACCCCGACAAGGCCCAGTTTCAGGATTTCGATCCGTTCTGGGAGTTTGTCTCTGGCCCGCTACACGCAGGCAGCTTTGGCCCGAACACATTGGACGGCACGTTTGGCCCCGAGGTGAAGTTCGTCAAGGCCCCGCCCGCAGGGCAGGTCAACCTGCCGCCCAGCGCCGGTCTCCAGTTCTTTGGTCTGGTTGATATCGACGGCGATACCCAGCAGATGACCGTTCGCCTGATGGACCGTGCCGATCAGGAACTGTGGTCGGTCACGCTGGACCCCAAGTCCGGCGCCATCTGACCGCCAGTTCGGGATCATGGGAACCCGGTGCGGGTGACGCTGCGCCGGGATTTTTCTGCACTGCCGCGAAATTGCGCTGCGGCGCAATGTGTTGCGCTAAATTCACGCTTGACGCGGCGTTGATGGACCGTGAGGCCACTAAAGCTTGATCAAGACCGGCCAGCAGCCAATACCTATAGTATCTTCGCTGGAGATCGGACCATGTTCGCGAATCTCGCAGAATTTAGTGCCGCACCGGTTTTTTCCGGGGCCCGCGCCCGCAACACTATGCTCGACTGGTTCTTCTACGATGTAGAGGGGCTGACTGTTGCCGAGCGTACGCAGCTGGTTGCCGAACGCAATGTCGAAGGCTCTGTTTTGGTGGTCTGGCCCGAAGGCGCCAGGGGCGACATCAGCGTTCAGAAGTTCGAAGACTATGAAACCCTGCGCGCCGCGCCCGGTGCATTGCTAACCCGGTTTGCCATTGCCGGTGTCGGCAGCTCCGATGTCGGCGCCGCAGCATTTGCCAGGGCGTTGGCCAACCACTACGGCGCGCCGGTCGGCGCTATTGTTGCCGGCTACGGCGTTGCCGACTTGTTGAGCGAAGCAATGGGTGGCTGGTTTGTGCTGGGTGGCGCCAACCGGATCATGCAGATGTATCATGATGCCGTCGACCAAGCGCCCGCAGTGGAGCCGTCGACGCCAAAGGATCAGTCGTCGTTGGAAAAGGTCGACCATCGCAACGATTCCTCGACGTTGGTAAACCTGATGCTGGACCGGGACCGCGTGATCGACTCCGTCGCCGGACATTCCAAGGGGTGCCTGTCGATCGCCTATGCGCTGGAGGCGCTGGTTCTCTCTCGGCAAACAGAGGCGATCGAACGGCAGGCAAACATGCGAATCACCACCGTTGGCGCGGTGACCGCGCTGCCGACCGCTTTCACCAACGCCGGGCAGTATCTGGGCGAACTCGACTGGTTTGGTGGCATGAATTCTCGCCTTGCGCTGGACTACACCACCATTCCCGGTGCTTGGCATCACCTGAATACACGCCTGCCGGGGCATTTGGACCTGGCCGATGTCCTGTCGCAGGAACCGGCCTAGTCGGGTTCAGAAATCGACGCCGCGCTGTGCCTTGATGCCCGCCGCGAACGGATGTTTGACCTCGGTCATCTCTGTCACCAGATCCGCGTAGTCGCACAACAGTTGCGGCGCGTCGCGTCCGGTGAGGATGACACTGGTGCGGTCCGAACGGCTCTTCAGCCCATCCACGACCGCCTGCGCGGTCAGATAATCGTAGCGTAGCGCGATGTTGATCTCGTCCAGGACAATCAGGTCGTATTCGCCGCTCTGCATCATCTCACAGGCGCGGGAAAAGGCGGATTCGGCTGCTGCGATATCGCGGGCGCGGTCCTGAGTGTCCCATGTGAACCCTTCTCCCATCGTATGCCAGTCGACGCCGCCCAGCCGATCAAAGAACTGCCGTTCCCCGGTGATCCATGACCCTTTGATGAATTGCACGACCCCGACCGTTTTGCGCCAGCCCAGCGCCCGGACAATAACGCCAAACGCGCTTGAGGATTTGCCCTTGCCATTGCCCGTATGCACCAGCACCAGACCACGCCCCGGATCGGTTGCCTCTGCGACCTTGGCGCGCTGCTTGGCCTGCATATCCTTCATCTTGGTCTTGTGGTTGTCCGTGTGATCGTCGGTGTCGCTCATTGTGTGTTCCCCGTGTTCGCGAAGCCGCACCTTAGCGCCCGAGCAGCGCGGGCGAAAGCTCAGCCTTTGGGGTCGGCGAAATGCCGGTTGCGGGTCTGTTCCAGGCTCAATTGCCGTTCACGCCAGATCACCAGCGCATTGCCCGCGACAACCAGCGCGGCACCGGTCAGCATGACCAGCGTTGGCAGTTCGCTGAACCAGACATATCCGATCAGGATCGCGAACAGCATCGAGGTGTAATCGTATGGGGCCAGCATTGACGCGGGACCGAACCTGTAGGCCGATGTCACCAGAATCTGCGCGACCCCGCCGCCCAGACCGGCCAGTATCAACATGGCGGCGTTCTGCGGTGACGGGATGACCCATCCAAACGGCAGGGTCAGCAGCGACAGCAACGTCGCCGTTGCCGAAAAGTAAAACACGATAGCCGCCGTGTGCTCGGTCTGTACCAGCTTGCGGATATGGATCTGGACAAACGACCGGCACAGGGTCGCGCCCAGCACGCAAAACGCACCTAGCGTCGCGCCTTCCTGCATCGATCCGCCGCCCGACAGGCGCGGCCACAGCATGATCAGAACCCCGACCAAACCCAGCACCACGGCCGAGATCCGGATAATCCGGATTTTTTCCCCCAACATAATCGCCGCGAGGATCAGGGTAAAAATCGGCGTGGCATATCCGATCGCTGTCACCTCTGGCAGCGGCAGCAACCCCAGCCCGGCAAAGGTCAGCCCCATGGCGCTGGTGCCAATAACCCCGCGCCACATATGACCCATCGGGTTCTTCGTAATCAGCCCGTTGCGCAGTTGCCCGCGTGCGGCCAGCCAAACAACGATAACCGGAATCGCAAAGAGGGATCGAAAGAACACAGCCTCGCCGGGCGGAACCTCGTCCGCGGTGGCCTTGATGACCCCGGACAGTGCAGTGAATAGGAAGATTGCCGCGCATTTTAGTGCGATAGCCACTCCCGGTCGATGCGATGTTAACTGCTGCGCCATGGGATCTTCCTGCGCCTCTCCGGAACAAAGATCAACGGGTTGATTTCACTGACGCAGCTGGCGCAAAAAGCGGCGGAATGACGGAGCAAGAAGAATGTACGAGCAAAATCACCTGATCGCCGGCCTGCGCGCCGCCTCTCTGGGCCGCGAGGAGGAGGTGTTTGCCCTCCTCCCTGATGGCGGAAAGGTGACATTCGGGGCGCTATTTGCCGGCGCGGAACAGATGGCCTCGGCGCTTGAGGCGTCGGGTGTAAAGCCTGGCGACCGGGTTGCCGCGCAGGTGTCCAAGACCATCGAAACGATCCAGCTGTACCTTGGAACCGTCATGGCAGGCGCGGTGTTTCTGCCTCTCAACACCGCCTACACCACATCCGAAATCGCGTATTTCATTGGTGACGCCAACCCGTCGCTTGTTGTTTGCGATCCTGCGCAACAGGAGGACACAACGGCCATTTCAGGCGAAGCCAGGGTGCTCACGTTAGATGGCTCGGGCCGGGGCAGCCTGCGTGATCTGGCCGATGCGCAGGGCGGTTTTGATCCTATCCAGCGCGCGCCCTGGGACCTGGCCGCGATTCTCTATACTTCGGGGACAACGGGCCGCTCCAAGGGCGCCATGCTGAGCCATGACAACCTGCTCAGCAATTCCACGGTATTGCGTGACTACTGGCATTTTACCGACGCCGACCTGCTGATCCATGCCTTGCCCATTTTTCACACGCACGGATTGTTCGTCGCGACGAACGTGGCCCTGCTGGCCGGGGCGCAGGTGGTGTTTCTGCCCGGGTTCGATGTGGATGCCATCCTGGACGCGATGCCGTCCTCGACCGCGCTGATGGGGGTGCCGACGTTCTACACCCGCCTTCTTGCGGACGACCGCCTGACCAAAGAGCGGGCTGCGAACATGCGACTCTTTATTTCGGGCTCGGCCCCGCTGTTGGTGGATACCCACGAACAATGGCAGGCGCGGACCGGGCACCGTATTCTGGAACGCTATGGCATGACGGAAACCAACATGAGCACGTCCAACCCCTATGACGGTGACCGCAGGGCCGGGACAGTGGGCTTCCCCCTGCCGGGGGTCGAGGCGCGGGTGATGGCCGATGATCAGGAGGTGCCGGTGGGCGAGATCGGCGTGCTTGAGGTGCGCGGCGCGAATGTGTTTCAGGGCTATTGGCAGATGCCGGAAAAGACCGCCGAGGAACTGCGCGACGACGGCTGGTTCATCACCGGCGATCTGGCTCGGATCGACGCCGACGGCTATGTCACTATTGTCGGGCGCGAGAAGGACCTGATCATTACCGGCGGTTTCAACGTCTACCCCAAGGAGATCGAAGGCCTGATCGACGATCTGCCCGGTGTTCTGGAAAGCGCGGTGATCGGCGTGCCGCATCCCGACTTTGGCGAGGCAGTCGTGGCCATTGTCGTTGCGGATGCCGCAGGGTTGGAAACCGGGTCGATTACTGATGCTCTGGCTGACAGGCTGGCAAAGTTCAAACAGCCCAAACATGTGGAACTGGTATCGGCCCTGCCGCGTAACACTATGGGAAAAGTACAGAAAAAGGCGCTGCGCGAGGAATATGCCGGGCTGTTTTCCTGAACGGTGCGCAGCTCAGGCCAGCCAGTAGAGCGCGGCGCTGAGGGTGAAGAACCCGCCAGTCGTGGCCGCCAGCATGGCGATGGAGGCAAGCCCTTCCAGTTCAAGCTCCTGCGCCAGAACGGTGTAGATGCCGAACATCGGCATCGCGGTGGACAGGATCACGGCCGCATAGAGGTCCGTCGGCAGCATGATCCATCCCAGTGCGGCCAGCCCGGCGGCGATCGCGGCTGTCAACACCGGGTGCACCAGCAGCTTGCCCACCGCGATCTGCGCCGCGCGCATCCGGTTGCCCCGCATTGGCAGACCGACAAGCGAGCCGCCGATGGCAAACAGGGACAGCGCGGCGGCCGAGGCGGCAAGCATCTGGAACAACCGTCCGGCCGCTTCGGGCAGGTGCAGTCCCGATAGCGAAAATGCCACGCCCAAAAGCAGCCCCTGCACCATGGGCCGTTTGATCACCCCAAGCAGAATACGGCCGACTCTGCGAGGGATGGAAACGCCATCGTGGGGCCGTGCCAGATCCATAAGGATCAAACAGATCGGCACAAGAATAATGTTTTCTACCAGCATGTTAAGCGCCAGGATGACGCCCGCGAGGTCGGGAAAAACAAGCAACATCACCGGGTAGCCGATATAACCGGAATTCGGCGACGAGGCCCCCATGACAGCGATGGCGCGGCGGGGTTTGTCGGGGGCCGCAAAGCTGAACCAGAGATAACTGACCGCTATGATCGCAAGCCCGCCGGTCAGGTAGACCGCCATGTAGTCGAAGCGCAGCACATCGCCGAGATCGCGGGTTGCCACGGCGTTGAACAGCAACGCTGGCAGCGCGATGTCGAGAACATAGCGCCCCAGAACCCGCATGTCGGCGGCGCTGAACCAGCGGCGGCTGACGGCGAGATAGCCGATGGCGATGGCCCCGTAGATCGGGAAGATGATGCTGAGGATCGCGGTCACGGGCTTAGCCGATCTTGCCCCGCGTTTCACCCACGGCACCGCCGATCTGGCCACGTTGCAACAGGATGTGATCGAGGATCACGCAGGCCATCATCGCCTCGCCCACCGGGACCGCACGGATGCCAACGCAGGGGTCGTGGCGGCCTTTGGTAATGATTTCAGCGGCTTCACCGGATTTCGTGATCGTTTGCCGGGTCTTGAGGATCGACGAGGTCGGCTTGACCGCAAAGCGAACGACAACGTCCTGTCCGGTGGAAATGCCCCCCAGAATTCCGCCCGCATGGTTCGAGGAAAAGACCGGCTGGCCGTCGTTGCCCATGAAGATTTCATCGGCGTTGTCTTCGCCGGTCAGCGTTGCCGCGTTCATGCCTTCGCCGATCTCGACACCTTTGACGGCGTTGATCGACATCATCGCGGAGGCCAGATCCGTATCAAGCTTGCCATAGACCGGAGCGCCCAGTCCGGCGGGCACATTACGCGCCACGACTTCGACCACGGCACCAACCGAGTTGCCGGATTTGCGCAGCCCGTCGAGGTAGTCAGCCCATTGCGCAGCGGTCTGCGCATCAGGGCACCAGAAGGGGTTTTGTTCGATTTGTACGTCGTCAAAACGGTCATGATCCGTTTTGTACGGACCGATCTGGGTCATGTAGCCGCGAATTTCGACCTGTGGGGCGAGCGCGGCCAGCGCCGCGCGGGCCAAGCCGCCGGCAGCAACCCGAGCTGCCGTTTCACGGGCCGAGGACCGGCCGCCGCCGCGGTAGTCGCGGATGCCGTATTTCTGCCAGTAGGTGATGTCGGCGTGACCCGGGCGAAACTTGTCCATGATGTCGCCGTAGTCCTTGGAGCGCTGATCGGTGTTTTCGATCATCAACTGGACCGGGGTGCCTGTGGTCTGGCCTTCGAAGGTGCCGGACAGGATTTTCACCGCGTCAGCCTCGCGCCGTTGGGTGGTGTATTTCGACTGTCCCGGTTTGCGGCGATCCAGCCAGTGCTGGATCATCGCCTCGTCGATTGTAACGCCGGGAGGGCAGCCGTCGACCGTGGCGCCCAGAGCGGGTCCGTGGCTTTCGCCCCAGGTTGTAACGCGGAAGAGATGGCCAAAGCTGTTCATCGACATGTGCGGGGCTCCTTTGGGTTGCGTGCTTAGCGGCGCGGGTGCGGGGGCTCAAGATGTTTTGGGGGCGCTGCCCCCGCCCCGGACCGGGGGTCCGGGACTCTCCCGGGATACTTTTCAACACAAGAAGGGGGCGGGCGGCGCTTGTCTTCGGCGGCATGCGAGACTAGGTTGCGCATCACCTCGGGGTGCCCGGCGACGGGCTGAGATGCGATTTTGCGAACCCGTTGAACCTGAACCGGCTAATACCGGCGGAGGGAAGGTTGATGGACACATCCATAACTTTGCCCTGTCGCCGCAAAAGGAGGATGCCATGAAGTATCTTGCATTTGCAGCGGGCGTTTTTTGTGCATCGGCAGTGGTTGCCGAGACGCCAGAGCTGACAGTTTACACGTATGACAGTTTTGTTTCCGACTGGGGCCCCGGCCCGTTGGTGGAAACGGCTTTTGAGGAGGTTTGCGGGTGCGATCTGAAACTGGTGGGGGCGGGCGATGGCGCGGCCTTGCTGGCACGGATCAAGCTGGAGGGCGAACGGTCTGATGCCGATGTCGTTCTGGGGCTGGATACCAACCTGACGGCGGCGGCGCTGGACAGCGGGTTGTTTGCGCCGCACGGGGTGGAGGCCGACTATGACCTGCCGATTGCCTGGGATGACGCGACTTTTGTGCCCTATGATTGGGGCTATTTTGCCTTTGTGCACAACGCCGGTCTGGCTGCGCCAAGCGATTTTCGGGCGCTGGGCGCAAGCAATCTGAAGGTCGTCATCCAGGACCCTCGGTCATCGACGCCGGGTCTGGGCCTGCTGATGTGGGTCAAGACGGCTTACGGCGATCAGGCCCCGGAGATATGGCAGGGGCTGGCGGATAATATCGTTACCGTGACCAAGGGTTGGTCGGAGGCCTATGGGCTGTTCCTGGAAGGTGAGGCGGACATGGTGCTGTCTTATACCACCTCGCCCGCCTATCACCTGATTGCCGAAGAGGATGCCAGCAAGGCGGCGGCGGTGTTTGACGAAGGCCATTACATGCAGGTGGAGGTTGCGGGCAAGCTGGCGGGATCGGATCAGCCGGAGTTGGCGGATCAGTTCCTGCAGTTCATGGTGTCGGACGCATTCCAGTCGATCATTCCGACCACCAACTGGATGTATCCGGCGGTGATGCCCGAGGCCGGCGTGCCGGCGGGGTTCGAGAACATCGTGGATGCTGACAAGGCACTGTTGCTGCCGGCGGATGAGGCGGCGGCACTGCGCGATGTGGCGCTGGGCGAATGGCTCGGCGCGCTCAGCCAGTAAACCCCTGGATCGGGGGCGGCGCGGCGGTTCTGGTCGCCGCGCTGATCCTTGGCTGTCTCTTGGCGGTCGCGCTGCGGGCAGAGCCGGGGACGGGACTAGGCGCCGCCGACTGGCGCGCGGTCCGGTTTACACTGTGGCAGGCGCTGTTGTCGGCGGTGCTGAGCGTGGCGCTGGCGGTGCCGGTGGCGCGGGCGCTGGCACGGCGCAGGTTCGCGGGACGTCGGGTTTTGATCACGCTGCTGGGCGCGCCGTTTATCTTGCCGGTTATTGTTGCGGTGTTGGGGCTGCTCAGCGTGTTTG
>ENA-OWNT01004065-OWNT01004065.1-seawater-metagenome-genome-assembly--contig:-NODE-4065-length-13176-cov-5.007558_pt1 | contig 13176 bp, 12 predicted proteins | sample MGYA00238136_ERZ651165 | MGnify/ENA primary metagenome ERZ651165 (study PRJEB26861, sample SAMN08777766) | seawater metagenome | isolation source: coastal seawater | place: USA: Florida | collected... | reverse complement strand
CGTTCGTCATTCGTCGTTCGTCGTTCGTCGTTCGTCGTTCGTCGTTCGTTCGTTCGTCGTTCGTTCGTTCGTTCGTTCGTTCGTCGTTCGTCGTTCGCCGTTCGTCGTTCGTCGTTCGTCGTTCGTTGCCGCGTCGTCGTCGTTGTGTTGTCGTTGTTTGTTCGCTGCTGCTGCTGCTGCTGTTTTAAGGTTATGAATGCAATGAAATGTTGTTGATGTCGTTGTGGCGAATGCCCGGTGGCTGCGGTGTCGTTTTCATTGTTTGCCTCGCTCTTGTCGTTGCCACTGGGTCTTGGTTTCTCGCGCACAACGAGTTATGCGCGCGACAAATAGTTGTCTTTTGTTTGAGATTGATTTTTGGTAGTTTTGCTTTCGTGCCTGAGCTTGGTTTCGACCGTTCGTGAGGCGATGTCCAGGGAGCAGACGGTTTGAAACGGAAGACGTGGCGCCAAGTACCAGGCGTGGTGAGCACGCAACATGCTCGGGTCGTCTTCGTCCGCATTGCTCTTGCGCCAGCAAGACCGAAACCGGTTTCCGGAACGACAACAGTTGGAGCAAGCGAGCTTACCCGAATTGGAGGCTCTCGCTAAGAAGAAAGGGGTCACATATGCCGAAGGGTCGAACCGCTTTGTGATTATTGACTTGCTTCTGAAAAAGTCAGAAATAGAAGCGCGCAGTGCCCAAGAGGCGCAGCGCCATGCGCAACGCTTGCTGCGGGAACAGCAGAAGCTGCGCGACATCCAGACCTCGTTAGAGCGTGAGGAACAGCTACGCAGCAAGGACACAGGGTTGACGAAAGAAGTCACCGAAGCCATCGACGCGCGCATCAAAGTGGCGAAAAAGACCAACGTGCTCGACCTCAGCAACACGAAAGACACTCATTCGTCCCCTCTCCAGCTGCAACAGATACCTGGTAAGGCCATCTCGACGTTCAAAATGCGCAAGGCATCCGCGAAAGGCCTCAAGCAATTGTGGCTGACGAACAATAGAATCTCTGAGGTTAGCTCGGAATTGCGGCTCATCAAGTCGTTACAGGTGTTGTGCCTGTCCGGGAACCGCCTCCGCAAAATCCCGGTGTTTTTCGGAGGTCTCAAGCGACTGCGCAAACTCTACCTGAAACACAACGAGATATCGGACGTGCCCGAGCAGCTCCAAAATCTTTCACACTTGGAGGAGCTGCTGCTCGACCACAACAAGCTGGACGCCATCAGCCTGTCGCTCACGCATCTGCGTAGTTTGCGGCGGCTCGGATTGTCCCACAACAAGATTCGGCACGTGCCGTCGGAAATCCGCCGCCTCCAAAATCTTGTTGACCTCGACTTGGACCACAATTCAATAGGGCCGTCGCTGCCGCTGAACTTGAGCCGCTTATCGTCGTCGCTCAAAATTTTAGGCGTTGCGCACAACTTCTTGGCTGAATTCCCAGCATGCTTGAACGACCTCGATCTCATCGTTCTACGTATTGAAGGAAACCGGTCCGTGGAATACGTCGTCAAGCATGAAAAGTCCGGGCTTGTGTTGCCGGACAAGTCAATCCCACGTCGAGTGTGCGACGGGCTACTGAAAACAAAAACAGGGGACGGCAACCTGACCGGATACTTATCTGTTGCTGAAGATTTCACCACTGACAATGCGAGGTGGTTTGACGAGTCCGAACTCGAACAGATGCATCGCCTCATCCAAAACCGTGCGGCGGTGCGCAAGGACAAGCGCACCAACGCGAAACGACGCGCATCGTTGAACAGGCAAAAGCGTCGATAAAAAGCGCTTGAGTGCGGATGGCAACAATCGTTTCATAAAAGTCAAAATAAATAATGCGTCTTCGCGCAGACATTCGACAACCGCGCTGTGATACATAATCAGCGTTTTGTCCCGCGTTTGCTCCAATATGTACGAGTTAATCTAGTGATGTTGCCGATGGCCGCAACGAATGATCGCCCGCCGAGCAATAACAAGCTCCCTATGTACAACGTCCTCAGTTGCTCTTCACTGAGCCTCAACGCACATTCCGCACCTACATGAGTGACGCACAGGGCCATGCAGCAACGACAGCGGCCATTCTTAGCACATAATTTTGTTGTTGCTGATACACCAGCACACACTCCTACGAACCTGTCACGGCGCCGATGGCACTTCCGCAACACACGGACGCTGCCAGAGCGAACGGTGTGTGTCCGCCAAACGCGAGACTTGCAGTACTCGTTAAAACCGCTGGGAGCACAGAAACCATCATCGTGCCTTGGACAAGATGGTGCGGTAAATCAGTTGCCATAGTCAAGTAGGACATGCACAGCGGTGCGCCACCAACGCCCATTAGCGACGAAAGTATGCCCATGAATCCGCCGAAAACCAGGTGTTGAAGCACCATTGGATTCAGACTCGAAAGCTTTGCTAGTGACAGGTCTGACATTGTGAAGCTGTTGGGATCGGCAGATTTGGATCCTGTTGCATCTTCGGAGTCAGGACTTCCGTCGCTCTCTTCGGGCAGAAAGACATTGAGCTTGCTGCCGCCGTCCTGGTTGGAGTGAGCTTCTCGATACTTCTGGACAAAGTAATGCGTTGGGATGAGGAACACACTTGCGCCATTGAAGATCAGAGCTAAAGCCTCACTCGACATTTTCTGGGTCAACTTGACTCCAAATCTCGCGCCCACAACGCTCGGAATAGCGATGCACGCGGCAGTCACAAAGTCAGTGTTGCCCGAAAAGCCAAACTTTGCAGCGCCGGTGGTTGCCGCGACTGACAGTGACGTCAAAGAAGTAGCGTTGGCAGCGAGCTGGGAAATGCCCATGAAAGTAGTCAGAGATGGTTTGATGATCTGCGCCCCACCCCACCCAACGCAACCCAATGTGAATCCTGCTGCAAGCCCGACCACCATTCCCCCAGCATACTTTCTGGCTCCTTGTGCGAAAAATTGTGACATGATTGCGGGTGAGCGACACCTTGACTGGTGCGGCTACAGTGTTTCTTCAAATTACCCATGGCAAGCGGCACAAAAAAACCGACATTTTCATGCGAGAACATTTCGCAGGCGTCTCCAACTTCCACCGCCGTGGGGATTCACCCAGTACGCTGACCGTACGTCGTCGTCCGTCCCATAAACTCACAGCCACTGCCGCCTCTGTCAGCCTGTTCGCCAAACACACTTCTTGACGAAGCACAATTTACAACATGACGTTGCTGAGCATCACGACATCACATCACAACACAACACAACGCGACACGGAGCGACGCATGTCTGACCCTGCCACCCTGCCCTTGGGTGAGACGTGGCGTTGCCCTGGCATTGCGTCGGTGTGTCGCCGGTTGTTCTTGCGTGACTGTGAAGGAAGAACGAGGCGTGGTATCGTGACCACGTGTCATGTATGTGTCATGACTCATGATGTGTCATGACACCACGTACCATACGCGTGGTCATCGCCGTCACCTACCTGTCACCACCACGTGCTGAACCTGTGCGTTGGCGGGGCCACGTGGCTGCCTGGTGCACCGACCAACCTAACTACGCACAACCCTAACCGCACGTACCCAACCACTCACTCACCCACCTGTCTTCCTACCTGCCGTCCAGTGACATCTATTTATCAGTTCGACGAAGATGGACGTGTTCTTGTGAAAAGCATGGTGGTTGGTGGTGGACGTCGTCGTGGTCACGTGGGTGTGGTCAGACCCGGCGGCGGGCGTTGGTTTTGTCGCATGTATGTGTCGCATATGACAACATCGATGCAGAGATGACGATGGCGGCATGGAGGTGAGTGTGGATCAATGTGTGCACGTTATTGTGGACGCTGTGCTGTCGAAAATGACGTGGTAGTCAGACGTCGGGTACGACAAGTAAGTGTAGTGAGGCGTTGCATAATTGTCAGGATAGACCGCGTCCGGTGGCGAACACATCGAGGGACTGGCGGTGGAAGTTGTCTGCGCGCTCCCACGCGTTCTTGGCTGCTTCGCAGCGCTCGCGCTCCCACTCCAACTCCTCATCCTCGCGCTTCCGGCGGTTGTGGATGGCTTGTTCGACTCTTTGCAGTTCCACGTGGCTTGTTATCCGCAACAGAGATGCAGTGGCCGGCGGCACAGCGCTGAAGGCTTGCTTGTCGGCAGCGCTTATCCGCAGCATCAAATCCCGAATCGGTGAATCAGACGACAGATGCAACGCGATGAAGTCCAAGGCTTTGTTCTCTTCATGGCGTTGCTGCGACACTTTCTCTGTCTTCTCCTGCCAAAAAAGCAGAAAACCGACGAAACGCGCAACAGATAGTACAACGTAAGTTTGACAACAACAAGACGAACATCTCACTTCGCCCAACACCTACCTGCAGTGCCTTGGCGAGGCGCTCCCAACGCTCGCGCATTTGTTGAACCTGCAGGCCGGCGAAGAAACACACTTCAGTCCAAGGGCAAACTGTTGTTTTCTAGCGCTAGTCTCTGAGCACTCCAACTTACATGTACGTTTGCCGTCGCAACTCCCGCAACAGCAGTGGTAAACGCTTCTTGGCGTTGTTGTTCATCGGCCGCTTCTTCTTTCTCCTGTAGTTTCTGGTGCAACTTTTCTACTTTATCCTGGAGCTCCTTCTGTTTCGATTCGAGCGTCTTTGTGGCGGCTGTCGTCCGAGCCACCGCCCTTGCGGTAGCAATGTCTTGGAGAGTATTCGCACGGGAGACTGTTTTCGATTCTGCTTGGAGCTGTTGTTGTTTGCGCTGCTGAGACTCCGTCTTCGCTTCCACAACTTGTTTGTGTCGTGCCTGCAATGAGTGCAACTTGTGATTGCTGCGAACAAAGGAAATTCACGCCGAAATTTTGATCGTTTACACGCACCTTCGCGCGCAATTGTCGTGCCCGCTGTTTCATTTGCATCAACTTTTGCTGTCGTGGAGTGCCCTTCTTCGCCTATGGTAGCGGGGGAGGTGTTGGGACAAGTTGTTACAGACACGGACAGAAAGGCAGATATTGTTACCCAACAAACCCGCGGTCAAAGGCAACACACACCTTTCTGGCAGCAGCTCGCGCAGCGGCTTTTTGTGCTTGGGTGACTCCGGTCCCACCACCATCGTACTCGAAGAGTTTCTCTCCTTGTAAAATATATGTTGTTCCTGACGGTGCTTCAATGAGTTCGCCCGGGCCAGATCCAAACCCATCGTTGCCGGTGCGACCAACACCTGACGCCTTGAAAAACGGGGACTGGTTGCGCTTTTCAGCGGCGACGACTTGTTGTTGTATGTGCTCTAGTTCCACCTCCAGGGCACTTCTCTTTTTCCTCAACTCCACAATTTTCTTGTATTCCTCTTCGGCGAGATACCTTCATTTCAATCACTCTGTCGGTGACGCGACGAACACATCACACACGACAGCGACGAATACCACATGACGTACAAAAGTTTGCGTTTCAAGTATCCTTGGTGCTTCTTCGTCACCTGCAACAAACATAGCACACAGACGTTCGAGGAAATATTTTTGAAAACAGACCTATCAATTGCATCAGAGCACAGATTTATGGCCAGAATTGTACCTCCTTGACGTCCGACTCAACTTTCTCGATGAGGTCCTTCAGCTCCAGGTCGCGTCGAAAAATCTCCTGGAGCACATGGTGTTGCAGTTTCTGCGTCCGGGTCCCGTGAACAATCCTGCCTTTCGCGGCCTTTGCTGCATTCTCGCTGATCGGCACTCCAGAGTCCAAGACCCCCCTTCGAGCGACTTTCGATTCAATGCTATTGTTTCCTGTGCCGGCTGCAGCCGCAACATCGCTACGAATATGCCGTTTGCTGCGTTTCGGGGAACTTGCGCTGCCATACACGTTCCGCGAAGTACCCGGCTTCGTCGCACTTTCGTCCATACGCATCTGCAGAACGAGGCGGTTTGGAGGGCAGAATCCAAGGCGTAAAGGTCGTTTCTGCCTCGTGAGTTCAGTGGCTATAATATCCGGGGAAATGAACCGGACGTCAACGCATCGAATTGTGGTCAGGCACATCCCGACGCGGATTTGGCCGATGTTCGGCACGAAAATTTCTCGTTTTAATGGAACCAACTTGATGATTTGCAAGCAACCGAGGTCAAAATTGTACACGGCTTTGAAGCCGAGGTCGCGAGAAGGAAATGTCACTGAGAGTTCCTCTATTTGCACAAGATCGTCCAGCCCGACTCGGCGAAAACGATCTTTCAGCCAAGGTTTGTGCTTAAACGAGCGAACCAAGTTCGCTTCGTTCGTACAAATGTCCCTCAGCCGGTCACGATCTTTGTCCTCGACGGTGGACATCGTGACCACTAGTCAGTACAAAAGTGAGCGTTTCAATTCACATGTCAACGGATCAAAAGCAGGCTGGCTCAACCGTTTGCAGCGCACGTCGAACGTCCTAAGGCCACACTCCAGCGCTTCTGCGCTCCCAGTGGTACGCGAGCCATGGTGACGTGCTTCCACACCGTTGCGATTTCCTCGCGCAAAAAAACAGAGGTTGAATTTCAATTAATGGTTGATGCTTGGTAGATGTTTGGACCTTCAGCCGAGCTGTCTACAAGTTGCCGTCTGAGCCAGCTCGCACGTCCACTTTCCAACCCCGCTTCCTCCAACCCAGCAACAACATTCGCCCTCCAGCATGTACTTGCTTCGTCGCATGAAAATGAATGCACAAGAAAATCCAAATCCACAACGATCCTGCGTGTCGTCGTCCTCGTCCTCATCGTTCGTCGTACGTCTTTCGCCGTCCTCATCGCTTTCATTTATCGTCGTCGGCGTCGTTCGTCGTTCGTCCTTCGTCGTTCGTCGTTCGTCGTTCGTCGTGCGTCGTTCGTCGTTCGTCGTTCGTCGTTCGTCGTCGTCGTTCGTCGTTCGTCGTTCGTCGTTCGAAACAAAACGGTCGCACGAACGAACGAACGAAGGAACGCTATTTTATTACAAAATACATGGTACTAGTACATATGTTCAGTACTTTAGTACAATTGCAATTGGTACTAATAGTACATTGTATTCGTACTAGTACGGATTGTTTTGTGTGGTTTTCGTCCGTTCGTTCGTTCGTTCGCTGCCAACACAACAACATTCACCAACAACAACGACGACGAAGACGACGACGACGACGACGAACGACGAACGACGAACGACCTCAAAAACAACAACGGTGAAGTCAACGATGGTAGCTGCGGTGGCAGTATCATAGCGACCGCAGTGCTTGGCGGCTAGGCAGAAGTGAGATTACACTTGCACCTGGTTCGATGAGTAACACAAGAAAGACGACCGAAGGGTGATACAGGACGTGGCCATGAATGAAGGTAATTGTTGGCTGACAATGCTCACCCTATCATTCGCGCGGTCTTCACGAACAAGTTGACGTGCTGTCTCTGGTTGTTGCGGTATGAGCCGATGTTGTTGCCGTCGTCTTATCTCTATTGTGTGGGGCCTCTTCGTTATTTTGTGCGTGTTGATGCGTGTACGTGTTGTGGGCAACGGCGACTGTGGCGACCTACAAACACCAAAACAACATGCCGTCGTCGACGCAGTTTGAGAAGGTCGGTAACTCGCAGAACACCATCGTTGTGGCGACAACCATGGATATGCCGCGTGGGTACATTGACTGCATACACGATGAAAATAGAAACTTGTGTTTGTTTCGGGTTTTTCTCGCCGCGGTATTTCCGGGCCCAGGAGGCCGCTGCGTTGCAAATTTTATACCCTTGTGTTTTATTTCTCTGCTTGTAGCTGACTTCCAAATGTGTGTTCTCCTGCTGAATAAAACGGTTGTTGAGGCAGTGTAAGTTAGATTCGGCGATGGACGCCCTTTCGGAGTTGTTCAAACCGGGAAGCGACGCCTCCTGTGGACCACAGCAGCAGTTTGGCATCAATGGTCACCTGCTCCCCAACCTGCTTGCTCAAGGAGGCGGTGGTGCCGCCAGCCAGGCACACCGTGCAGCAACACAGCATTGGGCGGCAGATGCTCGTGCGAGTATGGCGATGGGTGGGGCACCACGCGATCAGAATGAGCTGGTCCAACACAATGCTGCCCGCTTTGGAGGACCAATGTCGCCCCAGCTCCCCGTATCACACGCCGCGCACGCGCACGCCGCAGGTGTAGCCGCTAACCGCGTCCAAAATGCTTCCACCGCCCACAACCCCATGCACCAAGTCCCAATCGCCGCAAACGCGAACAGCGCTAATATGCAAGCCATGCAGATGGCGCAAATGCAGATGGCACACCGGTTGCGCTTCGAACATCACATGCAGCAGCAACACTACATGCTGCAACAGCAACAGGCCCTGGCACACGAAAGGATGCAGCGGGTGCAGCACCCAGAACCTGTGGGCGATTACGGTCCGCAATCTTTAGAACGAGAGCGGGAAGTCGCCCAACAGGCCCCTCCCAAAGTCACTTCCATCGAAGAATTTTGGAAAGCCACCACTGCCAACGCTCAACCTGGAGATGCAATGACAACAGGCCACGGTTGGGCCGATGCCCAAACACAAGCTCGCATGCGCGATCGTGTCGCAATGGAAGGCGCCGGACACGAGGGTGAGTGTTATTACGATGCCAGGTGTTGTTCACATGTGTTGCCACGTCTCAACCCCCTGCGCTCTACGCTGTCAACAGAGAAACTCGCCGGGGATTCCTCCACTGATGTTACGACAGCCATTGCTTCCGGACAAGTGTCCAAAATCATGGAGCGAAGTGAAGACGATCGTGTGCGAAACTCGCAGTTCCTCAAGTTCATGCGCGGCTTGAACATAGGAGCTCTTGAAATTCAAGGCAACACTGTCGTCGAAAAGGCTCAGCTCGATCCTGGGATTGGGACCCCGTACGGTGCAATTGATGTCGGACTGGCGCCGTCGGCAGCGCATGGTGATAGTCGTAGCTTTCCTGGTGATAGCGACGCTTCTGCTTGGCATGCTGACCCAGGGCCTAGGCTACACGGAGACGTCGATGTCACCGGCGCGATGCGGCGCTCTTGGCAGGGCGACGTGGGGATGCCTCAGTCATCTGCTACGGCACCCAGCACTTCAGATGCCACATCGACGACCAAACCTGCTCTGCTTGGGTCGAAGGGCCCCGCTGCAAGCGGTCCAATCCCACCTCAGAGCGTGCAACGACATCATCCCGCGGTTGCACGTGCACATGAACTGTATGCCGCCGGACATATACAGGCAGCCCTTGACTTCTGCAGGTATCCACCAACTCGTCGTTGCGACTTGCTTTATCCATGCACTGTGATAACAATCGTAGTTGCGAATATGCAGGGGCTGTGTGGACGAGGGTTCGCCGGCCGCGTTAGTCGGGGCGCGCGAGCGTGCGCATTGCTTTGTGGTGATAGGACAGTGCTTTGCGGAGCTGAATGAAGACTTGCGCGCAATTGACGCCTTTGAACAAGCCATGGAATTAGATCCAACCGCCGGGCATGCCAAACTGAAAGTTGCCTCATGCTATGTGAATGATGGCAAAATATCGCAAGCGGTATCTGCAATCAGTGACTGGTTGCAGCAAGACTCTCGGTTCGACGGTATCAAGTACGAGCCCGATATTTATAGTGACGGCTCGAGAGTTGACGAGACGTTGCAGAGACTGCTGTCGGCGCACGCTTTAGGAGGGGACGCCGAAACGATTGGCCTGGTGATGCATCCATGTGCAGTGGTTGCTGGCACGGCCACAGTTTTTCTCTCACACTGGTCCCTGGTGTGTGTTTAGGTCAGCGAAGCAATTGGGGTTTTGTGCAGTGCGACGGGTGATCCTGTTAGAGGTCTCGAGTTTTTGAAACAAGCCCGTCCTGGCGAAGGTCGCAAACACATAATCTTGAACCAATTGGCTGCGTGTGAAGCGCGGCTTGGCAGACATGAGGACGCAGTGCAGACGTACATGGATGCACTAAAGCACCGCCCGAACTATCTTCGAGCTTGGGTTCGTGAATGTGTCGATCCGTAGTATTTCCAGTTTACTTTGTCTCACCAAGGAGCACATGTTTTCAGGTTAATCTGGGCATTACGCATTCCAACCGCGGGCAATTCGGACAGTCTGCGCGATGCTACTTGAAGGCTGCTTCGTTGAACGAACGGTTTTTGTTGCACGAAGACGGCGAGGTGAGCTTTGCTGTTTTGCAAGTCACTGCATTGATGTCCTAGATTACAACACCAACGCCTGTCCCCGCATCCAGCTTCGCCCAATCTCCGAATTTGAGCCGCAAGAACACGACAGCACAAGCAGGGTCGGGGAACCCCCGCAACAAAATTTGAGAGCACAGTTGTGGTCATATTTAAGAATCACTTTCGCGATGATGGGTGGGTTTCAATTGTCATCGTTTGTGTGATGTAGCACGCGTGCGTGGTCACAGAAGCGTGTGTTTCCAGGCCGAACCGACTTAGTTGCGCGAACACGAGAGATGCGAGCCGATGGATTCGACGACTTTCTGAATTCGCCCGAAAAGTCCTGAAAACTCGGACGCTTTGGAGGATTGTGGCTGCAGACCCCGCGAACTCACCACCAACTCTTTCGGCGCATCATGCCGCAACAACCGAAGGAAAAACACTTTTTTGGTTCGGTTTCAAATTGTTAGGAACTATGGGCGTAGACTCGTATCGTACAAGATTACAAGCGCCGCAAGTGCGGGGTCATCCCGCGTCCACATGTGGCAGCATTAGTCGACGTCTGCATCAATCGTGAAGTCATTTTCGATTTGGTAGTGCTGAACCGTTCTGTCGGCATCTACACACAACGGTTCGCACATCCACAATCAATATTGTGAGAATCGAACCGCATCCACACACTTTTGAAGGTTGCTAGTTCAACACGCACCTAAAACTTCATCCTCGAACTCGAGCTCCACCTGATGACAGTGAGCACAACGCATAGTATTGTCCACACTTTAGCGAGCAGCACATTTGTTGCACGCATCAACTTTCACACACCTCAGTCGAAGCCGGAAGTTTCGCGAGTTCCAGAAACTTTGCGATAAGCTAACAAAGAAACACAAAGCGACCACGAGCAGCCTCAGATCACAATGTGAAGAGTGTCAAATGAGGCATCTCGAAAATAATACCTCTGCGATAGTATCAGTTGACTTGCAAGGAACCACTGTCTCGCTGTTACCGGTTTGGATCTTTACTTTCATGCCCTCTTGGTCCTCATTTGCCGGTTGGCTCGATGCAGAGCCCTTTTCCGACTGGCTGGCATCTCTGTCGCTGCCAAATATCGCAATAGTCCCGTAGTCAAGGCACCACGCACGCGACCCATCAAAGTAAATCACTCAGACATGCAACGTACGCTTTTTCAACCACAGTGACCAATGCGCCATTCCCGTCAGAGAGAGAGTCCAGCGTTGTTCTCTTTCTTATAAATCTAGTGGGCGAGCACGATTCAAGATAAAACATAAACAGACAATGCTCTTCGTATTTGGAGAGCATGCCAATGACTCACTCTATCAAGTTCGTGGGATCGACATTTGAGCAGAGCGAGCCAACAGTCTAGCAATAATGCCACGCATGAGTCAATGAATTGGTGGGGTCGTCAGGTCATACTCACGACATATTCAATCATTGCACCACAGCCACTTACTTGTCGATAAAACGAGCACCGATGAAACGCAACGCCAGCCTATGTAATCGAATTTTCACGAGCATTTGCTGAACAAAAGAACACCACGTCGCCATGATGACAGTCCCATGCTCGCCGCTTACCTTGGCGCACACATTCTTGGCATGCCCCATGAAGAGCTCGTGCCGTGACGCAGTGACATGCTCGGTCTTCTTACCTCCCCCGGCCGTAAATATCGTGAAAATTACAGGGATGCGGTTTGGGTCATCCAATGAAAGCCGCGACCTTGGGGTGCGGGTCTTTCCCAAATATAAGTCATCGTCATCATCATCATCATCATCCGCTTCGAAGTCGTCGTCGTCGTCGTCGTCGTCAATATAAATGTGATCCTCATCAGTCCCCGTGACGTCAATAGTGCCACTTTCGTCGTCGGTCAACAAATCAACGACGTAGCTGCCATTTGTTGCCTTGTTCGGGTTTGGCAACCGACTTCGTTTCGAAGTATTGTCTGTATCCCGCACTGCGCCCCGCGATGCGCTCGCGCGCTTTCGTGGTGCTGTGGCTTTTGCAGTGGTCGATTTGGTGGTCGAGGTGGTGCGTTGCTTGGAGCTCGGTCGAGCAGGACTGGATGCCTGTGCAGAGCTGTCGCTCATGAAATCACTGTCGAATTCACTGCCCGACCCTGAATCTGAGTCCGAGTCCGAGTCTGAGCCCGTTCGAGGCTTGCGGCGCCTCCTCGTGCGCTGGTTCAGAAGTCTACTCACTACCGGTTAGAAGGAATTGTGACCGAAAACAGCACAGAAGTTAAGAGGGAACACCACATACATGCGCACCAAATGAAAGACAGACAAACGTACACATCGTAGCTCCTGATCAAAACACCAGTTGTTCTTGGTCGCCAATTCGAATCTACTTTACAAGCTTCGTTTTCGTGTTGCCAAACACTCAAGCACTATAAATGCTTCGCAAAACTAGCCGCGTTCGTCACATCAACCTGCCGGCCATCATGTCGACTCCACTCGTGACTAAAAACTGGTTTCGATGCAAGTAAAACGGCAAAAAGCAAGCGAATTCCAACGGCAGCGAGAACGGGCAACCTTGCAAGCACAAAACCGACGACACTGAACAATCGTATTCAATCCACTCTCCAACCAACGACTCAGAGCCCACTCGGCGATTCGACGACTCGACACGCCACAACACGACACAAACACATTCAAGCAGTGTAGGTCAGTAAGTAAGAGTGTGAGTCAACACGCTAACTCAACCTCAACTCACACCCCAACGACTCGACTGCTCCACACGCTGATGCCACCAACAATGATACGACTGACTGCACAGCCCACGCCGTTCAAACCACCCGACACACGGACCCAAGTCAAATCATAGTCCGTCAGTGTGTGCACGGTCAATATCATAGGCAGTACGCAAATGCTGACTAGTCGAACAAACTGACGACTGACCACCGCCACGCCGATCAATGAACGACCCAACTCACTTCGTTCGACTTGTTCGCGTCTTCTTCGAAACCGAGTCGACGCGACTAATGGGCTATGGCATACATTGACCCTGCCCACGAATGCGAAACCCTCGACAAACGAACGAACGAACGAACGAACGAAAGAACGAACGAACGAACGAACGAACGAACGAACGAACGAACGAACGAACGAA
>ENA-OWNT01004063-OWNT01004063.1-seawater-metagenome-genome-assembly--contig:-NODE-4063-length-13179-cov-4.282858_pt1 | contig 13179 bp, 9 predicted proteins | sample MGYA00238136_ERZ651165 | MGnify/ENA primary metagenome ERZ651165 (study PRJEB26861, sample SAMN08777766) | seawater metagenome | isolation source: coastal seawater | place: USA: Florida | collected... | reverse complement strand
GTACGGTGTTATGGCGAATGGTGTTATGGCCGTCGTCGTCGTGGTTGTATGTGCGTGTCACGCCGTGTCTGATGCCCTCCGTTCAGTGGCCGCGATTGCTGCGGCGAGGCGGTGTGTGAGAAAACGGCACGTGCCGATTGCGAGCGTGCATGGCCACGAATTTCCCCCTCACATCCACTGTTGTGGGGCGAAGCGGTTATCGCAGGGACACCCGGCGTTGCTAGAGACTCACAGATCGGTCAATTTGCTCGCCAGTTTGCCAGACTTGACACTGTGAACGGCTCGGCTCGCAGCCGCATTGTTTCAGTGGACGGCTTTTTGCTCTTCGTCGCTTTTCGCTGTTTTGTCGGTTCGTCAAGGTGTATGTGCATTGAAAATCTCGTTGAGTCGCGGAGGTCTGCGCCCTCCTGCGTTGCTATTCACCTGCGCCGCGCAGCGCGACAAGAATAGACGCAGTGCTCCAGCAGCAGCTGGCCACTTCCTGCCTCACCACCTCAGCATCATGGAGTACATCCTCGATTTCGGACGACCGACGGACCGCCACTTCGTGGAGGTATTTCAGCAGGTGGTCCAGGTGATGCTTGATGCTCGCAACTCCGAAAATCATGAGGCGCTGAAGATGTTAGAGCGTTTCAGGCAGCACGAGTTGTCGTGGAATCGTTCACTTGATATTCTGCAGCTGTCCAACGACATCAACACGCGGTTTGTGGTTGCTAAAGTGCTGGAGACCTGCGTGCAAGAAAAATGGAAGGTGCTCGCACCAGAGTACCAAGCGAAGATCAAGGGCCACACGCAGCGTTTGCTGAATGGACTGCTGGCGAATCCGAAGTCGTACGCTGACAACAAACAGCTGATTATCAAATTGAACAGTATCATCGTGGCCGTTGCCAAGCACGACTGGCCGTCGAAGTGGCCAACATTCATTCAAGACCTCGTCAAGGCATCAATGGCCAGCGACACAATTTGCAGCAACACACTGGATATCATCAAGGGCATCTCGGAGGAAGTTTTCGACTATTCCAAGAACAACCTCACTTCAAGCAAGGTAGTCGACCTCAAGACGCAGTTGCACACGGAGCTCCGAGCAATTTACACTCTGTGCATGGGCAAGCTGGGTGGTTGCTTCGAAGCCGACGGGTCTGGGGTTCAAGTTCAGGCCCGCCCGTTTGTGGCCCGCATCCTCGATCTCTTTAAGCGGATCATTCATTGGATGCCAGTACAGGTCGTGTTTGACACGCGATTGTTGATGGCGCTCATGCGCTGCTTTCAGGACCGAAAGCTCAGCGGCCACGCCATGAGGTGTCTTGGCGAGATTGCTGCCATTACTACTCTAGATGACAACAAAACTCCGCTTCCCGAGCCTGCTATGATGGTGTTGGCGAAGCTGTTCTCCAACGTCATGCAATTGCTGACGCAAATGGTGCCGCCTGCAGCTGTGTGCCGCCTGGCGACCGACGGTCCGGAGGAAGGCCAGGAGTTTGTGCACGCGCTGTGCACTTTCTTGACGCAATTCTTGTCCAACCACATGTCCGTGGTGCTCATGTCGGAGTCAAACGTGATGGTGCTGGCCGCCTCCATGCGGTATTTGGTCGAAATCACGAAGGCCGACGACAAGGACCTCTTTAGCACGTGCCTTGACTTCTGGCACGAATTCACCAAGGACCTGTACCGTAGAAAGTTGGGGCGCGCTCCCGCGCTGTGGAACGCCGCCCCGCCGGCCGTCAAGAACCAACTGGAGCCATCGAACTCTGGGGGCGTCATCGGCAAGCTGCTTCACGCATTGCGGTGCGTGGTGATCTCCAAAATGGTGATGCCGGAGGAGATCTTGATAGAAAAGGAGGAAGAAACTGGGGAGATCATTCAGCGTGTCAAGACCCACGACACGGAACTCAGTGCGCTGTACGAGACGTGCAAGGAAACGTTGGTGTACCTCACCCACCTCGACCTCGACGACATGCAAACGATCATGAACGAGTACCTACAGAACCAAAGCAAACCGAACGGTTTCACGCACGACTCACTCAATCGGCTGTGCTGGGCAATAGGCTCGATTAGTGGTACGATGCCACCCTCAACTGAGAAGAGGTTCCTCGTCACAGTGATCAAGGAACTCCTTGACCTCACAATAGCGCAGAAAGGTAAAGCCAACAAGGCTGTCATCGCTTCCAACATCATGTACGTAGTTGGGCAATATCCCGAATTTCTGAGGGAGCACTGGCGGTTTCTGAAAACGGTCGTGTACAAACTGTTCGAGTTCATGAAGGAAACGCACCCAGGAGTGCAAGACATGGCATGCGAGACGTTTTTAAAAATTTCCAAACGATGCAGCAAGGAGTTTGTTATTCCTCACGACGACGAGAAAGGTGTCGGCGAGCCCGATCCGATTTTCATCTTGACCCTCATTCACGATCTAGACGACACGATTTCTGCTCTGGAACGACATCAGGTCCTGGTTTTCTACGAGGCCGTAGGCTGCATGCTTGCTGCTGAGAAGGACGCCACCCGCCAGAAGGGGTTGCTGTCAGCCGCGATGCGGTCCGGCAATGACCAGTGGCACGCGCACCTGCAGCGGCCAGATGCGCCGGAGTTCTTGCAACGTGAAGGGGCCATGACGTGGATCGTCGACTTCCTGCGCAAAAACGCTGCCATTTGCAAGAGCCTGCAATCTGGGTTTGTGTTCCAAATCGCGGCGATCTTCGAGGACCTGTTGAAGGTTTACCAGTTTTATTCCCAGTTGATCGCGTCCCGAGGGGCCGCGGCCGTCGGCGACAACCTGTGCCGAAGAGCGCGGTTAGTGAAAAAAGAAGTTCTCCTGCTGTGCGAAAGCTTTATTGAAGGTAGCAATCAGCCGCAAATGCTGGCAGAGAAAATTCTTCCCAGTCTCATGAGCGCAATACTGTTGGACTACAAGCAGTGCAACGAAAAGCTTCGCGATGCCGCAGTTCTGTCGATATTGACAACGTCCATCGACCGTCTGAAAGCTGGGATGGAGAAATACGTGGCGCAGATGCTGAGCTGTGTCTTCGATGTGACCCTCCCCATGATCATGACAGTGTCTCCTGAAACCGGGAGCGCATTTACGGCCTATCCCGAAATTCGCTCCGGATTCTTCAAACTGCTCGGAGCCACCATCCGAGAGTGCTCGCGTCCCGTGTTCGGACTGCCTGCCGCAGCATTCAAGCTCGTGTTCGACTCTGTCATCCAAGCCATACTGCATTTTGACCGAGACATCCATGAACAAGGCCTTGACATGCTGAGCGATTTGCTGAAGCCGTTGCGGGGCAATATGTCGGTATGCACTATGTTCTTCAAGAACTTCATCCAAACCATGTTGAAGCAGCTCCTGCACGTTCTCACGGACAGGATGCACGTGTCTGGCTTCGTGAAGCAAGTGTCTTTGCTCCTGACGGTGCTCTCCATCGTGGAGTCCGGTCAGCTGACGATGCCCCTCTTTGAGCAATTCCCCAATAACCACGAAGGAGTCGGGAAATTTTTGATGCATCTTATTAAGGGCCAGTTTTCCCAGCGCATGGACGATGCGAAAATCAAGAGCTTCGTGGACGCCATGCAGCAGGTGGCGCGGGAGCCACACGGACAGCAAGCACTCAAGTTTGAGACGCTGATGCGAGACTTTGTCATCGAGCTGAAGCAGTTCTCGAACCAGGAGATCGCCAAAATGAATTACATTAAGGTGAGCAAATTGAACAATGAACAAGTATTGTTCACAAACTGGCCTCGAGCGACTGTTGACATCTCTATGCTTTTTTCTGTGCTGATTTTGTGTTGTTAGACACGCGAAGCGATGAGGAAGCGGGCTGATGCGATGAAGCAGCAAAAGAGCCAAGTGCCTGGGCTCCTTAAGCCTGAGCAGTTGTTCGGCATGGCGCAAGCTCAAGGCGGTAAAGTTGGCGGGGCGGCGGCACCATTCTAGATGGCGTCGTGGTGCTGTCACCATAAATACTGCGACGCTTGTAGACTACCTCGACTTGCATTATTTAAAACTTGGATTATTGCACGAAAGTCGCATTATACAGTGTGCCTTTGCTTGCATCGCGCTCACAAGTCGTCGATCTTGTATGGCCATACGCCCTTGTCGTCGTGGTGTCGGTCCATCACTCGAAAACTATGGGATTGTGCCCAATCTAACACAGAACAGTAATGGGAAGCAATGTGTGTGACGCGGAAAAAATCGAAGTCCATCGTAGCCCGTATAGTCCAGTCGAGGCATGCCCACAAAGTTGTGGTCATTGCAGTCATTATAATCAATTTGAGCCGCTGTCATCGCCCATGACGTTAAAATGGAAATTGTCATTGCCATTGCTGTCAGTACTCTTGTATGATAGAGTCATTGTATTCATGGTAGTAATCGTGGCATCGTTATTGGAGTCACCGTAGCATCCTCGTAGGTCATTGGCGTGCATTCGACGAAGTCCATCGTCGTCATCAGTTCGTGCGCCGTTGTCGTCGCCCTGCAATCGTACTTTTTGTACGATGTGTAGTACCGAGTACGACTTGATTCCAGAAACAGCCGTTAGCCGTGTGTTCGTTCGTTCAAACGTGGTGACACCACCTACCTATCTACAAGTACGATTTTACATTTTATCCCCACAAAGTGTTCACGTAAACAGAGTTATCCTAGTTGTAGATATATACAAACAAGCAACTCACCGCTATCCACTGTTCTTGCCCGAACGCATCAGCGCACTGTCCCCGCAGTCACGCACTGGCCGGCAGCGCCACTCGGCCACTGTTCTCCGTTGTCTCTGTCTGGCCGGGTGAACGACCAGGTTCAGCAGTGTGTATTGTACACTGACGTACATTAATGTACAGTTCAGTCGTTCACCTTAACATGGGTTAATCTGACACTGTACGTAAACGTACATAACAGTGTACAGAGAACCGTACATAAAATGTACGAAATACGGCGTAAACGTACTATTTATGTACGTTTTGAAAGGTCGACTGAGTATGGACTGATATTAGGTGTGGTAAGGGAGCAAGTGAACGCTGCGTGACACGTTTTGTACGGCCGTGCATTAGGTGTACAGTTGGCGCGAGGGCTGCACTGACACGCTGCTGACACGCTCGCTGGCGTGAGTGTGAGTGAGTGAAGGTATGGCGCGGTTTTAACAGCGTACAAATTCTGTACATCACCGTACACTGATTGGGCTAAAGTGAAATAACAGTGAAGATGAAAATGTACGGTAATGTACAGATCTTGTACGAATGAAGTGACTGACTGACCGGAAACTGGAAAGTGGAAAAGTCGGTTGGTTGGTGACAAAAAGTCTGACCGACAGTGCAGCGCACCATTGATATCCACATTAGGGATTCCACGGTTTACGAGGCAGCGTACAGTGCCGAAAACATTGAATAGTAGTTATAGATAACGGTACCGCCGGTTTGCGATGCGCTTTTGTTTGCGTTCACTGCGTTCTGTGTTCGTTCGCTGCGTTCGTCGTTCGTTCGTTCGTTCGTTGCGTTGTTGCGCAAGGACCAAAACGTGAGGTGTGCGTGACGTTCCCGCAGAAAAACATTTCAAACGAACCGAAAACCTTTTGCAGGGAGGCACTGCGTCTTTCAATCATCGCTGTTTGGCATACTCGTGATTGTGTGTCAACTGAGGAGTAGTGTTCGTGTGCGTCGGTCGTCGGCGTTGTCTCTCCGTGACTCCACTCCGCCCGCTACGATACTCAGTTGCGCGCAAATGTGCTTCTTGCTTCTACGTTACTGTGTTGCTATGTGTGTGTGTTATTGCCGTTGTTGTTGGTGGTGTGTCCTCGTGCACAAATGAAAGGATGGACGAATTGTTTGCTTGGCGGGATGGTCTGGTGAGATCGATGCTGTGATGCTGGTGAGTGTTTGTTTGCTGGTTGGTGAATGTTGGCGTTGTCGACGTGTGTTTATGCTGGTTGACCGTTGCCCGCGGGGCAATTGGTGCAGCACTTGATTTTACCCCTTTGCACACGGAATGCCGACAAAATTTGCGACATGTTCACCATGACCCGTTTTTCACGTTGTTCGTTTGTCATCTAAACACTCTTCGCCTCGCGCTGCACTTTCACAATGGTTGCTATGTCAATGGACGGGTTGCTCGGCTCAGCGCAGTTAATGGCTGTCAGTAGCCTTATTGCCGCATTCGGTGTGGCGTTGTTTTTCGCACTCCTGCGACGACACAAGTCGTCTCAGCGAGAGCAGCCCACGAATGACCTGGAAGGGTCTCATCGGCGGTACGCAGGCAGGTACACGATGCACACCGCGTACGACACGGTGCAGGGCAAATCCGGCGTCCGATACACTCTCGTTGCTCCTGAAGGCGGATCGAAAGGAAATCGCAGCGCACAGTCCTCCCGCGAGGTAATGATCTTAGGCGGAGCGTGCAGCGAATCGTTCAGCGGACCGAATCTGGCGGGTGTGCTTCATCGTAGCCACGAAATGGAACGGCAGGCTCTTGCTGATCTTCGCGCAGGTAAGCCTGCGTCCTCACTCAACACGCACACCAGTGTTGGACTGTCGCCGTTCTTTGGCGAGTTTGCGCGAGAGATAGGCTCCCGCGCGCCGTGGGCGGATGTGCGTCATAACGCTCGTTCGTGCGACCGAGCTAGTGAAGATATGAAGGTGCAAACGGGCGACGATTGGTTCGTCACGTTGCAGGTGGAGGGTGCCTCCGCCGTTCATGCCGCATTCGATGTGTTGCTGCAATTGCGCGCCGAAGAGGAGCCCGACGAGGAGAAGAAGCAAGCCATTTTATCCTCGTCGTTCGCAGCCATTGCCGACACGTCCTACCATGGGCCAGGATCAACATCATTTGGCTCGTGTCAACCACTTGGCATGCATTCAAGGCAACTCCACTACCCGGCTCCGACGCTCATCGATCGACCCATCAATGAGCCAGAAGCACAGTACTTTGCGCGAAAGCGTAAGGAGTTCACGCAATGGCTTGAGGCAAACCATGAGGTCGTCTCAGTCCTCTTTGTGGAACCGCAATGGGGCTCGTCAGCATTGGGCCAACCGTGGCCTGCAGAGGAACTGCGGTTCGTCGTGCAGCAGGCCAAAGCAAAAGGAATTAAGGTGTGTCTGTCGCAGCTTCGTGGAAATGCTGCCCATACCACTCTGTCAACTGCTGGCCTGCATGCTCGCGGGATCACTGAGCACTGCGTTCATGTTCGCTCGTTGCATGGTTAAGCTTGTCTGTTCATTGGGTGCAAGCATGCATTCGACACAACCGCATCTGCGTCCCACTTGAAGTTGCCCTCTTGCCTCCTCGTTCTTCGAATCGTAACCCTTGTGTTTCTCCTCCCCCCCTTTGGATCCCGTGCCACTCTGCGTGCGTCATTTGTTGTGACGACAAGGTGTGTGCCGACGAAATTATGTGCGGGTTGGGTCGTCATGGAAAGGGCACCCTGTTTTTATCCCAGCACTTGAATCTCGACGTAGATGCTGTCACTTTCGGCAAGGTGAGTTCTATTCGGATGGCAATTTTGGATGGCATTCGCTTGGTTGGCTGCCTTCTGCCACGGGCACCGCGTCTTCTCATCGCTGGTGTGTGGTAGGCCATTGCTGGTGGTGTTGATCCGCTTAGTGGCTGCTTGTTCCGGACTGGTGGTCGTCTCCTCAACGCCACTGGCCGGAGCGTGATGCAGTCGCACACTTATGCTGGAAGTAGCACGCGTGCGCTGGTCAGCGCCGTCGAAGTGCTACGGAAACTTGACAAACACCACGGTACATACTTCTCAGCCACCCAAGGAGAACTTTTGCAATGTCATCGACGGTATCCAAGCAATCAAAATTTATTGATGAAATGTAGGTGACCTAGCTCACGTCGCTGATGTCTTGCAGCAAAGCCTGCAAAAAATGGCTGAGCACCCGTCACTGAGAGGTCATGTTGCAGTCCATGGTCAAGGGCTGCTCTGGGGCATCTATTTCCCTGGTAGGTCGGAGATCAGGCGCTCATGCCACATCGACGCACTCTCACACTTGCTCTTCTACACTCGCAGATCTTATTGACGGTGCAAACACCACTCGCTGGGAACCAGCAATCGAGGCGAAGGGTGCTGAGAACAAAGTGGCAGACAGTGACTTGTCGCGCAAGTATGCAGATTGGAAAGTTGCGCGCACCAGCACGCTCAAGTCATTCAAAAAGGCATGCCATGAAGAGAGAGTGCTGCCGTACTTCGTTATGAAAGCCAAGCAAGCAGGGTGTTTGCTGACTCCCGTTTTGGACTTGACTGCATCTGATGCGGCGGAAGGCGTGCGTCGTTTGCAGGCCGCTTTGCTGAAGACCAAATTTTAAACACACAACAACTTCGGTGTACAACACGCGGTCAACACGCGGTCGTAATGACTTCACTAATAAATCCACACAATGTAATGATTTACCGGTGCATCTGTTGTCTGCACGTCTGTGATCCACAGCCTACAGTGAGTTAAACGTCCAATTGGACGAGAAGAGGTAGTCACCTGATCCCACAGCGAGGACGACATAATCTGTGGAGCCAATTGTTTCCATTCCTGCAAAAATGCATCGTGAGGGCAGGGTACAGCAATTAAGCGTCTGCCGTGGAGGGAACGGGCTCACCATGAAACGAGATCGAAGGCGGTGGAGAATCCAGCGGCTGGCCGTCCACGGAAACGTCTGCAACGCCTTCCCCCGATAACACTGGGATTCGAACTTGCCCATTTGTCAATGCAGGCACCGTGATCTTCCAACAAGAACACAATTGTGCAAGCTGGTAAGCGCAACATGAAAACTGGTTTACTAGTTTCGGCAACACGTACTTGGTGAGTGAACGACGCGGTTGCATGGCCGGTGTTGACCTGCCATGAACTTCGAGCAATTCCACGAAGTGCAAACCGAGAGCCGTTGGCCTAGTCCAGAAAAAAGGCGTGGTTCAGAGCCGATCCGACCAGTGACTGTGAGTAACCGAACTGAAATGGACACATAGGCAGAACAGACAGTAGCGCACCCAGTGAACGTGTTCGGCGATTTCCACAGGAGCCCTGAAACGTAGCGGGCCGTCCAGCATGTCAACGGTCACGCCGGCCACACCCTGAGTGGCATGATTTCAAGTCAGTGTCGTTGAAAGGGTGCCAGCGTCGACCCCGAACAACGCACGAACCTCCAGAAACCACAGCCCAATGGCGTTGTAGCACCCATGCATGAGTGAAAGATTGGGCACTGTCACGTCCCACTGTTCGGGCCTACACAACACAAGCACACGTCACTGGACGATTCTCGACAGCCGCTACGAAAGCGAGTGCAGCCGCGCAAACCATGTTGTGTAGCCTTGCTCCAAAAAGTAACCGTAGGAAGGGAACGTTGTCTGATTGGTCATGGTGAACACGAGATCGTTGCGATTAGACTCCGTGAGATACTTGGTCATGAAATAGGTGCCAGTTAGTCCAGTGTCAAGGTGCCCGTCGGTCAGCGCAATAGCTTGTTCAAGACTTGCAACGACTTGAGCTGCGGATCCCGGCGACACCACACCCGTGGCCAGTGGCATAGCCAAATGCGTCTACAAGCATTGGCGGAGGCAAAGCTTAGTCAATATGGTTGCAAATCTGATTCATCCAGAAGTGAAGCGCCGCGAACCTGAAGAAGATCGACGAAACCTCCAGTTGAGGAGTTGTAGAAAGCGTTAATGATTGCATCGCCGAGAGCAGCCGCAAGAGCGTTATACTTCACGGCATCCTATAGACGCAGGGTTGATACGTGTGATGAATGCCGTGCGAAATGATAACGCCAATCGCTGGAACCCACCGTGGAATAGCCAAGAATGTCTGCAATATTCGCAGTGAGCTGGGTGATATATGCAAAATAGCAGTTGTTGAACAGAATGTTCTCCGGAGACGTAACATTGCTTTCAGATCCATGAGGTGTGATCCAATCTCCTAAAAAGTCCCACTGTGATGTAGTCCACGGATGCAACAGTCCATCGGCGTCGTTGATGTTCTTTTGAAAGAATGCCAGCTGTCGTGTCATCGTCGGGTACATGTCGGCCATCAATTGAACATCACCGTACCTATGAAGCAAGGAATTCGTGCACGGTCACCTGAAGTTCTGTCAGGACTGCAAAACGCTGTCGCAACGTGCAAGAACGTACATTCTGTACACCTGCCACGGCATTGTCACCACAAACCCAGACCACGCAGGACCACCTCCGCCACTAACGGTGGGTGCCGTGTGCGGAACGTTACCGTCATCGGTCTACGATGAAAAGCGAGTTGCAAAACGTTCATGAACTTGCGATAGAAATTATACGAGCCGCGGACGACGACGAGGCACTCTCGTGCTCCACACCTGCACATCAGCAAAATCACGGGCCCATTTCGTGAAATAAGCACCGACGCCATAGTTTGCGAGTGCGAATTCGTAGCTGGTATGACCTGCGAGTCGGACACAGAATCGCCATTAGTTGTCCGCGAGCACGGTTGTGTCGGATGCAGCGTGGAAGCAGCAAACCGTCTCCGCCGTAGCCACGACGCTCGCGGTGAGGGCAATCAACAGTTTGGCCCCCAGTAGTTAACCCCTCATAGTTGTTCACCGTGGTATCGTAAATTTTCGTCAAGAGCTGCGACTCGCAGGTGAACGCGCCATGTCTCTCCAGATCGGAGAAAAGTTGGTAGCCGACAATATCATCCACGGTCAAGTCTGTTTGCAGTTTCCCACGGATGGTGATATAGTGAATCTCGTGGTAGCTGAATCTCATTCTGAAGGAAGTAGGTTCCGATGATTTGAAGATCAGACAATCCTGCATGTTGTACTCCAGTTCAACGCCCTTGGTTGTGCTCACGGAGAAAGTAACATTGTCGCCGGCGGTCCCGACGAGATTTGACACTTCGAACCACCTGGCCAATATGAGGCAACATGAGACGGGAATCATAGACGTAAGGAACGACGCGAGCCGTTGACATCGCACTCGCAAAATGACACGTACCCAGTGTACAACTCGTACATTTCTACGAGGAGCGTCTCAGCGTCAATGCGTGTGATGGAGGTTGCCGTGATGTCTCCGCTTCGAACCGTTGGCTCCATAATATCGGCCTGGGATGGGAAGAACCAAGATCACACGGTGGTGAGCAGTTGTGTGCGTACCATGTGTTGTTACCGGGTGAATCAGTCAATCGTACCGAGACAGTCATGTTTTTGTTGATCGTCACTGCTGTCGCAGTTTCCCAATCAGAGTCATCCAGTGTGGCAACATCCCATCCCCCGTCGATCGCAAGACGCTCGTCAATTATGTCGCCGCCGAAACCACCATTCCCCCAGTCTCCCAGCCTGGACGTGGTGCTCGGCTTCACTCGCCATGACGCATCGCGAGTAGCCTGCGTGGCAGTGGTACAGTTGACAGCAACGGAGCGCAGAAGCAACAACAACAAAATCAGCGTCACGATGCGCAACTCGATGATACCAAGAGGCAGACGTACGGTTTCATTCACGACACTGCCGCCAATTCGGAGTTCGGCCATGATGAGTGGGGCATGACCGCCGAACTGTACATCATCGGCCCACTCGAACGTGAAATATTCGGCCCATCCTGCGGCGGCCCACACACCAAGGGCGTTGGTTGCGCCATTGGACAAGTCCAGCAGATCCGTGACGTTGTATGTGCGGTATAGAATTCGCGAAGGGAGGTAGCTGATTGATGGGACGAGGACGGCCGTTTCTGACGCCGGCTTACCGTTGACACTGGCTTCGTGAAAGCCCAGTGACGCGACATAGAGAAGCGCTGAAGCTCCTCCAGAAGACACTGCTGCAACTTGGTCGGCGTCTAAGGTAAATGTTTTGCGAAACCAAGGATCAGCAGCAAAATTGCTACTCTTGTTTGATTCCGACATTCCCACGAATTGTCCGGACCAGTCTGACGGAGTCAGCAATCCGATGGAAGACGTGGTGGTTGACGACTGTACGTGAACTGGTTCAGTGTTTTTATCGGCCGTGGCAAGCTCAATAGACACGGACCATGAATATACACTGCCCGGTACAAGGGCGGATCCGTTGTATGGTACGCGGATGGGGTCACCCAAGACAACACCGGAGTCCCACACAGGATCGCTGTCGGCTTTTCCTTCCGCGATGACAATGATGCGGTACGAATTTTGTACAACTCCTCGTGCCACAGTGCCATCAGCTACTGCGACTTCCCAAGAAAATCGAGGGGCCAATACGTCGAGACCAAGAGGCTTGTCCAGGTATTCCGTGCGTAAATTCTTCACTGCAAACGAGGAGTGTGCGCGGTCGAAGTGCCGCGCTTTGGTCGCCGTGACGAGACCACAACACAACGCAACAGCCGTGGCGAACAGCATTGCAGTCACCTGCTCAGTTCTTTTAAAAATACAAAAGAATGTCAAAACGAGAGTCGCAATGGCTTGGAAGATTGTGCAAGAAATTCCAAGCCCGTGTGTTTTTTGCTCGTCGAAGCTAAGTGAACGCATTTAAACAATAAGCCGACGCTGTCGTGTAGGGCATCGTGATCGTCGTGTAGGTCGCTGTGATCGTCGTGTAAGCCACCGTCATTGCCGTGTAGGTCGTCGTCTTCGTCGTCTTCGCCGTGTATGTCGTCTTGATCGTCGTGTAGGTCGTCGTGATCGTCGTGTAGGTCGTCGTGATCGTCGTGTAGGTCGTCGTGATCGTCGTGTAGGTCGTCGTGATCTTTGTGTAGGTCGCCGTCGAGGTCGCCTTGGTCACCGTCGAGGTCGCCTTGGTCGCCGTCGAGGTCCCCTTGGTCGCTGTCGAGGTCGCCTTGGTCGCCGTCGAGGTCGCCTTGGTCACTTTTGTTGTCGTTGGCGGCGGCCAGGTCGTCTTCTCGGTCGTCTAGGTCTTCGTCTAGGTCGTCTAAGTCGCCGTCGAGGTCGTCGTCTAGGTCGTCTAGGTCGTCTAGGTCGTCTTCATCGTCGTTGTTGTTGTGTTGCGCGATCCGCAACAAGATACGCAACTCAAACCAACTCGTTCACATCACTGCATAAGCCTGTACGACATTTCCAACATTTTTCATTTTGGGGATTTTTGGGACATTTTTTGCAGGTTTCTATGGATGTTGTCGTTCGTTCGGGCGGCAGTTCGGCAGTTTGGCAGTTTGGCTGTTCGTTTTGTTGTCGTTCGTGCTTCGTCGTTCGTCGTTCGTCGTTCGTCGTTCGTCGTTCGTCGTTCGTCGTTCGTCGTTCGTCGTTCGTCGTTCG
>ENA-OWNT01004062-OWNT01004062.1-seawater-metagenome-genome-assembly--contig:-NODE-4062-length-13180-cov-3.242693_pt1 | contig 13180 bp, 13 predicted proteins | sample MGYA00238136_ERZ651165 | MGnify/ENA primary metagenome ERZ651165 (study PRJEB26861, sample SAMN08777766) | seawater metagenome | isolation source: coastal seawater | place: USA: Florida | collected... | reverse complement strand
ACGCCCAGATCGGCCATGGCGTCGCAGGCATGGGCCTCGATCTCGTACCAGATGCGGAACTTGGTTTCCGGAGACCAGATGGCGACCATGTCGGGGCGGGAATAGCGGGGGATCATTGGCAGCGGCACCGTTTTGTGATTGGGAGGTATGAGCCGCCTCATAAACCGGTGGCGGCCAAGCGGCAAGGTCGGGAGAAGCGTATTGAGGCGGAATGCCCCGGAAATACAGGGGGTCGAGGGGCTGCGCCCCCGGGTCCTGGCGGATTTCGCCGGTCGCTGGACCATCGCGCGGCGGATCATCCAGGCCGGACAGCCGCAGGCGCGCTTCGAGGGCATCGCGGAATGGACCCCGTCCGGCGCGGATCTCGCCTACCAAGAGGAAGGCTTTCTCCACCTCGCCGGGCAGCCCCCGATCAGGGCCCAGCGGCGCTATCTCTGGAAGCCGGACCTGAGCGTCTGGTTCGAGGACGGGCGGCTGTTCCACCACGTCCCGCCCACCGGCGGCGGGGCCGAACACTGGTGCGCACCCGATACCTACCGGGTGCGCTATCGCTTCGGCCAGTGGCCGCGGTTCGAAACCACGTGGCGTGTGACCGGCCCCCGCAAGAACTATGCCATGATCAGCACGTTTGCCCCCTATACGGAGGCCGGCACGCCCCCTAACGGACCTCAGCCGTTCAGGTAACGGTCGAAGCGGGCGAAATCGGCCCGGTTGCGGCAGTATCCCGGCGCATGGTCGAGATGGGTATTGGTCGATTGCAGCACCGCGCAGGCCGACTGCTGGGTGCAGGCGCTGCACCGCATCACCGCGCCGCGATAGCCCAGCGCCGCCGGTTCGCCGTGCCGGGTCACCATCGTGCCCAGGTCAAGGCCCAGCCGGTCCGCCATGCCCTTGGTCAGGTCCGCGCTGCGGATGATTTTCGAGAAGAACCCCATGATATGCCGTCTTTCCTTTGAATATGTCCCGCAAGGTCGAGTCGCCCCTACCCTGACGCAGGCCCGCCCCCGCCGCCTTGACCTGTATCAAGCAAGGCGCCACCAGCCCCGGTTCCCGCTTGCCGCGCCGCCGCATCTGGGGCATCAAGTCCGCCGAGGATGAGGAACAATCAGGAGAACCGACATGTCCCTTGCTGCAACCGACCGCGTGCTGAGCGAGGTCCTTGGCCCCAAAACCGGCCTGGCGCTGCGCCTGAAACAGGCAGCCCTGGTGGTGATGGGTATCGCCATCCTGGCCATCGCGGCCAAGATCAAGGTCCCGATGTGGCCGGTTCCGATCACCATGGGAACCTTCGCCGTGCTGACCCTCGGCGCAGCCTACGGCGCGCGGCTCGGCCTCGTCACCATCATGGGCTACATGCTGGTCGGCGCCCTGGGCTTTGACGTTTTCGCAGGCTCGTCGGCCGAAGCCGCTGGCCTGACCTACATGATGGGCGGCACCGGCGGTTACCTCGTCGGCTACGTGCTCGCCACTCTGGCCCTCGGCGCACTGGCCGCCCGCGGCTGGGACCGTTCGGTCACCCGCATGTCCGCCGCGATGCTGATCGGCAACGCGCTGATCTACGTCCCCGGCCTGCTGTGGCTCGGCCAGCTCTACGGCTGGGACAAGCCGATCCTGGCCTGGGGCCTGACCCCCTTCCTGATCGGCGACGCGATCAAGCTGGCGCTGGCCGCCCTGCTGCTGCCCGCCGTCTGGAAACTGGTCGGCAACGCCCGCGGCTGAAACGACGGGCCCAAGGCCCCTCGCAAAAGCTGAGGAAACGAAAAGGCCGGGGTTCTGCCCCGGCCTTTTTCTTTCTCAGGAGCTGGCTAGACTCGAAGACCGCCAACCAATTAGCCGCCAAAATCTCCTGATCGAGTTATTCAATAGGTCGGATCTCTGGATTATCAATCCAACCCTATTGTAAGCTCACGATTAACAGCCAATTCACGAGACCGATTTCAGGACCCAATCCCTGCCCATCAATTCAAACAAGATGCCCGAAATATTCCGAAAGATCGCGCGCGCCATTCCCTATGTTGCCGCCGTCAATGGCGCTGTGCTCCTCACCATAGGCGTTCTGATGATCGGCTCGGCCACCATCTTCATGAAACGCGCAACTCCAGCCGAATTGACGGTACGGGCGGTCTACGTCCGGCAAACCGAACATGGCTCTGTTTACAGGCCCGAATTCGAAACCACCCGCGCCGACGGAGGCACCCTCAGATACGACGGCGGAATGTGGGTCCGCCCCAAGCCGCATGAAAGCGGTGATATCGTGCAGGGTTTCGTGGATTGGGATCGTGAGACAATCCGAAGCTCTCACATGCTTGCCTTCAACAAGGCATTCGGAGGACGTCTCTCCATCATAGGCGCTGCCTCGATCCTGCTCGGCGGCATCTTCATTTGGCGCGCCAGAAGGAAAGCACGCCCCGCGAATGGATAATGTCCGAGAGAACCTTACCCAATCCGACACTCCCAAATAGCAAAAGGCCGGAGCTCTGCCCCGGCCTTTTTCACATCCACAAAACGGCCGCTAACCGAAGCCGCCGTTCAACCCGCCTGGCTGCCGAAATACTCGTTGGCCTGCAGGTAGCCCGCCGCCTTCGCCGCTGCCATCCACTCGGACTCGAGCGGCGCATCCCCGATGATCACCACCTGGTTGCCCGGAAGCCGCCTAGACCGGATGAAGGTCTCGAGCCGCACCCGCATGTCGCTCCAGCTATCGGTGAACCGGGGCGCGGCCTCGGTCGCGTCGAGCACCGGGTTGGCCTGCAGCACCGGGCCGGGCCGGTTCGGCAGATGCACCAGCGAGAGCTTCTGCGCCGACTTCACCGCGTCCAGCGCCCGGGCCTCTGCCTCGGGCATCTTTGCCCCGTCGCCGATGATGCGCAGCGCGTTCGAGGAGAACAGCAGGCCCATGATGTCCTGCCCCGTCGCCTGCCGGATCCGGGCATAGGCCTTGTAGTCCATCCCCAGCTCGGCCGCACGGCGCAGCCGCATCTTCACCACCATCAGCGGGATGGTGTTGGGCATCAGCTCCTTCTGCGCCTTGCGCCACTGGTAGGCGCGCCAGACCTGTCCGCGCTCCATGCTGGGCCCGTTGTTGTGCCCGATGCCGGGGGTCGTCCCGCTCATGCCATCACCTCCTGCAGCCGGGCGACGTAGCGCGCCAGCGTGTCGATCTCCAGGTTGATCCGGTCGCCCACCTTCACCGCACCCCAGGTCGTCACTTCCTTGGTATGCGGGATGATGTTCACGCCGAAATCACGCCCCTCCACATCGTTGACCGTCAGCGAGGTACCGTTCAGCGCGACCGAGCCCTTGGGCGCGATGAACCGCGCCAGATGCTCGGGAGCCCGAAAGACAAAGCGCGAGCTGTCGCCCTCGTCGCGGATGTCGATCACCTCGGCCACGCCGTCGACATGGCCCGAAACGATATGCCCGCCCAGTTCGTCCCCGACCTTCAGCGCACGTTCCAGGTTGACCTTCTGGCCCGGGGCCCAGCCATTGGCGCCGATGTTGGTCTTCGACACCGTCTCGGCGCTGATCTGGACATCGTACCAGTCGGGCCCGAGGTCGACCACGGTAAGGCAGACCCCGTCGCTGGCGATGGAGGCGCCGATATCGATCTTGGCGGTGTCATAGGACGTGGCGATGCGCGCGCGCAGGTCACCCTGCTTCTCGACCGCGCGAACGGTGCCGATGTCGGTGATGATCCCGGTGAACATGGGTCTGGCTCCTGACCTGGCTTCCTCTCTGAGTTAGTCCCGGGGCGGTTTCGCCGCAAGCCCCAGATATTGCGTCATTTCCACTCTCGGGTCATAGTTTCGCCCTAGAACGGCAGTACAGATCCGGGAAACAATCCCGGGCAAACCGAGCAAACCCGAGCAGAAACGATGAACGCGACCGCCAACAGTCAGCCTGTCTACCTGTTCCTTCAGGGGCCGCACGGGCCCTTCTTCCAGTCCCTGGGGCGGATGCTGCGGGCCGCCGGAGCCGAGGTCTGGCGCGTGGGGTTCAATGCCGGCGACCGCGCCTTCTGGCCCGACCGGGCAAGCTTCATCCCCTATACCGGCAGCCCGGAGGACTGGGCGGCCACCTTCGAAACCATCGTTGCCGAGCGCCGGGTAAGTGACATCGTCCTCTACGGCGACACCCGCCCGATCCACGCCGAGGCCGTCGTCGCCGCCCGCCGTCTGGGCCTGCGCGTGCACGTCTTCGAAGAGGGCTACATGCGCCCCTACTGGATCACCTACGAGCGCGACGGCTCGAACGGCAATTCGCGGCTCATGGACATGAGCATCGCCGACATGCAGGAAGCGCTGGCGCAGTCCGATCTGGAGGCGCCCCTGCCCCCGTCGCACTGGGGCGACATGCGCCAGCACGTCTTCTACGGCGCGCTCTACCACTGGTTCGTCATGTTCCGGAACGGGCGCTTCCGCAATTTCCGCGCCCACCGAGAGCTCCCGGTGACGCGCGAGTTCCAGCTTTATCTCCAGCGCCTGCTCCTGATGCCGTTCCACGGGATCGAGCGGCGCTTCGCGACCCGGCGCATCCGCAACGGCGGCTTTCCCTATCACCTTGCCCTGCTGCAGCTCGAACACGACAGCTCGTTCCAGCAGCACTCGCCCTTCTCGCGCATGACCGACTTCCTGTCGGTGGTGTTCGAGGGCTTCGCCTCGGGCGCGCCGCAGCACCACCACCTCGTCATCAAGGCCCACCCGCTGGAGAACGGCCGTGTCGCCCTGCGCCGAGAGGCGCGCCGCCTCGCCCGCCAACACGGGCTCGAGGGCCGCGTGCACTACGTCCGTGGCGGCAAGCTCGCGCAGCTTCTGAACGACGCCCGCAGCGCGGTCACAGTGAACTCCACCGCCGGCCAGCAGGTGCTGTGGCGTGGCATCCCGCTCAAGGTCTTCGGCCGCGCTGTCTACGACAAGCCCGAGTTCGTCTCGACCCAGCCGCTCGCCGATTTCTTCCGCGGCGCCGGTCGCCCCGACATGCGCGCCTACAAGGACTATCGCCGCTACCTGCTGGAAACCAGCCAGGTGCCCGGCGGCTACTACTCCTCGCGCGGGCGGCGCCAGCTCCTGCGCCTCGTGGTCGACATGATGCTCTCGCCCGAGGATCCCTACGATGCACTGAAATCCGGCACAGCGGCGCCGCGGCAACAGTTGCGCGTGGTGAACTGACCGCCTCCAGCCCGGCCTCTAGCTTTTTTCTCAGGAATCCGATAGGGATACCGGAAAAACACCGAGGCAGAAAAACAGGTCGAGGAGACCGGGCAGTGATTTTCCAAGAAAACCGATGGGCGAAGTCCGTCGTGACGCTGACAGTCATCGCGCTGTTGGCGGGCTGCGGCTTGCCTCAGGTCGGGCCGAACAAGCGCCAGATCTACGCCGGTTCGGTCCAGCGCGAAGGCGATTCCTTCATCGTCACGGTCAACGACCTGGTGACGCGGGCCACTGCCGTCGTCCCTGCCCTCGGGTTTTCCAGCGACTTCACCGGCGCCGCGCAGCTCACTTCCGATGTCATCCGGCCGGGCGACATCCTTGGCCTGACCATCTGGGAAAACGTCGATGACGGGCTGCTGACCGGGCGAACCGGCAACTCCACCCCGCTGGAGGAAGTGCAGGTCGACAGCTCCGGCTTCATCTTCGTGCCCTATGCGGGCCGCGTCAAAGCCTCCGGCAACACCCCGAACCAGCTGCGCGAGATCATCACCTCGCAGCTCGAGGAACAGACCCCCGACCCGCAGGTCGAGGTGCGACGCGTCGCCGGTGACGGCTCGACCGTGTCGCTCGTCGGCTCCGTGGGCGCACAGGGCGTTTACACGATCGAGCGCCCCACCCGTACGCTCTCGGCCATGCTGGCCAAGGCGGGCGGTGTCACCATTGAGCCCGAGATCGCCGAGATCACGGTGATCCGGGGCAGCCAGCGCGGCAAGATCTGGTTCCAGGACCTCTACGACAACCCCTCGCTCGACATCGCGCTCCGCGCCGGGGACCGCATCCTCGTCGAGACCGACACTCGCTCGTTCACCGCCCTCGGCGCCACCAGCAAGCAGGCCCGCGTGCCCTTCGAGTCGCAGGACCTCTCGGCGCTCGAAGCCATCGCGCAGGTCGGCGGCCTTGTCTCCACCACCTCCGACCCGACCGGCGTCTTCGTCATGCGCAACGAACCTGCCGAGATCGCCAACCAGGTGCTGGGCCGGGGCGACCTGCAGGGTGCACAGCGCATGATCTACGTGCTGAACCTGAAGGAACCCAACGGCCTGTTCCTTGCCCGCGACTTCGTGATCCGGGACGGCGACACCCTCTACGTGACCGAAGCGCCCTATGCGCAGTGGTCCAAGACGATCTCGCTGCTGCTGGGCGCGGTCACGCCGATTGCCAGCATCGACAGCCTGACCAACTGATCCGTTGCGCGGCGCGGAAAACGATATGGCCGGGGGCGAGAGCTCCCGGCTTTTCGTTTACAACGGCGGGTTCCTGACCCAGAGCCGGGTGCGCCGCATCCTGCAACTCTCCGGCTACCGCCTGCGGCTCGGCCTGCCCGGTCCCGGCGACACGGTCGGTGTCTGGGGCAACAGCCCGACGGCGCACCGGGGCCTCTCCGTCGCCGAGAAACGGAACGCGCCAGTACTGCGGGTCGAAGATGCCTTCCTGCGCTCGCTCCACCCCGGCCGTGCCGGTGAGCCGCCCATCGGGCTGCACCTCGACCGGCGCGGGGTGCATTTCGACGCCTCCGTGCCCTCCGACCTCGAAACCCTGCTCGCCACCGCCCCGCTGGACGACACCGCGCTGCTCGACCGCGCGCGGGACGCCATCGCGCGGATGCAGGAGGCCCACCTGAGCAAGTACAGCGGCTTCGACCCCGCCACCCCGGTGCCCGAACCCGGCTACGTTCTGGTCGTCGACCAGACCCGCCGCGATGCCTCCGTGCTCGCCAGCCGGGGAGACGACGCCCGCTTCCGCGAGATGCTGGTCTTTGCGCAGGAGGAAAACCCCGGCGCGCGGATCCTGATCAAGACCCACCCCGAAACGCGCGCAGGCTTCCGGCCCGGCTACTACGGCCCGGAGGATGCCAACCGCCGCGTGACCCTCTACGACGACCCCGTCAGCCCCTGGACCTTGCTTGAGGGGGCCGTCGCGGTCTACACGCTCTCCTCGCAGTTCGGCTTCGAGGCCATCCTCGCCGGTCACCGGCCGCGCGTCTTCGGCCAACCCTTCTATGCCGGCTGGGGCCTCACGCAGGACGAGGACCCGGTGCCGCGCCGCGAACGCCGCCTGACCCGGCCACAGCTTTTCGCCGCCGCGATGATGCTCTACCCGGTCTGGTACGACCCCTACCGCGACCGCCTGTGCCAGCTGGAAGACGCGCTCGACACGATGGAGGCCGAGGCGCGCGCATGGCGCGAGGATCATCGCGGCTGGGTCGCCAGCGGGATGCGCCTGTGGAAACGCCCCGCCCTGCAACAGATGTTCGGCCAGCAGAAACGGGTGATCTTCACCGACGACAACGCCAAGGCCGATGCCACCGGACGGCCCCGTATGGTCTGGGCCGGCAAGGCCACCGGCGACCACGCGGGGGCGACCCGGGTCGAGGACGGTTTTCTGCGCTCGCGCGGGCTCGGGGCGGAACTGGTGCCGCCCCTCTCGCTGGTGACCGACGACCTCGGGATCTACTACGATCCGACCGGCCCAAGCCGCCTCGAAGAGTTGATCGCCCGGCGCGCGACTCTGACGGCAGCGCAGGAACGCCGTGCCGAGCGCCTGATCCGTTCGCTTACCGACAAGGGCCTCAGCAAGTACAACCTCGGCGGCACGCCGCCCGACCTGCCGCAGGGCCACCGCGTACTGGTCCCCGGCCAGGTGGAAGACGACCAGTCGATCCTGACCGGCGCGGGCACGGTCCGGACCAACGAGGCCCTGCTCGAAACCGTGCGGGCGGCCCGCCCCGATGCGGTGATCCTCTACAAGCCCCACCCGGACGTCGAGGCCGGGCTGCGGACCGGCGCCGCCGCGGCCGGGGCTGCCGACATGGTACTGACCGCGGCAGACCCCGCCACCCTGCTGGGCGCGGTGGACGAGGTCTGGACCATGACCTCGCTGCTCGGGTTCGAGGCGCTGTTGCGCGGGGTCAGGGTGACGACGCTCGGCTCGCCCTTCTATGCAGGCTGGGGCCTCACCGACGATCTCGGCCCGATCCCCCCGCGCCGCACCGCCCGCCCCTCCCTCGCCGGGCTGGTCCACGCCGCGCTGATCGACTACCCGCGCTACCGCGATCCCAAAACCGGGCGCCCCTGCCCCGTCGAGGTCGTCGTCGAACGTCTTGCCACCGGCCGCATCCCGCATCCCGGGCTCGCCAACCGGACGCTCTCCAAGCTGCAGGGCCTCTTCGCCAGCGCCTCGCACCTCTGGCGCTAGGCCTGCAATCCACTTGGGCGCAAAGGCCACGCCCACCCCGCGAACCGCGGCGGAATGCAGATTTTTCGCAGGTTCCGGTTCCTCCCCATCGCGAAGACGACTAAGATTTTCGAAATTGCGGAGTAATCTCTTTGGCCAAACCCAAGCAGCAGGGCGACATGCCGCCACCGGCCCCGAAACGCCCCACCGAAGGGACGCTCGGCCAGCACGCCTACCAGTGCATCCGCTCGGATATCCTCAAGGGCCACCTGCGCCCGGGCACCCCCCTGCGCCTGCAGGGGCTCAAGGAACGCTACGGCCTCAGCTTCACACCGCTGCGCGAGGCACTGAACCGGCTGCAGAGCGAGCAACTGGTCGACAACTTCGCCTCGCGCGGGTTCCGCGTCGCCACCTTCTCGATGGAGGAAATGTGGGACGCCATCGAGACCCGCATGCTGATCGACTGCGAAGGTCTGCGCCGCTCGATCCGACGCGGCGGCGACGATTGGGAGGCCGAGGTGCTCGGCTCGATGCTGGCGCTCACCCGCGCCTTCGAACGCACCATGGCGCTGACCCGCGAAGCGACCGAGGAGGAACGGGCCGAGCTGGAAGACCGGCACAAGGCCTACCACCACGCCCTGATCAGCGCGAGCGGGTCGAACTACATGCTGCACTACTCGGATCAGCTCTACCAGCAGACCCACCGCTACCGCTGGCCGTTCTTCTCGGAGGCGCCGGGCAGCGCCTTCCTCAAGCAGTCCTACATGGCCGAACACCGGCAGATCGCGGACCATGCCGTCGCCCGGCGCGAGGAAGAGGCGGTCGATCTTTTCGCCCGCAGCCTCCACCGCACCGGCGAGGTCATCGAAAAGCTGCACATGGCGCAGCCGGTGGCCTGACCCCCTAGTTGCGCATCACCGAAGGCAGCCAGGTCGCAATCCCCGGCACCGCCACCAGCAGCACGATCAGAACCAGCGTGCACAGCAGGTAGGGCAGCACTGCGCGGGCGATCTGGCCCAGCGTCGTCCCCTTGGGCGCAACCCCCGCCATCACGAAGAGCAGCAGGCCGAAGGGCGGCGTCGCCAGCGACATCTCGAGCGCCAGCAGCATGATCACCCCGAACCAGATCGGGTCGAACTGATAGACGCTCACCAGCGGCATGAAGATCGGGAGGGTCAGCATCATGATTGAAAGCTGGTCCATGAACATCCCGAGGATGATCAGCACCACCAGCATCGCCGCCAGCATCGCGTAGAACCCGAGGCCGAAACCGGTCGCATAGCTGATCAGCCCCGACGAGGCGCCGGAGAAGGCCAGCACCTGCGAGAAGGTGGTGGAACCGATGATGATCATCAGCATCATGCCCGACACCTTGAGCGTCCCCATCATCGCCTTGGTCATCACCGAGAGCGACAGCTTGCGATAGACGATGGTCAGGATCAGCACCGAAAGCACACCGAAGGCGGCGGACTCGGTCGGCGTCGCCCAGCCCATCAGGATCAGCCCGATGACGCAGAAGATCACCAGACCCATCGGCAGCACGTTCAGCGCCAGCGCCTTGAGGATGGCGCCCAGCGGCGCACGCTCCACCGCATAGGACGGCGCGGCGTCAGGATCGCGGGCCAGCGTGATGCGGATGGTGATGACGTACATCGCCATCAGGATCAGCCCCGGCACCAGCCCGGCGATCAGCAGCGCCCCCACGTCGATCCGGGCCAGCGACCCGAGGAGAACCGCGAGCGAGGACGGCGGAATGATCATGGCGACCGCGCCGGTCGCGATGATCGGCCCCATGATGATATGCGGCTTGTAGCCCCGCTTGATCATGTCGGGCATCAGCGTCGATCCCAGCATGGCGGTATTGGCCATCGACGACCCCGAGAGGGTCGCAAAGATGGTGCCCCCCGCGACGGTGAGATAGCTCAGGCGTCCACGGATCCGGCCGAAACACATGTCGAGCGCGTCGAACACCCGCGCCGCGAGGCCCGAGTGGAACAGGATCTCCCCCATCAGCGTGAACAGCGGCACCGGCACCAGCGCAAATGTGGTGATGCTGTCGGTGGCATTGGCGACCAGCTGGTCGATACCCACGAGACCGCCCATGAAGACGATCACACCGGCGATGTTGATCACGAGAAAGGCCACGGCCACAGGCAGGCCGAGGAACATCAGGAACAGCAGTCCTCCGACGAGGAACAGCGAGGCGGCAATCCAGGTCATGTCATGCGCCCCCTGCGTCGCCGTTGTAGACTTGTCCGCGCAGCAACTGGCGCAGGAATTCGATGGCCGAAAGGGTCAGGCCAAAGCAGAGCATGGCGAAGAGCACCCAGCTCGGGATGCTGATCGATCGCATGTCCACCGTCCCGGCCTGGAACTTCTGAAGCGCAAGTGCCCCGGCGCGCCATCCCAGCAGCGCCAGCGTCACCACCGACACCGCCTGAACCAGCAGGCCGACGCCACGGCGCAGATGCGGGGGCAACTGGCCCGTGAAGGCCGAGACCGTGACGTGCCCCTGCTCGCGCACCAGCCAGGGCGCGGCGCACATGGTCGAGAACATCAGGATGTATTCCGAAACGGCAGAGGTCGACTGGAACGGGGCCGAGCCGGTGTTGCGCAGGATCACGTCGATGACGATCGCGCAGGTGATGTAAAGCAGGCTGAGCGCTCCGAGCGCGGCCAGCCCGGTGATGACTCGGTCGTAGATCCTCATCTCGCCTTTTTCCGGTAGCAGGAACAGGACGGCAGGCCGCATGAGGCGGCCCGCCGCGGGTAATCTGCGGGACGTTACCGCCCCGATGCCGCTTACTTGTAGAACTTTTCGCGCAGTTCGTCGTAGTAGGGGCTGCCCGACGCCTTGAGCCGCGACCACGCGCTGTCAAAGGCGGTATCGAGGTAGGCCTTGGCCGCATCGCCTTCCAGCGTGATGATCTCGATGCCCTTCTCGCGTACGGCCTTGTCGGTGTCTGCCGTGGTCTGGGCCAGGCGGTCACGCGACCCGATCTCGTACTCGGCCGCAACCTCGTCGAGGATCGCCTTGGCCTCGTCGCTCAGACCGTCGTACTTGGCCGGGTTCATCACCACCACGAGGTCCGAGTTGAAGAAGCCCGGGTCGATCCGGTACTTCAGGAACTCGTCCCACGAGAAGTCCATGACGCCCGCGACCGGCCAGCCGATACCCTCGAAGGTATGGCGCTCGAGACCGGTGTAGACGTCCGGCACGGGCACCGACATCGGCACCGCGTTCATGCTCTCGAAGAAGGCATTGTAGATCGGCTGCGACCGCAGGCGCATGCCCTTGAGGTCAACCTTGCCGTCTTCGCCGATGGTCGGCTGGTCCACGGTCCAGACGTGGAACTGCAGGCCGGACTGCGCCATCGCCATCAGGCGGACGTTGAAACGCTCGCCAAAGATCTTCTGCATCAGCTCGAGGCCGCCGTTGGACCGGAAGGTCTCGGGCGTCACGGTCGAACCGACCAGCGCGTCGATCTCCGGCGCGGTGCCCAGGTGATAGGTGGCCGGGCCGTACTGCATGTCGATGACACCGCGGCTGACGGCATCCATCTGCTGCGGCGGCGGGATCACTTCGGGGCCGCCGACGATGTCGATGCGGATCACGCCCTTGCCCTTCTCGTTCACCGCCTCGGCGAACTTGGCAAAGTCCTGCGACCAGAACATCGGCGTCGGAAAGGCGGTGACGGCGCGCAGCACGTCTTCTGCCTGAACGCTGGTGGCGCCGAGGAGCCCGAGGGCCGTCGCGGCCAGAACGCCGCGGAGTCTTTCAGTGTTGAACATGCGTTCACTCCCTGTTGGAGAAAGGTGCCGTTTGCCGGCTTATGACCGCGCCGTCGGCGCGGAGATGATCTTGTCGACCCGATTGTTTTCGCTGGGCCCGCGAACTGTCAAACAGTATTTTGCAAAACCCGGAGAAATTTCGAAATTCACGCCGAGGCTGCCCCGCTCGTGGTCGTATCGAGCACCGGCGGTCGTGCCAGTTGCTCGGCCTTGAGACGGTCCATCAGCGCCGAGAGGCGAGCCTCGCGATAGGCGGCGATGTCCATGCCCTCGTAGTTCAGGAACCCCTGCCGGGTCTTCAGGCCGATCCGTCCCTCGCGCATGTTGGTGTCGATCACCTCGGGCGCGGCATAGCGGTCGTTGTCGAGCGCTTTCGAGAGGTACTGGCTGGCGTGGTAGAGGATGTCTCCGCCGCCCCAGTCGATGAACTCCAGCAGGCCCAACACCGAGAAACGGAAGCTGAAGCCATAGCGGATCGCCTTTTCAAGGTCCTCGGCCGTGGCCACGCCCTCTTCCACCATGCGGGCGGCCTCGTTCATGGCCACCTGCTGGATGCGCGGGATCATGAAACCGGGGCTCGCGGCGCAGGGCACCGGCACCTTGCCCACGCTTTCCAGCAGGGCAGAGAGGCGCGCGGTGACCTCGGGATCGGTCTGCTGGCCGGCCGAGATCTCGACCAGCGGCACGATGAAGGCCGGGTTCAGCCAGTGCGAGTTCAGGAACTGCGCCGGGCGCGGCAGGGCCGGTGCCAGATCGTCCACCAGAATGGTCGAGGTGGTCGAGGCTAGGATCGCGTCCGCCGCCATGTGCGACTGCGCATCGGCCAGCGCCTTCTGCTTGAGGTCCAGAACCTCGGGCACCGCCTCGAACACCACCCCTGCCCGGCCCAGCGCCGCGGGCGCGTCGGCCTGCGGCACCACCCGGACACGGGCGGCGATCTGGTCGACGGCAGAGCCATCGAACAGACCGAACCGCGCGATCATGCCCAGCGTCTCGCGGATCTC
>ENA-OWNT01004061-OWNT01004061.1-seawater-metagenome-genome-assembly--contig:-NODE-4061-length-13182-cov-4.502098_pt1 | contig 13182 bp, 17 predicted proteins | sample MGYA00238136_ERZ651165 | MGnify/ENA primary metagenome ERZ651165 (study PRJEB26861, sample SAMN08777766) | seawater metagenome | isolation source: coastal seawater | place: USA: Florida | collected... | reverse complement strand
ACTTCAACGGCGTTTTTCTCGAAAAAATCAGTCAAAAATCGCTGGGTCGATACTGCCGATTTTTCCGAGACGCTTCATGTATCTCCCCCCTCCTCGCCCTCTTGCCACGCTTTGGATTTAAGTGAACGCACGCGGCTCGTGTCGTTCCAATGGCGGGTGCACCAAACGATGAGAGATTGCCGAGCAGGAGACTGCAATTTTCGCCGCTGGGGATAGCGTCTGGGGCAACAACACTCTCTTCGAATGATGAACTTGACCTCTGTGCGGGCGGAGGCAGCGATTCACTTTCGAAATGCTGCATGCAGATCACGTCCAAAATGGTTTGCTTGCCACCACGTTTCTCCCAATCCACACCAACAACTTAGGGCTCTCCACGCCACAGGGCAGGTAAAAGAGGGCATTCTGCACGCATTTGATGCTGTGGACGTATCGAACTTGGGAGACTTTGAGGGAGCGTCGAACGCGCTTTTTGCTGCCAGCATCCAAGTTGGTGAAACAAAACGATAGAGTACTTCTGCAGTTCATGCGTGAGCCAGCAACAACGAACAAGCTAAAAATTGCAGCTTCTTTGCTTGGATCAAGTCTGGATGAACTGCAACGAGCCGTTGACCTCAGACTGGCGGGGTTTTGTGCGTGAGCAGCAGTTCGCGCGTTCATCATGCGTTGTTGCCGTATTTGACGCAGGCGCATGGTTTTAGCCACGATGTTGACAAGGAACCTCGCAAGCGACATCTGCAATGGTGCGTCCATGGGCCTGGCAGATAGCACAAGTCAAGTGGCAACCAATACTCACGTTTGGCGCCATCTAATGCATGGGCGTGTAAGGCGCTGGCTGAAGGCGTACGTACTGTGTCAGTGGAATATCTACTCTTGCTTCAGCGAAATTTGTTCCTCTATCGCAACATCACATACACAAGCTACGGCTACAAATCACCAGCACTGTTGGAGCTGTTTTACTTGACGACAGTTATACAGCGGTCGTCGTCGCAGGCGAATAGGCGAACCGAATGCAGAGTACTCTAGTACTCGACGAAAGCCGTGCATGCGTGGTAACTGGCGCGGATGGTTGTTGGAGTATGACTTGACTGCCTGCTGTGGCCGTCGGCAATATACTTGACGCTACATTGCTCACTGCATTGCGTGCCCCGTCATGCGCAGCGCTGATGTGTGGAAATCTTGCGTGGATGAACAAGTTGCTTGTTTTGTTTGCCTTGCGAGTTGTGGTTAGTAATGTTCAACTAACATTAGAAGCTCTGGGTACCAGCAAGCATTCCGCCGAGGGATTTAATATCTCCGCCCAGTACAACTGAAGACTTGGCCTTTGAAAGCGCTGTTCCTGTTGTATTCACTAACTCTCTCTGCTTGGAAGTCTCGCAGGAGTCACGCAGAGCAGCGTCGACCTCTCTGATACGCGCCGCTTCGGCCTGTCAGATCAAAAGCGATGAGCCGTCAGCCGCACCGGGTGCAAGCCAGTATGCGTGCACAATTCACTTGTGCCACTCACCTTCGCCATGATATCGATGGCTCTGGCTTCACCCTCCGCCTCAATGATATTTGCGCGGCTTTTAGTCGTGGCTTGCATTTCACGCACCCGGCGATCGATGTTGGCCATCTCCAATTCTGTTTGCTTCACAGCGCCGCGAGCCATAGCACTGGCCAGCTCCGCATTTGTGATTCGGATGTCCTCGATGGACATGTCAATCACTTCAACTCCGCACTGCTCCATCATGTTCTGCGAAAAGGATGCCATGAACACATCGTGGATGTGTTGCCGGAACGACGACCCTTGGTCCTCATATCCGTAGTCGTCCGCTGATGCAGGGTCATTGGTTTTGGGCTTTTGGAAAGCCGCCATTGAGGCATTGAATTTGTTGTTCCCCACGATAATTGAAAGTGCGAGACGGGCCTGTTGCGGAATCAATCAACAATGTTGTGAAACAATTCTCGCTCCGCACGCACCAGCCACCACCAGCATTCTGTAAAACGCACTAACCTTCTGAATAATGTTCTTTCTGAAGGCCTCGTACTTGAAGCTGCTCCCTTCGCCGCCTTGTTGTCCGCCACCAAGCACAGGAACAGCTTTAGCTCCGTCCACCACTTGCACAGTGATGGCGGCATCGAAGCACAGTCCAACATTGTCTCGGGACATGCCAGTGACTTCATTAATTGGCAGCGTCTCTTGGCCAGTTCCGAGGAAGCCATTGAACACGTGCGTTGGGCGATCAAGAATGTGCCGTCTGTTGTTCAACGCATGGGCGACACACACACACATGAGTGGTCGCATCCACGGAGCGGCTTGTGGATTTGATCGCTACGCAAGAATGCGTCCCACTTACCCGGGTTGCAAAATGCGCAGCTGTCCATCGTCGAACGAGATGCCGAGCTTGCCGTCTTGCACCATGATGATTTTGATGTCGCCGTGGATGATTTGGTTATCTGACAGCGGCACGCTTCCTTTGTAGGTGAAGTATGGATTGTCGATGTTGTAAACCTGCAGCAAAGGAAAGATTGCACACACAATGGTAAGAGTTGGTCGGCCTCGTCGACGTGCATCAACAATCGCACTGGAAGTGCAGTGTCCACACGAGCGCACCTGGCAGGGATTCAGCAGCACTGCTTTGCCACGCATGAACCCGAGCCCGATCTTCCCTGACGGTACAACAATCCGGTGCTTCGAACAGACGGAGATCTGCTCGGTGTCGTTTGAGAAGAAGCTGGTGTTGGGGTCGAACTGAAAGTTCGGGTTGTTGATGTGGTGTCTCCCGGACTCCAAGAAGTGGCCGATGCCATTCACGCGGCAGACGGCGGTCATACCCTGTGGCACCAGCACCACATGAATCGTGCCCACATTGATGTATGGACTTTGCACAGAGGCAGCCCCGTGATACTGGAACATGGCGTCGTTGACGGCGTGGCGGCCGTCCGTCATCAAGTAAGGTCGCCCGTTCACGGTAGCGAGTCCAACTTGCCCAGGTAAGATTCTGATGATATGCATCGGTCCCAGGTCAATTTGGTCGGCGGTGACGTCAAAGGTGACGACCTTGGAGCATGCGAACTCGATGCAGTTGCAGCCGGGCTCGACGATGCGGACGTTGCCTCCGATACCCCGGCACAGAGCTATTTTGCCAGCTGGCACCACCCGGCACTGGCAAAACACGTACGGCAAGCCGACCACCGTCAACCCTGCAAGGGTGAGCCCAATGCATCTGCCAAACACTGACGCGGGCGTGAGAGGCGGCTGGTTGTGCAACAGCTGGTCGCTGGCTTGCAGATAGTCGACTACGCCCAGGTCAAAGCCTTGCTGGTCAAATCCCCAGTCGATAGGTGCTGCCAGTGCCCCTGGGTGTGTTGCATCAATGCTGCGATCAGGCGGGACCATGTGGGAAATGGTGCGTCGCACTGCGCCGGCGTTGTTACCCTGTGCCGATGCAGCGGCGGAGGCGGCGACTGTGTCAGCTGTTGTCCCAGTCTCTGCACTGGCGGAATACGTGCGAGCCTTGACCGACGTCACCGTGGTGGCAGTCCGGGATGAGTCGCGAGCCAACAGGGGCACAGACACGTCGGAGTCGTCACGGTCCATGGTGGGTGGGGTTTGTCGCGTGATGTGCGAACAGGAGTCGGGTTTAAGAACCGATGTGGTGGCGAAAACGAATCTGAATTGTTGGCGATGTTTTGATTCCGGAATATTTTTCTTGCCACGCAGACGTGCTGTTCGCACATGTTTTGTGCGTGCCTTGGAGCCACAGAAGCAGTTGGGGTGACTTCCCAATGACCACAACCGCAGCAAAAGTTCGGAGACAACGAAGCACCTCTGCTGGCGACTCGCGCCAAGGAAGTCTCCAGCGGCGACGACCACGTACGTGCCAGTTTGCAAGCGCCTCCGAAATCAGTATCCTCGCTCTCGATCTCGCACACTGGGGCGCGCTTCGCTCGACTACCATTGCAGCTGACCAATTCACCAAAAAATGAGCTCTTCATGTGGCAACAACACACCCCGGCCATTGTTCCGACCTGTTTCCAGTTAGTTGTCACCATGCCTTGACACCAACAAAGACATAGTGACGCTGCCGACACTCAAATGTCGTCACATGTCTGCCAACACCGCAATGAATGACAAGACGCACAGCCCAAACAAGCAGACTCTCTCCCGCAGCGCCGCGAGTGAGATAAGTAAGTAAGTAAGTAAGTGCAACACAGTCAAGTGAAGAAGAAATTCACTCAAGTCGTCACCACAACACTGCCCATTGAAGGAACAAGCAACTAAACCATGGACTGAACGAGCCAACCAACCAACCAACCAACCAACCAATCAACCAACCAACGCGCCAACGAACGAACCCAACGAAGCAACGAACGAACGAACCAAACAACAAACGAAGCAACGCAACGAAGCAACGCAGTAACAACAAATTCTTGCAACGAGGAGGTCCAAACGATGATGACGAAGATGACGAAGATGTATGCGTGCGTGCCCAACCTCCATGACTCCACTTACCAAGGACCAAAGACGCCGTACACTTACCGTTTTTGTATTTATGATCCTCGTTGATGCACTAATGAGCATTGTGTAAAACAGTACTGTATCCCCGCCTAGGGAGTGAGTGCGTGCGTGCGCGCGTGCGTGCGTGAGTGAGTGAGTGAGTGAGCGAGTGAGTGCGTGCGTTGTCGGTGAGATGAATGAAGAAGCAGTTCTCAGATCTCATTCATCATCATCAGTGTGGCGATAACAACAGCTAGCTGTTCACCAATCAAGTCCTCACTCACCCACTCACTCACTCACCCACTCACTCACTCACTCACTCATCCGCCCATTCACTCATCCACTCACGCACTCGTTCACTCACTCATTGACTGACTTTTGGAAACCTGCAAACAAACCTTCCATTGTCAGTCAGTCATCAGTCGAACATTCGTTGTTGGTAACCTGCAAAGTCACCTTCCGAGCTGGCATTCTTGGGAACCTGCAAGCGAATGGTTGTTTGGTGCTTGCCTTGTTTGTGTCTCTTTGCTTGAGATGATGAAGGATAGAAACCTGCAAGCACAAGCACAGCCCACCCACTCACAATCACTCACAATCACTCACTCACTCACTCACACTCACAGACAAGCGTGAGTCCAGCTGAGTGGATGAACCCGCACTTTGGACTTTGGACTTTGTATCCATCAACAGATCGACGGCGATTTTAGAACTTCTGCTTTTGTAGAGTAGCTGATTGGTGCAACGTAAGCGCTGTAGAGTGAACGCGTGAAATACCACTTTTCGAAGCATTTCCAAAACAATGCAGTAAACAAATGGACAAATGGACGAATGGACAAATTGCAAATCGCATTGGGGAGTTGTCTATTTTGACATTTCACCACTTTAGCATTTAGCGTCAGTGAGTGAGAATGATCGGATTACAGAAAGTCTTTCAATTACTACTGTACTGCGATAGGTACTCTAGTATGGATTACTCTCTCTTCCCTCTTTCCTCTTTCCTTCCTTCACCGCACTCACTCCGTCCCTCTTGCTTCCTCCCTCCACAGCCGTTCCGTTTCATCAGAATTCAGTCACTCACAGTCACTCTCCCACCCACTCACACTCACTCACACTCACTCACCCACACTCACAGTCACTCACAGTCACTCACAGTCACTCACAGTGTGGTGACGGGGGTTATCGAGACAGACAGACACGGTGACGGACAGATTACAGAGACACAAAGAGAGAGAGTGAGAGCGACGTCCCCAAATCCACGTTTAACCCGTTTCAGGAAGCCTCATTCCTCTCCACGTAACCACATTAGGTTACCGTGTTATAGGAATGACCTCAATTCTATCTTGCACACGCCACTCACTCCCACACACTCACACACTGACTGACATTCGACATTTATTCGACATTCGACATTCATTCTTGGCTCAGCTGACTGACTGACTGACTGACTGATTGGTTGTTCTGTTGTTCTCTGTTCTCTGCTGCTTTCTTCTGTTCGCTTCTGTTCGCTTTTTTTTCGTTTGTACCTTTGTACTTTTGCTTTTTTTCGTTCATTCGTTCGTTCGTTGTTTCGTTGTTTCGTTGTTCCGTTGTTCCGTTGTTTCGTTTTGGATGCAATCCATCCAAAACCCAAAACGAAAAACGAAACAAAACAAAACGATCCAACAATCAACGAACTGTGAGAAGGAAAGCAGGAAAGAAGGAAGGAAGGAAGGAAGGAAGGAAGGAAGGAAGGAAGGATGGATTGATTGATCCTCTCTCTCTTCGGGCACTTCGGGCACTTCGGGCACTTTGGGCGTTGATTGACTGACTGATTGACTGACTGGCTGACTGGCTGAAAGCTGAAAGTTGCATTCCTTCCTTCCTGCCTTCTCTTCCTTCCTTCACTCATTCATCGATCGAAGATCGATCGACAGACAGACAGTTCACCGCCGTCAGCGCACAGCGCGCAGTTTGAGGATACGCTCTCGTTGCACCACACCACGCCACACCACACCATCACACCACACCACAACAGTCACCGCCGTTCCTTCCTCACTCCCTTCCTTCCTTCCTTCCTTCCTTCCTTCCTTCCTTCCTTCGTTTGGTGACTCTGTTGGTGGTGACGGAGGACGGACCAACTGCGGGGATGGCAACGCAAGGCATGGCGTTGTTGGCCGGTAGCTGGGGAGGGCAGGATGTTGTGGTGGCTCTGCATGGTTCGGGGTGGTTCGGGGGGAGGGTCAAAGAAAGATGCCGCAGTTGAGGTATGGCGGCAACGTCTTTCCGCGATGACGGTGCCTTTTGTGGTTCTGGGTGGTTCTGGGTGGTTCTGGGTGGTTCTGGGTGACTCTGGGTGACTCTGCATGGTTCTGGGTGGTTCTGGGTGGTTCTGGGCGGTTCTTGGTGTCGAAGAAAGATGCCGCAGTTGAGGCATTACGGCAACGTCGTTCTGGGACGAGGTAGATGAGCGGCTGTGATGCATGCAACAAGTCAAAGAGAACACCTCTCTGGGTCAAACAACCACGCGAGAACGTTCTGCGAGATGAGTGGTCGGCGTGGAATACACTCGACAAGCACAGCTTGTACGTGGCAACACAGTTCGTCGACTAGAAAAGAAAAGAAAAGAAAAGAAAAGAAATTCCGCAACAAGATCCGATCTCAGTGATATCTCAGGCACCGCCATGTTGAACCACGCCATCGCGACAGTTACTGCCGCTGCGTCCAAAGCCGCACGCCACACGACTGGTCGCGCGGCCACTTTACGATGTTTTTCGGACTGGCTGAGCGACGAAGATATTGCCAAAGCGGCAAACATGAAGAAGATCACAGACGTTGCTGCCGACCGCCTCGGCATCACGGAAGACCACTTGTTTGCTTTTGGGCCGCACAAAGCGAAGATCAACGTCGAAACTGTTCTCGAGCTGCAGAAGCAACCTGACAAGGGCAAGCTGATCCTTGTGACAGCCATGTCTCCCACCAAAGCAGGTGAAGGCAAGACCTGCACGAGCGTTGGACTCGCAGATGGACTCGTGCACATCGGCGAAAATGCCATGGTCTCCCTCCGCGAACCCAGTCTTGGTCCGGTGTTCGGAGTGAAGGGTGGCGCCGCCGGCGGCGGCTACGCGCAAATTGTGCCCATGGACGACATCAACCTGCACTTCACAGGCGACATGCATGCCATTGGCGCCGCACACAACCTCCTTGCTGCCTTGGTAGACAACCACATCCACCACCGCGCAGAACCTAGACTCGATGTGCGGAGGGTGAACCTTCGACGTGTTGTCGACATGAACGATCGCGCCCTGCGTTCCATCAACGTAGGCCTCGGTGGTCCTCTCAACGGCTTTCCTCGCCAAGACGGGTTTGACATCACTGTTGCCTCCGAGGTCATGGCCATATTTTGCCTCGCGCAATCACTCGAGGACTTGCAGGACCGTTTGGGTAAGATTGTTGTCGGCGAGCGCGAGGCCAGCAAGGCCAGCGAGCGCACACCCATCACATGCGCCGACATCAAGGCCGACGGCGCAATGACAGCCTTGCTGCGCGATGCTTTGCAGCCCAACCTTGTTCAGACACTGGAACACAATCCGGCTTTTGTGCACGGCGGCCCCTTCGCGAACATTGCCCATGGCTGTTCCAGCGTTATTGCTACTCAAATGGCGCTGAAGCTGGCTGACTACGTTGTCACGGAAGCTGGCTTCGGAGCCGACTTGGTCCGTTGATATTCAGTTCATTTTTATGTTGTGTGAGGCATGCACCACTTCTTCCGCGAGTCATAATTCTGTTTCATTTGTTGTTTCCGCAATTCCGTAGGGGGCGGAGAAATTCTTCAACATAAAGTGCCGCAAAGCGGGTACGTGTTCACTCACTTGTTGAGTGCGCAATGCTCTGATGGCAACCCTCAAGTCTGCCGACAACCTTCATTGCACGCTTTTAGGTCTCGATCCAGCTGCTGCGGTGGTCGTGGGCACGATTCGGGCATTAAAGCTTCACGGTGGGCTGAATGAGAAAGATACTTTGAATGGCGTTCCAGATGCGGAAGCCGTGGCAAATGGTTTGCCGAATCTACTCCGCCACATAGAGAATATCAAGAAGTTCAATGTCCCTGTCGTTGTGGCGTTGAACAAGTTTCCCTTGGATACTGACGAAGAAGTGAAGGTTGTTCAGGACGAATGCGCAAAGGTGTGCCAGTTGTCCATTCATCGTCCACGATTGTTGCTCTCGGTGTGTTTTTCAGTTTTGTCCTCTGCTGTCATTTTTCGTAGCTCGGGGTCGACGTCATTATCTCCAACCACTGGGCCGAGGGCGGAGCTGGTGCTGCGGACCTAGCAAAGGCAGTTGTAGCCACTGTCGAAGCGAATACTGAACGCAAATTTACACCACTGTACCCCGATGATATGGCGCTGGTACGTCAATGCCTCACTTGTTGCATGTTGCACTGTTCACGCATGTGAATTTTACACTATCAACTGTTCTTAACAGGAGGACAAAATTCGCACGATTGCCACTGAAATATACAGAGCCGACGATGTCAAGCTTGCCAGTTCAGCAAGTACAATGCTCCGAAAGTGAGTGTCCGCTTCTTAATGTCCTCGTTGCGCACTCTTAGTGTTTTGATTGCCTCTTGTTCTTAATTGATGCAGATTCACCCGTCAAGGATATGCCCACTTGCCCATCTGCATGGTAAGCGAATCTTTTCACGTTCCTGGCGACAGCGTTGCTGGCGACACCCGTTGACGGTGCAACGACTGATCGATTGACTGCCATTGTCAGGCCAAAACTCAGTACTCTTTCTCGGATGACGCCTCGGTCAAAGGCGCACCGGTGCGGCTTTTCGACGCGTTGACTTCTGCGAATAAAGTTCACTTCACTCATCACAATTGTCCGCTGTCTGAATCTTTCTCTTTGAACAGGACAACCACACCATCACCGTTCGTGACGTACGCTTATCAGCAGGCGCAGAATTCTTGGTGGCGTTGACTGGCGACATCATGACCATGCCGGGTACGCGTTCACACTTTGTAGCCACGTGATAGTGATATTTCATTGGTAATCCGTTCGACCTCTCTTTGTTTTAGGTCTGCCCAAACGCCCCGCCGCCGAGAAAGTCGGCGTGAGTGAAAGCGGCGAAATTTTCGGTCTATTCTAAGCACTCTCTGCGATTGTGCAGGGTCTGATACTATCAATTATATGTCATACCGCTCTTGGGAGACGCGACGAACCACACGCCAGGCCGTTACAACGCTTGCCTTGCGACCTCGTGATCACTGTAAAATAAAGTATACATGCGCAGAGTAAGAGCCCAGTCCATTGCTCGCCTTATCTCGCCGCAACCTCCTCAACTCTCAGCAGAGCCCCCACAAAATCAACACTGTCGCAAACGCTGTAATTCTCACCTCCGTCAATGACGGCTTTCCACTCGGTCTCGAACCCTGGCAAGTACGTTAGCCAGCCAGCATCAACGTCGTCGACAGCAACGGCGCGTCATTCATTGCCGTGTCGTGTAGGTGGACTTGTATCTCTCTGCTTGAGAATGGAGCTGGGATTGGCGTTGCGGCGTATGGTAGCCCCGAGAAATAAACGCTGAAATGTTCTACAGGCTACCTATGGTGGTGGCCGTTTGCAGTTGGTCGCCGAACTGTCGCACTGTCGCTGTCGCGCTGTCGCCAACACACCAACACCACCAACAACGACGACGACGACGACACGACGACGACAACGACGACGACGACGACCCTCGACGACCATCGACCATCGACCATCGACGACCGTCAAACAACGACAACAACGAAGTTGAGTCTGAGGAAAACAGCGATGCAGCAGGGCGACCGTTGGCGTGTTCTGGGCGAAGCGTGGAGAACAGTAGAGCGTGAGTGGCGGATCGGCCGGCTTACGACCATGTCACTGACAGGCAGGTTGCAACAACGCGCGTGCATGGCGTAGAAGATCATTGACGCAGTCCGTAAACTCATTCGCGGGTCAGCCTTGGCGCTACTCAGATGCGCACTACAAACTCGTGTACATCTCTCGATATCTACATTGCTGCATCAAAACTTTTCTTGGGGCGGATTCATAGTGACAGAAAACCGGCGATAATAACACAGCGAGCTTCTCGTGTTTCGATGCATTGATGGATTGAGGCGCACGTTCAAAACCGACCTCGTCGACATGGCGCTTAGCCCCAAGAAACTTGACTCTGGTGTCGCCAGCTCGCTGACAAAGAAAGGCGCTCCTGAAATTCCCATCCAGAAGTTCGTGCACGATGGTCGCGTAATCTACGAGTGGGAGCAAACGATTGACGAAGTCAAGGTGCGCATAGACTGTTTTCAATATCCTTTCTGTCATGCATGTCGCTTACCTGACACTCTTATGTGTGCGCGGTACGTGGCCAGGTGTACATACGACCTCCACCAACCGTCACATCGAAAATGCTTGATGTTGACATTTCTGAAAAGTTCCTCTTCGTCGGCATCAAAGGCAACCCTCCATTTCTCCATGAGCAGTTCGCGGGCCAAATCAAACTTGACGAAACGATGTGGATGTTCGACGATGGCGTCATTGAAATTAGTGTACAAAAGAATAAGAAAGGCGAGCCCTGGTCTGCGGTATTCGTAGGCCACGGGCAGTTGAATCCGCTTGTGGAGCAGCAGGTCCGCACAAAATGGCTCACATGTCTGTTTGTGAAGTTGTATTGCTTGATCATGTTGCCTATCTGTAGTTGAGCAAGCGACTTATGTTGGAGCGTTTCACGGAAGAAAATCCCGGTGAGTGTACTGCGCTGACAACCGACGCGACTTCTGACTCAACATTAACTCGCCTGCACATGCTTTGCTTGGCCCCAACTGCACATGCGTGTTTGGTATCAGGATTCGACTTTTCCAACGCTGAATTTTCCGGCAACTGTCCAGATCCGCGCAAATTTATGGGTGGTATCCGCCACAGATGACATGACGACGAGCCATCAATGACCTATGCGGGTGTATTTGAACTATATCTCCGGTAACACTACGACAACCAACGGAATCTTCAGCCCAGAGACTTGCATTTTTTGTTACAAAAAAAACACGCCAAAATAAATACGCGAACTATTTCTACTAATTGAAAACTAATTGCCCTTGTCACGGTACACGGCTCAAACCTCACAATGACTTCAGGCGTTCGCTGAGCATAGCCTCGTCGGCGTCCAGGGCGACTTTTTGCTCCTGCACGGCCTGCGCCGCTGGCTTCTTGAGCTCGGGAGCCTTCGTGGACACCGGACCCACCCCTGCGAACTGCTCGCCGAGGATTTCCGAGAGGACGGAATCGACCTGCTCTCCCGCCTGCTCGTCGATGTCCTCGGGGTCCATGTTGGAGAACACATCGTCGGTCATTTCTTCGATGATTCCACTCTTGTACATTTCCTTGGACATTGTTTTCAGGGTCTTTTGCAGCTCTGGGATCTTGATGAGCTTGTTCATCGCCTTCATGACTTCGGATGTCTTGCCCATGGCCTTGGACACCTGCATGGACGCGAACTGGACTTTCAAAGTGTTGGCGCAAGAGCCTATTTGTGCGCACGCCATGTGGAGGCGGCGTTTCTCCTTCCTCGTGTTCACAAGCTCCTTGGCCATCGGCATGATCATGGACTTGTCGCTGGTCTTCTTGGCTAGTGCCTTAATTTTCGACTTTGTCTTGTTCTCCTCCCTCTCAATGGAGCGGATCTGGCGCTGGATCCCTCTCTGCTCTCTTTTCAATTCTCGCTGCCATTCCCGAGACCGTTCCTTCATGGTCTTTTTCTTACCGAACAGCCGCTCACCAATGGTGAGCTTCTCCTTGCCGCTCATTATTCGCTGGTCGACGTACAACGGAGACCTTTTTTCGAAGAGTTCTTCACAGGCGCTGTCAACCTCACTAGTTCTGCGGGCGCCGATTCGACGGCTTTGCCGATCAATAAGCTCGTCGACGCTGAGCACGCTCTCAACACTGCGGTCGAAGACAGGACCCCGCCCACCCGCCAAAGACGAACACACACAAACGCGCAGCGACACAGACACAAGGAAGCCAAGGACCGGCAACCCGCACCACGCAGAAAGAAGCGAACGAACAACAACAAACCAGAAAACAAGACACAACAAAAAGAACGGACAAAAAACCCAACAAACGCTGTCTGCTTCTCCACTGTGAACGAACGGCAATAAAGAAACAAGCGAACAATGACGACGACAACGAAAACAACCTCGCCAACGAAGAAGTAACGAACGGCGAACGCCGGAAGCCAAACGTCGGAAGCCAAACGCCAAACGCTGGAAGCCAAACGCCGGAAGCCAAACGCCCAACGCCGATCGCCACGAACAACGCCGATCGCCCAACGCCGATCGCCCAACCCCAAACGCCAACGACGAACAATGGCAACGACGAAAAACGACGAAAAACGACAACGACGACCACGACGACGACGACGACAACGACAACGACGACGACGACGACAACGATCGAACAGCAACAAACGAACGAAGCCACCGTCGCCCCGTCGTCGTCGCACACACAAAGCCTGAACGAACGAACGAACGAACAAACGAACGAACAAACACCTCCACTCACTCACCCACTCACCCACTCACTCACTCACTCACTCACTCACTCACTGTGGACTTTGGGTGAAATTCACAGCCTTCTGCGTTCATTAAGGCGAGTGTTCATTAAGGCTTAATGAACACTAATGAACAGTGTTCATTAAGAATGAA
>ENA-OWNT01004060-OWNT01004060.1-seawater-metagenome-genome-assembly--contig:-NODE-4060-length-13182-cov-4.630294_pt1 | contig 13182 bp, 9 predicted proteins | sample MGYA00238136_ERZ651165 | MGnify/ENA primary metagenome ERZ651165 (study PRJEB26861, sample SAMN08777766) | seawater metagenome | isolation source: coastal seawater | place: USA: Florida | collected... | reverse complement strand
ATTAGTTTTCTCACAAGTTGCAAACTTGCGAGAAAGGGTGAACTCAGGTTATTGCCATGTTGATGCCCGGCTGCGGTCGTGCCTCGCCCTGAATATCGGTGTCGATGCCCGCCATGATCCGCAGCAGCGTCGACTTGCCCGCACCGTTGTAGCCCAGCACACCAATCTTCGCGCCCGGGAAGAAGGACAGCGAAATGTCGCGCAGAATCTGCTTGTCCGGCGGCACGAGCTTGCCGACGCGATTCATGGTGAAGACGTACTGAGCCATGGTGTTGCACTTGTTGGCGGGGCGGGCGCGGATTATTGCTGATCCGGCCCCCGGGATGCGAATCAGCTCAACCAGGTTTCCACACGGTTGCGGCCGTTTCGCTTGGCCTTGTAGAGCGCCTTGTCCGCCCGCTCCAGCAGGCTCGGCAGATCGGGCGCCTCGCTGCTCCGCGTGGCCACGCCGATGCTGACCGAGATCTTCAGCGGACCCATCGGCGAGTCAACGGGCGCACCGTACAGCGCGATCCGGATGCGGTTGCAGAACTCGATGGCCGGCTGGGTGTTCGCGCGTGGCATCACGATGGCGAATTCCTCGCCGCCCAGCCGCCCGATGATATCGATGGGCCGTACCGCCTGCCGCAGGATATCGGCCACGTGCTTCAGCGCGATGTCACCGACCTGATGGCCGTAGGTGTCGTTGACGGACTTGAAGTGATCAATGTCCAGGACCGCGACCGACAACGGATCACCGTAGTGCCGGATGCGGTCGATTTCCTGCTGGGCCACCTCCATGAAGTGCCCGCGATTGGCCAGCCCGGTCAGCGTGTCGGTGGTGGCCTGGCTGTAGAGTGCGGCCTCGCGCTTGCGATCGGCGGTGATGTCGCGAACGACCTCCACGAATCCGGTGTGTTCACCTTTCCGGTCGCGGACGACGTCCAGTGTCGCCAGTGCCTGAAAACGCTCGTCGTCTCCGCGTCGGCGCCAGTGCTCGTCGCTGTAGTGACCGTGGTACTTGGCGAATCCGAGAATCTGTGAGGGGAGGTCGGCGGCGCGGCCGGCGTCATCGAACAGGTTGGCGTAGGGACGCCGGACCACTTCGTCGTGTTTGAGACCGGTCTGCAGTTCGGCGCCGTGATTCCAGGTCAGGACGTTGCCGCGCACGTCGATCAGGTAGATGCCGAAACCCGTCACGCTCTCGACCATCGCCGCGTACGCCAGTGGCGATTCGGCAAGCATGTCCGTGAACCGGCGTGGATCCACGGCGCGTGCGTCTCCGGTTTCGTCTCCGAGCGTCATGATCCTGCGGTACGGACTTTCTTCTCAGGATCATCCCATATTTCCGGTGTCCGACCAGTGCCGGCACACGGTTTTTGCGTCCCTCAGCCGCGATCGATGCCGGAGCGTTCCTTCGCGAGGTCGCGGACCACGTTGACCGGCTGACCGGGTTGCAGCCGCTCCGCGCCGCGCACCGCGACGGTGTCGCCGACCGACAGTTCACCCTCGACCGCGATCCAGGCGCCGCGTCCCTGGCCGAGGGTGACCGGCACGTGCTCGGCAAGCCCTTCGGCATTGATGCGCACGACGCGGGTTCCGTCCTGGCGCAGCACCAGTGCGTCGCGTGGCACCGTCAACCCGTTGCGCGCCGCGCTGATCGGTACCCGCACCCGGGTCAGTTGGCCCACCGCGAGCTGCCGTGCGTCCTCGGCAGGCAGGTCGATCCGGACTTCGAAGGTTTGCGAGCGGGGGTCACCGGCCGGGACCACCGTGCGGATGCGGCCCACCAGCTCATGGCCGTCCGCGATCACGGTCAGCACGTCACCGGGACTCGTGCGGCCGAGAAAGCGCAGCGGCACTCCGGCCCTTACTTCCAGATTCTCGGTGTCGATCAGGCGGCTGAGGTTGGCCCCTCGGGTCACTTCCTCGCCCACGAAGTGCGACTGCTCCATGACGATTCCGGCGAACGGCGCCGTGACGGTGGCGCGGCTGATCTGGTCTCGAGCTGGGCGATGCGCGCCCGGGCGACCGCGATGTCGCTGGCCGCCATGTCGCGCTGCGACCGCGCCTGCTCGATATCGATCTCCGAGACATAGTTGCTCTTGGACAAGCGCTCCTGCCGCTCGACCTCGCGTTCCAGGTAGGCGTGATTGGTGGTCTCGCGCTCGATCAGGGCGCGCTGCTCCGCCAGCTGCAACTGTATCGGCCGGGCATCGATGCGTGCCACGGGGGTTCCGGCGGTTACCTGGCTGCCAGGTTCGGCCAGCCACTCCAGGCGGCCGGCGACACTCGCCGTGATCTGCATCTCGTTGCGACTGTGCACCGTGCCGGAGACCGGCATCGCCTTGACCATCTTGTCCGAGCGGACGTGATCGACAACCACGGGTGTCGGGTGGGTGGGCGGTTGTGCGTGCAGCGCGGTGGCGGGCAGCAACAGGGCGGCAAGGAAAAGCGATCGCATGTCAGGCTCCGGAGCGGACGGGGTCGGCCGCCGGCTCGGTGGACGAAGAATGTTCGGCTGCGCGGTGCCGGCCTTCCCCGAGACGGAGCAGGCTGGGCAGCAGCAGCAGCGTGAAGATGGCCGATGACGCCATGCCACCGACGATCACCGCGGCCAGGCCGCGATAGATCTCGGAGCCGGTGCCAGGCATCAGCATCAGCGGCAGCATGCCGAAGATGCTGGTCAGGGTGCTCATGTAGATGGGGCGCGCACGCTGCCGCACCGCGCTTGCGACCGCGTCGCGTCGAGGCAGGCCCTCCGCCTCGGCGCGTCGGGTGCGGTCGACCAGCAGGATGGCGTTGTTGACGACCAGGCCGAGCAGGATGATGAATCCGCTCATGGTCAGCAGGTCCATGGACTGGAACGTCACCAGATTCATCAGCCACAGCGAGACCACGCCGCCAGCGAAGGCCAGCGGCATGACCGACAGCACGACCAGCGCGCTCCACGCGGACCGGTACATGGCGGCGAGAATCAGCAGCAGGATCACCAGGGCGTAGAGCAGGTTGCGGCCCATCGAGGCCAGGGCCTCGTCCAGCCCGTCGGCGCTGCCGCGGTAGCGCACCGAGCCTTCACCACCCAGGACTTCGAGAATGGTAGGTTCCACCTTGGCCTTGATGGTGTCGATGGCCTCTTCCAGGGTGATGTTCTCCGGCGGGAACACGCGTAGCGTGACCGTGCGCTGGCCGTTGATCCGGCGCAGTTCGGTCGGTCCGACATGGCGTTCCAGCCAGGCGAGTTCGCCCAGCATCTGGATGCCGCCTTGTGGCGTCGCCAGCGGCAGCTCCGCCAGGCCTTCCGGCGTGTCCCAGGGTTCGGCGCGCACGACAATGTTGTGGCGCTGATTGCCGTCAAAGTATTCGCCGACGTAGAGGCCGTCGGTATAGGCGCGCACCGCCTGACCGATCTCGTTGCGTGTCAGCCCGGTCTGGGCGATGCGCGTGTCGTCGGGCACGACGCGCAGTTCCGGTTCCGCCAGTGCCAGGCTGGGGCGGGGCTGTACCGGCACGCCCGGCATCGCCTGAGAAAACGCGCCCATGCCGGCCTGCGCCGCCGCCAGCAGCTGTTGCAGATCGGTGCCGTGGATGTCCACGTCGATCTGGCGGTTGCCGCCGCCCGAGAAGTTCAGCAGCGAGCCCATGGTCACGAAGCTGCTGATGTCCGGCAGATCACGGGTGATCTCGGTGCGCAGCACCTCCATCAGCGCGTCGGCATCCCTGGGGTCGGCCGGGTAGATCGCCATGCCGCTCCAGCGGCCCCAGGACGACAGATTGTAGTAGGCGACCTTCGGCGTCTTCTCGCCGCTCATGTAGGGTTCGAGCCGGCTCACGACGGTGGTTCCCAGGTCTTCCTGCAAGGCGTCCTGCGAGGCGCCTGCGGGGACCGAGAAGTTCACCCAGGCGTTGTCCGAGCGGGCACGTGGCAGGTAGTCGGCCTTGGGCAGCAGGCTCCAGGCCAGTGCGCCGGCTCCCAGCGTGAGCGCGACGATCCAGCCTGCGCGGAGCAGCGGGCGGTCGGTCAGGCGCAGCACCAGCGCGGTGAGGCGGTCCCAGGTGCCGCCCAGGTTGTCCCGGGCATTGACGCGGCCCAGCCATTTGGCGCTGGCCGTGGGCAGCACGGTCAGTGCGGCGATCAGCGATACGACGACTGCGATGGACAGCGTCAGCGCCAGGTCCGAGAACAGCTGTCCCTCCGGTCCGGTCATGAACAGGATGGGCAGGAAGATCGCGACGCTGGTGGCGGTACTGGCGAACAGCGCCGGGGCGACCTCGGTGGCGCCGCGCAGCACCGCGTCGGCCACCGGCATGCCTTCCTGACGCAGGCGGACGATGTTCTCCTGGGCGATGATCGCCGCGTCCACGACCAGACCCACCGCGAAGGCCAGACCTGCCAGCGAGATGACGTTGAGGCTGCGGCCGAAGGCGTCGAGCGCCGCGAAGGCCGCGAACAGGCAGACCGGTATCGTCAGGCCGACCAGCAGGGTGGAGCGGATGTCGCGCAAAAACGCGAACAGCACCAGCGTGGCGAGTAGACCGCCCAGCAGCAGATTGCCCTGGACCAGGCGGATCGCGCGGCGAATGTGCACCGAGGCATCGTAGGACAGCTCCATTGCCAGGCCGGACTCGGGCAGCGGACCGACATTGAGTTCGTCGATCACTTCATTGATGTGATCGAGAATCTCGACCGTGTTCGAACCCGCCTCGCGGCCCACGGTGATGTAGTAGGCCGGATAGCCGTTGCGCAGGGTGAAGCCGCCCTGTTCCACGCGTTGCAGCGAGACGGTGGCGAGATCGCCCAGGTAGATTGGCTGCGCGCCCTGGTAGGCGACGATGAGCTGATCCAGCTCCTGCATCGGCGCCTTGCCCATGAAGCGCACGGTGTACTGGCGGCGGCCGACATCGGCGAAGCCGCCCGAGACGTCGGCGGCGCCGCTGACCGCGCGGACCACGTCGGCAATCTGCACGTCCAGCGCCGCGGCGCGGGCCGCGTCCAGGATGATGCGAACCTCTTCCGGTCGCGCGCTTTGCAGGTTGACCTGGGCGACACCGGGAATGGATGCCAGCGCCGGTTCGACGTAGCGCTCGACGATGGGATGGAATTCGCCGGGGTTTCTCGGATCGTTGGCGTCGATGGCGCGAACCAGCAGCGATGCCGCATTGCCACTGGTGAAGTTGTCGCCGGACAGGTTCACCCAGGGCCCGTTGGCGTCGCGCGGCAGGGTTGGCACCTGCTGCAGGCGGTTGATCACGTCGAGATAGGCACGCTGCATGTCGTGGTCCATCTCGAACGTGAGATTCACGTTGCCGTTGCTCTGGTTGATGTTGGACTGGATGTGCGTCAGTCCGGGCAGGTTGCGCAGGACGCGTTCCTGCTGCTCGATGATCACGGATTCCATGTCCGCCGGGGCGGCGCCACGCCAGAATGTCGAGACCGAGATCTGCGGCTGGTCGATGGGCGGCAGCAACTGGATCGGCAACTGGAACAGCGAGGCCGTGCCCACGCCCACCAGCAAAAGCACGACGACGACCAAAGCCGCCGGATTCGCCAGTGACAGGCGCGTCAGATTCATGCCCACTCCCTCGTCTCCCCGTGGGTGGGAGACTCGCACGCGTACGATTGGTTCCCGCTATTGTTCGGATTCTAAAAACCTAACCGCGGGTGTTGATGCCTAGATGCCCGGCCTGCGCAAACGGTCGCAGCCCGATTTCAGGAGGCGTGAATGCGGCACAGGGATTCCACAAAATCCTGAAAGATGCTATAAAGCGCGCCCCATTTTGGCCGGGCGGATGCCGCCGCCGGCAGCAACCCGACTCGACACGCCATGAAAGCAGACATTCATCCGAACTATCGCCCGGTCGTGTTCAAGGACACCTCCAGCGACTTCGCCTTCCTGTGCAGGTCCACCGCGACCTCCAAGGAAACCATTGCCTGGGAAGACGGTAACGAATACCCGCTGATCAAGCTGGACGTGTCCAGCAAGTCGCACCCGTTCTTCACCGGCAAGCAGTCCACCGCGGACACCACCGGAAAGATCGACAAGTTCCGCCAGCGTTACGGCATCTCCAAGTAAGCCGTCGCCGCAGGAACGAAAAAGGCCCGCCGAAAGCGGGCCTTTTTTATGGCTTTAGCGGCCTGATCGCCGGCGCAGTCCGGCGAGCAGAAAGGGCAGCAGCAAAGCCCAGTGCAGCGCGCCGCTGGAATCACTGCCGATTCCGCCGCCTGTGCCGCCACCGTTGTCGTCGCCGCCGGAATCACCACCGCCGTCGTCGCCACCATCATCGCCTCCGTCGTCCCCGCCGTCATCGGACATGCCGCCGCACAGCGTGGTGAAATCGGTGACGATGACACCCGGGTTATCGGGGTCCAGGCCGTTCAGCGTCAGACCACCGGTGTTGGTCGGGTCCAGATGGGGGCGCAGGCTGTTGGCGTCCGAGCCGTTATCCCAGTTGTCGCTGAACCGACCGTACCAGTCCGGTTCGTCGTTGCCACAGGCCGCGCCGCCGCCGGACAGCTGGCCGACAATCCGGTGCGATTCGTCCCAGAGCCCGGCGCCTGACGATCCGCCTTCGGTGGTGCCCAGATCCCAGTCCTCCACGCGCCAGTACTCGGCGCTGGTGTCCTGGGTATTGTTGCTGTAGTCGGTCTGGAGCAGGGAGGCGTATTCGAAACTGATGCGCTTTTCGTCGCCCGCCGGATGATGGACGGTGGCCACGCCGCAGGGAACGGCGCCGGAGGCGTCCCAGCCCGCGTAGAACACGTCGAACGCGGCAGAGGGTGTCTCGTCCAGCTCGACCAGCGTGAAGTCGGAATCGGCATTCGTCGCGAGCAGCGTGGCGCCGGACTGGCTCTGGTCCAGGCTGCCATCCGGCGTGCCGCCGCAGGTGCTGGTCTCGTAGTTCCAGTACAGCGTCATGCTGCCGGCGGCGTTGTTGGTGCTGACGCAGTGGTTGGCGGTGAGAAACAGCGGCCGCTGGTCACGGGCCGAGTTGTTCACCAGGGTGCCGGTGCACAGGAACGTGCCCAGCACGCCGCCGAAGGTGTAACGGGCGACGGAGCGGATCTCGTTCTCCCAGGCATCGCCCTCGGGACAGACGGTGTCGATGTTGCAGGCGCCTGACTTGTGCGATGACTCACCGGTTGCCGGGTCCATGAAGCCGTAGTCGATCCGGGTAATCCGGATCAGCGGCTGCGCCTTTCGGGCGTCCGCCACGACCTCCAGCACCAGCGTATCGCCGCCTACCAGCGGGCTTTGCATCCGCCCGTCGCGGACCTTCAACGCATGCGATCGACGCCCGTCAGGCGAGTACACATGAACATCCGCGGTTTCCAGTGCGGCGGAGGCCTGCAGGGTGACGCCGACGGATGCCGCCTCCTCGGCGTGAATCACCGCGCGCCAGACGCGACGCTGCGTCGGGAGCGCCTCCCACAGCCCCGCCTGTTCACTGTCGGTGCGAAATTCGACGGCGCGGGCGATCTGCAGGGGTGTGCGTGGCGCCGGCGGCGCCAGCGCGGCCTGGCGTTCGAGCACGATCGGGTTGATTGTCTCGACACGGGCCAATGGCAGGGTCGAATCCAGGCCGACGGGGGCGGCGGCCATCAGGCCGGCAGGCGCCAGTGCGGCCAGCAGGAGCCAGGTGCGTTTCATGCGGGAATCTCGGCGTGCGTTCAGCTCAGGACTATAACGTGAGTTCGGCGCGCAGGCGGTGATGACGAAGGCGTTGGCGTCGCATCACCACGCTCACAGGATGGGCGATTCCAGGTCCAGCGCACGGGTGCTTGGATCCTGTTCGCGCACCGCGGGTGGTTTCGGCGGACGTTCCTCCGCTGGCGCGTCGTCGGCTGTCTCCGCACCGGTGATCCAGGTGAGGATGTCGTAGTACGTGCGGATGTTGCCCACGTAGTTCACCGCCTCGTGTCCGCGCGCGTAGCCGTATTTCGTTTGCGAATGCCATTTCGCCTGGGTCAGCAACGGCAGGGATGCGCGCACGTCCACCCAGCGGTCCGGGTCGCCGCCCAGCTCGGCCGTGATGTCGCGCGCATCCAGCAGATGGCCGCGACCCAGGTTGTAGGCCGCCAGGGCCATCCAGGTCCGGTCCGGCTCGGTCACGCTCGGAGGCATGCGATCGATCTGCTGGCGCAGGTAGCGGGCACCTCCGAAGATGCTCTGCTTGGGATCGTTTCGATTCGCGATCTTCAGGTGCTTCGCCGTGTCACGCGTCAGCATCATGATGCCGCGGACCCCGGTCGGGCTGCGGGCATTCATTTCCCAGTGCGATTCCTGATACCCCACGGCGGCGAGCAGGCGCCAGTCCAGCCCGTTCTCGCTGGCCGCCTGTTCGAAATGCGGGCGATAGCGGGGGAGCAGACGGTCCACGTCGCGTGAGAACTCGCGGCTGCCGACGTAGTCCAGGCGTCCCAGCTGCCCGAAATAGCGATCTCGAATCCGGTCCAGTTCGCGGGATGCCTTGAGGCTGACGATGAACTGGACCACCGCGTTGTAAAGCGAATGATCCTCCCCTCGCTGAAATGCCCAGGCGACCGGCATCGCCTCGTCCAGATCAAACGCCACCGTGAGGCGGGGATAAAAGCGTCGGCTGATCGAGATCACGTCCGAACCGGCCGCGGCTACCGGGTACTCGCCCTCGGCGACCTGGTAGAGCAGGGTGTCGTCGTCCGCGTTCGGAACCGAGGTCCATTCCAGTTCGGGATGTGATGCGGCCAGGCGCTCGGCCACGTCATTCAGCGGTGAGTCGGCGGCGATCCGTAGCGGGTCACGCAGATCCGCCACCTGTCGCGGGCGCAGCGATCCACGGCGGTAAACCACTTGTGGCGTGACCTTGCGCAGCGTGGGGCCATAACGAAACCGCGCACGACGCGCGCCCGTGGCGATGGAGCCCGTCGCGGCGATCTCCGCTTCGCCCTGCGCCACCGCGGCCAGGGCGTCGGCCTCGAAATCGTAGACCTGAAGCTCGAGTTCCAGGCCCAGGTCCTCGGCGAGCAGCACGGCCAGATCGTGATCGAAGCCCGCCGGGTCGCCTTCGGCATCGACAAAGTAGGTCGTCGCGCGGTTGATGGTGGCGACCCGCAACGTGCCCCGGACCTTCATCGCGTCCAGTTCCGTGCCCGGCGTCGAGCAGGTGACCGCGGTTCCGAGCGTGATCACGAGCACCAGCAGCAGGCTGCTCCAGCGGGTCCAGCGATTGATGGCCAAGTTCACGCGGGTCCTGTCTTCCTCTGCGTTCATGATCCCACCGCTACGCGCCGCCGTCATCCCGCACTCGCGTTTCCTGGCGGAGACGGTAGAATGCGCGCCCTGTCGTGTCAGGGACCAGCGTCTCGCGACAGGTCCAGGAGAGGTACCGAAGCGGTCATAACGGCACCGATTCGAAATCGGTTGGGGGCGAACGCCCCACGTGGGTTCGAATCCCACCCTCTCCGCCATCTCGTGAACCCCGCGTCAGCGGGGTTTTTTGTTCGAGTGGCGGGTCCGTCAGCAAGCCCGCGGTTGTTCTAGCGTTGTTGGTCAGCCGACACCAGTTCCCGCGTGAACGCTTCGATCGCCCGGTATTCGATCTGTACCTCATCCAGTCGTGCGCGGGTGGTGGCCGGCTCCGCATCCTCCAGGCGCGCGAGCGCGGCGGCGAACGCGCGTGCGCCGGCAGTGTTCGCGGACCCCCGGATCCGGTGGGCAATGCGGTGGACGTCGCTCCACCGGGCCAGCTCCACCGCCGAACTCAGTGCGTCCATCTGTTCCGTGTTGGCGTCGAGAAACAGGCCGAGCACCTCGGGCAGCTCCGATACGCCCACACCCATCTCCTGTTGCAGGTAGGTGGTGTCCACGGGCGCGCTGGTCGAGCTCGATGGCTCGTCGACCGGCGCGACTGGCGGGGTCGGGTCGCGTCGCTCGGTTTGCAGATTCAGACCGGACAGGACCGATTTCAGCGTCTCGAGATTCAGCGGCTTGATCGCATAGGCATTCGCGCCAGCGTTCATCGCATGATCCCGATCGAACTGCAGGGTATGCGCCGTGACGATGACGATCGGTATTGCCGCGAAATGTCGCTCGCTGGAGCGGATCGCGCGACAAAGCGACAGGCCGTCGAGCTCCGGCATTTCCAGATCGGTGATGAGGACATCGAAGTCCGCGTGGTCCAGTTGCTCCAGCGCTTCCCGCCCGTTCACGCTGGTGGTCACGGCGAAATCCAGTAACTCAAGCTGACGCGTCAGCACGTGCCGGTTCACCGGGTGATCCTCGACCACGAGTGCCCGGTGTTGTTGCCTCCGTGTTCGCGGGTCGTCGGTGCCCCGGGCGGTATCCTTCCGGGGTGGCGCAGGCAGCGGCTCCACGAGCTCGGCGACCGCTCGCATCAGCTCACTTTTCCTGATCGGTCGGTTCAGGCGGGCCCTGCGATGGTCCCGCCCGGTGATGTTCAGATGAAGGGCCTCGTCAGCGTCCGCGAACCGGATCTCCGCATCGTCGCCTTGCTTTGGCTGACCCAGGTTCGCCAGATAGCGTTCGATCACGTTCCGTTCCTCCTCGTCCGCGAGCGCGTTGACGCTGAAGGTGAACGGCGGCAGTGCGGTCCCGGCCGGTTGCGGCTCATCCGGATCGCAGGCCGGCAGCGGCAGTACGACGGAGAACAGCGAGCCGGCCCCGGGCTCGGACTCAACGCTGATCCGGCCCTGCATCAGTGCGGCCAGCCCCTGGGAGATCGACAGCCCCAGGCCGCTTCCCCCGTACCGCTTTGACGTGGCGTTGTTTGCCTGCGAGAACGGTTCGAACAGCCGGGCCTGGGCGTCGGCGCTGATGCCGATGCCCGTGTCCCGCACCTGGATGCGCAGCGCGCCGTGCTCCGCCGGTTCAGCCCTGACGCTCACGCGGCCCGTCTCCGTGAACTTGATAGCGTTGCCGATCAGATTGATCAGGATTTGTCGCACTCTCCCCGGGTCGCCGATGAAATGCGCGGGTAGCTCGGGCGCGATGAAGACCACCAGTTTCAGCCGTTTTTTCAGCGCCTGGCTCCACAGCGCGGCGGCGGCATCCTCCACGACCTGCGCGAGTTCGAAGCGCGTCTTGTGCAGCGTCAGCCGCCGTGCTTCGATGCGGGAGATGTCCAGGATGTCGTCGATGACGGTGTGCAGGGATTCCGCGGAATCTCGGGCGATGCGAATCTGCTGGCGTTGTTCCTCGGTCAGTGGTTCATTCGACAGCAATTCCAGCATGCCCAGGATGCCGTTCAGTGGCGTGCGGATCTCGTGACTGACCATGGCCAGGTATTCCGACTTCGCCGCGCTGGCCGACTCGACCTCGTCCAGATGTTCGAGGCGGTCGGTCAGCCAGCGCGCACTTTGTCTCAGCGCATCGACCTCATCGGCGGGCCGCGCACCGGCGGGCGCGGTGGTGCCGATATGCTGGCGCGCCTGTTCGAATGCATTGTCGGCGAGCAGGGGCAGGGCGTCGGTCACGCGCCGGAGGCGGCGGATGATCGGCGAGACCAGCCACATCACGGCGATCAGTGACAGCAGCAGCCCCCAACCGGTGGCGTAGGCGGCGTTTCGCGTCGCCTGCAGCTGAGCGGTGCGGTGCGAGGTGACGTCCAGGGCAAGGACGATCGTCGCCGGCTTCGGCTCGCGCCAGCCAACGGGGTGTGGCGACAGCAACCAGTGTTCACCGGGCATATCGACCGTAAAGGCGGCATCGTGACGAATGGGCGTGCGGCGTCGTTCGAAGGTCTCCAGCCGCGGGCGCAGGAATTCGGCCCGTGTCATCGCGAGAATCGGCTGGCCCAGAAACGCCTGACCGTCGCCAGCCGTATCGGCCGTGAGTACCAGGTCGATTCCGAGCACCTGATGCATGCGCTGCAGGACCACCGCCAGCGGCTCGGAGATGCGCGCCACCCGGGTATGACCGCCTCGATCAACCAATGGCAACCAGACCTCGAGTTCGCAGTCGGCCTCGCAGCGCAGGAGTCGGGAGGGCTCGCCCCTGATCAGGACCCGATCGATTTGTCCCCGCGCATGGTCGGCCGGCGGATCACGCCACCCCCACCTTGCCAACAGATCCCCACCGGAGTCGTACAGGTGGAAGGCATGGACGGAGCTCAGCAACTCGCTCGCGATGGCGTCCTCGATATCCGATTTCGGCCCGGCATCGTCTCCCAGGGACCGGGTAATCTGCGCCGCCAGCTGGGAAAGGTTGGCGACGGCGATGTCGAGCTGGGGCTGCAGGCCGGCGGCGGCACGCTGAAGCTGCTGGGTCAGAAACGTCTGGTTGGTCCGGTTGTCCGCGTGGTACCGGTGGAGGCCGATGCCGATCTGTGTCACCCCCAGCACCAGTACCAGCACGCCGAACAGCTTGATGCGAAGGCCCAGCCGGGGGCGCGGCTGCGTCGTTTTCCCGGCGGGACCGTCCGGGGGACTCGTGAATCTGTCCGAATTCACGGCCTGAGTCCGGCGTGTTGTCCGTCCAGCCCGTCGCATGTTCCCGAGATCGGTGGATGCGTGGGGCGGGGCACTAGAACCGGTAACCGACCATGGTCAGAAATGCGTGCCACGGGCCCTCCGGGCTTTGGCCCTGGTTGTCCAGCGGCGGCACCGAGGCCGTGCCGTCGATGTAGTGCCATTCGGCCGACAGCCCCCAGTGGGAGTTCAGATCCCATCGCAGGCCGACTGTGCTGTCCCGTGCGTACTGTGACTCCGCCGGCAGGCCGGTCGTGCGCTCAAACTCGCCTCCGCTGCGGTCATTCCGGTTGTTGAACCGGACGTCATAGCGGGCGAATCCCGTGATGTTGTTGGTGGCGCGATACTCGGCCTGCACGTAGCCGCCGTCCGACTTGCTGGTGTCCAGGTTGACCTGTGAATACTCGCCGAACACGCTGAAGCGCGGGGCGTTCCAGCGAGCGGACAGAATGTAGAGGTCGACTTCAAGTTGCTGGTCGGTGGGAAAGCCGGGGGTGAAATCCAGGCGAGCCTGCAGGAAGGTGATGCCGGTGCGAAGCTGCCCGGAATACCAATCGGTCATCGCCCGGGCGATGTGGAACCGACTGACTTCTACATCGATGGGCGGGGCAGCGCCTCCGAACAGCGTTTCCTTCTCCTCGCTGGACAGCGAGTAGCCCGCGTGCGTCTGCAGGAAGCGCAGGAAGTCGGCGCGGCGCTCGGCGGGCGCCTGCACGGCGCGGATCCCAGCCAGGACCTGC